>RRZT012089282.1_pt1 | contig 15442 bp, 17 predicted proteins | sample 2165551 | NCBI WGS metagenome assembly RRZT01 (sample SAMN10456910, study PRJNA506462) | wastewater metagenome | biome: wastewater; feature: sludge; material: wastewater sludge; isolation source: wastewater sludge with Escherichia coli K12::gfp cells carrying plasmid... | place: USA: Moscow, Idaho... | reverse complement strand
CCTTACTTAAAAAGATAAATTCCTCAACTATTAACTCTTAACTGTTAATTCTTAACTTAACAGATTTCTCGTATACAATAGAATCGCTTTTCATATAAGAACTCCTTACTTAAAAAGATAAATTCCTCAACTATTAACTCTTAACTGTTAACTCTTAACTTAACAGATTTCTCGTATACAATAGAATCACTTTTCATATAAGAGCTCCTTACTTAAAAAGATAAATTCCTCAACTATTAACTCTTAACTGTTAATTTTTAACTTAATAAACTACAGTTTATTAAACTCTTTCATCTGCCTACCCATGTCTCTTTTTTGAGTTTTTTCAGCATCAGAGTCTCTTTTGTCATAGTTTTTCTTACCTTTTCCCACTGCAATTTCTACCTTTATAAGTCCTTTTTTTAGGTAAATACTTAAGGGAACTATTGTATATCCTTTTTCTTTTACTTTTTCGTGGATTTTTCTAATTTCAGCCTTATGAAGAAGTAATTTTCTGACTCTAATATCTTTTGGGATAAAAAGCGCACTTTGCTCATAAGGAGTCACATTCATTCCCATAATAAATATTTCATTTTTTATTATTCTTACAAATGCTTCCTTTATGCTTACTCTACCTAATTTAATAGATTTCACTTCGGCACCAATAAGTTCAATTCCAGCCTCAAATCTATCTTCTATAAAATAATCATGAAAAGCTTTTTTATTATTAGCTATGCTCATCTTTATCACCCTTTTATTAAGTCAATCATTAATATACCACAAATAACTCTATCTTTCAAGATATTTATAAAAATATAGGGCACATATAGGGCACATTCAATGTGCCCCCACAATTATTAACTGTAGTTATGGACTCGGCCCATACGCCTTTGGCGTACGGGCCGAGAGTGGCGAGAATACGGGGCGATGCCCCGAACCCCACGGCAAGGATTCCTTGCCAATCCTTTTATTAAAACAGTGCGTAACTTCCGTTATTAACTTTCAACTCTCAATAATTACCTAATTTCTTTCAATTACTAATTCCTAACTCCTAATTACTAATTTTCTTCAACCGGTATTACTTCTACTATCAGCTCTTTCAAATCAGCTCTGGTTATCATAACTTTAAGTTCATCACCTATATGATATGTTTTTCCGCTGTCTCTTTCGGTCATAGTAAGAGTTTTATCGTCCATTTCATAATAACCATTAGCTGCTATTACGTCAAATTGGCACTCAACATATTCTTCTGTTTCAAAGTATATCCAGTTTTTGCTCATACCAGTTACACGAGCTTTGTATTCTTCTCCAATTTTATCCATCATATATTCAACAACTTTTATCTTAACTGATTCTTCTTCAAGCTTCATTGCTGTTCTCTCAGTCTTAGAAATATGACTTCCTATTTCGTCTAAGTTATTTTCATAGAACTTAATAAATTTAGCCTGTGGATAACCCTTTAAAGTTTCAGATAAAATTCTGTGCACCACAAGGTCTGCATATCTTCTGATTGGTGAAGTAAAATGTGTATAATAATTTGACGAAAGTCCAAAATGTCCAAAATTATCTTTTGTATATCTTGCTTGCTTCAATGACATTAGTATAAGTTTATGGATAATCATATTAATACCTTTATCTTTTGAGTCATCTATAATTTTTTGGAAAACACCTGGATGTAAATCATCATAATTATGTATTCTAAAGTCAAATTTTTCCAAAGATTCATTAAGAGTTTTTATTCTCTCCATATCTGGTTTTTCATGGGTTCTGTATATAGAAGGAATTTCCATCCAAAATAATTTTTCTGCAACGCACTCATTAGCAGAAATCATGAAATCTTCAATTATTCTTTCAGATTCTCCTCTTTCTCTGTTTTTTAGGTATTTTACCTTTTTATTCTCATCTAAGACTACTTTTATTTCTGGTAAATCAAAATCAATACTCCCTCTTTTTCTCTTGATTCCCCTAAGAATTTTTGATAATTCATGCATAGTGAAGAACATATCTTTTACATGAGCATATCTTTCGCTCATTTCAGCGTCTCCATCAAGAACTTTATTTACATTGGTATAAGTCATTCTCTCTACTGTTTTTATTACTGATTTATATATTTCATGGTCAATAAGTTTACCATTTGCGTCAAAAGTCATATCACAAGTAAGAGTTGCCTTATTTTCTTGTGGATTAAGGGAGCATAGCCCATTTGATAACTCTCTTGGAAACATTGGTATTACTCTATCTACAAGATATACAGAGTTCCCTCTAAGAAAAGCTTCTTTATCAAGAGCCGAGCCTTGTTTTACATAATGAGAAACATCTGCAATGGCAACAACAAGTCTAAAGTTCCCATTTTCTTTTTTCTCTACATATACAGCATCATCAAGGTCTTTTGCGTCATCACCGTCTATTGTAACTATTGGAAGATGTCTTAGGTCTCTTCTTTCTTTTTTGATTTCTTCTTCTGTAAGTTCCTTTAAAGCCTTAATTTCTTTTTTTGCTTCAGCATTAAATTCTTCCGAAAGTCCGTCTCTTTGTATAAGAGCCTCAATCATAACATTGGTATCAAAAGGGTCTCCAAGAACATCTACTATTTTTCCTTCTGGTTTTCTCTCAGCATCTCCCCAGAAATCTATTTCTACCACTACTAATTTTTTATTTGGAATACCATCACAGTATTTTTTTGGTATATAAATATCTTTTCCAAAAGAATGAGTAGGTACAACGAAACCAAAAGATTTAGACATTTCAAAAATACCTATAACTCTATTGCTTCCTCTTTTTATTACCTTTACAACTTCTCCTTCTTTTTTCTTTCCTTCTTTGTCCTCAGTAATTTTAACCAAAACCTCATCTCCATGAGACCCTGTATTAAACTTTGAACGAGGAACAAATACACTAAATTCAGGCCCATCTACAAAGGCAAATTTGTTTCTTACTACCTCAAGAGAACCTTGTAAATATCCCCCTTCTTCAAGTAAGCAATATCTGTCTCCCTTAACTTTTCCAATAAGTCCTTCTTCTACCCATTCATCAAGAGTTTTTCTATTTTCTTTTTTATGTTTTTTTGACCAACCAAGGGCATCTATTATTTCGCTAACTCCCTTGCCTTTCTTTTTACCTTCCAGAAAAGCTCTTAACTTTTCTAGTTCTTTATCTCTATTCATAATTCTCCTTTTTTTCTAAAATTCTATTCCTTCTTCCAGAATATCCTTTTTCAACTCTTCATTAGTTATTTTTTCAAAATGAACTAAATCAATCTTATAAATACAATCACTTTCCATAAGTTCATCCAATAGTCTATTAAATTCATTTCTTTTTATAGAACCAAAAATAGCAATATCAATATCTGAATTATATCTATAACTTCCTCTTGCTCTAGAGCCAAAAATTACTTTTTTCTCTACTGGGTATTTTTCTATAATATCTTTGACAATTTTTAAAGTTTTATCATTAAGTCCTGTGTTCATTAGTCTATATCCTTAGTCTTTAAGAATTCAAAATTAGCAAGCATTTCTTTGTAATAGATATTTACAATACTTTCATATATCTCATTTGCATCTGCCTGATTATATGTATGTGAAGTTAGATTTCTGTCATTTAACATATCTAGCCAAATCAAACCATTATCCAAAATACCGACTCCAAAGGCTTCTTTAATTGTCTGCTTCGGTGTATTAGCTTCCACAATTCCTTGAGAATTCAAATAATTTTTTAAAGCCTTCCAAGATAACTCCAAAGAAAACTCAAATCTCTGAATTACAGCATCTTTTAAAGTCTCTAATTTGTAAGTCTTGCTATCTTCTATAGCTTCATTTAACCTTTCAATTGCATTTCCAAGGTCTTTTATTCTTTCACTCCAACGCTTCATAAATACCTCCGCATTAAGTTATAAATTTTTTTTCGTTTTTTCAAGTAACCAATTTCTCATTTCCACTGTACTTGGGTGAATCACAGCACCTAGCTTTATAAGGTACTCTATTTTACGGTTAGCTTCCATTAATATTGCTTTGTCCAAATTTTCATAAGCAACTTGTCTCATATCCTCAACTCCGGGATATACCCTTCCTTCTTCTACAGCATCGGCTATATAAATAAGTTTTTCCAAATCGCTCATACCACGACGACCAATAGTATGATATCTTATAGCATTGAGTATATCCATATCTTCTACTCTAAATCTATTTCTAGCATATATGGCTCCTGCAAATCCATGCAAAAGCTCCCCTATTTGATAATCTTTTAAGTGTTCATAAGTCCAAACAAAATTTTTCATTTCTTCTAAGGTAAAAAACTTAGATACATCATGAAGATAAGCTGCAATTTCTGCTTTTTGCGAATTAATACCATGAATTCTTGCGAGTTTCTTGGCCATGTCCACAACTCTTAAAACATGTTGCCACCTTTTTTCGGGTAAAAGGCTTTTTACTTTCTCAATCATTTCTTGCATACTATCAACTCCCCCAAAATAAGACTACTATATAGCCCGTTGCAAAAATGCAACAGCTAAATTCTACCTCTACAAAACCAGTTCTTTTCTACAATCCCACCTTCAGTGGGAAAAAGAGAAGGGCGGGGCGGGACGCAATGTCATTAAGTTAAGGAAAATCAAAAACTCAAACTCACCCCAACCCCTCTCTTTTTCTAAAGAGAGGGGCTAAAAAGTCTCCATCTTTAGCCAAAGAGGGAGATTTAGAGGGAGTTTGGTCATTTAACATTTGTTATTTTCTACTAACTTAATGACATTGGGCTTTGCCCCAACCCCCATAAAAACAAGAAAATTGAATTTTTTTATCAATTATGCCTGAGTAGTTACAATTTTATAACTCCCATCTTATATTATAAGGATTTTAAGCAAAAAGTAAAGAATCTATTGATTAAGTAAATTCTTAAAAGTCTATCTATTATTTATTTTTATATTTTGATTATTTATCAAGCTCAAAACTTATATCTGCTTCAATAAGCACAGATCCTTGGATTACAGTAACTTTTTCATTATATATTCGTGGAATAACATAGGAAGTAATTTTTCCATCTTCACGAACTGCAATTTTTTCTTTTTGCATAATTTTTATAGGAAGTTCATACTTAGGCCTATATAATCCAACAATATTAAAGATATCAAGGCCTCTAACTTTCATGCCATCAATATCAATAAAAAGAGTTTGAGTTTTTCCATTAAAAGTAAATTTAGCATCTCCTTCAATTGTTCCACTTCTAGCTTTATTCTCTGTGATTATATCAATTTTTGATGTAAATATCGGTTTTTTACTCTTCAAATCTAATTCTGCATCATAAATCTTCCATATAATTTCATTTCCCATAACTTTTGTAGTTTTAGTAAAAGAACCAACAGCTTGAATAAACTTATTAATTCCACCTTCATCTAATTGAACCTTTATATTTTTTCCGTAAACCAAGGAGCTTATAATGATATAAATTATAATTATCTTTTTCATATTATTTCCTCCTATTTTTTTGCTATTACAATATTTATTCAAAATGATTTTGAAAATCCTTTTTTTTACCTTACTATTGATTGTAGTAAAAATATATTTTGAGAAGAAAACTAGTAATTCTAATGCATAACGAATAAATAAATATAATTTATTTGTTCTTATAGGACTTGAGGCATAGCCAAGTAATTTACCATCCAAGCGTCCATAACAAAGGCTAGACTCTTGGATGTAGCACTAATTTATAGTTCAAATAAACGAGTTATTTTTTTTGTAAAATTTAGTAAATATTAAATTTTAAAATTTAATTGATATTTAGGTTTTTTGGGGGTAAAATACATGTAAAGAGAAACTAAAATTTTTACACCATGAGCTCTTTTTCTAAAAATAAAGGAGGAATGCCAATGAGTTTACAGTATTCATATGCTTTATACGAAAAAGATTTTAGTCATGAATTTAGAGAAAAATTAAACCGTTCTGAAGATGGAAGTGATATATCTAATCATTTCTCGCATACAATTACAAAAATGTTTAATAAAATTTTCGGAGATAAATTTAAAACTAAAGACCCTGATATTATTTTTGAACCAGGAAATGGACCTCATTTTAGTTTTAGTAGAAATCTATTAGACAATGTTGAGTTTCAAAATGCTTTAGAAAATTCCGACATTGGAAATATTGTAGAGAGATTTGCAGAAAGTGCTCACCATAGATATGTTCATTTAGCTAAACATTCAGAAAAAACTAATAGTAAAATAAGACATAAAATATAGAATAATGGAGGCTATTTAGCCTCCATTATATTATACTGCTATGAATTTATAATTTTCGGAAGAAGTGAGTACTACCAACGAACAAAGCTCTTTTCTTATAAAAAATACTTCTTAACTTTCCTCAACTCTTTTTCACTAAACCCCTTTTCTGGATTTGTCAAAATCACATGGGATTTTTGTTTTTCTAGGAAATCAAAATTATCATCAATAATCAAATAATCTTCTACCAACTCAATTTCTTTTAAATAAAGTTCTATTTCTTTCCCTCTAATAGCTTCTTCAAAGGCATAAATGCATGGAGTTTCTCCTATAAATAAAGGACTAGATAAATATGAGAAACCAAAAAAATTCTTAAAAGCTTTATCAATCTCCTCATGGCTAAGAAGTTCTCTCCATGAAGTTGATAAAACAAAATTAATATTATTCTTGAAACAATACTCAAAGAGTTCTTTTAAATATAAAATATTACTTGCAGATATAGGAAGATTGTGACTATTTCCCTTTTTATCCTTAATGGGATAGAATACATAATCATCATATTTTCCACAATTATTTATTACTCCATCAAAATCCAAAAATATAATTCTCATACAAAACACCTAATTTCTCTTATCTTATTTTCTTCAAAATTAGACTAGCTATAAAAATAATCCCATTAACAATTACTATTAAAGCTCCAGTAGGTAAGTTTAGTATATAGGATAAAATTATCCCAATAATTACTGCAAGAGTGGAAAAAACAACTGAAAATACTAAGGTTTCTTTAAATCCTCTTGAAACTTGGAGAGCAGAAACACTAGGAAAAACTATTAAACTTGATATAAGTAAAGTCCCTACTATTCTTATTCCCAACACTATTGTAATACTTGTAAATATAGAAAGCAAATAATTAATTTTCTTTACTTTTATACCTGATATTTTAGCAAAATTTTCATCAAAAGTTATAGAAAATAAGTCATTATAAAAAATTATCACTAAAATCACTATACTTACTGCAAGTAATAAAGAAATAAGTGTTTCAGCATTACTAATAAATAAAATACTTCCAAATAAATAACTAAACAAATCAATATTAAAACCCTTGGCCACAGAAGCAATAATAATACCAATAGCCATTGAGCTAGAAGATAAAAGCCCTATCGTTGCATCTGCATCTATTTTTGCTTTTTCCTTCATAATTAATATTATAAAAGAAGCCACTATAACTAAGGGAATTGCAATTATTAGAGGTTTATCTGAAAATAAAAGTCCTATAGCAATGGCTGCAAAGGAAACATGAGCAAGACCGTCTCCAATTAGAGACATATTTTTTAGAACAAGAAATACTCCTAAAATTGAACAAGCAATAGCTATAAAAATTCCACTTAAAAGTGCTTTAACCATAAAGCCTTGTGCAAAAATATCTTGTAATATATTAAAAAAGTTCATTTTAATGCCTCCAACACATTTGATGTTGTGAAATATATCCAAAGTATTCAGTCATTTGGTTAGACTCACAAAATTCTTTAAAGTTCCCATTAAAAATAAGAGTCTTGTCTAAGTAGACAAGCCTAGAAGCGTACTTTCCAATAGTTCCCATATCATGAGATATAAGAACTATAGTTACTTTTAGGTTTTCATTCAAATTTTTAAGAAGCTCATAAAATTCATTTCTTATTTTGGGATCAAGGGCTGAAGTTGGCTCATCCAAAATAAGAAGTTTGGGGTCTGACACAAGAGCTCTAGCTAGTAAAACTCTTTGAAGTTGCCCTCCAGAAAGATCTCCAATTTTTTTATGTCTCAAATCTTCAATATTTAAATCTCTTAGACTTTTGTTTGTTTTCTCTTTATCTTCTTTTGTTAAAAACTTTGGGAAACTTTTTTTTAAGAGTAAACCAGTAGAAACTACTTCAAAAACAGAAGCAGGGAAAAGTTTATGATTTTTTTCCGTTATTTGTGGTAAATAACCAACTAAACTCTTATCAATATTATATATTATTTGTCCACTATCTGGATTTAAAAGACTTAATAAAGTTTTTATGAGGGTAGATTTCCCAGCTCCATTTGGGCCAACTATACCTACATAGTCTCCTTCTATTATATCAAAACTAATATTATTAAGGACTTCGGTTTTTCCATAGGAAACATTTAAGTCTCTAATTTCCATTATTTTTTTCATCATACTCCAACCCCAATTTCAAATTCTCTATATTTTGAATCATTATATCATAGTAGCTTAAGCCTTTTTCAATTTCCTCCTTAGAAACATTGTGGGCTCCATGAAGAAGTAACATTTCCATTCCAAGTTCTTGGCTAAGAAGTTTTGCAAGTTTAGGGTCTACTAATTCTTCAAAATAAACATACTTAGTTCCCACTTCTTTTATTGCTTCTTTTAGTTCTTTCATTTGCTTTGGAGTAGGTTCTGCATTTGGCGAAAAACTTTCATATGCAGAATGATAAGTTAATTCCAATCTATTTATCAAGTAACCAAAGACAAAATGTCCTCCTGATATAATTTCTCTTTTTTTCGATTTTGAAATTAAGTCAGTAAATTTCTCGTCTAATTCATTAAGTTTTTTTGTATAAGCTAATTTGTTGCTTTCAAAAAAATCTTTGTTTTCAGCATTTGCACTAACAAAACCTTGATAGATGTTTTCTACTATACTTATTGCCATAAGGGGATCTGTCCAAATATGAGGATCAACTCCATGAGTTTCTTCTTCATGATTTTCATCATTATGCTCATGTTTATGGTCATCAAAATTAAATTCTTTCATTTGAATACCTTTACTAGCATCTACTATAATCAAATCCTTATTTGATAAAGAATTCAGAAGTTTTTCTACCCAAGGTTCCATTTCTTTGCTTGTATAAATAAAAACATCTGCATTATTGATATCTGCAATATCTCTCGGTGTTGGTTCATAGGAGTGAGCTTCTATTCCCGGTGGTAAAAGTAGTTTAACTTCAGCTTTTTCTTTTCCAATTTCTTTAGCAAAATCATAGGTAGAAAATATAGTTGTTACTACTTTTAATTTTTCTATTTCTACTTTGCTTTCTATAACTGTTTCTTGAACTGGCTCTTGTTTTTTATTACAAGCCATAAATCCTAATAAAAATAATAAAGTTAATAATAGTTTTTTCATTTTAGTCCTCCTAAATTATTATTCTTTTTTTCTATAACACTGTTGCAAAGACCACAATAACCTTCAAAATATAAATTATGAGTAAGAAGTTTATAGCCAAACTCTTTTTCAAGCTCTTCTTTTAACTTGTGTTCATGACAATTATAAAAAGTTTGTATTTCTCCACAATTTTTACAAATAATAAAGTGTCCATTTTGACTTTCAAAGGCATAATAATATTTGATACCTTCAATAGAAATAGAATTAACACTTCTATCAAGTTCTAGGGCATTTAAATTTCTATAAATATTAGAAATATCAGCCTCTAGTCCAAATTTTTCTTTAATAATTTTAGTGTTTATAGGTTTATCGCTAGCTTTTACTATTCGTAAAATTTCTTTTCTAATAGGTGTTAGCTTCATAAATTCTCCCTTTCTATGTTAATAAATGTAGTTACGCAGTCTTTTAAAAAAGTTTGGCAAGGAAGCCTTACCGAGGAGTCACATAACTTCAATTAATAATTCTCGCAAATGATTTGCACAATTATTTTACTCTATCTTCTATGAAAAATCAAGATTTATTTTGAGTATAAAAATATTCGCTATTTTTAATAAAACAATTATACATAAGATGTATAATTGCAATGAAATAAATATATTTAACAAGACTCAAAAGAAATAGTATAATGAACTTAACACTTTTAATTTTTTGTTGTATAATAAGGGGACATAAAGTTTAAAAGGAGTAAAAATGCCACTTAGTGATAAAGAAATAGAAGAAAGAATTGAAAAAACAGTTTATAAATTAGAAAAGTTTTATAAATTATATAATTTTATTTATAAAATCAAACAATTTAATAAAAAAGTTAAAGAAATTATTGTTAAGCATTTTATATTGTTTATGCTTTTGTATACTGTACTTATTTATATTTTAGTAAAATTTTCATAATAGGCTATACTAAAAATAGGGGATTTTGTAGGAGGAAGAATGTATAAAATTATTAGTAAAGAAACATTAAATGAAAATGTAGAAAAAATGGTGGTAGAAGCACCTTTTATTGCAAAAAAATGTGGGGCTGGTCAATTTATTATGGTTATGGTAGAAGAAGAAGGCGAAAGAATTCCTTTAACTATTGCTGATTATAATAGAGAAGAAAACACAATTACAATTATATATCAAATTGTAGGAGCTTCTACAAAACTTCTTAGTCTAAAAAAAGCTGGAGATACAGTATTTGCTCTTGCTGGCCCTATGGGGAAAAAAGTTCATATTGAAGAAGGAGCTAAAAGAGTTCTTGGAATAGCTGGTGGAGTTGGAGCTGCTCCCATATTTCCACAACTTCGTGAATTAAAAGATGCTGGGGTAGAGGTAGACCTTATCCTTGGAGCGAGAAATAAAGATTACATAATCTTAGAAGATGATTTCAAAACTGTTACGAATAATAGATACATTTGTACAGATGATGGTTCTTATGGGACAAAGGGCTTTGTAACAGATAAATTGAAAGAACTAGTAGCAAATGGTGAAAAGTACGATTACGTTATTGCCATTGGACCTCTTCCTATGATGAATGCCATAGTAAAAATAACAAAAGAGCTTAATATAAAAACTTTCGTATCTCTTAATCCAATTATGATAGATGGAACTGGAATGTGTGGGGGATGTAGACTAACTTATGATGGTGAAACACGTTTTGCTTGTGTAGATGGTCCTGATTTTGATGGATTTAAAGTTGATTTTAATGAGTTAATGGCTAGAAGTAATATGTATAAAAAGAAAGAAGAAGCACACATGTGTAAATTAGGGGGTAAAAATGAGTAAGTTTAATATGAGTCTAAATAAAGTTCCTATGCCTGAGCAAGAGCCAAAAGTAAGGGCAAAAAACTTTTTGGAAGTTACCCTAGGATACACGCTAGAACAAGCTATAGAAGAGGCAAAAAGATGTTTACAATGCAAAAATCCAAAATGTGTTGGGTCTTGCCCTGTAAATATTAATATCCCAAAGTTTATCGCAGAAGTTGCAGAGGGGAATATTGAAAAGGCCTATGAAATAATTTCAGAAGATACATTATTTCCTAGCATTTGTGGAAGAGTCTGTCCTCAAGAAAACCAATGTGAAGGAGTTTGTATAAGAGCAATAAAAGGTGAAAGTGTTGCAATTGGTAGGCTTGAAAGATTTGTTGGAGACTATATTCGTGATAATAAATTAAACACTACTACTAAAATAGAAAAAAATGGAAAAAAAGTTGCTGTTATTGGTAGCGGCCCTGCTGGACTTGCTTGTGCCTCTGAACTTGCAAAAATTGGATATGAAGTAACTATATTTGAGGCTCTTCACAAAGAGGGAGGAGTTCTTACTTACGGGATACCAGAATTTAGACTTCCAAAAGATATAGTGAGAGCTGAAATTCAAAATGTTAAAAATTTGGGAGTTCATATAGAGAGAAATGTTATTGTTGGAAATTCAATAACAGTAGATGAACTTATAGAAGAAGGATTTAAGGCTGTATTTATAGGTAGTGGAGCTGGGCTTCCAAAATTTATGAATATCCCCGGAGAAAACCTTAAAGGAGTGTATTCAGCAAATGAATTTTTAACTCGTGTAAACTTAATGAAAGCTTATGAAAAAGACGGACATACTCCCATTCATACAGGAGATAAAGTTGCTGTAGTTGGTGGTGGAAATGTTGCTATGGATGCTGCTCGTACTGCTCTTAGACTTGGGGCTTCAGAAGTTTATATAGTTTATAGAAGAGGGGAAGCAGAGCTTCCTGCAAGACTTGAAGAAATTCATCATGCTAAAGAAGAAGGAGTAATTTTCAAGCTTCTTACAAATCCTACTGAAATTATTGGAGATGATGCACACTGGGTACAAGGTTTAAGATGTGTAGAAATGGAGCTTGGAGAACCTGATGCTAGTGGTAGAAGAAAACCTCAAATAAAAGCAAATAGTGAATTTGTAATGGATATGGATGCAGTTATTATGGCTATAGGGCAAAGCCCAAATCCTTTAATCAAAAATTCAACTGATAATTTAAAAACTCATAATTGGGGTGGAATAATAGTAGAAGAAGAGACTATGGCAACTTCAAAAGATATGGTTTATGCTGGAGGAGACGTTGTAAGTGGTGCTGCAACTGTAATCTTAGCTATGGGTGCTGGAAAAATAGCAGCAAAATCAATAGACGAAAAATTAAATAAATAATCTATTTCTATAAGAGATAAAGTTATTAAGCTTTATCTCTTTTTATATGTGGATTTTTATTTTTTCAAAAAAAATTGGAGTAACTACTCAGGTACATCAAAGCGTCCACGCCGTCGGCGTGTACGCTTTGATGGGGAATTTCGGGGCTTTACTCCGAACCCCAGAATTTATTTTATCTTGTTATACCTGAGTAGATGCAAATAGTCTTTACTCTCTTAAAATTCGTATCCAAAATTCAAATAAATATGACGATTTTTTTCAGAATTTGAATAAGTTAAATATAAAGGACCAAAATCTGTATTTCTCCCTAAGCTTATTCCATAGCCTGATAATTCTTTTGTAGAATTATCTAAATCAGTATAAACTCCAAAATTTTTGAAAGCACTTACAAATAAATTTTCTTCAATATTATATTTCGCCCCAAATTGGGCTAATATATTGTTTTTAGTTATTATCCCTTTGGAGTCTAGTCCGTAAAATGAAAAATCCTGCCCTCCTTCTACCATCCCTTTTATGAGGGGATACTTACTAGAAGGAATATTATTTCCAGAAATATTAGCTATATTTAGTGAACTGATTAAGGATATCTTTTTACTAAAAGGAGTATTGTTATTCAAATAAATATTGAAATTATTATACAACTTATCTTCCTTAAAAATATTTTTAAAATCAATGTTCCACATGTATTTTAAATATGTCCCTTTATCTGGGAATACAGTCTTATCATAAGAATCATAAGTCCATTTGATATAATAATCTATATTCTCTTCTTTTGAATTTTTCTCTTCATCTTCAAAATAGATTTTTTCAAAATCAAGTCCAATTCCTATCAAATTTCTTTTCCCTGTTATAGAACCTAGAAGAAAATCAGCTTCATATTTATCAAAAGTGTTATAAGGATATTTTTCATCTAGATATTTATATACATCACCTTTCTCGTAATTTAAGGTTGTCAATAAACCAAATTTACCAAAAACCCCTTTCCCATAATAAATATAATTTCTAGCTGTAAATTTAGGCAATTCTGATATATTTAAGTCAATATTAGTTTTATTATTTTTAAGTCCCAATCCATTTAAATTTAATCCAACTATTAACTTTCCATTACTTTTACCATCAGTGTTTTTATAATTAAATCCTAGGTGGAATTTATCATTACTCTTTTCTACAAAATTGAAAATTAAAGTATTATCTACAAATTCATAAAAAATTCTTTCAAAAAAAGTAAAAGCATATAGTCTCTTTATCAATTCTTCCATTTCATCCTTTGAAATATAAAAAGGAGCTTCTTTTTTTATTATAGTCCCAATAAAACTTTCATCAATGTTTTTCAATCCCTTAATTTTAATTTCTTTAACGTATACTTCCATAGGTTCTTCTCTAATTATTTTTTTTCTTACTTTGTCATCAGTATAAGGAATCAATTCTTTTATCATAGGAAGTTTTTCTAATGCAGATTCTTCTCCTATTCTTATAAGTTCTTTCCCTTGAGTAAAATCTAAGGGAAAATATTTTGATGTGTCAGGCTCAATGAGTACATCAACCATTTTTTTTTGATTATTGGTTTTATCATAACTCCTATAATACTGTATTTGATTAAGTACTGTTATGAAATTTAAGTCCTCCATATCTTCAAGAGGTGCACTTACATTAACACCAATTACTATATCTGCTCCCATTTTCTTGACTTCTTCTACTGGGAAATTATTAGAATTTAAACCATCACTTAAAACATATCCTTCTTCTTCCCAAGAAATTGGATTATAAAAGGCTGGAAGAGCCATACTAGAAGCCAGAGCCTTGACTAAATCACCTTTTTTAAGAACTACTTCTTCTCCTGTGTTAATATTTGTTGTCATTATATGCACTGGTATGGGTAAGTCTTTAAAATTCCTAATATCTTTAGTATCCCAAAGATGTTTTTTCAGAGTCATGTATACGCTTTGGCCTGAAATAAGACTTTTAGGCAAGGATAATTTATAGTCTTCAAAAGGTATAGAAAGAGCATATCTTTCAGAAAAAATCTTTTCTTCCATAGGTAAATCTTCTCTTTTTATCTTATCTGCAAAAAAAATTGATGTATCCATTGTCTTTACAATGTTTTCAATTTCACTTGTAGAATATCCACTAGAATAAAGAACTCCAATAAGAGCTCCTATGGAAGTTCCAGAAATATAATCTATGGGAATTTTGTTTTCTTCCAAAACTTTTAAAACTCCTAATTCTGCGAATCCTTTGGCGCCACCACCACTTAATACTAAACCAATTTTGGGTCTTTTTATGTCACTTTCTTCTGAAGCAAAAATAATATTAAAAGAAAGTATAAAAATTATTAAAAATATTTTTTTCATTTTATCACCATTTTCATTTTTCTATAATTATTTATACCTTGGTTTTATAAAAAATACAAGTTTTTTAAAGAAAATTTCTATTTACTCAGGAATTTTATAACTAGAATACCCATCCAAACATCTGCGCCAAGGCGCGGATGTTTGGATGGGTAAAGTACGGGGCTTTGCACCGAACCCCATAAAACAATAAGATTTAATTTATCTATTTATTTTGGCTGAGCAGTTATGAAATTTAATAAAAAAACAGGCACTAAGGCCTGTCTACTTTGTCCCATTTATTATTTCTAATAAAAGCTTTTTACATTCTTCTACATCTAAGTATTTTCCTTGGGATTTTAGTTGCCCATCAACATATAAAAGAGGCGGATGATTACTTATAGAAAAAATAGTGTCTACGTCACTGATTTTTTCAAAAGAAGGATATATATTTAATTCTTCAATGGCTTTCATTAGAGAGATATAAAAAGGACTGTTGGAACATAAAAAATCATAAAGTTTAATATCCATATTTACAAACATTTTATCCCTCCTTGAAAACAATTTTACTATTCTTTATCAAAAAAGTAAAGATTTTTTT
>RRZT010335981.1_pt1 | contig 15452 bp, 11 predicted proteins | sample 2165551 | NCBI WGS metagenome assembly RRZT01 (sample SAMN10456910, study PRJNA506462) | wastewater metagenome | biome: wastewater; feature: sludge; material: wastewater sludge; isolation source: wastewater sludge with Escherichia coli K12::gfp cells carrying plasmid... | place: USA: Moscow, Idaho... | reverse complement strand
ACTTGCTCTGTCCGCATTGGATACAAGATACTGCTACAAACTTATTCGCAATGCTGAAAACCAGATCAACTGGATCACTTCTGTCTCAAAACGCAGACAAGGCAAGCGACATTTTCAACTCACCGTTTTACACTCAGAACCTGGAAACTGGCTTCGGAAACTACAAAAAATGCTCGGGCGCTTCCTACCAGAGCGATATTTATAACCGCCCGGCCCCTGCCCGGCCTCTTTCCAAAGCTGCAAACTCAAACGGCACCCAATCCCGTTGCGCCGCACAAGGCTCTGCCCACGCAGAGCCCCTTCTCCTTCTCACACGAACATCTTTAAAGCACGTTACTTTTTAGGCCCGGCTTTTTGCGCACCCCAGGTATCTTTTAACGTTACCGTACGATTAAAAACCGGCGCGCCGGGCTGGCTTTCAACACGATCCGCCACAAAATAGCCATGGCGCTCAAACTGAAAGACTGTCTCTGGGGCAACATTTTGCAGACTCCCCTCCAACTGTGCGGTAATGGTCTGCACAGAATCAGGATTTAAATCGTCCAGAAAGTTACGCTCCAAACCCTCGGCATCACCCGGGCGACGTGCACCAGGAGCCGGGCAGGCAAAAAGCCGGTCATATAAACGCACCGGCGCGCTGTAAGCATGCGCTGCGCTCACCCAGTGCAAATTGCCTTTTACTTTATAAGCATCCGCGCCGGGTGTGTTTGATTTTGAATCCGGGAAATACTCCGCCAATACCGCTGTGATATTGCCTTGGGCATCTTTCTCGCAACCCGTACACTTCACCACAAAACCGTAACGTAGGCGGGCCATATTGCCGGGATATAAGCGGTGGTAGCCCTTGCTGGGCTCTTCCATAAAGTCTTCCCGCTCTATCCATAACTCACGCGAAAACACAACTTCGCGCTTACCCAACTCCGGTTTGAGCGGATGATTCGGCGCAAAACAAATCTCACCTTCCCCTTCGGGGTAATTAGTGATGATGAGTTTAACCGGGTCTAGAACAGCAATGCGTCGCTCTGCCTCTTGGTTCAGCACTTCGCGCATGCAATCTTCTAATACGCTGTAATCACTCAATGAATCGGATTTTGAAACGCCAATGCGCTCTGCAAACAAGCGGAATCCGGCCGCAGGGTAGCCTCTGCGACGTGCGCCCACCAAAGTTGGCATACGCGGATCATCCCAACCGCTCACGCGTTTTTCTTCCACCAATTGAATGAGCTTGCGTTTAGACAGCACCACATAGGTCAAATTTAAACGTGAAAACTCATATTGCCGGGGCAAAGGCTTTTGCAGCAACCCGGCTTCGGCTAAACGGGACAAAAGCCAATCGTAAAACGGACGTTGATCTTCAAACTCCAAGGTACAAATAGAGTGCGTGATATTTTCCAGCGCATCTTCAATAGGATGCGCAAAGGTATACATGGGATAGACGCAATATTTATCCCCAGTGCGGTGGTGATGCGCATGGCGAATACGGTAAATAGCCGGGTCTCGTAAATTGATATTCGGGCTGGCCATATCAATTTTGGCGCGCAGCACATAAGCTCCGTCAGGAAATTCCCCTGCCTGCATACGTTTAAAAAGCTGCTCATTTTGTTCAATACTATTGGCCCGGGCCGGGGAATTGGTGCCCGGTGTGGTTAAAGTACCACGCAAAGCCCGCATTTGCTCCGCATTAATATCGTCAACATAAGCATGCCCGGCGCGAATCAGCGCCCAAGCGCATTCCAGCATCCAATCAAAATAATCAGAGGCGTAATACAAATTATTTTCTTTTTCGTCAGACCAGTTAAACCCTAGCCATTGCACTGCCTCAATAATGGCGTTGACGTAAGCCTGCTCCTCTTTTTCTGGATTGGTATCGTCAAAACGCATATGGCAACGCCCGCCAAACTGCTGCGCCAAACCAAAATTCAAACAAATAGATTTTGCATGGCCAAAATGCAAATACCCATTGGGCTCGGGCGGAAAGCGTGTTCGCACGGCGGCGGCATCATGAGGCGCAGCAGCATGTGAGCTTGCCAAACCAGGCTGCCCGCCCCACCGGCGATTCTGGTACATGTTTGCGGCTAAATCCGTTTCAATAATGGTGCGGATAAAATTTGCAGCGGGTGCAGCAGCTGTTTTTAACTCACTCACGAAAAGATTCCATTTAAAAAGTAAAACGTTATTTTAAGCTGCTTTTGCTGCGCTTTAACACAATTGATCATTCACCCCTCTTTTGCTTTTGTTAAACTCAAGGCTTTATTGAACAAATTGCTCACTATGGACATCATTGAATCTATTCGCAGCATTGGCCAAGCAGCACGCCAAGCCTCCCGCATGATTGCCCGGGCCTCTAGCGCAGAAAAAAATAAAGCCCTCATGATGATTGCACAACACTTAAGCGAGGCCATGCCACGCTTGCTGGAAGCCAATCAAAAAGACTTAGAGAAAGCCAAAGCTGCCGGACTGGATGCCGCCATGCTCGACAGACTACGCCTCAGTGAAAAAAGTATCGCCACCATGGCAGAAGGGCTACGGCAAATTGCCGCGCTACCAGACCCCGTTGGCGAAATCACTGATCTAGCCCGGCGCCCCAGCGGTATTTCCGTTGGAAAAATGCGCGTGCCGCTGGGTGTGATTGGCATCATTTATGAAGCACGCCCTAACGTCACCGCCGATGCGGCAGCTTTGTGCATCAAATCCGGCAATGCCGCCGTCTTAAGAGGGGGCAAGGAAGCGTTTTATAGCAACCAAGCCATTTCAGATTGCGTCCGAGCCGGGCTGACCGCCTGTGGCCTGCCAGAAACCATTGTGCAAGTGGTCTCCACCACAGACCGTGCAGCCGTCGGCGCTTTAATTAGCATGCCGGAATATATTGACGTCATCGTCCCACGGGGTGGCAAAGGTCTGATTGAGCGTATTAGCAAAGAAGCACGCGTGCCGGTTATTAAGCACTTGGATGGCAATTGCCACGTCTATATCGATGATTCCGCAAACCCGGCCTATATTCTACCCATTATCGAAAATGCAAAAACACAACGTTATGGCACCTGCAATACCACGGAAACACTCCTCATTGCCCGGAGTTTAGCTGCCAGCCAATTGCCTATCATTGGCAAAATGCTGACCGACAAAGGCGTAGAACTACGCGCCTGCCCGGAAAGTTTGGCTTTACTACAATCTGCCCATTTGCCTGCAAACCAACTTAAAGCAGCGTGTGAGCAAGACTGGTATGAAGAATTCCTCGCGCCTATTTTAGCCATTAAAATCGTTGGCGATTTAGATGAAGCAATTGAGCATATCAACACCTATTCGTCCGCACATACCGAATCCATTATTACGGAAAACTATACCCACGCAATGCGTTTTTTACGTGAAGTGGATTCGAGCTCTGTTATGGTGAATACCTCTACCCGATTTGCCGATGGATTTGAATATGGACTCGGTGCAGAAATTGGCATTTCAACCGACAAAATTCATGCCCGGGGCCCTGTGGGTTTAGAAGGTTTAACCAGTCAAAAATGGGTTGTACTTGGACAAGGAGAAATCCGAGCCTAATAATATTTAAAAAAGTCGCTTAAACAGCTCATTCAGGACGCATTAAGAACTGCTTTTATTTGAAATATTTAAATATACAAACTATTCCGCGTCATAAGCTACAAAAATTTAGGCAACTTTTATATTGGACAAGCCCCCTATGCAAAACTTAAGCATCGCATTTGGACCTTTATTGTGCCCGGCCCTGTAAATTACCAAGCCGTTATACTGGCGCCCTTCGGCGCCTTGGGCCTGTGCGCCACACAAACCCATATTACGGCCCTGCATTTTTTACCGCCCGGCACCGACGCACAAAGCCCTAATAGCGAACTTGCAAAGCAAGCCGCCCTGGAGCTTTCTCGCTATTTTAAAGATCCCAACAGCTTATTTACACTACCTATGCAAGCAAAAGGCACGGCGTTCCAACAGCGCGCTTGGGCTCAAATTTCAAGCATTCCTTGCGGACAAACACGCACCTACGGGCAACTTGCCAATGAACTCCACACCTCCGCACGCGCACTTGGACAAGCTTGCGGCGCCAATCCCTTACCTATTTTTGTTCCTTGCCATCGTGTAACCGCGCAAAAAACCCTTGGTGGATTTGCCCATGCACAAAACGGCTGGCTCATAGAAGCTAAAAAATGGCTTCTCCAACATGAAATAAAACACCGCTAAATCATATGCCGCCCCCCAGTGCTTTTAGCCGAATCCGAACACAAGATCAAACACAAATCGAATACTTCACCGACAGTCTTTGGTTAGAAAACGGCTTATCTCAAAACAGCCTCTCCGCCTATCGCACAGATCTCGCCCTATTTAGCCTGTGGTTAAAAGAAACAGACCCAGACTGCTTATTAGAACAAGCCACAGAATTACATCTTTCTGGCTATCTAGCCCATTTTAGCCAACACGCTAAACCAACGAGCCAACGCCGGCTTTTAGCCAGTTTTAGGCGTTATTTCCAATGGCGCGTACAACACCATAATATCGCCGTAGACCCTTCTGCGCGCATTGCACAGCCCATTAAAACCGAACGCTTGCCCAAAACGCTTTCAGAATCTCAGGTAGAGGGTTTAATTCAAGCGCCAGATACATCCACGCCATTAGGCCTACGTGACCGGGCCATGATAGAGCTTATGTATGCAAGCGGATTACGCGTTTCAGAATTAATCAGCTTAAAAGTTTTTGAATTAAGCTTTGATGAAGGGTATATCCGAGTTACCGGCAAAGGCGATAAACAACGCCTGGTGCCTTATGGTCTAACGGCAGAACATTGGCTTGTCCGCTACAACAAAGAGGCGCGCCCTTTATTATTAAAAGGCAAAAACAGTGACACATTTTTTATTAGCGCACGACAAGCTGCAATGACTCGCCAAATGTTTTGGCACATCATTAAACGCTATGCGCAACTTGCACAAATCCCCACAAAACAAATCTCGCCCCATACCCTGCGGCACGCTTTTGCGACACATTTACTTAATCACGGGGCCGATTTACGCGTTGTCCAACTCTTATTAGGGCATGCAGATATCACCACAACTCAAATATATACTCATGTTGCACGAGAGCGTCTAAAAGATATTCATACCCAACATCACCCCCGTTCAAAGTGATAAATAAACCCTCTATTTAAAATATCTTACAGAAGTGATTTTGTATTTTTTGAATTTAGTGGCAAAATCTAGTTACCGTACAAATATTATGATTCCATGCTTTAATTTTGTATTGGTTTTGATAAACCAAACCTAAGGATTGGAGAAAAAAATGGATTTGAAAACAATGTCCCTTCAAGAGCTCAAAAAACTAGCTCGCCAACTTGAAACCGAAATTACACGACGCGTTGAATATACAAAAAAAGATCTTTTAAAAGGTTTTCAGAAACAAGCCTTGTCTGAAGGTTTATCTTTAGACGATATTTTAGGCGCGCCTGCCCGTGAGCCAGCAAAGCGCACCTACAAAAAGAAAGGCACCAAAGCCCCTGCAAAAGCACCTCAACCTTTTGTGTATTTCAACCCAGAAGATCCTAAAAAAGGCTGGTCTGGCTACGGTCGTAAACCTAATTGGTATTTAGCTTGGGTTGAAGCTGGCAAAGACCCTGAAGCCCTTAAAACCCCACGTGCCACTGCCAAAGATTCAAGCAAAAAATAAACATCCAAGAACAAAGAATTTAACCTTAACCGGGTAAACACATAAAGGCGCAATTTGCGCCTTTATTGTTCTTGCTGCTTAATCTAGCACCTATTCTCAAATAAATTCAATGTGATCGTTTTCGCCAATACACGCCGGGCAATGCACTCATTTCAATTGCAGAACGAATAATATCGATTGCTTTATTACGCGGGTATGTTACTCGCCAAGCAATCGCGACCGTGCGGAAAGGCTCAGGCTCAGAAAAAGGTTTGACTTGTACTAGAGGATTTTTAGAAACCGGATCATCTGCCGCACTACTGGGCAAAACAGTTATTCCCAATCCTGTTGCAACCATATGGCGAATTGTTTCTAAAGAACTGCCTTCTAACGTGCGCTGTAGCCCACTATGTGACTGATACGCCGCACACGCCTTGAGGACCTGATCTCTAAAACAATTACCAGCGCTTAATAACAATAATTTTTCCTGCGCTAAATCTTGAGGCGCAATAGCCTGATTTGACCCCCAACTATGCTCAGAGGGCAGAAGAACCCGAAAAGGTTCATCATAAATGGGCATAGAAACAATACCGGGCTCATCTAAGGGCAAAGCCGCAACAATAACGTCCAACGCACCTTGTTTAAGCGCATCTAACAAGCGAGAAGTATAATTTTCCTCAATCTGCAGAGGCATTTGAGGGGCTAGATGATGGACGTGCCCAATTAGCTTGGGTAGCAAATACGGCGCTATTGTATAAATGACCCCTAGCTTTAAAACCCCGACTAAAGGATCTTTACCCGCCGTAACAATTTCATCAATATAGGCGACCTCTTGGAGTATTTTTTTAATTTGCGCAATAATTTCCTCCCCTATCTGCGTCACACGAACTTCTGCACTACTACGCTCAAAAAGTTGAAGACTTAAAGCCTCCTCCACTTTTTTAATCGCAACTGAAAGTGTGGGCTGACTGACGTGACATTTATCCGCCGCACGTCCAAAATGCCGCTCACTTGCTAAAGCAACAAGGTAGCGCATATCAGTAAGCGTCATATCATTTCGCATTCAGGTTTAAAAATTAAATTAGATAAAATTAAAAAAACTTACACAAGATGTAAGAAAAGTATTTCACACCAAGCTTTAGCGCCTAGCCGCAACTCAGGCCCCTATTCTACTTTAATTTGTATACGATCAAAGCGCCCTTGCTCATCCAATGCCGTTAAATCATACGATCCTTTAAATGGGAAGCGATATTCAAACACCTCCCCGGCCATTGTCTGCGCTTTTTGCTCCCCATTCACCAACCAATAAATTCGCCCATTTGCCCCTCGAGTATTGAGCCGTACTTTTGGCATTTGCTCTTGTTTAACGGCACGAATAATTTCATATGCACTCGCACCTTGTATACGCAAACCGGCTTCAGGTGTGCGTTTAAATAAACAATCTTCTCGCCACGCGGGCAAATTAATTTTAGCCCGTTGAGATCCCTGCAACCAAGGCTCTAAAACTGCGGGCCAGCGAGCAGCTTCAATGGGCGTCCCTTTTGAGCAAGCCGGGCTGGTGCGAAAACCTTTTTCATCCACATAATACGTATAACGCGCCTGCCCACCTCTTAGGCGATCTGAAAAAGTAGGCGGTGCCGTACCATTAAGTAACCATGCGGTACGTGCTTCGTGACACAAGTCTTTGGGTAAATCTTTCTCCAATAAGCCTAAAGGCCAACAAATACGTGCCTGCGATACAGTGTCAGGCGGCGTACGACTTGTCGGCTGCATCTGCCCATCAAAGGCGTCAAACAAATCAACCAGAAACGGCGCGGCAACATTCGCGCCAAAATAACCGGGGTTAGGCGCCCCATCCGGGCGACCAACCCAAACACCGTAGGTAAACCGGTCAGATACACCCAGTGCCCACGCATCTCTAAATTCAAAACTGGTACCTGTTTTCCAAGCCAATCCACGACGAGCCCCGGCCCCCTGCTCTAGCATACGCCCATTAAAGCCGCCAGATTCTAAAATATCTCTCACGATAAAAGCGGCGCCCGGACTCATCATGTAGCGTGAAATCACCGGGTCGTCCTGCGTTAATCGAGGCGCCCCGGCTTGCCCCCCCCTTGCCAAAGCGGAATACGCACCGACTAAATTCTCTAAGCTTGTCCCGGCACCCCCCAAAATAAGGCTAAGATTCGGTTGCGTCTTTTCAGGGATCTTTAATTTAAGCCCGCCTCTTTGCAAAAACGCATCGAATTTGACTGGGTCAAAACGTTCAAGTACTTCAACAGAAGGTACATTCAACGATTTAACCAAAGCCTCTGAGACACTGACCGGGCCATGAAAATTTTGCTGAAAATTACCAGGCTGGTAACCAAAAAAATTCTGAGGCGCATCGGCCAGCAAAGACTCGGAATGAATTAAACCCTCATCTAACGCAAAACCGTATAAAAAGGGCTTGAGCGTTGAGCCCGGCGAACGCGTGGCACGCACCATATCCATATGGCTATAGCGCGTAGCGTCAGAAAAGTCCGCCGAACCAGCATACGCACGCACCTCTAGGTTTGCATTGTCTAACACCAAGGCGGCCATGGAAACTTTTGGCGGCAGACTATGCACCCGATCCGCCATCAAAGTCTCAACACTTTGCTGCATTTGTGCGTCTAATGTCGTTAATACCCGCAAAGGCTGGGAGCCTGTCTTCAATGCGCTCTGACGCAAACGCTCCGCTAACAACGGGGCCAGCATTGGATCTCGCGGCACAAAGGCATATACGGTTTCAAGCATCGCATCTTTCACCCGCGCTTCCCCCCAAGTCGGCTGCATTCTCAGGAGTACCTTATCACGCGCCTTTTGTGCTGCTTTGGGGTGACGATCCGGTCTTAAACGTGAGGGCGATTGCGGAATCACTGTGAGCAAGGCTGATTCTGCATCGGTTAGTCGGATGGCCGGTTTGCTCAAGTAAGCCCGGCTAGCCACCTCCACCCCCTCCAACGTTCCGCCCATCGGAACATAGTTTAGATAAAAAGTTAAGATTTCCTCTTTAGAGTAGTGCCATTCGAGCTGCATCGCTCGCAATATCTGCTTTAATTTTCCAGCAAGCGTCCGGGGAATAGGCTCCGCAATACGCGCCACCTGCATTGTGAGAGTTGAGCCCCCCGAACCAATACGACCATGCCATAACCATTGCCAAGCTGCACGCACAATAGCAAGCGGGTTGACCCCCCAATGCGTATAAAAATATTGATCCTCGTAAGCAATCAATGTCTCTAAATACAAAGGAGAAACTTGCTCGAGCGAAATAGGCTGGCGCCAAACATGATCCCGGTCAGGAAATGCCCGCAAAGTTGCGCCGTCTCGTGCCAAAACAACTAAAGACTGCCGCCCCCCTTGACCAGGCACCTGAGGCGGATAAAGCCGGTCCAAGCCCCATAAGACTAAGCATAAACCTACAAAAAATAAGCCCAGAATATAAAAGCGGGACGCTAAAAAACGCCCCGATTTTAGAAAAACACCTAAACGCATCAGACTAAATCAATTTAATCAAAGACTTTCCATCCGCAAACGGGTAACCGCCCCTTTTACCACGGGTAATGCCTCAATAGCGGTAATCGCTGTATTGGCATTTCTTTCAACCGTAATATGCGTCAAGATGATGATATCGGTATGCGCCTCATCCTCAGCAGCCTCTTTCTGGATCATGGCATCAATTGAAATATCATTGTCCGCCAAAATGCGGGTAATATCAGCCAAAACACCGGCCTTATCATCCACACGCATACGAAGGTAATAACAACTTAGCACTTCCTCAATCGGAAGCACGCGCGTATCTACCAATTGATCTGGCTGGAAGGCTAAATGTGGCACGCGGTGCTCAGGGTCTGCTGTGTGCATGCGTGTTACGTCGACTAAATCTGCAATTACCGCACTAGCTGTCGGTTCAGCCCCGGCCCCTTTTCCGTAATAAAGCGTTGTGCCAACCGCATCAGCCTGTACCACCACAGCATTCATCGCCCCCTCTACGTTCGCCAGCAAACGCTTTGCAGGAATCAAGGTAGGATGAACACGCAATTCAACGCCAATATCTCTATGACGGACAATGCCTAACAACTTAATACGATAGCCCAAAGCCTCTGCATAACGAATATCAAGCGCATCCAGTTTAGTAATGCCTTCAACATAGGCTTTGTCAAACTGAACCGGAATGCCAAACGCAATAGCGCTCATAATCGTCGCCTTATGCGCAGCGTCAATCCCCTCAATATCAAATGTTGGGTCTGCCTCTGCATAGCCGAGTCGCTGCGCCTCTTTAAGCACCTGAGAAAAAGGTAAACCTTTTTCACGCATTTCGCTCAAAATAAAATTAGTGGTGCCATTAATAATGCCTGCAATCCACTGAATACGGTTCGCCGTTAAACCTTCGCGCAAAGCTTTAATAATGGGAATACCACCGGCTACCGCTGCCTCAAACGCCACCATCACACCCTTTTGCTGAGCCGCTGCAAAAATTTCATTACCATGCGTTGCCAACAACGCTTTATTTGCCGTTACAACGTGCTTGCCATTTTCAATGGCCTGCATGACCAAATCACGCGCAACCCCATAGCCACCAATCAACTCAACAACAATATCAACCTCGGGATCATTCACCACGCTAAAAGCATCATCGGTGATTTTTACCGCCCCTTGAGTCATTTTTTGCGCAAGTGCAATGTTTTTATCTGCAACAGAAAAAATACGAATAGGACGCCCTGCTCGGCGCGTAATTTCCGCTGCATTACGCGTTAAAACAGTCCACACCCCACCACCAACCGTGCCAATACCTAAAAGACCTACATTAATGGGTTTCATAGTCATCATCAAAAATATTAAAAATCGTTTAGAACCCCGATTGTAACTGGGAAATGTATTTTTATGGGAAATGACAATAAACTCAATTTAATCAATTCTCAAAAGCCGCACATAAATTGAATCTTTCAAACGCTGCGGCCTATTTTCTTTATGCAGATAGCTGAAAAGCAGGGTAAACTTGCTCCTCCTCTGATAAACAGATAATTGAAAGCACACAGCTCGTGTCTGCCTCAAGCCAAACACCTCCAACTCTAAGTCAAGCCCGAAAACAATTCCTGACCGGGATGGCTCAATTTGTTCAAACACTCAATCTTGATCACCCAATGAGTCAAGCTGTTGCGTTAGAAGCCGCCGTAAACTTTTTTGATGAAGAAAACCATAAAACTCAGCTCGACGTTTCAGACAATTTAAACTCCTCCCTTGAAAAAAATCGTGAAATACGCACAACTTCCATTGTCAAAAAAATAGAAGAACAGTGCCAGCAGATTTTTACTGAGCTCGCCCCTAGGGTTAATACGCTACTCCAAAATAATGACGATGAACCGATCACAAGCACACCATTTTCCCCGGCCTGTATTGCAGTAGTGCTCAAAGCAGTTCTGCACGAAAACAGCGAACTTAAAATAAATGAACCCTCTCTCATAAAGCGAGCAGAAGACATTGCCCCTTTGCACATGAAAAAAGTTTACACAAAGCTTTCAAAGCTGCTTTCTTCTGTGCCAAATAACGAAAAATCTGTCCCCCAAAAAAACGCACCAGAATCTAACCCGGCTATACCCGAACAAAACTCTTTAGAACAGCAGGAAGCTACTCAGCACCTTAGCCTAGCTGACAGAATCAGTGAGCGTAATAACGCGAATATGCAACTCTTAGAAAAACTTATCAACATTAAAGCCACACCACCAGATGCCTCACCCATAGGAAGCGCAGACTACGCCGAGCTTATACAGGGTATTGGTCTTGAATTAGAAATCAATCGCCAAGCCGGCCATACTCACTCCCCGTATGATGGCCTAGAGCCTTACCTTTCAAAACTTCCAAGGCAAATGTCGGCCCGCTTTGATGCACTTGAGCTACTATTTGAAGGCATCACAACACACCCACTTCTAACATCTATAGTTTGCAAGAGTATTCAAAAATTAAGAATTCCTTTTATGCAAATAGCCTTAGAAGGGCACTTTTTAACAGAATCAGCTGCGTCAGCACAGCGTTTACTTGACGGCATTATCCACACGGGTATGGCATTAGAGGAAAATGCCCCAGAAGACAACCCGCTACGGATGGTCATTGAAGATGTCACCTCTCGCATAGCCAATGCCCCTTTAATCAACGCTGCTTTACTAGATAAAGAACTGGGACGGTTTCTAAATATCACGCGCACACAAGAAGCCCAGATGCGAGAAAATCTTTCTAAATACCTCACGCGTGCAGAGGAATTTGAATCGCAGGAGGCCAATCTCCTTAAAGCAAGTACATTATTGGACTCCCTGCTACAAGCTAACACCCCGGCAGCAATCAGCGAACTTTTTAAAATACACTGGGTTTTCTTACTCGCACACTCCAATATTTCAGTCTCCCAAGCAGATAATCCTGCATGGACACTTGCTCAAGAAATCTCGCAAGCAGCTGATGCAGCCCAAAAGAAAGAAAGCCTCAGCAATGAAGCCATAGAAAACCTTATAAAGAAAATAGACGAAAACCTAAAACCCTTTGTACCAGAAAATCGGCAGCGAGAAACCTTACTCTCTCTTTGCAGTAAGGCCTTTACCAAACCCACTCCACCCGCATCAGAACACACTTTTTTCCCAAGTTTTTCAGCGGTAGAACAAGAATCCGGACTAAGCTTTTTTGGTTATACCGGCTACTCATCCGAACACACCCCGCCTAAATTTCTGAGCACCCTTGAGGTCGGCGACTGGCTCAGCATCGGGCTACCTGACGGTCGTATTTACCGAGGAGAAATCTATTGGTTTGGCGTAGAACGCAATGCAATTTTGCTTGGACGCCCTTATGAGAAGGAAGGCCTTATTGTAAGCATGCGCTGCCTATCCTTACTCGAAAAGCGCCAAGCCGTGCTCCACATTCGCCCCTCAACACTAGTTGATGATATCGCCCAAACATTAATCGATATGCTCCCAAGCTCCTCGTCATAAAGAGCCAGATATCACCACCTAGCATCAGAAAGTAAACAAAAACACCCTACTCCAAAATCAGCCTAAGCCTTCACATATTTAAATTTAAATACCCCGCCCCCAACCTCTACCTTGTCATCATCTTTCAACAAAACAGCCTGACGTCCAACGAGGCTTCCGTTTACTTTCACTGCCCGGGACGGCACACAAGCTAACAGATAACATCCTTGAGGGCGCCGCACAACAACTGCACCAGCACCCTGTTCTGTCTGATCCAAACCAACCAAAGCCTGTTCTACTAAAGAAAACCTTTCTGACTGGGCAGCAGCATTCATACCTACCAGTACAGCGCGAGGAAAGCGAGCCCGAGTAGCACGTGCAACAGAATTTGCAACGTTAGGCATATAAACCTGAGCGCCAGCACCTGCACCAAGTTGTGCTTCAACACCAGAAGCGGCTATTGCTTGCGTTAAATCAAATCCAACCTTAGAGGACGCTGCGTTAATATATTTAAGCCTGTAAGCGCCAAAAAAAATCACATCGCCATTTTGTAGTAGATGCTTTCCAACTTTTTGAGCATTTACTTGAAGCAACTCTCCCGCAGGTAAACACTCAATAAAATGGTCATTAACCATAGGCAGAATCACTGCATGTGATGGCCTAATCGTTTCATCATCCACCACCAGCATATTGTCTGGACTACGCCCAATAGACAAGGGTTTTTCAGTAACAAAGCGTTGATCTACAATTTCCCCGCTCTTGCTTAAAACAATTTTAGCCATATTCCCCCCTACCTACGAACGCCGAGAAACTGAGAGAGCCGTGTCAAAACACCACCACGTACATCTTTTTTCTCAAGCCCGTTTCCTTTAATCTCTAATAATGCAACAGTAATGTTATCGTGCCCCCCAGCATCCCTCGCCAGAGTAATCAATACGTTCGCCGCTAAAGGGAGATTTTGACGTAATGCATGCAAAGTAAGCCCTATATCAGAATCATCAACCATATCGGTTAAACCATCACTGCAAAGCAAAAGAATATCACCCGGCTGCGTCTCTAGTGTTTGGGTACTTACCTCCGTCTGAAAGCTCAGGCCCAGTGCACGCGACACGAGATGCCGATTGTGACTTGCGGCCACCTGATCCTCCCCTATAACCCCTGCAACCCGAGCTGCCTCCACTAAGCTATGATCTCGCGTCACCGCTCTAATTTTACCCTCGCGAAGTAAATAAGCGCGAGCATCTCCAAGGTGCGCAATACACACCCCCTCCGCTAACACCACTGCAGCAACTACCGTTGCCCCCATACCATGAAAACGCGCATCAGACTGAGCCTGCCTATAAACAGACATTCCAGCTGAGTTTATAGCCTCACCTAGCAAAGTTTCTACCTCAGAAAGGCCCGGAGGAGTGTGAGGCCAGACTCTCTTAAGAAAAGCAATTGTCTCCTCGGAAGCCATTGTCGCAGCCTTAGCCCCCGCGTTGTGCCCTCCCATGCCATCGGCAACAACAACAGCCCCTATCTCGTCTGCAGCAAGCACCGCATCCTCATTTACTGTTCGCACTCTTCCAGGGTCTGTCCGAGTACACCACGCTAGCTTTAAACTCACCACACTCTCCAAGGTATCGCTTTATCATAAAACTGCAAAGCTTCTAAAAAACACAGCAGAACGGCATATATTGACGATTATCACATGCTTTCACACAGCAAGCACCCCTTCTGTTTTTAATTATGTAATAATCCTAGGAAAGAGTCAAAACCGCAACATCGGCATACTTTACATTTACGGCACATTAAAATAGATTTTTAAAAATGGAACCACAACAGCACGACGACGATCCCGTCACCCACCCGCCCACCATTCCTGGTGTCCAATCACAAGTCAGGTCTATTGTACAGCGCCTTGGCCGCTACAATATTGATGGCGTTATTGGCACTGGTGCCATGGGTATCGTTTATAGAGCAGAAGATCCGCTGCTACAACGCCGCGTAGCTGTCAAAGTGCTCAGCGCAGACCTTTCTGCAACGGAAGGCGTGGATTTCCGAGAGCGTTTTTTTAGAGAAGCGCGCTCTGCCGGCCAACTAAGCCACCCCAATATCGTAACAATCTACGATGTTGGGCAAACAAACGGCATTCCCTACATTGCAATGGAATACCTACAGGGCTTCACACTTAGAGAAACACTAGATAGCGGTAATGTCCTTCCTATAAAAAAGGTCATGGATATCATTGTCCGAGTCATTAGAGGCCTTGAATTTGCCCATAAACAAGGAGTAATCCACCGAGACATCAAGCCTAGCAATATCATGCTCACGCGTACTGGCCTAGTCAAAATCCTAGATTTTGGCATTGCACACTCAAGTTCAAGCGCTAAAACACTGACCGATTCACTCATAGGTTCACCGCGCTATATGGCGCCAGAGCAAATCTCTGGAGAAAAAGTTGATGCACGCTCAGATCTTTTCGCGCTAGGTGCCGTTTTATACGAAATGGTTACTGGAAAAATAGCTTTTGACGCAGAAAACATTCCAGCTATTTTACACAAAGTACTCTACCTCAACCCTCCTGCCCCAAGCAGCATCAACCCAGACTGCCCAAGCGAGCTTGATGCAACTATCATGCAGGCACTTGCAAAAAAACCTTCAGAACGTTTTGCCAATGCACGCGAGATGGGCGTTTCTTTGGTAAAAGCCTATCGCACCTCGCAACCTAATAAATACGTACCAGAAAAGCCTCTTACCCCACACACTCCAGATTTCGAGGATCTTTCAAATCAAGAAGCACCACCACACCAAGAAGAAAACCCACCTGAAGCCATTGCCGTT
>RRZT012617241.1_pt1 | contig 15458 bp, 9 predicted proteins | sample 2165551 | NCBI WGS metagenome assembly RRZT01 (sample SAMN10456910, study PRJNA506462) | wastewater metagenome | biome: wastewater; feature: sludge; material: wastewater sludge; isolation source: wastewater sludge with Escherichia coli K12::gfp cells carrying plasmid... | place: USA: Moscow, Idaho ... | reverse complement strand
CCCAAGGGCATGATCAGCGCCCCGATGTGTGGGCTGATGCTGGCACGCGGGCTGGTGACGCGCGAGCGCCTGAAACTGCGCGTGGTGGCGTGAATGGCATGGTGCTTCGTCCCCGGCACGGATTGTCCCTCTGCGCAGGCGGCGGAGGCCTTGATATGGGCCTCATGCTCGCCGAACCCGGGTATCACACCCGCGCCTTTGTCGAATGGGAGGACTGGCCCCGCGCCGTCCTCATCGCAGCCCAGCGCGCGGGATACTTCGCCCCGGCACCGATCTGGACTGACTTGCGGACCTTCGATGCCCGGCCCTTCCACGGCGCCTTCGATGTCATCCTCGCCGGATACCCCTGCCAGCCCTTCAGTGCCGCTGGCAAGCGCGGCGGTGCAGACGATCCCCGGCACCTCTGGCCCGACGTCGCCCGTGTCATTGGGGAATGCCGCCCCGAATGGGTCTTCCTCGAAAACGTTGCAGGCCACGTCACCCTTGGGCTTGAGACCGTCCTCCGAGAGCTTTGGGGCATGGGCTACACGCCTGCGGCGGGTCTGTTCAGCGCGGCAGAAGTCGGCGCGCCGCATCAGCGGTCGCGCATCTTCATCCTGGCCCACACCGATGAGCCTGCATCCGGGCACGGATCGCTACAACCAGGCGGGGAACAGCGACTTCACCCGCAAGGCCGAGGCACTGGCGCTGAGTATCATCAACTGGTCGACGCCCAAGGCGACGGACGGGGCGAAGGGTGGGCCGGGCCAGAGCTATGGCTCGGGCGGTACGCCGCCCCTGCCCGCGCAGGCCGCACAATGGCCGACCCCGGCAGCCCAGAACTGGAAGGGATCCAGCGAGGCCAGCATAACACGGGCCGATGGCAAATCCCGGATGGATATTTTGCATTACCGGGCGGAGCAGGGCTTCATCCGCCCGGCCCCGGCGACCACGCCGCATGGGCTGCGACCCTCTCGTCACGCCCCGATCTCGCGCCCGCTCTGGGCTTCGATGATTGCCTCGCATGGGCGCGTCGTATGTCGGCGGATCCTGAAGGGCCGGTCACGGCGGCGGCTGAACCCGCTCTTCGTCGGATGGCTGATGGGCTGGCCCATCGGGCACGCGCTCTGCGCGTGCTCGGCAACGGAGTTCATCCATTGGCAGCAGCACATGCGTGGCGCTCTCTCGCTGCTGCCCATGGCCTCGGGCCCTTGGATCTGGCGGCCAACGAACGAGGTCCAGCGCCCGGCGCAGATGACGCTGTTTGAGGGGTGGCCTGAATGACGATGCACGGAAAGATCGGGCGGCCCGGCAGCCAAAAAACCAAACGCGCGCTGGGCGTGCAGGCGGCGCTGGAATGGGCCTTCGGGGTCGAAAAAGCACAACTGGAGCTGCCCCCGGCCAAGGACGGGGCCGAGGAGGGTTTTGGCTTCGGCCTCGAGTACATCCTGCTGCAACGCGCGATCCTTGGCTGCAAGATCGATGGCGGCCAACACAAAATGGGTGGATATGTGCACGCGGACGCCGAGGTGATCGCCGCCACCGTCGCGGGCATGCCCGACACCTTGGGTGGTAAGCGCATGGCGATCCGGGTCGCGGAACTGGCCCGCGCCGGGCTGACCCCGGACTGGATGCCAGGGGCCGTGCCACGCTGTGTGCCGGTCGATATCAAGCGCAACCGGCACGGCGACCGCGCGGTTAGCGTCGTCGTCGACACCGCCCGGGCGCTGATCAGCGGCAAGTGGCGCATCGTCGAGGTCCGCGCCTGCCCCGTCACCTTCACCCCAACCCCGCAGCAGATCGATGCCGCCCGCCAAGCCTATAACGACTGGTGGCAGGCGCTGGACTGGGTGCGTGATGGGCTGATCGCGGGCGGCATGCTGCGGGAGGTCGAGGTGAGGGCGGTAATGCCCTCTTCAAGACCATGGACGGCCAGAAAACCCCGCCCGCCTAGATGACATACACTCAACCCTTAAGCGAACTTAATGTATAGTTCATCCTCGAGGCCCAATTCGGCCAAGATGAATTTCATCCGCTCGAACTTGGACGTGGAATCGATATTAGCCTCCACAAAATACCCCTCTCCAACCTGGACCGACTGGCGCAAGCTTGCGGGGTCGGAGGTCAGCTGGATTCGGTCACCGAGTTTGGTGCCATGGAAGGCGTCGGGTTGTTCCAACAGCAGCCGTTGAATCACCTCGACATAAAGTCGGCTCACCTGTGTCACCCAAAGGCGATTGCCGAGGAACACTGCATATTCGAGTTTCTTGAACTTGGGTTCCTCCGCCTCAAAGATGTTGACCTCTTCCACATCGGGGCCAGCCAACACATCTACGCTGGGTGCGGGCCAGACTTCGAGAAAACGCAGGGCGATGCGTTCCGCCCGCGCTTCAACCTGCGCCACGTTCCAATGATCGAGCGTCTGCAGGTCGCGGTTGAGCCAGAGCCGGCTGAAGCGGTAGCCCTGTTCGCCACCGTCATGGTTCATGTCGCGCTTCTCGGCAAAGGTCTTGTTGCCAAGGCGACCATTATTGCCCGAAAGGGTCAGGTTCCCGATTGTGTTGAGATACTGCTCCCCCAAAGCGGCAAAATCGTCTTCATCGACTGTGTTACGCCATTCCGGGTCCGGCTTCTGCGGGAAGATATGCTCGATGGTGATTCCCGGCACTGTGACATCCACGATTTCGCGGTTGTTGTGGTTCTCGAGCCGGTCGAAGAAATAGGTCCGCGTACGCCCCTTCATGCTGTACATGTCCTTCTCTTTTAGGACGGCCAGAACCTCCGGGTCGCGCGGGAAACGCTGTGTGCCGCCGCGCTGCATCAGTGCGCGCTGGACCGATTTCAGATAGTCCTCAAGCTCCACACGGTCGTAGAGCCCCATGAAGATCTTGTTCAGCGCATTGGTCGGAAGGCCCAAGATCGCGCGCCGCCAGACATAACTTTGCACCAGCTGCAGCACCGCTGCAAATTCGTCACGTACGATCACTCCTGCCTGAAAATCCCGATAGACCGGCATCAAAAAGGGGTAGGACACATTGATCTCGAGCGTGCGAATATAGCCCAGCTCGCGCGAGATCACGGCGTCGGTTTCCATGTCCGGGTTCAAGAGGCGCGCATAGACATTCGACAGATCGCGGATCTCATTCAGTGCCTCCATCAGCTCGGGCGAGCTGGGAACAGGGAAACGCTCCTTGAACTTGGCGTAAACCGCGCCCTTGTTGGGAATATCCTTCTGCTTAAGCGTTAGGTAATCCCGGATGAAATCTGACAAACGGCTTTCGTTGACCTCAAGATTGCGGGCATTGCGCTCGATAGGCTCCCAGAACTTGCGGAACACCTGCTCCTGTTCCCTGCGCGGCAACCCCATAAGGATGTAGTTGCGGATCAGGTCCGCCTGCGACAGTTCCAGCCCCGTCGAGTTCAGGCTCTCGAAAATGCGCTGCGGATTATCCTTCTGCCGATCGAGCGCGATGTTGACAAATAACAACTTGGACAGGCCCTTCAGAACCGTCGCCACGTTCGACGCATCGATCCTGCTTTGGAAGAAGCGGAAATTCTCGATCAGGCGCGAATACCCGCTGACCTTAACCGCCTCCTGCGGATCCATCATCTGCGCCAGCGCGGCCTTGTTATTGTCAGTGGGTTTCAGCTTCAGCTTCTCGGCATCTTCTGCAAACTCGTTGATCAGATAGGTCTTGTAGATGCGCTGGGCTTCACGATCTTCGCCCGCAGCAAGGAAGTGCCGGTAGATCGCGATATAGATCAGGGTGAGTGTGGTCAGGCGCTGTTGGCCATCGATGATCGTGAATTCTTGCAGGGCAGCGACAGCATGCACGTCATCATGGACGTAAACGATACTGCCGATGAAATGGCCCGATTGAGTCTCGTCAGCGCCGACGGCAAGAATATCCTTGAAGAGCTGCGCACATTGCGTCTTTGCCCAGTCATAATTGCGCTGGTAGACCGGAATGGCGAACGCAGTCTCATTGCTGCCGAGGAAACGATCAACCTTGGTCTCTGCTGCCTTCATCAAATGGCCCCGATTTAACTGTTTGATAAGTGCCTACCCGCTGAACGACACAGAGTCACGTGCCAGCGCCATCGGCTCGCCGTGGATCTGGGCAACAACATGGGCTTCCTACTGACATTCATGGTGATTGGTCGAGCGAGGTCACTGACCTTCATGTATGGGCCATGAGGTCGTCGACCTTCGTGGCCTTGACATACTTTGCAGGATTGGGCCCTTGGCCGATGGCTACGAAATGCTGTTGTCCACAAGCAATCTTACCAGCTTCCACATCGCGCAAGTCATCTGCAAAGAGGCTTCCTTTTGTTTCTACAACAAAATAGAGCCGTTCCTCGCCGGCCGCTTCAACCAAAACCGCCCAGTCTGGGTTGTATGTTCCCAATGGAGTTGGAACTTTGAACCACGCAGGCAACTTGGCGTAAATCTTCACGGCCTCGTTCTTCTCGAGCTGCTCTGCAAAGGTTCGCTCGACACCACCGGAATCGTAGATCACGTGCTCGAAAACTGATTTCGTTGCGTTCTGAAGCATGTTTTTCAGGTATCCCATCAACTCTTCCTGCTGGAACAGCTCTTGGGCGTAATATTCGCCTTCGCCGATCTTCTGGTACTTGATGCCGTCCACCAGCGCCAAACGCTTGGTCCGATTGATGGTTTCGGCTGCGATCTCGATAAACGCCTGAGGGTTGCGCTTGAAGTCGTTCAACCGCCCGCTTGCTGTGAGGATGTTGACGAGGCTCTTCCGCGTCAGCTGCGTGCGATCCTGCAACTCCGTCAAGACATCAGGCAACGCGATGTCGCCCTCCTCAATCGACACGATTGTGCCGCTGTTCTTGTCGCGCTCTTTCGCCTCTACGCCGCCCTGCCCGATCAAAAGGTCAGCTTTTCTGATCCGCACCCGAGCCTTGGAAACTGGCGGCCCGTCTCCGATTGCCTTGGCACAGTCGGCGACCAGCTTGTCATTGTCGAAATGGACGCGGTACGTGGTCTTGTGCTTGATGCGGTTCCACAGCGCCTGAAACTCCGGGCTTTCCAGAACAGCTTGGCGCGTTTTCACTACCACCCGGTCGTCGGCATTCTTGATGTCCAGTTTGCCCGCTACCTTCTTCAGCAGATCGCGCACCGCGCCTAGATGTGGCCGCAGGGCTTCTGGCAGGTCAAGCTTTCCGTCTTTCAGCGCCTTGCGAAGGGTATCCTGCACTTTGCCCTTTGCATCGACATACCCCTGAGCCTTTAGATGGTCGAAAATGGCGGCGGAATCATCGAAGCCCAGCATGCCAGTCGATCCATCAGCCTTCGTTACCGGAATGGCCGCAAACTGGTGCTTCTCGACGATGCCGAACTTGATGCCGGTATCCTTCTCGATTTCCCTTTGAAGGTTCTCGGCAAACTCCTCGTAGCTTTCGGTCGCGATGACGGTCAGCGTGTTGATTTCAAAGCCACGCAGCCGTTCGCCTTGCTGGTTAACACAAAGGCGCAAGCCACGCCCTATGGTCTGTCGCCGTTCCCGTTCGGTCCCCATTTCACGCAAGGCACATATCTGAAAAACGTTGGGGTTGTCCCAGCCCTCCTTCAGTGCCGAGTGCGAGAAGATGAACTTCAGCTTGGTGCCGAAGCCCAGAAGCTTCTCTTTGTCCTTCATGATCAGGTTATAGGCGCGTTCGGCACTGTCGCGGTTGACCTGGTTGTTTTCGGCCGTGTCGGTCCATCGCTTGTTCTTGTCGATCGAGAAGTATCCATCATGCACATCCTGCGCTTCTGAAGTCATGTCGACCTCTGCGAACAGGCTGACAAAATCCGGCAACTTCGAGGCGCGGCGATATTCCTCTTCGAACATCAGGGCGTATTTGCCCTTCACCGGGTTCCCGGCCTCATCGTAGGACCGGTAGTGATCGACCGCGTCGATGAAGAACAGGCTCAGAACTTTGACACCGAGCGGGGCCAGGCGTTTTTCCTTTTCAAGATGCTCATGGATCGTGCGACGGATCATCAGCCGCTTGACTGCGCCTGGGTCCACATCACCCACCGCCTGACCGACGCCTAGAAATTCCTCCGCCCCCGGAGTTTTCACCTCCAGCAGGGAATTTGCGCCACTCACCCGGATCTCGCCGATCCTGCAATCCTTGTAGATCGCGCGCCCGGTTACCTCTTCCAGATCGTCGCCGTCCTGGACTGTCACCTCTTTGCGGCGCACGGCCTTGCCCTCGGCCCTGTCCAGCTCGACCTTTGCCGTCACGGCGCTTCGGCTGTTGCTGGCAGAGATGAACCGTACATAGGCCTTGTTGTGCCCGCCTTCGACTTCCAGCGAAGCGACCTCGATCTGCTTCACCAACTTGCGTTCATAGGCGTCCACCGCGTCCAGCCGGTAGACCATATGATGCTTGTTCGCATGAGTGGCGGAATAGCGCAGCGTGCACAGGGGGTGCATTTCATCCAGCGCCTGCTTGCCGCGCCCTTCCAGACCGCCATCAACGCTTTGCGGTTCGTCCACGATGATCACCGGGTGCGTCGCACGGATCAGGTCAATGGGCCGCTCGCCGCCGGTCTTTTCGCTGTCCTTGTAAAGGTTGTTCACGTCCTTCTTGTTGATGGCGCCGACCGTCACCACCATGATCTGGATCGTCGGGCTGGTCGCGAAATTCCGGACCTGCCCCAGCTTGGCCGAGTCATACAGGAAGTAATCGTAGGGCTGGCCGGAATAGAGGCTCTTGAAGTGCGCCTCGGTGATCTGCAGCGTTTTGTACACGCCCTCTTTGATGGCCACCGACGGCACCACGATCACGAACTTGGTGAAGCCATAGCGCTTGTTCAGTTCGAACACCGTGCGCAGGTAGACATAGGTCTTGCCCGTGCCCGTCTCCATCTCCACCGTGAAATCGCCCGAACTCAGACCGGCCGAGGGCGGCAGGCCATTGCGCAGCTGGATTTCCTTCAGGTTGCCGATGATCTCGTCATCCAGCAGGGTCAGGCGGTTCCCGATGCCAAGCTCACTTTCCACCAAACCCAGTTCGCCCTGCACATCACCACCCGCAGCGCGGGTCACGGTGAATTCGGTGCGGTTGGTTTCCTGGCCGCGGAACAGGTCGCAGACCGCTTCGATAGCAGCGTGCTGATAGTCGAGGTCGGATTCAAAATGGAGTTTCATGTTCGTCCCCCGGTGATCAGGAGCATGTTGTTCTTATGCCTATCCTCTTTCGGATCCTCGACCGCCGGAACGGCCTCAATATGGGCGATATAGGGATCGGGCAGCTCATGTTCTCTGGCACCAAACGCGGCCAGCGCCTTGTACCAAGTATAAGGCTTCAGGTTTGGGTTCGTCTTGGTTGCCTTGTAGGCGGTAACGGTGGTCGCAACGCCCTTGTGATAAACGACGACCTCGACCTCGTCATAGCCTTGGCCAAGCCCTTCTGCGCTATCTAGGGCCGCTTTGTCGTCAGCTGAAATCTCGTAAAGCACGCCGAACACGGACGCTCCGGCGGCTTCGCTTATGACAATGTCAGCTTTGCCTGATCCGTCGTTGCTGATTTTGTGCCAGCGAAGCTCGTAGCCGCGCAGCTCCGCAACGCCCATGGCAACGGCAGAAGGGCAGCGCGCGCGAATGCGGGCGGTGGGCATGTTTGAGCCGTAAGCGAAGGTGATGATGGGAGCGCTGGGCATTACAGGCTCCGCATGTCGGTGATGCCCGCTTGGGTCAGGATGGCGGCCATGTTCAGTTTGGCGTCGTTGTCGGCGAAACCGGAGTCCTTGAACACCACGCGGGTGTCCACGGCGGGGTTCAATGCTTTGCGCCAGGCGGCGATGCCGATGCCCAGTTCCTCGGCCACGTCGCGGGTGATGCCGTCAGACAGGCAGGCGATCAGCGCACCTGCGCCGATGGAGTGCACCGCCTTGCCTGCGATCTGCTGTTGCTCAATCGGCACGCAGAGGTCGAGGCCGAGCTTCAGCAGCAGTTCGGTGAGGATATCGGCCTCGGTTCGGCCTTGGACGAGGTGTTCGGCATGGGCCAAAAGGGTGTTCTCGAGATCTGCGGCGACGGGCTCCCATGCGCGGATATTCGATGACGCGAGTTTATAGACGCGGAAGCCAGTATCTCCAGAAAACATCGGGTTATCCTCGCGGATCTTTTTCCCGGCGCGGCGCAGTCTCTCTTTAGTGATTTCTGCGATGTTTGAAGGCTTTTTAAGCTCAGCACAGAAGTCAGCAGCGATTTTTTGGTCAGAATTTTCCGCACTAAGCGGCTCCGGAAGCTGCACGAGGATATACTTTCGTTGCGCATTTCTCGCTGCATTTTCCGCCATAACAGCGTGCCCCATAGTCCCACTGCCCGCGAAGAAATCCATAACCAGATCATCCGGATCACACAAATAGGATACGAGTCGAGACAAATCAGAAACTGGCTTAGGGTTATCAAAGACCCGATGCCCGTCGAATAGAGAATTGAACTGGTTTGCTGCCGTTTGCGCGTAGCTGTAGTGAACACTTATCATGACCTGATCAGAATTTTCAAAGATGTTCGTTCTTACACGAGGAACGGTGGTCTCATCCGGTCCGAAAACAACTCTTCCACGATCCACTTCTTCCCAAAATCTAACAGAAGTGGGATAGCGCCAACCGCTTATTGGAAGCTTACACGGAAGGTTGGTAACTGGATGCAGCACTTCATATCTAGGTCCATCACCGCCTGGCCAATTAATGTTCCCATCGTCGCGGTATGGCCCTCTCTGATCCACCTTGCGGAAACGTGTCAGTGGCTGCTTCGGATCGTCATCATCGATCTTGGAATACCACTCCAAGATACCATTTCTGACTTCATCCCAATCATCTGCATGAATTTTTCGCAATCTTTCGAACTCAATCTTCAGTTCGTCGACACCTTCTTTATCACCTCGAAAGATGATCTTTTGATCCGAAAGCTTTTGCTCATTCTTAAAATACGCGACCATGTACTCGTGGCCAACAGAAAAGTACTTTGCATCATTCTTTCGATTTCGGTCAAATACTAGGGTTGCAATGAAGTTTTCCTCGCCGAAAATTTCGTCCATGATGCGCCTAACATTCGGAAGTTCGACATCATCGATGCTCAGGAGTATTACGCCGTCTTCCCTTAATAGGCTGCGCGCAAGCTTCAACCTTGGATAAATCATGTTCAACCAGTCAGTGTGAAATCTGCCAGAGCTTTCTGTATTTGATGTAACTCGCTTTCCTTCGAGGTCTGCTTGGCCAGTAATTTGGAGATAGTTTGAGATGCTATCTTTAAAGTCGTCTGGATAAACAAAGTCCTTGCCCGTGTTATAGGGAGGATCGATATAGATGAGCTTTACTTGGCCTCCATAGCTTTTCTGCAAAAGCTTCAGCACTTCCAGGTTGTCACCCTCGATCATCAGGTTCTGCGTGGTGTCCCACTCCACGCTGTCCTGCGGGCAAGGCAATAGCGTTCCGGTTGAGGGCGTCAGCGCGATCTGCCGCGCCCGCCGCTTGCCGTGCCAGTTCAGTCCGTATTTTTCTTCCCGGTCATCCACAGCGCCGCCAAGCACCTGTTTCAGCACCTCGAAATCGATCCGGCCTTCGCTGAACGCCTCGGGGAACAGCGCCTGTAGCGCCGCCACGTTGCCCGCCACGATATCGGCGCTTTGGGTTTCGGGGTCGTTCTGCGTCAGTTTTTCAATCTCGGGCATCGGGTCTTCCTGTTCTCAAAGGTCTGTCTTCAGGTCCGCAAGTGCGGCCTGCAGGCGCTGGATCTGCAAATTCAGATCAACACGCCCCTTCATCTGTTTTTCGCGCCCGGCTTTGGCGCGCAACAAGGCAATCTCGCGCAGCAGCCGGGTATGGTTTTCCAACGCCTCGCGCCGTCGCTGGACTGAATCGTTGTCATCGGTCGCCAAATAAACGCCCGACACCTTTGCAGCCTGCAACGCTTCGACTCGCGCAAGCCAGCCATCGTAAAGCGTATTCAAGTTGTGCCGGGGTTGGCGCACCAACGCAAGGCTTGCCAGAAAGGCCTGATCCACTTCGGTGAAGCCAATCGGCCCGGTGCTGACAACCCGGTCGATGACGATCCGCCCCGCCTCGCGCTCTGCCGGGCGTTTGTGGGCAAGCGACAGGGCCGCGCCTTCGGCATCCGTAGTGATAAGCAGCACAGGATAGGGGATGGCGCGGTGGATCAGTTCGATCAGCCGGGTCGTCTTGGCCTCGGGCCGGAAGGCGCAGCCGACTGCCGCAATCTCCAGGTATTCGCGGGCTTCATCCTTGAAGCTGGGCACGCCGATGGTCGTGGGCTTGCAGGCCGCGAACCATTGCAATTCGTCGATCCCGTCCAGAATGATCCGCTTATCGGCTGCCGTGGGCGCGCCCTGTTCTGCCAGCATCTTCTTTGGCACGCGCATATCAACCCGTGCGCTGGGCGGCAGGCCGAATGCTTCGACCACGTTCGATATGCTGGCCGGCACCGTCACGCAGGCGTCTCGCCGTCAGGCAAGATCACGACGAAGGCCACAACCTCAAAATCATTGATCCCGGCAAACTCGCCCTTCATCGCATGGGTGCCGCCCGGTGAGAACAAACTGGCGACGGCGCGCTCTTGGCTTTTGCCAACAATAGAAGAGACGGCACGCGCGAGGAGTTTCTGGTAAGGCTCCATGTCGCGACCCATCCGCGTGATCTTGTCAAAGCGCTGGCACGCCTCTGCATCCGGCAGGTCGCGCCCGATACAGAGCTTCTTCAGCCGGTCTAGTACCTGCTTTGCCTGCGTATAGGGTAGCAGCACTTCTTCGTCGTCGCTGACATGAACGACGAAATGCGGGCTGAGCGGATAGCCCGCTTCGGCCGCTTTATCGGCACCTTCACCGACAGCCCGCAGACAGAAAATCGCGCCGGGCCGGATGGAGGCCTCTGGCCCCGCTCCAGTGTCGGGCGCGGTCGAGGTGACGGCGTAGGTGCCGAATGGCAAAGCATCGAGCCGATCTTTGTTGTCGCGCAAGTATCCCGACAGATCGATGCGGAAGTCGTTCAACGTCAAATCAGCGATGGAAACCCCACTGGATAGGTCTTCCAGGTCAATCACCGTGTCCTGCAGCTGCTGCAGCTGCGCACGGCGATATTCGAGATCGTTCATCTGGTTGCCAGCCTGGAACTCGATCACGTTTTCCTCGCCGGTGGCCGAAACGTCGAGCAGGACCATGCGACCGCTGACACGGGACTCAAGATCAAGGTATTCATCCAGCTCCATATTGGGCCAGAAGTTGACCAGCTGGATTTGGGTGTTGGTCGATCCAATCCGGTCGATCCGGCCGAACCTCTGGATGATGCGCACCGGATTCCAGTGGATGTCGTAGTTGATCAGAAAGTCGCAGTCCTGCAGGTTCTGGCCTTCGGAAATGCAGTCGGTCGCGATCAGGAAGTCGATCTCCCCCTCTTCCGAAAGCTCGACGGGGCGCTCCTTCGACCGGGGCGAAAACGCGCTGAGGATAGTGCCCATATCTGACCGCAGGTTGCGCACCGTGGTCTTGTTCGCCCCAGTTCCGCTGACGACAGCGGTGTTGATGCCCAGCGCGGTCTTAGCCCAAGGCGCAAGCTCGCGGTAAAGATACTCTGCGGTATCGGCAAAGGCGGTGAACAGAAGCACCTTTCTGTTGTCCGCGTTGATCGGCGTTTCAATCTTGCGCGCAATGACCTGCTTCAATGCCTCCAGCTTGGCATCGCGGTCGGCCGTGACGGCCCGCGCCGCAGACAACAGCGTGGCCAGCCGATTGCGATCTTCGACGAGGTCTTGCCGCCAGCGAACACGATCAACGTCTTGCAGCAGGACTTTGACCTTTCTGCCCACAAGAAGAGACTCAAACGCGGGATCATCCACATCGAGGTCATCGATACTGATCTCGCTGACACTTTCGTCGTGGGCATCAATGTTGGCCAGCAGCGCCTCGACATCGGTCAGTTGGCGTTTGATGGTCAGTGCGAACGACGCCACCGAGCTTTCCATGCGCTTCAGTATGTTCACGCGGAGAAGGTGAATGAGGCTTTCTTCCCGGTCGACCTGGCGGAAGAAGCTCTCTCCGCCCCTGATCTTGGTGCTGTACTTTTCATCATAGGCCGCCTGCTTGTTCGGCAGGACATAACGGAGCGGCGTGTATGACCCAAGGTTCAGCCGCCTGATCTCGTTGTTGATCTCCCGGATCGGGCGGAACTCACCCAACAGATCTACATCGGCCTTGATGTTCGATGGCCGAAGACGCTCTGGAAATTGCCCCGTTTCGGCCGTCCCATAGTAGCGCTGAACATGCTTGCGCGACCGGGCAATGGTCAGCAGGTCGAGGAGCTTGAAATAGTCGAAGCCCAGCATGTCCATCAGACGTGACGGACGACGGTCAGCATCTGCAAGGTCCAGCCACTTGTTGAACTGCGCCTGCGCCTTCCGGATGGTGGCCTCGATGCTGGCAATACCGTGCTTGCTCAAAGCAAGATCATCGCCCTCGGTCATGAAGGCGATCTGGTTTTTCAGATCTGCGAGGCGGTTGTTCACCGGGGTGGCAGACAGCATCAGCACTTTGGTTTTTACGCCCGACTTGATCACCCGCTTCATCAGGTGGTCGTAGCGGGTGTCACGGTCCTTGTGCGTCGCCTTGTTGCGGAAGTTGTGTGACTCGTCGATGACGACCAGGTCATAGTTGCCCCAGTTCACATGCGACAGATCGATATCGCCCGAGGATCCACCATCGCGCGACAAGTCGGTGTGATTCAGCACATCGTAGTTGAACCTGTCAGCGGCAAGGATGTTGCGTCGGTCGTTGGCCTTGTAGAGAGTCCAGTTGTCCCGCAGCCGCTTGGGGCAGAGCACAAGCACGCGATCATTCCGCAACTCGTAATATTTGATGACAGCAAGGGCTTCGAAGGTTTTGCCAAGGCCGACACTATCGGCAATGATGCACCCACCGATCCGCTCTAGCTTGTCGATTGCACCGACGACGCCGTCGCGCTGGAAACGGAAAAGCTTGTTCCAGACAACAGCATTTCGGATGCCAGTGGCAGATTTGATAATCCGCTCCTCATCCAGTTCGTCGCCAAGGTCTTTGAAGAGCTGATAGAGAACCTGAAAATAGAGCAGTGAAGGCGGGCGCTGTGACGCGGCCTCATCCAAAAGTTCAACCAGCTGCCCGCCCGGATGGGAACCTGCACCAAGACCATTCCAGTGCGTTTCAAACCATGCCCCGAAGGTCTCAGCTTCGTGCACGTTCTCAGCGACTTGGACGATGCCAAACTCAGCGCCGGGAGTGATTCCCAAACCTTCGGTCGAGAAGGAGCAGGATCCCAGCAGTGCTTTTCGCCCTAAGGACGGCCCACCGACAATCAAAGACTGAGGTGGCACGGCCTTCGTGTGTCTAACCTCAACTGCCTTCTTCAACCAGTTCGAGGCCCGCCCGGCGAGCCAACGACCCTTTAGCCTTGCACGGAGGGCTGTTTCCTCTGCACCGCCAAAGAGCCCGTCAGCTACAACATCACTATGTCCGAGTATCATTCGGCATTTTCCTGCCCGCTCGAGCTGATCAGCCACCGCGTCAAATGCGTGCACAGAGAAGGAAGGCGACATGACATCAATGGTCGAGCCTTCGGTCGGCCACGACTTCAGCTCATCGAGCGCACGTTCTCTCCCGCTGTTACTGATAAGCTTCATGCGTTTCTACTCCACCACAGTCCTGTTGGCGCGCGTGCTGCGCCGAATCCCAACTCCACTACTAAGTGCAGAAGATATCGGGTCAACACAAAGCGTTAGGACCAAGACCATCGATGCGGACACAATCGTCACCAGAGATACTTTGGACCCCACCCCCCCGGCATGGTTCCTCCCTGGCCCGATCCGTATACGGGGGGGCTTAGCGCGCCACTTTTCTAGTGACTGGCTTTTTCACCGGGGAATCCACTTGGAAGCCACCCCGGCGGCCCTGCGGGAAATTGTGACTCAATTTCAGAACCTTACCCGACAGCATCGGTGGCCAGAATGGATTCCTTTTGGAAGCCAGGGAATCCACTTGGTGGGTTCTTTTGGCCAGAAAAGCCACCGTCGGAAGCCACCCTCAGGCCAGATCGGCAGAACACCTTGATTCCACGCCACAAAATGGATTGACATTTCTAGCCCCCTTGACGTACCCCTTGATTGTCGAAGAGTTGCGCCCGGAGGAAACCCCTCGCGGGCGCTTTTGCTTTCCCCCATCGCGGACCCTGACACAGCAACCGGCGTTTGCCGGGGCTTGCATTGGTCTGTCCGCCCTGCCCCGGATCCGAACCCCACCCATGGACCTTGTCTTTGCGCCGAGCCAGATTGAAACTTGGCCTCTCGACCGGCTGCGCCCCTATGCCCGCAATGCCAAAATCCACGGTGACGACCAGGTGGCCAAGATCGCCGCCAGCATGGCCAAGTTCGGCTGGACCGTGCCCTGCTTGGTGGCCGACGATGGCGAGCTTATTGCGGGTCATGGCCGGGTTCTGGCCGCGACCATGCTGGGGCTGACCGACGTGCCGGTGATCCGGCTTGGCCATCTGGATGAAGCGGAGCGCCGGGCGTACCGGATCGCGGACAACAAATTGACCGAGTTGGGCGAATGGGACGAGGCAATGCTGCGCGACGAGATCGCGGGGCTGCTGGCCGAGGATTTCGACCTTACGCTGCTGGGCATCAGCGAGGATGATCTCGATGCGCTGTTGCGGGATCCCGATGCGCTGGGCGGCGATGGCCCCGTCGAGGGCGAGGACGACGTTCCGGAGTTACCGGTCACCCCGGTCTCGGTGGCGGGTGACCTTTGGCAGCTTGGATCGCACCGGCTGATCTGCGGCGACAGCACCTCCGCCGATGTCGTCGGGCGGCTGCTCGGCGACGTGAAGCCGTTGCTGATGGTGACGGACCCGCCTTACGGCGTGGAGTATGACCCAAGCTGGCGCAACCAGGCAGGAGCGGCCAAGACCAAGCGCACCGGCAAGGTGTTGAATGACGACCGTGCCGATTGGCGCGAGGCTTGGGCACTGTTCCCGGGCGATGTCGCCTATGTCTGGCACGGCGCGCTTCACGCGGCGACGGTTGCTGAAAGCCTCTTGGTTGCAGGCTTCGCCATCCGCTCGCAGATTATCTGGGCCAAGGACCGGCTGGTCCTCAGCCGCGGCGATTACCACTGGCAGCACGAACCCTGCTGGTATGCCGTCCGCGCCAAGGGCAAGGGGCACTGGGCGGGCGACCGCAAGCAGACCACGTTGTGGCAGATCGCCAACCGCGATCAAGATGCCGACACGGTGCACGGTACGCAGAAGCCTGTCGAATGCATGCGGCGCCCGATCCTGAACAACTCCAGCCCCGGTCAGGCGGTATTTGAACCCTTCATGGGATCCGGCACCACGCTGATCGCGGCCGAAACTACCGGGCGCGTCTGCTTCGGCGTGGAACTGAACGCGGCCTATGTCGACGTGGCCGTGG
>RRZT011519369.1_pt1 | contig 15458 bp, 13 predicted proteins | sample 2165551 | NCBI WGS metagenome assembly RRZT01 (sample SAMN10456910, study PRJNA506462) | wastewater metagenome | biome: wastewater; feature: sludge; material: wastewater sludge; isolation source: wastewater sludge with Escherichia coli K12::gfp cells carrying plasmid... | place: USA: Moscow, Idaho... | reverse complement strand
ATGATAAGAATGATATTGAAAAACCGAATACGCCAATCCAATTAATAGAATTGCTAAAATAATTTTTATTGATTTTGAACGTTTATTCTTTTTCATCACTCATAAATATAAAACCTTTTTTCGTTAAAAGTACTATTTAAACTATCTTTGCGGTACTTTTCAATACAACATGACGGACAATTATCGTACAATCGAGAAAGCGGTGGAAGATGTAATTTTCAAAGAATTGGGTAGTAAGTTTATTAATTTTGCTTATCCAGTTGAAAATGAAGATGACATCAAAATTTATTTGGATCAATTGCGCGAAATTCATCCCGACGCCAATCATCATTGTTATGCGTACGCACTTGGAATTGATGGTAAAAATCATCGTGCAAATGATGATGGAGAGCCAAGTGGTTCGGCTGGTTTACCTATTTATAATCAAATTTTATCAAGCGAAATCACTAATGTTTTGATTGTTTCTGTACGTTATTTTGGCGGAACAAAGTTGGGAATTCCTGGTTTGGTAAAAGCGTATAAATATGCGGCGCAAGTTGTGTTAGAAGAAGCAAATATTGTAGAAAAATTTGTTTCGAAACGTGTAAAAATGGTTTTCAATTATGATCAACAAGGAATTGTAGAACGCAATGTCGATCGGATTTCTGGAGAGATTAAAGACAAGCATTTTTCTGATAAATGCATGTTTACAATTTCGGTAAGAGAAAGTAAATTGGACGAATTTATTCGCATGTTTGACGAATATTATCAAATGGAAATTAAAATTATTGACTAATGCTAAATAGCTTAACTTCTTTACGTTTTTTCTTTGCTTTTGTTGTTTTCTTAAGCCATTTAACGTTTGTAAAAACCGATTTAGCTTGGTATAATTATCTAAAAAATAACGTCTTTTTCGAAGGTTATCTTGGTGTTGGTTTTTTCTTTATTTTGAGCGGATTTGTTTTGGCGCTTAATTACGAAAAGAAAGTAATCGACAATCCAAATTTTGATAAAAAGAAGTTTTATATCGCGCGAATCGCTCGTATTTATCCGCTTCATGCCCTAACCTTTTGTGTCATGTTACCGTTTGTTATCATCAATGTTTGGCAAGGTTATTTTCATTGGGATATTGCAGGTGCAAACTTATTTTTATTACAATCTTATATTCCAGTAAAAGACTTTTATTTCTCTATTAATAACGTTTCATGGAGTATTTCGACCGAATTATTTTTCTATTTAATGTTTCCTTTTTATGTGATTTGGTTGCATAAATTTCCGAAACTGAAATATATTTTATTACTAATTATTCCGATTATCATTTTTGCTGAACCTTATTTCAGAACAAATATGAAGTTGGAAAAAGCAATTTTTTACATCAATCCAATTGTTCGCAGTTTCGATTTTATTTTAGGAATTATTACCTGTCAAATCTATAAAAAGATAAAAGATACGCCTATCAGTTTTTCGAAAGGAACTTTAATAGAAATCGCTGCAATTACGGTTTTGGCAATCTTTTTTTACTTCCACAATGATGTTGCGAGAGCTTTTCGTTATGGAATTTATTATTGGATTCCGATGGTTGGAATTGTTTTAATTTTTGCTTTACAAAAAGGTTTCTTTTCGAAAATACTTCAACACAAAATTCTGGTTTATTTAGGTGAAATCAGTTTTGCGTTTTACATGATTCATATGATTGTGATAAAATATGGAAATCAATATTTACCTAAAATCAATGATTTTCAGAAAATTGGAATTTATTTTGTAATTGCTTTAATTTTAAGTGCATTAACGTTTGAATATTTTGAGAAACCCGTTGCGAAGTGGATCAAAAGTAAAGTGAAGTAGTAGCGAGTATTTCTAAAAAATTAAACATTTTTACATTAATAATTTCAATTATAAAATAAACGGTTAATTATTCATTAAAATAACTAGTAGCATTTAATAAATAATCGTTTAAATTATTCATTTTTACATAGATAAAAACTAACGAACGATAGTTAAATATTAACTTATTAATCATCTTATAAAAATTATTTCTATTAAATAATCTGTTATTAGGTTTTTTTTACAATTTCAATATATGAAGGGTATTCAAATTGTAAATTATTTGCATTTTGTATAATTTAACTCAAAATTAAAATACAAAACACTAATATGAAAAAAAATCAATTTAAGGCTTTATTACTTTTACCTTTTTTTACACTTCAAGTTTTACAAGCTCAGAATCACGAGCTAGAGATTAAAAACTATTTTCAAACAAATACAAAAAGTTCAAAATCTTTTAATCAATCGAATGACTTTAAAATCATTAATGTTGATCCTTCAAAATCTCTCAAAGGAGATGTTGTAATTGTACAACAAAAAATAGATGGAATTCCAGTATTTAATCGTTCTGCAACTTTTTTGATTACAGGAAACAAAATTGACCATGTTACAGATGGTTTTGATTATAACATTTCTAAGATAAATGCAAAATCACAAAAAGAAATAATTAATGAAAAGAATGCTTTTTTATCTTTTGCTAATTCAATCCAATTAAAAAATGCTTCTTCATATTCTTTAGATAAAGAAAGTTCGAAAATAAATGAAAAAAGATCATTGATTCCTAATAAAGTGGATTATGTCTTATCAGAATTTATATATTTTATATCCAAAGATGAAGCAAAACTAGCTTATAAATTTGTCTTTAGAGATAAAAACTCTGGAAATGGTTGGTTGGCTATTGTGGATGCTATAACATCCGAAGTTTTATTAAAAACAATCACTACTATTAATGATCATTTCCATGAAAATGATTCTTTTCTTTCACAAAATTACAACACTCCTGATACTAAAAAAACTGTTGCTTATCCTTTAATTGATAAATCTATTAAAGTTGAAAATTTTGCTTCAGGTGCGAAGTATAATATCTTTAAGCTCCCAGTTGAAGCACCTACTTTTGGAAATAGAACAATTATTAATGATCCTATTAATGATACTTACGCACCATTAGGATGGAACAACACAAACAACCCTGATTTAGATTTTTTTAAAGAATATTCTTTTGGAAACAATACAATGGTATATTCTGATGAAAATAACTTAAATGTTCTTGCTGATTTAAATCAATTAGTATATGCTCCTGAACAAAATTTCGATTTTCAACTAGATATAACAAAAGATGTTGATACATATCGTGATGCATCACTTGCAAATCTCTTCTATATGAATAATGCAATTCATGATATTTCCTATCAATTTGGTTTTACTGAAACTGCAAGAAATTTTCAATATACCAATCTTGATAGAGGAGGTGTTGGAGATGATTATGTAATTGCTGAAGGCAGAGATGGTGGAGCATATGATAATGCTAACTTTTTACCTTTATCTGAGGGATATCCTCCTGTAATGCAAATGTATTTATGGTCACCAAAATTTTATAATGGAATAAAAGTAAATTCACCTGAATCTCTAGCTAACTTTTCCGCAAATACAAAATATCCTGTTGATGTTCCAAAATTTCCTTTAGAAGGAATTACGGGAGATTTAGTTGTAAGTATTCCAGAAAATGGCTGTACTCCTTTTAATAATAATGATGAAATAAAAAACAAAATTGTTCTAATAAAAAGAGGAGATTGTAGTTTTCAAGAAAAATATATCAATGCAGGTAATGCATCAGCAAAAGCAATTATATATTATAATGCAACAGATCAACAGCAAATTGGATCATATAATTCTGGAGTTTTAATGTCTCCAGAAGAACCTGCTTTTTACTCTGTATTAATAGATCACAAAGCTGGAGAGACATTAAAAAATGCATTAAAAACGAATGAAAATCTGAATCTAAGGATAGACAAAGATTTTACTTCTCAACCTGATGGGAGTCTTGATAATGGTATTATTGCTCATGAATATGCTCATGGGATTTCAAATCGATTAACTAGCATAGGCGAACATTGTTTATTATCTACCGAATCTAATGAACAAATGGGAGAAGGTTGGTCAGATTATATTGCTTTAATGTTAACTTTAAAGCCTACAGATAATGCTTCTATTGCAAGAGGAATGGGAACTTATGCTTTAAATGAAGATACGAATGGCCTAGGAATTCGTCCAGCTAAATATTCTCCAGATTTCAAAATTAATGATTATACTTATGGTAGAACAAATGGTATGGAAATTGCATCATTTTTATTCGGAATTTCAATTGGTACTTCTCCTGATGTACATTCTATAGGTTTTGTTTGGAATACAATGCTATGGGATTTAACTTGGAAATATGTTGAAAAATATGGATATAATTACGATGTTACAGCAGATAAAAATAGTGGAACTGCTAGAGCATTACAACTTATAATCGATGGGATGAAGTTACAAAAATGTAATCCTTCATTTGTTGATGGTAGAGACGCTATTTTAGCAGCTGACGAAAAACAAACAGGTGGAGAAAACAAATGTATGATTTGGAATGTATTTTCGAAAAGAGGGTTAGGTGTTAAAGCAGACCCAGGAGGATTAAATGGTTTATGGTATGAACAAGATAAACCTAATCCAGATCTTTATGATCAAGTTGAAGATTTTACTGTACCAAAAGAATGTGAACTTTCTACAACAGATATTAACACGACTAAAACTGTAAATATATCACCAAATCCTGCTAAAGACGAAGTGTATATTACTGCTAAGAATTTAAATGGTAATTATCAGGTAAAAATTTACAACATGACTGGTTCATTAGTAAAAGATGTTAGTTACAATCCTTCTTATCAGAAATCTATAAACGTTTCGAATTTAACAAATGGTGTTTATGTGATTAAAATTGAAGGTGAAAAAATTAATCATTCTCAAAAATTAATCATTAAAAAATAATTAATTTATATTATAAAATAAAAGGCTGTCTTACGACAGCCTTTTATTTTTTTAATCGCTTTATATTTTAAACAGTATGATATTTAAAACTTTGTTCATTTTTAATTGTTTTCACTGATGCGTAAATCAACTCGATGACATTTTTTACATCAGCTTGATGAACCATTTCAACAGTTGTGTGCATATAACGCAACGGCAACGAAATTAAAGCCGAAGGTACTCCACCATTACTATATGCAAAAGCATCTGTATCCGTTCCTGTTACACGAGAACTAGCCGCACGCTGAAAAGGAATATTATTTTTCTCAGCTGCATCAATAATTAATTCGCGTACATTATTTTGTACCGCTGGCGCATAATAAACAACTGGGCCATCACCACATTTTTGCTCCCCTTCTTTCGATTTCGTAATCATTGGAGTTGTAGTATCGTGTGTAACATCCGTAATAATTGCTACATTTGGTTTGATTGTTTGCGTAATCATTTCCGCACCACGCAATCCTACTTCTTCCTGAACCGCATTTACAACATATAAACCAAAATCTAATTGATCTTTATTTTCTGCCAATTTACGTGCAACCTCAGCAATCATAAACCCTCCCATTCTATTGTCTATCGCACGACAAACAAAATAACGATCATTCAACGTAAAAAATTCATCTGGATAAGTAATCACACAACCAACATGAATTCCAAGTTCTAAAACTTCTTCTTTCGATGTACAACCTGTATCAATCCAAATTTTATCTGGAGTTGGCGCTTCGTCTTTTCCTGCTTGACGCAAATGAATAGCTGGCCAACCAAAAACTCCTTTTACAATTCCTTTTTTAGTATGAATATTTACGACTTTAGAAGGCGCAATCATATGATCTGATCCTCCGTTACGAATCACATAAATCAACCCATCTTCCGAAATATAATTCACAAACCACGAAATTTCATCAGCATGCGCTTCAATCACAACTTTATACTTCGCTTCAGGATTAATCACTCCATAAGCAGATCCGTAATTATCAGTTTTTACCTCATCTACATATGGTTTGATATAATCCATCCAAACTTTTTGTCCTTCACTTTCAAAACCTGTAGGTGAAGCTGTATTTAAATATTTTGTCAAAAAATCCAAAGATTGTTGATCAAACAAATTATTTGTACTCATTTTAGTTTATTTATCTAACAAATGTACTAATTTTAGGAACAATTTTTGAACTAATTCTGATATGAAATTTTATATCTATCATATAACTGTACTACTTACTTTTATTGGATTATCTAATGTTAATGCTCAAATTTTTGGGTTAGATTTAGGAGGAAAAAATCCTGCACAAGAAATTAAAAATGATTCAATTAATTTAGATGAATTTGCGTTTAATCCTTTAGACACAATACATCTTAATGAAATGAATAGTTATTCGGTTCATTTAAAAACTGATTTAGAAAAAAAATATTATTTATGGCTAAGAAAGCGCGTTCGCGATGTTTGGCCTTATGTGAGAACTGCTGTTAGAGAATATAATTATGTATCGGATACGATTCAAACTATGGATAAAAGACGAGACAAAAAACGTTTTATTAAATCTCGTCAAAAGGATTTGGCTGATCAATTTGAAAATCAATTAAAAAATATGTCTAGTTCTCGTGGACAAATTCTTACTAAATTAATCTACAAAGAAACCGATAAAACAACATATGATATTATAAAAGAATTACGCGGCGGATTGAATGCTTTTCTTTATCAAGCAGCAAGTGGCGCATTTAATATTGATCTGAAACAAACTTATGATCCGAAGCGAACACGAGAAGATTTGTATATTGCGGTTATTCTTCAACGAGATTTTGCAGACGGAACGTTAAAACCTGTCGACGAAGATTAATTTATCTTTCATACTACCAATTATAATAATATTCTGATTTTTTATTATATTTGATTTAATAAAGGGAAAAACGTGGGAAACAATATAAAAAGAATTGGTGTATTAACCTCTGGAGGTGATGCGCCTGGAATGAATGCGGCCTTACGTGCCGTTGTAAGAGCATGTAAGTACTACGATATCAAATCAGTAGGAATCCGTCAAGGTTACGAAGGTTTGATTAACAATGATATGATTGAACTTGGACCTCGTTCGGTAAAAAACATTATCAATCAAGGTGGTACAATTCTTAAAACAGCTCGTTCATTAGAATTCAAAACTGCAGAAGGTCGTCAAAAAGCATACGATCATCTAAAACAAAATAATATCGATGCTTTAGTTGTAATTGGTGGAGATGGTTCTTTTACAGGAGCAAATATCTTTCATCAAGAGTTTGGTGTTCCATTTATTGGAATTCCAGGAACAATTGACAATGATATTTTTGGAACAGATTTTACAATTGGATATGATACAGCTTTGAATACTGTCATTGATGCAATTGATAAATTAAGAGATACAGCAACTTCACATGATCGTGTGTTTTTTGTAGAAGTTATGGGACGTGATGCAGGTTTTATTGCTTTAAATAGTGGAATTGCTTCAGGTGCGCAAGATATTTTGATTCCAGAACAGCGTGATAGCGTCGAAGAATTATGTTCTTCTTTGGAACGTTCAGAAAAATCTGGAAAAAAATCAAGCATCGTTGTAGTTGCTGAAGGTGAAAAATTAGGTGGAGTTTTTGAATTAGCAAAACAAGTTCAAAATCGTCATCCAGAATATGATATTCGTGTAACAGTTTTAGGACACATTCAGCGTGGTGGTTCTCCATCTTGTCACGATCGCGTTTTAGCAAGTCGTTTAGGAATTGCTGCTGTAGAAGGTTTGTTGGAAGGTAAAACTAATCTTATGGCTGGAATTCGTTCTAACAAAATTGTTTTTACAGCGATTGATGAAGCCATCAAAAAACACAATGAGATTGACGAAGAGTTAATCAAAGTAGCTAATATTTTAGCGATATAAACATTTAATATAAAGGGAAATTATATATACTATGTCAAAAATTAAAATTGGAATCAACGGATTCGGAAGAATTGGTAGCCTTGTTTTCGGGGTTGCTATTGAGAGAAACGATATTGAAATCGTAGGTATTAACGATTTAGTAGACGTTGATTATTTAGCTTATATGCTAAAGTATGATTCAGTTCATGGAAAATTTAACGGAGAAGTTAAAGTAGAAAACGGAAACTTAATTGTTAATGGACAAACCATTCGCGTTACAGCAGAAAGAGACCCAGCAAACTTGAAATGGGACGAAGTTGGAGCTGATATCGTAATCGAAGCAACAGGTTTATTCTTAACAAAAGAAACTGCAGGAAAACACATCGAAGCTGGAGCGAAAAAAGTTGTTTTAACAGGTCCTTCTAAAGATGATACTCCAATGTTTGTAATGGGTGTTAACCACGAATCTGTAACAGCAGAAGATACAATCGTTTCTAACGCTTCATGTACAACAAACTGTTTAGCGCCATTAGCGAAAGTAATTCACGAAAATTTCGGAATTGTAGAAGCTTTAATGACAACAGTTCACGCAACTACTGCAACTCAAAAAACAGTTGACGGACCATCAATGAAAGACTGGAGAGGTGGACGTAGCGCAATGGTAAACATCATTCCATCATCTACAGGTGCTGCAAAAGCAGTTGGAAAAGTAATTCCAGAATTGAACGGAAAATTAACAGGAATGTCTTTCCGTGTACCAACAGTTGACGTTTCTGTAGTTGATTTAACAGTTAAATTAGCAAAAGAAACAAACTACGACGAAATCAAAAAAGTAATGCGTGAAGCTGCTGAAGGAGATTTAAAAGGAATTGTAGGATACACAGAAGATGCTGTTGTATCTCAAGATTTCGTAGGTGATACAAGAACATCTATTTTCGATGCAGAAGCTGGTATCATGTTAAATCCTACTTTCGTTAAGTTAGTTGCTTGGTATGACAACGAAATTGGTTACTCAAACAAAGTAGTTGATTTAGTTCAACACATCGCAAAGATTTAATCCTAGATTAAAAAAATAGTTTATTTTAGAAAGTCTTCTCAAATTGAGAAGACTTTTTTACAATAAATTAATATTGTGGACTAATATTTGATTTTAATTTTTTAAACTACTTACATGAAAAAAGAATTACAAACTTTAGGTCCAAAAAAATCAACCATAGATAAAATTTTATCCTTCTCTAAATCTTTATCAAATGTTAAAATACAAAAAATGAGTTCTAAGAATACAATTCATCTAAATTAATTCTATACAACTCTTATTTATAGCTTTATTAAATCAACAATAAAGCGAATACATTATTATACATAATAGCAAAAATTAACAATTATTTATTTTTTTAAGAAATTTTTAAAAAAAATTATGAATAATTATGTTAAAAAACTTGTAAGAATTTTTTGTTTACCTATATTTGAATAAACAAAAAAATACAGCCTATAGATTTAATTCTACTTTAAAAATTAACAATTGCTACTATGAACTATGAAGACGACTCTTTATTAATCCAAGATTATTTGAGAGGTAATGAAAATGCTTTAGAAACATTGATAGAGAAATACAAAGGAAGAATCTATAGTTTTATATACTCTAAAGTCTTAGATAAAGACGTCACTGAAGATATATTTCAGGACACTTTTATCAAAGTAATCCTTACATTAAAAGGTGGACGATATAACGAAGAAGGTAAATTTTTGCCTTGGGTTATGCGTATTGCTCACAATTTAACTATTGACTATTTTCGATCAAACAAAAGAATGCCTACGGTTAGCGAAACTGTTGGTTACAATGAAGAATATAATATTTTTGACTTTATTGGTATCAGTGATGAATGTTCTGAAACTAAAATCATTAAATCACAAATTGAAAATGATTTAAGAAATTTAGTCACTCAGTTACCAGAAGATCAAAGAGAGGTTTTAGAACTTAGAATATTTAAAGAATTAAGTTTTAAGGAAATTGCAGAAGAAACTGATGTTAGTATAAATACAGCATTAGGAAGAATGCGATATGCTATTATCAATCTTAGAAAAGTAATTGAAAATAATAACATTATTTTAACAGTTGATTAAAAAATAAACTTATCTTATTAGCGTTTTAAGTAAAATAAGTTTTTATGATTGAATTTTATTCTGAAAATCAAGAACCACAACAATTTACTATAATCAAAATATTATCTTTTTCAAAGTCAATTAAGTTTGTTAAATCAACGATATTACATGAGGATTATATCATTAATTTAAATTAATTTATCTTTAATAAAGATTAGAAAAGCCTAAAATGTTATACATTTTAGGCTTTTTATATATCTATAATTTGAAACAAAAAAAGACTACTTATAAAAGTAGTCTTTAATATTTATAGGAATTTTATTCTTCTTATTTCGCAACAAATGTTGACGCAATATTCAGTTCATCCATTTGTGTTTGATCAATTGGAGCTGGCGCATCAATCATGACATCACGACCTGAATTATTTTTAGGGAATGCAATGTAATCACGAATTGTTTCTGAACCATCTAAAATTGATACAAAACGGTCAAAACCAAATGCTAAACCTCCGTGAGGTGGCGCTCCGTATTTGAAAGCGTTCATTAAGAAACCAAATTGCGCTTCTGCTTGTTCTGGCGTAAATCCTAATAATTCGAACATTCTTGCTTGAACTTCTTTATCGAAAATACGAATAGAACCTCCACCGATTTCATTCCCATTTAAAACTAAATCATATGCATTTGCACGAACTTCACCTGGATTAGTTGCAATTAATTCCATATCCTCTGGTTTTGGAGAAGTAAATGGATGGTGCATTGCGTGATATCTTTCAGATTCTTCGTCCCATTCTAATAATGGAAAATCGATAACCCATAATGGAGCAAAAACTTCTGGATTACGTAATCCTAAACGCTCTGCAATTTCCATACGTAAAGCCGATAATTGCGCACGAACTTTGTTTGTATTACCTGACATTACCAACATCAAATCACCTGGTTTTGCGTTCATACGCTCAGCCCAAGCTGCTAAATCTTCTTGTGAATAAAATTTATCTACAGAAGATTTAAATGTTCCGTCTTCGTTGTAACGTGCCCAAACAAGTCCAGTTGCCCCAATTTGTGGACGTTGAACCCATTCAATTAATTTATCAATTTCCTTACGTGTGTAAGCATTACATCCTTCGGCAGCAATACCAACAATTAATTCTTGTTCATCAAATATTTTGAAATCTTTTCCTTTCGCTAAGTCTGTAATTTCACCGAACTCCATTCCAAAACGGATATCTGGTTTATCATTTCCATAACGACGCATTGCTTCTGCAAATGTCATTCTTGGAAATTGATCAAATTCTAAACCTTTAAAAGTATGTAATAAATGTTTTGCTAAACCTTCGAAAACATTCATGATATCTTCTTGTTCAACAAATGACATTTCACAGTCAATTTGTGTAAACTCTGGTTGACGGTCTGCACGTAAATCTTCGTCACGGAAACATTTTACAATTTGAAAATAGCGGTCTAGACCCCCTACCATTAATAATTGTTTGAATGTTTGTGGTGATTGTGGTAATGCATAAAATTCACCTGGATTCATACGAGAAGGAACCACAAAATCACGTGCACCTTCTGGTGTAGATTTGATTAAAACTGGAGTTTCAACTTCTACAAATTCTTGTGCATCTAAATATTTACGAACTTCCTGCGCAACTTTAGAGCGGAAGATTAATTTTTCTTTTACTGGATTACGACGAATATCTAAATAACGATATTTCATACGGATATCTTCTCCACCATCTGTATTATCTTCGATTGTAAATGGAGGCAATGCAGATGCGTTCAAAATTGTAATGTTCTCTGCTAAGATTTCGATATCTCCTGTTGGAATGTTTGGATTTTTTGAAGCTCTTTCGATTACAGTTCCTGTAACTTGAATTACGAACTCACGTCCTAAATGACGAGCAGTTTCAAATAATTCTCTCGAAGAACGTTCTTCATCTAAGATGATTTGTGTGATTCCGTAGCGATCACGTAAATCGATCCACATCATAAAACCTTTGTCACGTAGCGTTGATACCCAACCGCTTAACGTTACTTTTTCATTAATGTTGGCTTGTGTTAATTCACCACAAGTATGAGTTCTAAACATTTGTCGTCAAATTTATAAGACAAAGGTAGAGTTTTGAGGTGAAATAAAGAAGTTATATAACTTATTTGATGAAATAATTTTAAGAAAAAAGCGATTCAAAATTGAATCGCTTTTCATATAATTTTAAAATGAATAACCTTCTTTTAAGGCAAAACCAACTAAATTCACAAAAAACTTAGAGTTTTTATCTTTTCCATTGACCATTGGACTATTTAAGGGATTATTTGTTTCCTCAACCTTATAAGTAGAACCATTATTCAAAGTAAAGATTCCGTTCTTCCATTTTCCTATTTCAATTCCTTCAGAATTCAACAATTCATAAGACTTCTCATTTATAAATGTTGTAAATGTAATTTTCCCAACTTTTTTACTTTCTTTTAATACTGAACCCGAAGAATCTATTGATAATTTACTATTATCAAAAAGAGATTTTACTTCACTTAAATTTATTTCAATTTTTTCTTTTTCATTTGAAACCTCTTCTGCTCTATTTCGCTTATTTGTAGCGACTAATGTTTTTAATAGATCTTTATCTATTCCGTTTTCATTAAAGATTTTATATTCACCTTTTGAGAAAGTTTCAACAATAATTTTTTCTGGGCTAATAGAATTCCCAACTCCTTCAGTTACCACATCATTTACATCATTTGTTGACAAATCTGTTATAGTAAACCAATAAGATTTTGATCCATCAGGCATAAATTCAAAATTCCATTTGATTGTTGCTACTGGAACATTATCAATATTTGCTATTGTATAAACTTTCTTTTTTCCGTCAATTGTTGCAACCTCTTTTTTATTAATTGAGATTTTTCCTTTTTTTATATCTACATCTCAAAAGAATATATTGAACAAACAATAAATAAACTAAGCAGTATTTTTTTCATAAGAATAATTTTTTTCAAATATAAATTATCCTAAAAATAAAATCCGATTATAATTACTTACAATCGGATAATTTTATTATTTATTCTAAGTTTAAATATTTCTCAACTTACTATGTTTATAACCATAAGTGAAATAAATTGTTAAGCCAATTGCGATCCAAATCAAGAAAATCATCCAGTTTTTCAATCCTAATTGTGCCATCATATAAAAACAACACAACATTCCTGCTAACGGAATAATAGATGTTCTTTTGAAAAATGTTCTAACTACCATAAAAACATAAATCATTAAGAATAGAATCATTGGGATTTTGTGTTTGAAAACATCCCAACCTTTTTCCATCTTCTTATCTTCGTAAACTGGTAATTTGCTCAAAGTAGATTTGTATTGTTCTGGTGATAGTTGAGCCAAATAATCATCCAAAAATTCAATTTCAGATCCTGTTAATTCATTAATTGTTGTATAAGAATCTTTTAGCTCTTTTGGTGTTAACGAACTTACAAAATGTTCAACTGGCATAGGTTGCGGTTTATTCGTAAAGAAATCAATCGAATCATCTTTAAACGTTGTTGCGCATAAAAATACAATCACCGCAGTTACAATTGGCATAATGTATTTTGCATTGATAAAAGGCGTTTTAAAATTTCCTCTTTTCGCATTAGGATCGGCATCCATACGAAGTACAGCCACACAAACTAACACAAAAGCAAACAAAGTTCCGATAGAACAAGCGTCAACAACCAATTCTAAATCTGTAAATAAAATAGGAATACCTACTACAAATCCAGTAAAAATAGTTGCAAAAGAAGGCGTTTTAAATTTTGGGTGAATAGTAGAAAATTTCTTAGGCAATAAACCATCACGAGACATTGTCATCCAAATACGAGGTTGTCCAATTTGAAAAACAATAAATACACTCGCCATCGCTACTACAGCCGAAAAAGCAATAATTCCTGCCAACCATTTTAAATCTTGAATTTTATCAAAAACATACGCCAAAGGATCTCCAACATTCAATTCAGAATAATGAACCATTCCTGTAATTACCAACGCAATCAGCACATATAAAACAGTACAAATAATAATAGACGTAAAAATTCCACGAGGCAAATCTCGCTTCGGATCTTTACATTCTTCCGCAGTTGTACTAATCGCATCAAACCCAATATAAGCGTAAAAAACAGATGAAACTCCAGCCAAAACTCCACCTACTCCATTCGGAGCAAAAGGATTCCAGTTATCAGGATTCACATAAAAAGCACCAACCACAATTACTAAAAGTACCACAGCTAATTTTAACACAACCATTGCGTTACTTGCTTTTCTCGATTCATTAATTCCGCGATAAACCAAAGCTGTAATCAAAAAAGTAATGATTAATGCAGGAATATCCACCACTAAATTAAATCCTAAATATGGTGCATCTTTAAAAGCTAAATATTTTGGGATTTCTTGTGCATAAGGCGAATTCGCAATTCCTTCTAATGTTTTACCTTTCGCTAACTCATTCGAAACAAACTCAAAACCTTCTCTCGCCGTAAAATAATCCATTGTCATCCATTCTGGCAGATGTAATCCCATTCCGGAGAGCAAGGTGGTAAAATAATCACTCCACGAAATCGCGAGCACAATATTCCCTATCGCATATTCCATAATCAATGCCCAACCAATTACCCAAGCAAATAATTCTCCAAATGCAACATAGCTATAGGTATACGCACTACCCGAAACAGGCACTAACGAAGCAAATTCTGCATAAGCAAAAGCTGTAAAACCACAGGCAATTGCTGTAAATATAAATAGGAAGATAACTGCTGGACCACCTTCAAAACTTGCTCGACCAATGGTACTAAAAATACCAGCTCCAACAATTGCGGCGATACCAAAACCTGTTAAATCTCGAACACCTAAGGTTCTTTTCATTGTAGACGTGTTCTTTGCAGACTCTGCTAAAATGGATTCGACAGATTTTTTTCTGAATAATTGTGACATAATTTATTTAAAAAACGGGCAAATATAAAAAAGACAATCCCAAAAACGGATAGAATCCGTATAAATATTGGTTTTTTATTCAAATTTTCTTTTTTATTTTACTTGGTTAGATTAATTTTAAATTTAATTCAAAAAATTAACATGAAACAATTTTTATTTGCAATTGCTTTAGCTGCTACTTTAGTAAGTTGTGATTCTACAAAACCAATTTCTCAGGAGAAATATCAAAAGAGTCTTGTAAAATATACAGACAAAATTTCTGAAGCGGAATTGAAAAAACAGCTTTATATTATTGCTGCGCCTGATATGGAAGGTAGAAATGCTGGTACGGAAGGCGAAATAAAAGCGGGTAATTACATCTCTAATTATTACAAAGAATTAGGAATTAATGGACCAAATAATAATTATTTCCAAATTATTCCTGCTGCTACTTTTAGCCGTGTAAAAGGTCAAATGAGAAATGTGATGGGATTCATAAAAGGATCAGAAAAACCAGACGAAATTGTAGTAATTTCTGCTCATTATGATCACGAAGGAATAAAAGACGGAAAATTATATGCTGGTGCTGATGATGACGGTTCTGGAACTGTTGCTGTAATGGAAATTGGTCGTATTTTCCGCGAAGCTGAGAAAAAAGGAATCCGTCCAAAACGT
>RRZT010386832.1_pt1 | contig 15458 bp, 17 predicted proteins | sample 2165551 | NCBI WGS metagenome assembly RRZT01 (sample SAMN10456910, study PRJNA506462) | wastewater metagenome | biome: wastewater; feature: sludge; material: wastewater sludge; isolation source: wastewater sludge with Escherichia coli K12::gfp cells carrying plasmid... | place: USA: Moscow, Idaho... | reverse complement strand
AATCACGTAATAATCCTCAGACTCTGTAAATATCGATGAGATATGCATCTGCAGCTTGGCAATATAGGGAAATAATCTACGTTTACGCTTGTTAAATACTGACCTTTCAATTTTACAGGATAACTCACAAGGTAAAAACCTGACATTCACTGTCGATACTTAAATACTCTGATGTTATGCATATTGCAATAAGCTCAATATCAGATAGTTTTGGTTTTCTAATTTGATTCAGAAAATTATCCTTTTCGGTAAGTGATTTTAGATAAGTCAAAATCTTTTCGTAACTTGCATTAAAGTTGTTCATCTATTTATATGATTGGTATTCAGATAAATATACGAATTTCTACCCGAAATTCAATGAACAACTTTTTCTATTTTCTAAATGCACAACGGGTTAATTAATATTTGTTTCCCATTTTGAAACATCCTTACTATTTCTTGGTTTAGTTTGATGTGAAATTGTATCTTCACATAAATTTGTATTTTTTTGCATTCTGAAATTTTTAAAATTCAATGTATGGCTGCTAATAATTTAATGGATCCAATAGGCCGCTTAATGGGGCTTCGATATAAATCACATCCTTGGCATGGCATTGATATTGGTGATATGGCTCCAGAGGTTGTTACATGTTTTATAGAGGTTGTTCCTTCTGATACCATTAAATATGAGGTTGATAAGGTGAGCGGATATCTAAAAATCGATCGTCCACAAAAGTATTCAAATGTTGTCCCAACACCCTACGGCTTTGTTCCACAAACTTATTGTGGGGCTAAAGTTGGTGCTTATTGTGCTTCAAAAACTGGTAAAGGTAAAATTGATGGCGATGGTGACCCACTTGATATTTGTATGCTTACTGAAAAGGATATTCCACATGGTGATCTTATTGCTAAGGTTATACCAATTGGCGGTTTCAGGATGATTGATGGGAACAAAGCCGATGATAAAATTATATCTGTTCTCAAAGGTGATGTTATGTATGGTGGTATTAAGGATATATCTGAACTACCTGAGCTTGTAATTGCTCGATTAAAACATTACTTTCTAACTTATAAAGATATGCCTGGGCTTGATCGTGAATCTGAGATTACACATGTCTATGGTGCGCAAGAAGCGCAAGAAATAGTACTACTTTCGATGCAAGACTATGAAAGTAGATTTGAGTTATTGCGTAAAACTTTGTCAAATTATTAGAGATATTTTTTTCTCTCATTAAAAAGCCTCAACATTGTTTGAGGCTTTTTAATTTAAACCCAATTTGGTGAAGGATAGAGTAGGGTATATAAATTTTATTGAATCTCAAATTATTTTGCATCACCATTTAAGGGTTTATCGTTTGATACTTTTTGCTTATCTTTGCACGCTTTTACAGGGTGTTAATACCTTGAAATGCAGCAAAGTAGTAGTTTGATCACAAACACTATAAATACTTGTAATTCTATAAAATATTAAAAATGAGTAATTTAGAGTTAAGCGAACAAGAGATCATTCGTCGCAATAGTTTAAAAGAGATGATTAATTTGGGTATTAACCCATATCCTGCTGAGGAGTTTAAGATATCTAACTATTCTGATGAGATTCACGAGAAGTTTAATCCCGAACTCAATAATTTTCAAGAGATTACAATGGCTGGTCGCATCATGACTCGCCGTATTATGGGTAGCGCGTCGTTTGCCGAAATTAAAGATGATAAAGGTCGCATGCAACTCTATTTTCGTCGCGATGATCTTTGTCCTGGCGACGACAAAACGTTATACAACACCGTTTTCAAAAAGCTTTTAGATATTGGCGACTTTATTGGCGTTAAAGGCAATGTGTTTCAAACACAAACAGGTGAAATATCGGTTTATGTAACTGAATTTAAGGTGCTTGCAAAATCACTTCGTCCGCTTCCTATCGTTAAAGAAAAAGAGGGACAACTTTACGATGCCTTCACCGATCCTGAACAACGTTACCGCATGCGATATGTAGATTTAATTGTAAACGACCATGTAAAAGATACCTTCTTGAAGAGAACAAAAATCATCAATTCGATGAGAAATCTTTTCAATGAAAGAGGTTATTTGGAGGTGGAGACACCTGTACTTCAGCCAATTCCGGGTGGTGCAACAGCTCGTCCATTCATCACTCACCACAATGCTTTAAACATACCTTTATACTTGCGTATTGCCAACGAACTTTATTTGAAACGCCTTATAGTTGGCGGTTTTGATGGGGTTTACGAGTTTGCCAAAGATTTCCGTAACGAAGGAATGGACAGAACCCATAACCCAGAGTTTACAGTAATGGAAATTTACGTTGCTTATAAAGATTATAAGTGGATGATGGATTTCACCGAAGAGATGATTGAAAAAGTAGCATTAGATCTACATGGCAAAACACAAGTTACTGTGGGAGATAAGGTGATTGATTTCAAACGTCCGTTCAAACGTATCTCTATGATTGACTCTATCAAGGAGCATACCGGTTTCGATATCAACGGAATGAATGAAGTTCAACTACGAGAAGTGTGCAAACAGCTTCATATTGAGATAGATGACTCGATGGGTAAAGGCAAGTTGATTGATGAGATATTTGGAGAAAAGTGCGAAGGTCATTATATTCAACCAACGTTTATTACCGATTACCCAGTAGAGATGTCGCCACTTTGTAAAAAACACCGCGATAACCCTGAGTTAACAGAACGTTTTGAACTTATGGTAAATGGCAAAGAGTTAGCTAACGCTTATTCGGAGCTTAACGACCCTATCGACCAGCTAGATCGTTTTCAAGAGCAGATGAAGCTCTCTGAAAAAGGTGATGATGAGGCGATGTTTATCGATATGGATTTTGTGCGCTCTTTGGAGTATGGTATGCCACCAACCTCTGGTATGGGAATTGGTATCGACCGATTAACGATGTTAATGACCAATCAATCATCTATTCAAGAGGTTCTTTTCTTCCCACAAATGCGTCCTGAAAAGAAAAAAGAGAAAGATAGTGATGATAAATTCCTAGCTCTCGGAATTCCAGCTGAGTGGGTACCTATCGTATTTAAAGCTGGATATAATAAGGTAGATGAACTGTTACAGGCAAATCCGAATAAGTTGTTTCAAGATCTTTGCGGATTGAATAAAAAACATAAACTAGAATTAAAAAATCCTAGTCTCGACGAGGTAAAAGGATGGTTTTCGAAGTAGGTTATTGTATTTAAATGTAATCATTTTAAATCATGGTAAAACAAAAAGAGCGCATTGGGTTAATTGGAGGTGGTAGTTGGGCAACAGCTATTGCAAAAATGCTCATGTGTAATGTTGATAAAATTAACTGGCAATTTCGCAATAACATGCAAGTTGAGCAGTTTCAAAAGTATGGTCATAACCCAAATTATCTGCAGGGCGTAGGGTTTGATACAAATCGTATTAACTTCTTTATTGATATCAATGAGCTTGTAGCCGAGTCTGATATTTTGATTTTTGCCATTCCTTCGGCTTTTATGAAAGATGCAATGAGTCATCTTACAAAACAATTAAAGAATAAGATTATTGTTTCGGCCATTAAGGGTTTGATACCTGACGAAAACTTAATTATAGGTAGTTATTTTAATGCTATACACAATGTTCCATTTGAGCAAATATGTGTAATCTCAGGACCTTGTCATGCTGAAGAGGTAGCTCTTGAGCGATTGTCATACCTTACCATTTCGTGTCAAAATAGCGCTACGGCTGAGATGTTTGCCTCTAAAGTGAGTTCATCATTTATCAAAACCGTTATCTCCGACGATATTTATGGTACCGAATATGCTGCCGTACTTAAAAACATCATGGCTATTGCCTCTGGTATTTGTCATGGATTGGGTTATGGAGATAATTTCCAAGCGGTACTTATCTCCAATGCCATTCAAGAGATAAAAGCATTTGTAGATACTGTTCACCCAATTACACGCGATATTAAGAGCTCGGCCTATTTGGGCGACTTACTTGTAACGTGTTATTCGCAATTTAGTCGTAACCGTACCTTTGGTAACATGATAGGGAAGGGCTATTCGGTTAAATCGGCTCAGCTTGAGATGCTTATGATTGCCGAAGGGTATTACGCCGTGAAGAGCATCAAAGAGATTAATAAACGTTACAATGTGGAGATGCCAATTACCGATGCCGTTTATAATATCGTGTATGAAAAGATTGCTCCTATTGTTGAGATACGCCTGCTTACAGAAAAATTAAAATAATATTATAATCTCCTACTTAATATGGAAAATTTAAAGATTGACGTTTCAAAAGTTTATGGATTTGTAAAAAAAGAGAATGTTTACAATTTCCAGAATGAAATCAAAGGCCACTTAAAGGCTACACATGAAAAAACCGGAAAAGGTAATGATTTCTTAGGTTGGGTAAACCTTCCATCGTCTATTACCGATGCTACTTTGACTGAGATTGAAGCTACAGCAGCTAAGTTGAAGTCAATTGCCGACTACGTGGTGGTAGTGGGTATTGGTGGTAGCTACCTTGGTGCTCGTGCCGTTATTGATGCCTGCCAAAATAGCTTTGACGCTTACATTACTTCTGGCCGTAAAAACCCATTTGTTCTTTACGCTGGACAAAACATTGGTGAAGATTACACTGCCGAACTTCTTGATCTGTTAAAAGATAAGTCGTTTGCTATCGTTGTGATCTCTAAATCAGGTACTACAACTGAACCTGCTTTAGCATTCCGTTTACTTAAAAATCTTTGCGAATCTAAATTTGGTAAAGAGGGTGCAAAAGAGCGTATTGTAGCTGTTACCGATGAAAAACGTGGTGCGCTTCGTACACTTGCAACTCAAGAGGGCTACAAAACTTTCGTTATTCCTGACGATGTGGGTGGTCGTTTCTCAGTTCTTACTCCCGTTGGTTTATTGCCAATTGCTGTGGCTGGGTTAGATATCCGTCAGTTAGTAAAAGGTGCGGCCGATATGGAAAAAATCACTGCAACTGATGATTTCGAGAGCAACCCGGCAGCAATTTATGCCGCGACCCGTAACGAACTTTACCGTAACGGAAAAGCTATCGAGATTTTGGTTAACTACCAACCAAAACTTCACTTTATTGGTGAGTGGTGGAAACAACTTTACGGTGAGTCGGAAGGAAAAGAGAACAAAGGTATCTTCCCTGCAGGCGTTGATTTCTCTACTGATTTGCACTCAATGGGTCAGTTGATTCAAGAGGGCGAACGTAATATTTTCGAAACAGTTATCTCTATCAAATCGCCAAATCTTAAGGCTATTGTTCCTACAGAAGCGGCAGATCTTGATGGACTTAATTTCTTAGCAGGTAAAAGTGTAGATCATCTTAACAAAATGGCCGAACTCGGAACGCAATTAGCTCACTTAGATGGTGGTGTACCAAACATTCGTATTGAGTTGCCGTTGTTGAACGAGTACTACATTGGTCAGTTATTCTACTTCTTTGAGAAAGCATGTGCTATTAGCGGTTACATCTTGGGTGTAAATCCATTTGACCAACCAGGTGTTGAAGCTTACAAAAAGAATATGTTTGCTTTATTAGAAAAACCAGGATTTGAAAAACAAACGGCAGAATTAAAGGCACGTTTGTAATTCATTTTCAGTATAATATAAAGGGGTTGCTTCTGTTTGGGGCAACCCCTTTTTTTACTGTAGGGACAAGTCGCGACTTGTCCTCCTAATAGGCCAAAAACGGACAACTCGCGAGTTGTCCCTACCCTACCCAAATCACAAATAAAATTTAACGCAAAAATCTAGATCATTCCAAGATTACTATCTTTACAATAAAAAAGTATGAACACACCATTTATCGATCCTATAGTAATGCAATTTTTACGCGATTTAGCCGTAAACAACAATAAAGAGTGGTTTGAAGCCAACAACGATTACTACAAACGTGCTAAAACCAAGTTCGAAGAGGGGGCAAAGCGATTTATTGATTTGGTTAGAGAGATTGATCCAACCATTGGTTCACTTGAGGTTAAAGAGTGTACCTACCGAATTTATAAAGATGTGCGCTTTTCGAGAGATAAATCGCCATACAAAATCAATATGGGTGCCTTTGTTGTAAAAGATGGTAAGAAGAGCGGTAATGCGGGCTATTATATTCATATTGAGCCCGATGCCTGCTTTTTTGGTGGTGGATTACATTGTCCTGAACCAAGCTATTTGTTAGGCGTAAGAAATGAGATTTTTAATAATGGCGACACCTTTAACACCATTCTCACAACTTCATCGTTTCAAAAAGCCTTTAACACCATTGATGCAGAGGCTTTAAAAACAGCACCAAAAGGATTTCCAAAAGATTATAAATATGTGGATTTACTCAAGTTCAAAAGCTACACCGTTGGCTGCAAATTAACCGATGAGGAGCCTTTTACCAACGATTTTGAGAAACGATTAACCAATTACGTGAAAGAGATAAAACCGTTTGTTCAGTATCTGAATAATGCGGTTAAAGATGTGGTGTAGGGGCGACTCTTGTGGTCGCCCCAAAAAGTAAATTCTTAACCATTTCGATGAAACCAGCACGGAATAGTTTGATTTATTTTAATCCCCCAAAAAGTCAAGTACCACCTTATTAAAAATTTCCGATTTTTCTTGTGGCACATAATGTGAGGCGTCTTCAAGAATTTTTAACTGACAATTAGCTATCGCCCCAACGATCAAATTAGTGTGTTCAGTTTTAACGATATCTCTATCACCTACAATGACTAAACCTAATGAGGTGATTTTCTTTATATCAGACTGACTTATATTAGGTTCTTCAAGCAGCAAATGCTTCATTCTTGAATCAAACGAATTAGTTCCTGCATTTAAATCTATCTCAAGCATCTCCTTTTTTAACCTCTCAATTATGTCGTCTTCCACTCCGTATGGATTTAAAACGGCCCCAACTGCGATGAATTTATTGACATATTCAGGGTACAGATATGACATAATTAAGGCTGTGTTACCACCATCACTCCATCCCAATATATTTACTTTTTTCAGTTTTAATGAATCCAATATTTGTTTTAAATCTTCAGCAAACTGTTCGTATCTTAATTTTCCAGTAGAGTAATCTAAACTTTTTCCTTGCCCTCGAGTGTCAATAGCTATAACTTGATAGTTGTTTGATAATTCTGGAATTTGTTTAAAAAAGGCTGATATTTCACTCCTATTTCCTTGCAATAATACAAGAGGATAACCCGTGCCATATACTTCATAATATATTTTGGCATCTTTTAAATTTATAAATCTTCCAGTACTATCATTGTTCCCAAATCCAGATTCGGTTGCCTTCTCTGAGTTTTTAAAAACTTCAATTAGATCTTTATATTCTTGGCTTAAAGCTTCAATATTTTCATCAGTAGCATCACTATTTATAGAGTTATCATTCAAATAATTAATACCGCAATTAGCTAATAAAACTCCACTTTTAGAGTACCATTCTGATTGACTTCTATTTCTTGTAAGTATCCATTTATTAGGTGACGAATATGCGGAGATGCCGAAGGAGAATGGAACACTATCTAGCTTCTCAATATTGAGTAATTGACAAGTTATAGCAATTTGTTTATACCCTCTTATCTCAATATGATAAGGAGTTAAATCTAAATTATACCAACCAACTTGTGACACTGAGAAGAGAATAGTTTGATTTAAAAGTTGTTTATCAGGAAGTTTATCGGAGATTCCATAGATATTTAGTTTGAATTTTAACTCTTTAAACTTGGAGCTTGGAATGATATGAAAATTATAGTTTTTAATAATTGCTGTATTGGGAATATTAAATATGGTGCCTTGTTCTACTGCTGGGTTATCATCGTCGAACATATGAGAATAGGTTAAAAAGGGTCTCTTCTCTTTTCCAATAATTTTGTGTTTATATGGTTTTGATGTAATTGAAACTTCGCTCAAAAGGATCTCTTTGGGCTTCATTTTTACTCTATGACTCTTTATTAAATCTAAAATCTTTAATTCTTGATCATCATATCCAATAGAGGATATGATAATATTGTTATTGAGTAAGCTATCTGGCTCTAAAAAATTAAACTCCCCTTTTTCATTTGTAATACCACCAACTTCTTTCCCTTTTACTCCTAAAGCAGCATAAGCTAAAGGGGTGCTATCTTGTACGTTAACTATTACTCCAAACAGATTGGTCTTTTGTGCAAATACATTTATGCATAATAAAAGATAGAGAAAGCTAAGCGTCAAAATTTTTCTCAACATATTTGTTTTCTTAATGAGTATTCTTTAAAGAGGATTTAAAGATAGTTTTTAAAGCTTAATGGAGGTCGGGGTTACGAGTATTTATCTGTGGTATTGCTTTTTCATCTCCCCCTCCTTTGGTGGGGGTTGGGGGGAGGTCGTTGTTATCTTTCCTCACTCCCCCTCCAAGGGAGGGGGAGTGAGGAAAGAGTTTTAAAAAGAAAGTTATAGTTAGAACATTTCGTTATAACTCATTCAATATAGCTTCAATTTTCATAATATTTTCTTGACTACCTCCTTCAAATACGCCAACTACGATTTGATCTTTATTAATAACGATGTGAGTTGGTAATGATCTGATACTATAATCATCCCCATTAACCGATACAATTTGGTATAAAAAGGGGTGTTGTGGCAAAAAGCTTTTAAGCAATGCACTTTCGGAAGAATTAAATGCTAACCCTATGAAGACGATATTTTTGTTCTTCATTTTTTCGACTAACTTATTTAATTGAGGGATCTCCTTGATGCAAGGTTCGCAAGTAGTACTCCAGAAGTTAAGAACAATAGTTTTCCCTTTCAATTTTTCAGAGTTTACAATGTTTCCATTTAGATCTTTATATTCAAATGGGCTGATTTGTTTGCCCATCTTATAAGATGTCTTTTGCAATGCTTTGGGCTCCAAATCTTTGAAAGAAGAATCCAATTCCGTAATCATAAAGCTTTTAATATTTTCGTAATTGAAATGTCTTATAAACTGAGTAAAATGCCAATTTTCTCCATTATCTTTAGAAATACCAAAGAAACTTGTATTTTCATTACCAAACTTGCAACTGAAGTAGGCTTGTTGCGAGGTTTCAAATTTCCCAAATCGAATCAATTGTACATCTGAAGTACTACGTGTATCGTTTTTTAATGCTTTCTCCCATTGTTTATAATCTCCTTGCCCTGGGGTGAGGTAATTCACATATTGTACAAAATCTTTCTCATTTAGAGCTTTTATCATTGCCTCTGCAGCTATAGTTGCCTTTTTCTTAGACTCCTCTTGTGCTATTGTTGTAAATGAAAATAGCATCAAAATAGTTAATAGGATCAGTGATTTCATTTTCGTAGATACTTTAAATCGTTGATTATATGCAAATTTTAAATCGCCAAACTGTTAATATCTGGTCTTCGAATCTTTCAATACTAATATATTTAATGCCATCTTTTGTCTGATAGAAGACTCTTCTACCAGCCACCGCTTCATTGTAAAATTCGGTGGCATTATCTAAACTTATTGATAAGTTATATGACTTTCCGTCTCGTTCACTTAGAACAACAATTTTATCATCATATTTTGTAACCTCAACAACAGTGGTGTAATCCTCAGATATGTTTGATGAGATAATTGTAATACACCCACCATTTGTTTGGGCTTTAGAAATAGCCATTGATGAGAATAGAATTAAGGTTAACAAGATTTTTTTCATAAGTTTATAATAATGTGAGTTAGTTGTATAAAATGAGGTGTAGAGTTGGTAACTATGGAGAAAGTTAGTGAAATATTCTGTTTAGCAGACGTTTTTTGGAAATATTTCAAGAAAGCCCAGTTGGTGCATATTCTGACATAAATGGTTCTATAAAGCAAAGAACAGATGATTAAACTTTATTGCAATCAGATTGTTTAACTTAGTAGATAAGAAAAATAAAACAATTGCAATTATTTAACTTTTAAAATTAAGTATATGTTAGTACGTTTAATTTATTACAGCTCAGTTGGCAACATAAAGAGTTTGTCTGACATTCAACAAATATTAGAGAAATCGCAAATAAACAATGCGAAGAAGTCAATTTCTGGAATGTTGTATTTTGATGATAACTATTTCATCCAAGTACTTGAAGGTGATCGTAAACTTGTATCAGATCTTATGTTTAAAATCTCCAAAGATGAACGTCATACAGATATTGTTATTGTAAATATAACAGAGATTAATCAACGTATGTTTAGTAAATGGAGTATGCTGAGCGCAGCAGGAGTAAAAATGGATAAAGACACTCTGATGCAATTTAGTGCAAACGGGACTTTTAATCCTAACCAGTTATCACAAGGTAACTTCGATGCATTTGTTGGATATGTGTATAGTCAAATTAACAAATAATTGGTGATCGTTAGATCGATATTTAATTACAAGTTTTAAAAGGGTCAATTCTCACGAGTTGGCTCTTTTAGTTAAAACACCAGTCCTTTCACCAACTCAACAAACAACTCTACGCCATTAATAATCTCATCTTTAAGAATATACTCATCGGCAGTATGTGATCGAGCCGAGTCGCCCGGACCAATTTTAATGGTGGTAAATGGTACAAGTGCTTGGTCGGATGTGGTTGGTGATCCAAAAGGCTTCATTCCTAATTCGATACCTCTTTTAACGATGGGATGGTCAATTGAAATAGAACTTGGATTGATTCGGAAACTACGTGGAGTAACCTCGCTAACAACTTGTGTTTGAATAAATTCATACAGTTCCTTGTTTGGATAGTGCTCCGTTGTACGCACATCAACCACAAATTTACAGGCATCAGGTACAACGTTGTGTTGCGTTCCGGCTTCTATCATGGTAACGCTCATCTTCACCTCACCTAGATGCTCGGATATTTTCTCGAACTTATGATTTTTAAACCACTCAATATCTTTTATGGCTTTGTAGATGGCGTTATCGCCCTCGTTACGCGCTGCGTGTCCTGATTTTCCTCGTGCTACACAATCGAGTACCATCAACCCCTTTTCGGCCACGGCCATATTCATTTGGGTAGGCTCACCAATGATGGCTAAATCTATCTTGCCCAACTTTTCAACTATTGAAGCTATGCCATTGGCTCCCGAAACCTCCTCTTCGGCGGTAGCGGCAAAAACCAAATTATAGGGCTGCGTCTCTTGGCGTAAAACCAAGTAAGCTCCCAACAACGAGACCAATGGTCCACCTGCATCGTTAGATCCAAGTCCAAAAAGTTTACCATCTTCCTCAGTTGGAGTAAATGGGTCTTTTGTCCATTTAGATGAAGGTTTAACCGTATCGATGTGCGAATTAAAAAGAAGCGTTGGCTTAGAATCGTCACGTTCTTGCGCAAAACACCATACATTGTTACCACTACGGTTTACCCTTTCGCCTTTTGATATAAGGAATTTTTCCATTACATTGGTCGCATCGCCCTCCTCCCGACTAAACGATTGGGTAGAGATAAGTTGCTTAAGAAGGTTGTAAACATCGTTGGTAATGGTGGTCATAAAAGATTAACTTATCGATTTTAAACTCAAATAATTTTCAGGCGTCATAATACTTAAAGAACTCTTTTTATAATCCTTTATATTACGTGTAAGTATAATGTTAATACTTCCTGAATGTATTGCGGCAAAATTTTGTAAAGCATATTCAAAATCTTTAAAATCAGAAATCAAAGCATTAATAACAGTCTGCCTATCCATTGCAATAACATCTAAGATTATAAGAAGTTGCGATAATTTTTCAATCACATTTTCATGTGAAGCATTCCTCTGTAAAATATAATAGAGATTAGCGCAAATAACAGGCGTAATAAATCCCTGAATTTGATTTGTTTCAGCCAAAGCAAAAACTTTTGCTGCAAATTCTGAAAATGGTTCTCGGTCTAAGAGTAGGTCTAAAACAATATCGGTATCAAATAAAACTTTATCCATCTTAAAGATACTTTTCAGCTAATCTGTCTGATAGTTGCGATTTGTAATCCTCTTTTGAGTTAGCCTTAAACGCACCTTTCAACGATTTTGATATTGGCGCTATCGTATCAGAATCAGCTCTTTCAACAACAATTGCTTTAAGATAATTCTCAATGATTCCAGATAAACTTTGCCCTTTTGATTTGGCATAAAGTTTAGCCTTCTCTATGATATCTTGCTCAACTGTTAAGGTTAATTTTGTAGTCATAATACGGGTGTTTTAAAAATTGCTTACACGTACAAAATTACAAAATAATTTTTATTCGAACAGTAATGACTAGAGTTATTCTAAAACAGTACCCGTACTAAAATTAGCCCCAATACCCTGAGGATTAGTGATAATCACACGTTTTACCCCAGCTTTAATGGCATCAAAACCGTTATCTAGTTTAGGTATCATACCTGAATTAATAACACCGGTTGCTTGATGTTGTTTAAACACATCAAAAGTTAAGCTTGGAATAACCGAGTTCTCATCGTCTTGATCGGTCATAACTCCCGGCTTCTCGAAACAATACGCTAAAGTTACTTCAAAGTTTTTGGCGAGTGCAACTGCCAATGATGAAGCCATGGTATCTGCATTGGTGTTGAGCATGTTGCCTTGTCCGTTGTGCGTAAGAGGCGCTACCACAGGTACAATGCCACTTTCAATAAGTTTTGAAATTACATCGGTTTGTACCGAAACCACATCGCCCACGAAACCATAATCAACCTCTTTAACCGGACGTTTTTTTGCAAGTATCAAATTCAAATCGGCACCTGTAACTCCCAATGAGTTAATGCCTTTAGCTTGTAAGCCAGCCACAATGTGTTTGTTTACCAAACCTCCATAAACCATAGTTACTACATCAAGTGTTGCTCTGTCGGTTACTCTGCGCCCATCCACCATAATGGTTTCAATACCAAGCTTTTCGGCAACTTTCGTCGCAGATCGACCACCACCGTGAACTAAAAGTTTAAGGCCATCTAATTTGGCAAAGTCGTTTAATAACGAGGTAAGAGTTTCGTGCTCTTCCACAACTTTACCGCCTACTTTAATAATAGTTAATTTTTGCATAGAAAAAAATTATCACGCAAAGACGCAAAGACGCAAAGGTTTAATTTGCAAGCTAGGCCGGCAAAGCGCTAAGTTATATTAGTATTATAAGTTATTAACAATCCTTGAAATACCGTGTTTAATTAATGATTCATTAAAGTTTATAAGTAACCCAAGCTTTAATCCTGTAAGCTTTAAATATGTTTGAACTTGTTTTGAATGAACTGTAGTTATCGCTTCCACGGACTTTAGCTCAACCAGAACCTTATCTTCAATTATTAAATCGGCTCTAAATCCAATTTCCATTTGTAACTCATCCCAAATTACGGGAATTGCTTTTTGCCGCTCAACTTTTAAACCACACTTTTTTAGTTCATAGAACATGATCTCCTCGTACACCGATTCAAACAGCCCAGCACCGAGTTTCGAATGGATAGTAAATGCAACATTTACTATTATTTTAGATAATTCATCCTCAGTCATAGCCCTTTGCGTCTTGGCGCCTTTGCGTGATAATTAATCTTAGCGTGAAAGCCCCTTCAAGATTCTCTTCAACACCGTTTGTGCCGAAACAACTCGGTTAGCAGCCTCTGGAATAACAATAGAGTTAGGTCCTTCGATAACGCCATCAGTCACAATCTGATTGCGACGAACTGGTAAACAATGCATGAATTTACCTTCGTTGGTTAACGCCATCTTTGCTTCGTCAACCATCCAATCTCTGTCGGTAGAAACAATTTTACCGTAGTCGTTGAAGTTCGACCAGTTTTTGGCGTAGATAAAATCGGCTCCTTCAAATGCTTTTCGCTGATCGTACTCAATTTTTACTCCTTTGGTAAATTGCTCATCTAATTCATATCCCTTTGGGTGAGTAATCACAAACTCAACATCGGCAGCACGCATCCACTCGGCAAACGAGTTTGGAACCGCTTGAGGCAATGCACGAGGGTGGGGCGCCCAAGTTAAAACCACTTTTGGACGAGGTTTTGTTTTGTACTCCTCAATGGTAATTAAATCGGCAAACGATTGAAGTGGGTGACGAATGGCACTCTCCAAGCTGATTACCGGAACGCCGGCCAATTCTATAAATTGCGTAATTATCTTTTCGCTATAATCTTCTTCTCTGTTTTCAAGGTTAGCAAAGGCACGAACGCCTATCACATCGCAATAGCTTCCAATTACAGGAATAGCCTCGCGGATATGTTCGGGCTTATCGCCATCCATTACTACGCCGAGTTCGGTCTCAAGCTTCCATCCATCTTTATTGATATCAAGAACCATAACGTTCATTCCCAAGTTCATAGCAGCCTTTTGGGTGCTTAAACGGGTGCGCAAACTTGAGTTGAAAAATATCAAAATGATGGTCTTGTTTTTTCCAAGTTCTTGATCAGAATAAGGATTTAGCTTTACATAAGCCGCCTCAGCAAGAGCCGCTTTTAAATCGGAAATATCGTAAACACTTAAAAACTGTTTCATATTATCAATTTTATTCTCTCGCAAAGGCGCAAAGGCGCAAAGGGGAGATGGTTTTTAAAATTATTTCTTTGCGTCTCTGCGCCTTGGCGAGACATATTTTCATGAACGAACTTGTCCGTCGCCTCTTACAACCCACTTATAACTAGTGAGTTCGCGTAGAGCCATTGGGCCACGAGCATGGAGTTTTTGGGTGCTAATACCAATTTCTGCACCAAGTCCAAATTGCGCACCATCGGTATAAGCAGTAGAGGTGTTGGCATAAACAGCCGCTGCATCTACCTCATTTAAAAAGCGTTCAATAGACTCATTATCTGACGAAATGATAGCCTCAGAGTGTTTTGAGCTAAAGTTATAGATATGGTCTAAGGCTTCGTCTAGATTTGAAACCGTTTTAATAGCCATCTTATAATCTAAAAACTCTGTACCAAACGATTCTTTATCAGCTTTTTGCAATAGAGAAGATTCGTATTTCCCGACAAGTGATTGATATGCTGGTTCATCGGCATAAAGCACCACATTTTTAGAGGTCATCTTTTCAACCAATCTTGGCAAATCAGCGAGTCTATCTTTATGAATGATAAGGCAATCGAGTGCATTACAAACACTTACGCGGCGCGTTTTGGCGTTAAAAACAATTTCAGCACCTTTAGTCAAATCACCCGTTTTATCGAAATAGGTATGAACAATACCTGCACCTGTTTCAATAACAGGTACTTTAGAGTTATCGCGTACAGAGTTGATAAGCGATTGAGAACCACGAGGAATTAGCACATCTACATACCCAACAGCATTCATCAACTCCTCAGCCGCATAACGATCAGGAGGTAAGAGCTGTACAATATTAGAATCAATACTCTCACCTACAAGAACTTGCTTAATAAGTTTTGCTATCGCGATGTTTGAAAATTCCGCATCGGAACTACCTTTTAAAACCACGGCATTGCCTGAACGAAGGCATAGTGAAAAAACATCGAATGTAACATTTGGGCGTGCTTCGTAAATTACGCCAACTACTCCAAGTGGTACACGTTTT
>RRZT010104330.1_pt1 | contig 15460 bp, 17 predicted proteins | sample 2165551 | NCBI WGS metagenome assembly RRZT01 (sample SAMN10456910, study PRJNA506462) | wastewater metagenome | biome: wastewater; feature: sludge; material: wastewater sludge; isolation source: wastewater sludge with Escherichia coli K12::gfp cells carrying plasmid... | place: USA: Moscow, Idaho... | reverse complement strand
CGCCGAGGCCGTGGCCCGTGGGCTGGATGGGCTGTGGCTCTCGGCCGGGCTCGGCCTCGCGGTCGCCGTGCTCCTGAACCGGTATGCCGCGCCGCTGGCCGCCGCCTTCGGCCCCACCGAGCCCGCGCACGCCCAAGCGGTGACCTACCTGCAGGTGGCAGCGTTCGGCCTGCCGGCGATGCTCGCCGTGCTCGCGGCCACCGGCACCCTGCGGGGCCTGCTCGACACGCGCACGCCGCTACTCGCCGCGGTGAGTGGTTTCACGGGTAACATCGGGCTCAACCTGCTCTTCGTGCACGGGCTGCACTGGGGGATCGCCGGGTCGGCCTGGGGCACGGTGCTGGCCCAGAACGCCATGGGCGCCGGCCTCGTCGCGGTCGTCGTGCGCCGAGCGCACCGGCTCGGGGTGGCGGTGCGGCCGCGGCCGGCCGCCGTGCTCGGCGCGGCCCGCGGCGGCCTCCCCCTGCTGGTGCGGACCGTCGCCCTGCGCACCGTCCTGCTCGTCGCGGTGTGGGCCGCCGCGCAGCTGGGCGATGTGCCATTGGCCGCCCACCAGATCGTCGCGACGGTGTGGAGCGTGCTCGCCTTCACCGTCGACGCGTTGGCGATCGCCGCCCAGGCCATTGTCGGGCGCGAGCTCGGCGCCGGCCGGGTCGCGGCGGCGCGCGCGGCGACCGCGACGATGTTGCGCTGGGGGGTCGGGTCGGGGGTGCTGCTCGGGGTGCTCGTCGTCGTGATCCGGGGCCCGCTCACCGCGCTCTTCACCCCCGATCCGGCGGTGCAACGGTATGCCGCGGCCGCCCTCGTCGTCGTCGGTGCCGGTCAGCTGGTGTCGGGCTATGTCTTCGTCGCCGACGGGGTGCTCATGGGGGCCGGCGACTTCGGCTACCTGGCCTGGGCGATGCTCGGGGTGCTCGCGGCATACCTGCCTGCCGTGGTGGTGGCCCGGGCGCTGCTCGGCCCGCCCGACCCCACCGCGGGGGCCGCGCTGCCAGGGACCGCGCTGCCGGTCCAGCGGCCCGGCGATCTCGTGGTGCTGTGGATCGCCTTCCTGGTCATGATGCTGGCCCGGGCGATCACCCTCGGGGTGCGTCTGCGCAGTGGCCGTTGGGCGGTCACCGGCGCCACCCGTTGAGCCTCAGCCCTGAGCCGCACCTGTTCCCTCCGGCCCTGAGTCGCACCCGTCGAGCGTCACCCGTCGAGCGTCACCGTGGAGCGTCACCGTGGAGCGTCAGCTCGGGGCGACGAAGCCGCACTCGTAGGCGAAGACGACCGCCTGGATCCGATCCCGCAGGTGCAGTTTGGCCAGCACCGAGGAGACGTGGGTCTTCACGGTGGCCTCACCGACGACGAGTTCGGCGGCGATCTCGGCGTTCGATCGGCCTCGGGCGAGCAGGCCGAGCACCTCGCGCTCCCGGTCGGTGAGCAGTGCCAGTCCGTGCCGGCGGGCCGTGTTGAGCGCGCCGCGGGCGGCGCCGTCCGCCGCAGCCCCGGAGGCACCGGGGTGGGCGCTTCCGCTGGGACCGCCCTCCCGGTCACCACCCGAAGCTCCCGCCTCCTGGGGGCCACCCGTCAGGCCGCCGCCGCCCCCGACCACCGCGCTCAGCCGAGCCTCGATGACCCGCCGGGTCACCTCCGGGGCGAGCAGGGCGTGCCCTTCGGCGACGGTCCGCACGGCCTCGACGAGGTGCTCCGGGTCGGCGTTCTTCAGCAGGAAGCCCGAGGCACCCGCATCGAGCGCGGCGAACAGGTAGTCGTCCCGATCAAATGTCGTCAAAATGACGATTTTCGCGAGGCTGTCGGCCACGATCTGGCGGGTCGCGGCGATCCCGTCCAGCTGGGGCATCTGCACGTCCATGAGCACGACATCCGGGCGCAGCTCGCGGGCCGCGGCGACCGCGGCCACCCCGTCGGCGGCCTCGCCGACCACCTCGATCCCGTCGGCCACCGACAGGATCATCGCGAAGCCCGAGCGCACCAGCCGTTGGTCATCGACGAGCAGCACCCGGATCACCGCGCCACCTCGCCGGCCCGCGCGGCCCCCTCGGCCCCCACGGCGTCCTCGGAACGCCCAGCATCCCCGGCCGGCCGCGCCGCACCCGACAGTGGGAAGCGCACCCGCACCCGATAGCCGCCGACCACTCGCGGCCCGATCTCGGCGGTGCCGCCCAGGCTCCGGATCCGCTCGCGCATGCCGAGATGACCGAGCCCCGAGCCGCCGGTGTGCGCCCCCCGGGGGCGGCCGTTGTCCAGCACCTCGACCTCTAGGCGACCGGCGGTGAGGCGCACCACGACACTGGCCTGGTTCGCGCTCGAGTGCCGCCGGACGTTGGTCAGCGACTCCTGCACGATCCGATACACGGCGAGCCCGACCGCCGCCGGCACCTCGGCGTCGGGCGAGTCGGTGCGCACCAGCTCGTAACTCACCGACAACTGTTCGTCGCTGCTGCCGGCGACCAACTCGGCCAGCTGACCCAGGCCGGGCTCCGCGGCATACGAGGCACTGTCGCTCGCACCGGTGCGCCGCAGCGTGCCGAGCAGCCCCCGCAACTGGGTGACCGCCGAGCGGCTGGACTCCTCCACGGTGTGCAGCGCCTGCTCGGCCCGGGCCGGGTCGGCCCGCAACACGCTGCGGGCCCCGGCGGCCTGGACGCCCATGACCGATACGTGGTGGGCGACGACGTCGTGCAGTTCGCGGGCGATCCGCAGGCGCTCCTCGACGACGGCCTGCTCCTGCAGCCGCTGCGCCTGCGCCGCGAGCTGGGCGCGCTGGCGCACCATCTCGTCGGTATGCCGCGCCGCCACCCACGCCCGTTGGCCGAGCAGGATCGCCCCGCCGAAGTAGAGGGAGTTCACGAGGAAGACGTAGATCCCGGCTGCGACCGCCGGGGTGATCGGGCCGACCGCCGTGCCGCGCATGTCGGCGGGCGGCAACATGTGCTCCAACCCGCTCTGCACGGCGATGACGACCGCGACCCACAAGAACATCAGGGCGACGATCAGCCCGACGACGAGAGCCATCTGCTGCCGGTCCCGCGCCCACGCGACCCCGGAGAACAACGCCAGGAAGTAGGCCACCTGCAGGGGCACCGACGCCATGACCATCGGCTGGGTCACCCCGACGACGAACATGTGCAGGCCGGCGAAGGCGGCCACCGTGAGCGGCCAGCGCCGGCGTAGCGCCAGCGGCAGCATGCCGGTCGCGATCGCGAGGTGCTGGGCCCACGCGGGTTGCTCGATGGTGCCGAGCGCGCCCATGATCCGCATGAGCTCCAAAGCGTCCGCCGCGATCGCCCAGCCGACGATGGCCAACCTGATGTCGCTGTGCAGAGTTGCCGGCCGGGGCCGCACCCACTGGTCGCTTGCCCCGAAGAGGCGCCCGATCCGGGACCCCACGCGGGTGTCGACCGGCGCGCCGAACCCGTCGCGGGGGGCTCCCGGAGCGTCGGCGAGGTCCGCGCTGCTCATCGCGTCACTGTATGCCGCGTGCCGCTCACCGTGCCGCGACCTCGTCCTCGGCGGCCCAGGCGGCCCGCAGGCTGACCCGGCCGCGGGTCTGCAGCAGGGAGCGCCGGTAGAGCCGTTCGCCGGCCACGATGGTCAGCGCGGCCATGGCGAGGGTGAGCGCGAGGGCCACCAGCGGCTCCCACCAGCCCACTTCGCTGGCGGCGATGCGCGCCGGCATGGTGATCGCGGAGACGATCGGCACATAGGAGGCGATGGCTCGGGCCGACCCGTCGACGCTCATCCCGACGAAGAAGGCGACGACGAGCAGCATGGTCACCGGGGTGGCCGTCGTCTGCAGGTCCTCGGTGCGCGAGGCGAGCGAGCCGGCCACCGCCCACGCGCAGGCGAGGGCGACGAACCCGGCGAGGAAGAAGACGAGGAACCAGCCGACGCTCGACAGCAGGGTCGGCACGGCGATGGTCTGCTTGGTGAGGGCCGCCCCGAGGAGGCCGATCGCGGCATACAGGATCATCTGGCCGACCGCGAGCGCGGTGTTGCCGACGACCTTGCCGACGAGCAACTGGCGCACCGGGATCGCGGCGGCGAGGATCTCGACGATCCGCGACTGCTTCTCCTCGACGACCGACTGGGCGATCTGCATCCCGAAGGACAGGGCCGCGACGTAGAAGAGCATCGCGAAGGCGAACGCGAGGGCCCGGGCGATCCCCGAGTCGGCGACGGCCTGCGGGTCCAGGGCCGCGGACGTGAGGGTGGTGCCACGGTTCAGGGCCTCGACGCTGGTGCCGGCGGCGACCGCGTTGGCGGTCAGCATCCGCTCCCGGACGGTCTGCCCGAGCTCGGCGGTGAGGCTCTCCTGGGCGTCGCGGAAGGTGAGGATCTGCCAGCTGCCGTCGACCCGCTCCAGCAACGCCTCGGCGCGCCCGTCGCGCAACGCCTGCTCCCCGGCCTGGTGGTCGGTGACGCTCAGCACCTCGAGCCGGCGCTGCGCGTCGAGGTGGTTGACCCGCTCGTGGGTCGCCGTGATCACGGCCCGGGCGTCATCGCTGTATGCCGCGACCGTGCGCGTGGAGACCCGCCCGGTCAGGAAGGCCTGCACCCCGAAGAGGCCGAGCAGCAGCACGATGGTGATGACCGTGCCGATGAGGAAGTTGCGGTCGGTGAGCTTGACCATCGCCTCCCGAGCGGCGACCACCCGCCACACCCCGGCCCGGTTCGTCGTGAGTTCGGAATGCCCAGTGGGTTCGGGGTGCTCGGCGTGCGGGGCCTGCTCGAGGGAGTGCTGGCGGTTCATGCGGTCACCTCGCGGTAGATCTCCGACAGGGAGGGCACGATCCGGGCATACTCCAGGACCGTCCCGCGCCGCAGCGCCGCGGCGAGCAGCTCGCGCCCGGCGGTGGGCGTGAGGGGTTCGACGATCGCGGTGCCACGGTCGACGTCGAGCACGGCGAGCCCGACCTGGTCGCGCACCCACCCGGCGTCGGTGTCGACGACGAGCCGCCACCGGGCGGTCGCACCGGCCCGTAGCTGATCGGGAGTGCCGTCGGCGACGACCCGCCCCCGGGCCAGCACGACGACCCGGTCGCAGAGCCGCTCGACGAGATCGAGCTGATGGCTGGAGAAGAGCACCGGCACCCCCGTGCTCGTGTGTTCGCGCAGCAGCCCGACCATGGCGTCGACCGCGTCGGGGTCCAACCCGGAGAAGGGTTCGTCGAGCACGAGCATCGACGGGGAGTGCAGCACGGCCGCGATGACCTGCACCCGCTGTTGGTTGCCCAACGACAGGGTCTCGAGCTTGTCGCCGGTGCGGGCGCCCAGGCCCAGGCGGCCCAGCAGCGCGGTGGCCCGGTCGGTGGCCTCACGCGCGCTGAGCCCGTGCAACCTGCCGAGGTAGACGAGTTGGTCGATGACCCGCTGTTTCGGGTAGAGCCCGCGTTCCTCGGGCAGGTAACCGAACCTTGCCCGGTCGGCCGCGGTGATCGCCCGCCCCTGCCAGTGCACCTGCCCGGCGTCGGGGGACAGTAACCCCATGATCATCCGCATCGTCGTGGTCTTGCCGGCGCCATTGCCCCCGACGAAACCGACCAGCTCGCCGGCGCGCACCGTGAACCCGACCCGGTCGGCGGCCAGCGCCGGCCCGAACCGTCGGGTCAGGTCTCGAACGACCAATCCGGTATGCCGCGCGCCCGCCCCCGTGGTCTGCGGCACTCGGTCCGGCTCGACCGGGCGGGCCTGTTCCCTCGCACCCTGCACGGCTGTTGCACTGTTCTCGCCCATGCTCGGAAAGCTACGTGCCCCCCGGCCCGCCGCGGATCCCTCTGCCGACGGAATCTGCCTCCGCCGCCCCGCGGACCAGCTGCCCCCCGCGGCCCCCCGCCGCCCCACGGACCCGCCGCCGCCGCGCCATCTCCCTCGCGCGACGGAGCGCGGAGGCGCCTCACGTCCGGTCAACCCAGCGTCGTCGCATGGTCGATCGGCGCAGCTCGGCAAGGGCGGCGAGCGCGGCCTCGACGTCGGCGGCGGTGGGGTGGTCGGCGGGCCGTTCCCCGCGCCCGCCCGAGTCGCGCTGGGCGCGCCGCATCGCGTGCACACGCGAGCGGGCCCGATCTCGCCTCGGCCCGGCGCCCCAGTGCGCGGGCCAGGCCAGGGGATCGGCCGGGGCCACGTCCAGGTGCGCCGGGTACCGCCGGCCCTGGGCATCCCTCAGGGCGTCACCCCGCATCGGCGCCACCACGGCACCGGCGGCATCGACCGGCACGAGCCTGATCCCGGCCAGCTCGAGCGCGCCGAGCAGCACCCTCAGGGATGCCTCCCGTCGCCCCGCCTCGATGTCGCCGATCGCTGCGGCGCTGACCCCCAGCCGGGCGGCTAGGTCACGCTGGCTCAGATCGCCCAGGCGCCGCGCCCGGCGCATGAGGCCGGGCAGGTCGTCGAGGCGCAAACCGGGCGCCGACCCGCGGGACTGCCCGCTGACGCCAGGTTCTCCTCCGGCGGCTGAAGCCCGCTCGGCCGCTGCAGAGCCACCCGAGCATTGCGCAGGCCAGGCCGGGTCGTCTCCGCTGCTGTTCTCGGGCGGTGTTGCCGGCTGCGTCATGCTCATGGCCTTTCCCTCGGGTCGTGTCGCCGGGCGCCGGCGGCCCCCATGACCGACCGGTTCGTATGCCTGAGGCGATCCTGCACCCGCCCACTGACAGGCCACCGGACAGCATGTGCCACCGATCGGACGGCCAGAACCCTCGCGCCGAGACTGAGACTCTGCACGCACTACGCGTGCAGAGTCTCAACGTTCCGCACCCTGCCCTCCGGCCTCCCGCCTCTGCCCCGCCCTCCCGCCTCTCTGCCCCGCCCTCCCGCCTCCCCGGCCGCCCCGGCCTCCCCGGCCTCAGGAAACCTCAACGGCACCCGGCCGCGGTATAGGCGCACAGCGACGGCGCCATCGCGTCCAACGGCCCGCGCACCGCAGCCACCGCCCAGTCCGGCAGCTGGGCGCCGAAGCCGCCGGCATACTCGCCGTCGCGCCAGGAGGTGACGACCGCCCGCCCCACCCGCGCCACGGCGACCACCGTGGTGCCGTAGCTGCCCACGGCCGTGCTGTCCACGCCATTGTTGAGCGGCACGCTGATCCCGGCGACGAACCCCTCGCCCCACGCCCCCGGCAGCGGCTGCACCAGGGTCGCCGGGGCCGGGGTGGCATTCGACGGACACCGGTATGCCGCGGCGCGCAGGTCGGCGACGAAGCGCACCGCCGACTCGGCATCCGGGAAGACGACGATGCCCTCGACCTCGTGCAGCTCGGGCCCGCGCCGCTCGATCGCCCGCACCACCTCGGCTCGCCCGAGCAGTGGGAATCGCTCGGTGTCTATGGCGCACAGCTGCAACTGCCAGGGCGTGACGGTCCACGAGGTGGTGTCGCTGTCGGTCGAGGTCACCCCCTCGTGGGGCAGTCGCACCCCGGCCGCGAGCGCGCCGCGCGGGGCCGCCGCCGTCGGCCCCGTGCTCGGCCAGGTTCCTTGCGGCAGTGGGGTGCTCGGCGGCGTGGTGCTCGATCGCCCCGGTTCCCCGCTCGGTGCCTGGGTGGCTCGGGTCGACTGGGTCGGGTCGCTCGGCCCGGTCGGCGCCGGCCTCCCGAGCGTGGTCGCGCTCGGGGTGCTGACGGTGTTCACCCGATTGGCCCCGAGGCTGCCCCGACCCCACCAGGTGGCACCGCCGACGAGCGTCACCACGGTGGCCACGCTCGCGGCGACCGCGAGGATCCGTTGGCGGCGGCGGCGTCGGTGGGCCGCGCCGATCACCCCCGCGACGTAGCCGCGCGGCATGGCCGAGCCGACTGTCCCCCCGCCCGGCCCCCCGCCCGCTCCCCCGACCGGCCCGTCGCCGGCCAGCCGTCGGCGCAGGTCGGGCTCGTCGATGCCGCTCATCGCCGACTCCTCTCAGTGTCCGTCGGGTCCGCCGTCGGGTCCGCCGTGGGGTCTGCCGTGGGGCCCGCCGTCGGGGCGCCACTGCGCGGCATACCGGTGCCCGAGTCGAGGGCCGCGAGCTTGTCCAACGCCCGGCTGGCGGTCGACTTCACCGTGCCGAGCGAGCAACCGAGCTGGGCGGCGACCTCTCGCTCGGGCAGGTCGACGTAGTAGCGCAGCACCACCACGGCCCGTTCCTTCGCGCTCAGGTGCCCGAGCAGTCGGACGATCTGGTCGCGGTCCTCGACGCCGCCCGTGCCCGGGTCGGGTCCGGGCCCACGCCCGATCTGGCCGCCACCGGCCCGCGCGCTGAGCAGCTCCAGGGTGGCTGCCTCGGCCGGCTGCCAACGCCGGCGCCGCCACCAGTCGGTGGCCAGGTTGACCATCACGCGGCGCACATACCCCGTAGCCAGTCCATGGTCGATCCGCCCCCACGCGAGATAGGTGCGCAGCAAGGCCTCGTGCAGCAGGTCTTCGCCGGTGACCCGGCTGCCGGCCAGCAGGGCGGCGGTCCGGCTGAGCCCGGCATACGCGCCGGTGACGAAGTCCTCGAAATCCTCGTCGACGCCCCGCTCACCGGCCATACCGTGATCACGCACCAGGGGCGGCAAAGGTTGAGTGCCCGGTCACAGGTGTTTGAGCGCCTCGCGCCGCGACAGCCCGGAAAGGGTCGGGTGGGCGTCGACCCAGGCTCGCACCCAGTCCGGATCGGTCTTGGCATACTCACGCAACGCCCAGCCGATCGCCTTGCGGGAGAAGAAGTCCGGGTGCCCGATGTTCGGCTCCAGACAATCGGCCAGCAGCATCGGGTCGGTCCGCTCCTTGGCGCCGACCTGCGCGAGCATCGCCGTGCGACGCACCCACAGGTGCTCGTCGCGGGCCCACCCGCGCAGCACCGGGGCCAGCTCGTCGGGCCAGCCGAGCAGCAGCTCCCGCACCCGGTGGGTGGCGATCTCGTCGACGACGTCCCACCAGGCGCCGGTCTGCACGAGGTGGCGCAGCAGCGGCAGCAGCGCCGGGTCGCGCCAGGCCCGATAGTGCCGGTGCCCGAGGAGGGTGAGCGCGGCATACCAGTGTTCGCGGTGGGTCGCCTCGTCCCACAGCGCGCGCACGCTCGTCTCCCACTGCGCGCGCTGCGCGATCCGGTATGCCGGGTCGGCCAGCACCGGGCGCACCGCCGCCTTGAGCACCGGGCTGGTGAGCCCGAGATAGGGCATCGCCGACTTCATATACCGTTGCTGGGCAACCGCATTCGCGGGATTGGCGCGTTCGGCGAGCGCGGCTCGGAGCGCCGCGATGACATCCCGTCGCGCCACGACGATCAGCCGCCGGTCGGCGCCCCGAAGCGCGCCTCGTTGCGGGCCCGCGCCTTGGCCCGCTCGACGTCCCGGTCCTTGGGTGGGGCGTTCGTCACCAGCTCGTCGAGCAGCGCCTGAGTGGCCGCGGCGACGGCCGCGACGGCCGCGTCGAAGGCCGGCTGATTGGCCTGGCTCGGGGTGGTGCACCCGGCGATCTTGCGCACGTACTGCAGCGCCGCGGCATGCACCTCGTCAGTGGTCGCCGGTGGTGCGTAGTTGTGCAACTGTCGGATGCTACGGCACATGCGCCCAGGGTAGGCGCCCGGTCAGTGGCCGGCGTTCGATCGGTCACTCTGCTCCTGGGCGAGCCGGCCCGGCTGCGACGATGCGGGGATGAAGCTCGCCGTGCACACGGTGCCGGGGCAGGGCACCGAGGACGTCGCCGTCGTCACCAGCGGCCGGTATGCCGGCTGGGTCCATACCGGCACCGACGACGGATCGATCCTGCGGGTGCGGCCCGACGGCGCGCAGATCGAGCGGGTCGCGACGACACGAGGCCGGCCGCTGGGCATCGAGGTGTTGCCGGACGGGCGGTTGGTCGGGTGCGACGCGCACCGCGGGCTGCTGTGGATCGACCCGGCCGACGGGGCGGGTATTCGCCTGGTCGTGGTCCGGGAGCGCCGCTCACGCGGTCAGGCCAGCGGGTTGACCCACCGGATCCCGGGGAACCGCCCGAAGTCGGCGTCGTTGGAGTGGACGGTGCCACCGAACTCCATCGCGTAGGCGGCCAGCTGTGCGTCGGTGGTCAGCTGTGCGCCGGTGCCGACGGCCTGAAGTAGCTCGAGCACCCGACGGACATGCTCGGGGCCGGGGGAGAGGAAACGCACCTGCGGGCGGGCCAACCAATCCTGCACGTGGCGGCCCGCGGCAGTGACTGATAGAGGCCGCTCATGGACCCGGGCGCTGGTGCCCAGCCGGACGAATCCGAAGACGGCCGGCCCGGTCAGCCCGACCTGCTCGGCCCCGTTGAGGGAGTCGGTGAGCCAGGCCAGGGCCCGGGGATGCTGCGGGTAGCCGTCGAAGACGGCATACACAAGGAGGTTGACGTCGGGGACGATCACGAGTCGCGGACGCCGATCGACGCGTCGTCCTCGAGCTCGTCAGCCAAGCGGTTGAGGGCGGTGAGGTCGACGCCAGGTCGCACTCCCGAGTGCTGCACCTGCACCTGGTAGGGAGTGGCTGCTGGAGCGGCAGCGGTCAGCCCGCGGCGCACGGCCTCGTTGACCACTTGCTTGAACGACTTGCGCTCGCGGTGCTGGGCATCGCTGATCAGCCGTGCGACGTCGTCGTCGAAGGTCACCGTTGTCCGCATGTGGACATCATAGCATCCAGATCCAGTGCATCATGATGCTCACGTGAGCCAACCTACGCCACCAGGGCCCACCAGGCGCCGTTCGGCGAGGGCGGCCCGGAGCGCCGCGATGACATCCCGTCGCACCACGACGATCAGCCGTCGGTCGGTCCCCCGAAGCGCGCCTCGTTGCGGGCCCGCACCTTGGCCCGCTCGACGTCCCTCAGGCTAGGCCGACCCGCCGCCCCCGCCGATCTCGCCGCCCCCGCCGACCTCGCCGACCCCGCCCACCAACCGCGCCGCCAGCAACGCCTCGAACTCATCGACCGACCCACCCAATCGGGCCAACTCGTCGGCGTCGACGAGCAGCTCGACCTGCCTGTCGTGCACGCGGAAGACGGCGGCGAGCTCATGCTGCCGGACCGCCGTGACGAGCTGCTCGGGCACCTCGTTGCGGTGCACCACCTGCATCGGCAGGGGCAACCGCCCGACCATCGCATCCCAGGCCCGCTTGCGGCGCACGGGGGAGTGGGTGATGTCGCACAACGCGCAGTGCGCCCGCCCCAGCAGCGTGCCGACGACGTACGCCGCCTCCCCGCGCCACCCGCCGTCGGCGTCGTAGACCCCGAGCAGCCACGGTCTCTCGGGTGGGTGGGTGCGCGGCATACCGGCAGGGTATGCCGCCCGCCCCCACCCGAGGGCGGACCGCACCCCGGAACGTGCGGCATACTGGCGGGGTAAGCAGATGAATCTGCGCGTGCTCCGGGGTCGGTGTAAGTCCGAACCGGCGGTAACAGTCCGCGACCCGTCCGCAGCCAGCGGACGGTTGACTCGGTGCAATTCCGAGACCGACGGTGAAAGTCCGGATGGGAGGCAGCACGCCGACGGTCGACGCACGCCCAGGCACCCTGGGTGGGGGCGTCGGCTGTTCGCGCACCCCCGGACCGTGCTCGACGGGACCGGAGGGCCATGGACGAGACGACCGCGATGCGTCGCGCGCTCACGCTCGCCGCCGACCCGACGATCCGCCCGGGCGCCAATCCGCGGGTCGGGTGTGTGCTGCTGGCGGCCGACGGGCGGCTGCTCGCCGAGGGGGTGCACCGCGGTGCGGGCACCGCGCACGCCGAGGTCGACGCGCTGAGCCGGCTGACGCCCGCGGGCCGCGAGCAGCTGCATACCGCCGTGGTCACCCTCGAGCCGTGCGCGCACCAGGGCCGCACCGGCCCCTGCACCGTCGCCTTGCGTGATGCGGGAGTGCGCCGGGTCGTGTATGCCGCGCCCGACCCCTTCGCGGCGGCCGCCGGCGGGGCGGCGTTGTTGCGGCAGTGGGGGATCGAGGTCGTCGAGGGCGTCGCCGGGGTGTCCAGCGCCGAGGCGCTGGCCGTGGACCCGTGCTGGTTCGCGGCGATCCGGTTGGGCCGCCCGCATGTCACGTGGAAGGTCGCGGCCACCCTCGATGGGCGCACGGCAGCGGCCGACGGCAGCAGCCGATGGATCACCTCGGCGGCGGCGCGGGCCGACGTGCATGCCCACCGGGCGGCCGCCGACGCCGTCGTGGCCGGCACCGGCACGGTACTCGTCGACGATGCCCACCTGGCCGTGCGCGACGCGGCGGGGCAGGCCCTGCCGCCGGCGCGGCAACCGGTGCGGGTCGTCGTCGGCGACCGGGCCATCCCGCCGACCGCGCGGGTGCGTGACGCGACCGCGCCGACCTGGCTGCTGCCCGGTCATGACCCTCGCACCACGCTGGACGTCTTGTGGGACAAGGGGATCCGGCGGGTGTTCCTTGAGGGTGGCCCGACCGTGGCAGCGGCCTTCTGGCGGGCCGGCCTCGTCGATCGGGTGCTCGTCTACCTGGCCCCCGCTCTGCTCGGCGCCGGCCCTGCGGTGATCGCCGACCTGGGCATCGCGACCATCGCCGACGCGGCGCGACTGGAGATCCGCGACGTATGCCGGGTCGGCCCCGACCTTCGCGTCGACCTGCGCCCCATCGACCTGCGCCCTGACGATCCGGGCCCCATCGACCTGCACCCCAGCGACCCTTCCCTCGCCCCCTCCCTCGCCCCCTCAGGACAGGAGCACTGATGTTCACCGGCATCGTCGAAGAGCTCGGCGCCGTCGCCGCCGTCACCCCCCGCGGGGATGGCTGCCGGCTGGTCGTGCACGGCCCGCTCGTCACCTCCGACGCGGTCCACGGCGCCTCCATCGCGGTCAACGGGGTGTGTCTCACGGTCACCGCCCTCGATGCCCAGACAGACTGTGGCGCAGGGACTTTCGCGGCAGACCTGATGGCCGAGACGCTGCGCCGCAGCACCCTGGGCGGGCTCGGTGCCGGCTCGCCGGTCAACCTGGAGCGGGCGCTGCGCGCCGATGCCCGACTCGGTGGGCACGTCGTGCAGGGCCACGTCGACGGGGTCGCGACGGTGGCCGAGCGCACCCCCGGCGAGCAGTGGGAGTCGGTGCGTTTCGAGCTGCCGCGCGAGCTGGCCCGTTACGTCGCGGAGAAGGGCTCGATCGCCGTCGACGGGGTCTCGCTCACCGTCACCGGGGTGAGCCCGCTGGACGCCGAGCAGGCCTGGTTCACCGTCGGTCTCATCCCCACCACCCTGGCCGTCACGACCCTGGGCACGGTCGGCGTCGGGCAGGCGGTCAACATCGAGGTCGACGTGTTGGCCAAGTACGTGGAGCGCATGGTCGGAGGTGCCCGATGAGCCGCGGGGCCGTGCCGCTGGGGGCCGCGCGCGGCATACCGGAGCCGGCGCCGCGCACGGTGGGCACCGACCCCGTCACGGAGGCGATCGCCCAGATCGCCGCCGGCCGGCCGGTGGTCGTGCTCGACGCCGCCGACCGGGAGAACGAGGGCGATCTCGTCATGGCCGCCGATGCCGCGACCCCGGAGTGGCTGGCGCTGTTCTGCCGGCACGGCAGCGGCTACATCTGCGCGCCGATGAGTCATGAGCGGGCCGACGACCTGCGGTTGCCGCTCATGGTGGCCCGCGGCGAGGAGAGCCTGGGCACCGCGTTCACCGTCACCGTCGACGCGCGGCACGGCATCAGCACGGGGATCAGCGCGGCCGACCGCTCGCGCACCCTCGCGTTGCTCGCCGACCCGAGCACGGTCGCCGCCGACCTGGTGCGGCCCGGGCATGTGCTGCCGTTGCGTGCGCACCCCGGCGGGCTGCAGGCCCGGCCCGGTCACACCGAGGCGGCGGTCGAGCTGACCCGGCTGGCCGGTCGCGGCGAGGTCGGGGTCATCGTCGAGCTCGTCGAGGACGACGGGTCGATGCGCCGCGGCGAGTCGTGTCGCCGGTTCGCCGACGAGCACGGCCTGCTGCTCATCACCATCGCCGACCTCCGTGCCCATCTCCGTGCCCATCTCAATGCCCATCTCAGTGCCGACCTGGGTGCCCACCTCGGTGCCCCCGCCCCCGCGCCACAGCTCACCCGCCGCGTGTCGCAAGCCCGGTTGCCCACGGGCGCAGGAGAATTCAACGCCGTCGGCTATCGTGATGCCGCTGGCACCGAGCACATGGCGCTGGTGCTCGGCGATGTCGAGACCGGTGGTGGGCTGGGGAGCGGGCCGGGTGGGCCGGGCAATGGGCCCGGCAGTGGGTCGAGCGAAGAGCCGGTGCTGGTGCGGGTGCATTCGGAATGTCTCACCGGCGACGTCTTCGGGTCGGCGCGATGCGACTGCGGCCCACAGCTGAGCCAGGCGATGGCCGAGGTCGCCGCAGCCGGTCGCGGCGTCATCGTCTACCTGTGCGGTCACGAAGGCCGGGGCATCGGGCTGGCGGCGAAGCTCGCGGCATACCGGCTGCAGGACACCGGCCGAGACACCGTCGACGCCAACCTCGACCTCGGGCTGCCGGTGGACGGGCGTGACTATGGGGTGGCGGCGCAGATCCTCGCCGACCTCGGGGTCGGCCCGGTGACCCTGCTGACCAACAATCCGGCGAAGGTGGCTGACTTGCGTCGCCATGGTGTCGACGTCCGGTCGCGCCGGCCCATCGTCGTGGCCGCCACCCCGGAGAGCTTGCGCTACCTGGAGGCCAAACGTCGCCGGATGGGCCACGACCTGCCGGCTCGCGCGGAGTTGGAGGTGGCACGATGAGCGGCCCGGCCCCGACCTTGGCGCCCGTCGACGGGAGCGGCCTGCGGGTGGCCGTCGTCGCGGCCCAATGGCACGAGCAGGTCATGGGCGGGTTGCTCGCGGGGGCGTTGCGAGCCCTGGCCGACTGTCAGGTCAGCGCACCGACGGTGGTCCGGGTGGCCGGCAGCTTCGAGCTGCCGGTGGCCGCCGCCCGACTGGCCGGCGCCGGGCACGATGCGGTGGTTGCGCTCGGGGTGGTGATCCGCGGCGGCACCCCGCACTTCGACTACGTCTGCCAGGCCGCCACGCTCGGGCTGACCGAGGTCGGGGTGCGCACCGGTGTGCCGGTCGGTTTCGGGGTGCTCACCTGCGACACCGACGCCCAGGCCCTGGACCGGGCCGGCCTGCCCGGCTCGCACGAGGACAAGGGCTACGAGGCGGCCCTGGCCGCCGTCACCACCGCCCTCGTGCTCGCCCCCTGGCCGCGCTGACCCAGCTGAGTCAGTGCTGGCCACCCGCGATGAGGGTGGCCCACCGGTGGGCGCGGCGGTGGATGTCGGCGCGCACCTGCAACCGCTGCGCCTCGTCGGTGCACTGCACGATGCGTTGCGCATCGTCCCACCCGCGCTCCCGCCAGTGGCTCACCAGCTCGGTGAAGAGGGCCTCGTCGAGCCCCCCGAGCATCGTGTCGAGCACCCGCATGGCCGGCATCGCCGTGTTGACCACCTGCTCCTGCAGGCTGTCGGTGGTGCGCGCGATGATCGTGTTGACGCGCTCGTGATCCTCGTGTCGTGACCTG
>RRZT011556957.1_pt1 | contig 15463 bp, 11 predicted proteins | sample 2165551 | NCBI WGS metagenome assembly RRZT01 (sample SAMN10456910, study PRJNA506462) | wastewater metagenome | biome: wastewater; feature: sludge; material: wastewater sludge; isolation source: wastewater sludge with Escherichia coli K12::gfp cells carrying plasmid... | place: USA: Moscow, Idaho... | reverse complement strand
AGCAAGTGCTTGATAATATCGAAGCCATTGCCAAAGCGTCAGGGGGTAGCCTTGCCGATGTGGTTAAATTTAACGTATCATTGGCGGATTTGGGCGATTTTGACGCACTAAACCAAATTTTTAGCGCTCGCCTAACCGCCCCCTATCCTGCCCGTGCCGCCCTTGAAGTGTCCGCCCTACCAAAAGGGGCAAGGGTTGAGATTGAAGCGATTTTATATGTCGAATAATTGCTTTAAATAACACTGCACTGGTAATAAAAAGGGGCTGATGTCCCTTTTTGTTTTTATTTAAATTTTACTTGGTTAAGTCATGCTTTTACAAATCGCCCTACCCGTCCCCATGTACACGCTGTTTGATTATGCGGTATTGCCCGAACATCTGACAGACGGACAGCTTCCCCCGATAGGCGGTCGGGTATCCGTGCCTTTTGGTCGGCGGACACTTATTGGCATGACGGTCGCCCACATTGCCAAAAGTGACAGTGATGTCCCCCCTGATAAACTTAAAGTAATTTCGGCGGTGATTGATGACAAGCCGATTTTTGATACTTGGCTGTTGGAATTTGCCGTATGGCTAAGTGGTTATTATCATTATCCGCTTGGCGAAACCATTGCCGTCATGCTGCCTAGCCTACTTAATCAAGGCAAACCTGCCTTTAGCATCACTCGCCAATGGCATTTGACCGATCACACCCATGACGAAACTTTTGTACAAAATAAAATCAGCCCCCGAGCCAAAAAACAGCTTAGCGATTTTCGTTTATTTGCCCAGCATAACGGCTTGACCGATGATGAATATAAAGGGCTCGGCATTACCGCCAAAACCTTAGAAATTTTTTACACCAAAGGCTTAATTGCCCCACATACCACCACAAAAACCACGCCCCCAGCCACATTAAATGAGTCCCATTTAACCCTAAATGACGAACAACAAACCGCCTTGAACGGTATTAAACAGGCGATAGATGACGGCATTTATCAAGGGTTTTTGTTAAATGGGGTCACAGGTTCGGGCAAAACCGAAGTTTATCTACAAGCCATCGAACACGCCCTAAACCAAGGCAAACAAGCCCTAATCCTAGTCCCCGAAATCGGCTTAACCCCCCAAAGCCAAGATCGCTTTGCCAAACGCTTTAATGCAGGCATCATCACCCTACATTCTCGGCTAAACGACAAAGAACGCTTACAAGGCTGGCAAGGCTGTCAAGACGGCACAGCTCAAATCATCATCGCCACACGTTCTAGCTTGTTTTATCCCTTTAAAAATTTGGGGCTTATCATCATTGACGAAGCTCATGACTTATCTTATAAACAGCAAGATCACTTGCGTTATCACGCCTGCGACACCGCTTTATACCTTGGTTTTCGCCAAAAAATCCCCGTAATACTTGGCAGTGCCACGCCAAGCCTAGAGCAGTATAAACTTGCCACAGACGGCAAACTTACCCAGTACCACCTAACCAAACGGGCAGGCAACGCCACACCGCCACAGTTTCGCCTTGTGGACATGCGACTGGGCAAACACCATCATCACGGGGTCACAGGCGAGCTGATTCATAGCGAGCTGTCGCCAACCACCTTACAAGCCATCGCCCAAACCCTACAAAACGGTCATCAGGTCATGGTGTTTTTAAATCGCCGTGGTTATGCCCCGATTCTTTTGTGTGGGGCGTGCGGTTGGCAAGCCGACTGCGTTCGCTGTAGCAGTCATCTAACACTGCACAAAAGCACGCTTAAAAAAGCCGAGCATGAACGCACCAGTTTTTTTCATAATCATCTAAAGTGCCATCACTGCGGTTATCAGGTCATCACGCCAACCACTTGCCCCAGTTGTCATAGCAGTAATATGGTGCATTTAGGGCAAGGCACGTCAGGCATTTATGAAAGCCTGCACGCTGTCTTTGCCAACCCGCAAACCAGTGAAACGCTCTACCCCATCGTACAAATAGACCGTGATACCGTCTCAGCAAAAGGGGCATGGCAGACGCTTTATGCCACGGTCAATACGGGCAAACCGATGATATTGGTTGGCACGCAAATGATTGCCAAAGGTCATCATTTTGATAATGTGGCGTTGGTTGTGGTGGTGGACGCAGACGCTGGGTTTTTATCGCCCAATTTTCGCTCGCCCGAACACACCGCCCAAACCATCATTCAAGTGGCAGGACGGGCAGGACGTAGCACCATCAAGGGGCAGGTACTCATTCAAACTTACGCCCCCGATAATCCCCTATTGCAAGACCTAATTCGCCACGGTTATGACAAATTCGCCCAAGACCTATTAAAAGAACGTCAGCAACTTGCCCTACCGCCTTATAGCCATGCAGTGCTGATCCAAGCCAAACATAAGGATTTACAGACCGCCAAAGACGCCATCAATGAGATTGCCAGTTACCTGCCTAAGCCTTATCCCTTTGTGGTGCTTGCCCCGATTAACGCCCCCATGGTGCGTAAAAATTCGCTGTATTATGTGCAAATGCTGATTTTGGCAAGCAGCCGCCCCTTGCTTCATCAGGTGTTAAATGATTGGTGGTATCAGGTGGTGAATTTGCCGATTGCCAAAAAGACAGCGATAAGTATCGACATTGATCCTATGGGGTGGTAAAAAAAATAGCCAAATCAAATCGTTAATTCTTCCAACATCTCAAGCACTGCCCGTGGCATATCAGACGCAACAATACGTCCACTCCCTTGTTTGCCCAGCTTATCGCCTACCAAAGCATGAAGCGACACACAGTCCATGATGCTAACCTCAGAGCCAAAACGTGCCTTAAGCCCTGCAATGACCCCACTTAACACATCGCCCATGCCAGCGGTCGCCATAGACGCATTGCCAAAGGCACAAATTTCCAAACCTTTGGTATCAAAATTTGCCTTATCAAACACCAAAGAATTTGCTCCTTTTAACAGCCAATTACCCCCATATTGGGCTTGTAGGGCGTTAATCATCTGTGCCCGATCGCTAATTTCTTTACCAAGCAGTCTGACCGCTTCGCCTGTGTGGGGCGTGCCAAGCTGATTGTCCAACAGTTTCGCTTGACACTCAGCAACAAAATATAAAGCGTCTGCGTCCAGCACCGTAAACCCTGTAAAGCCAGTCAAGCTCTGCCAAATCTCATCAAACCGTCCCCCAGCCCAGTCATCACGCCCAAGCCCCATACCAAAGGCAACCGAATCTACCGACCCAAGCAGCTCATCAAAGTCCGTCAAATCATCAATATCACGCACCATCACCGCAGGACAGCGAGCCAAAATCGCCTGATGATGAGACTTATGACACATTACAGTCACTTTACCTGCACCGCCATATATGGCTGTCTCGCCTGCCATGATGACCGCTCCGCCCATCTGCCGATGACCGCCAATGATGAGGGCATGACCGTGCGTGCCTTTATGGGCATAAATGTCTGAACGCTTAAAACGTGGCGGGCGGGTATCAAGGGTTGCGACAGGATACACCATTGCTGGGATAAGCGGTAAATGCACCACTTGCCCCGTATAATTTCGTCCCTGCCCCATAAAAAATCCCAAACGCAGTCCCATGACGCTTAATGTAAAATCCGCATGAAAAGCACAAGGCAGTGGCTCGCCCTTATCAGGGTGCAGACCACTTGGCACGTCAATGGCAAGTTTTAACCCGCGTTTGGCATTTAGGGCATGAATGATGTTTTGGTAAAGGAGTGGTAAATCCTTATTTAAACCATTACCAAATAAAGCATCTATATAAACATCAAATTCATCATCAGGCATGCTATCTACAATCAGCACATAGCTTAGCCCCCTAGCAGCTTGGCTGTCAGCAGTCTTTGGCGCATCAGGGGCAAATACCGTAACCGTATGGCCTTGCTTTGCTAAATGATTGGCGACCAGATAGCCATCACCGCCATTATTACCCATACCACAACAAACCAAGATCTTGGCTTGATATAAACCTTTGGCATACATAATATCAAGTATCGCTTCACTTAGCATAAGCCCTGCTTGTCGCATCAGCTTAAAACCTGCCGTGTCTTTTATCCACTTCCTTTCCCATGTTGATATATTTTCTGCTGTAAACACATCATAGGCTCTAGGCTTATCATAAATACTGATACTCATATCACACCCCCATCTCCATCAACAAAACACCTTTTTCTAATAAAATCCGCCCTTTAGGGGTACGCTGAATATAACCTTGCTGAATCAAATACGGCTCAATCACATCTTCTAACGTGCCACGGTCTTCTGCCATCGCCGCCGCAATCGCTTCCACGCCTGCAGGCTTACCATCAAAGCGATCTTTTAACATGGACAAATACCGTCTATCCAAATGATCCAAGCCCTGTTTATCCACAGACAGCATATCGAGTGCCAAACTTGCCATCTGCCCTGTGACCGTGCCATCGCCTTTGACTTCGGCATAATCACGCACACGACGAAGCAGACGGTTGGCAATGCGGGGCGTACCACGGCTACGGCGAGCCACTTCGGTTGCCCCATCATGCTCCATATCCACCCCCATCAAACGAGCTGAACGCTTAACAATGGTCGTCAAATCCGCCACATCATAAAACTCAAGACGCTGTACAATTCCAAAGCGATCCCGTAATGGCGATGTCAAAAGCCCTGCTCTGGTCGTTGCTGCCACCAGTGTAAAGGGCGGTAAGTCTAGCTTAATGGAACGGGCGGCAGGGCCTTCACCGATCATAATATCCAGCTGAAAATCTTCCATCGCAGGGTATAAAATCTCTTCAATCACAGGGCTTAGGCGATGAATTTCATCAATAAACAGTACATCGCCTTCTTCTAAATTGGTCAGCATTGCCGCCAAATCGCCCGCCCGCTCTAGCACAGGCCCTGACGTAGAACGCAAATTACCGCCCATCTCTCTGGCGATGATGTTGGCAAGCGTGGTTTTGCCAAGCCCTGGGGGACCAAAGATCAGTGTATGATCAAGGGATTCTTGGCGCTTGCGGGCGGCGGTGATAAATACTTCCATCTGCTCACGCACTTTGGGCTGTCCGATATAGTCGGCTAGGGACGTGGGGCGAATGGCTCGGTCAATGACATCGTCTTTTTTAAGGTTTGGGTCAATTAGGCGGTTGGCGGTCATAATGTTTGCTTGTGATAAAAAGAGTTATTATAAAAAATTTACGCCCCTTTGTCGCCTACCTGTCTTAATCTATATTTCTTTACAAATCTTGACAAAACCCCCATACTTGTTGCTTATAATTGACATTCACTACAACATTCCTACACTTTCAAGGAATTTTTACAAGATTTTTTGTAAAGAAAGCAGTATGATAAACATAATTTAAATTATTTTGCGTTTGCATATGAAAAGTCAATTCTTTGTATTTGCAGCAGTATACCGTCTTTTTTTAACCGGTCATTTACCCAAGGCACTTATCACCTGTATGGGTACACTTGTCCTATGTAATGCTGTTTACGCCTCTAGCGCCGTAAAAAAGACCAATTACACCATTCCTCTACAAGTCGCACCCCCTTATGCCGCCAATATCCCTGACTCGGCATCTGGTCTTTATTATAAACTGGCACTGACACAAGTGTTGTCAGAGATTTGCCCAAGTATGCTAACCGTCAAACAACAAGCCCAATTCAATGAGAATTACCAAAATCAGCTACGGGTGTTTATGCCTGAATCCAAAAATCCCAGTGATACACTAAAATACTTAGCATCACAAAAGGAATATCGTGATGTCTTGCAAGGCATAAGAAACTGGACCAAAAGTTTTCCACCCAGTGAAAATAAAGCTGTCTGCCAAGAGTTTGCCTCGGCATCGACCTCATTTTAAATATTGTTTAATTATTACACAATTCTTCACAAAACGTAATAATTTTATAAACCACCCGCATCATCCTAATAAACGTACAAAAATACGACAAAACACCCAAAAAAGACCATAAAATCATTTTAATTTTTGTGATTTTTTTGATATAGTGAGCGTTTTTTTAGCGTGTGTTACCCGCTGATATTTTTGGCTTTTTTACTGAACGGCATTATTATGATGATTATCTCTGTTTTTAAAAGAACCTTGCTTGGGGGTCTGATTGCCCTAAGCAGTACTGTCTTTGCCAATACAGGCATTAACCCACCCGTGCTTGATAATGCCGCCTATATCCTTATGGATTATGATACAGGTACGATCTTAGCTCAAAACAATGCTGATACGCCGCTGCCACCCGCATCTTTAACCAAGATGATGACCAGCTATATCCTAGAACAGCGACTGATGACAGGCGAACTGGCTGAAGATACTCCTATCAAAATGAATGAAAGTGCATGGTGTCGAGGTTCTAGCACTCAGTCTTGTATGTATGTACCGCTCAATGAAAGCGCCAGTGCCATTGATATGCTTCGTGGCATCATCATTCAATCAGGTAACGATGCCTCAAAAGCGGTTGCTGAACATCTGTCGGGATCAGAATCCGCCTTTGCCGCACTGATGAACGATGAAGCCAAAAAACTTGGCATGACCAACACTCATTTTGAAAATGCCACAGGTATGCCATCACCCAGTCATCGTGCCAGCGCCAAAGACTTAGCGGTATTATCACGCGCTATCATCAAAAACGGCGGTCAATACTATAAAATTTATAGTGAAAAAGAGTTTACTTATCATAACATCAAACAAGCCAACCGTAACGCCCTACTGTTTACCGACCCCACCGTGGATGGCCTAAAAACAGGGCATACCGAAGAAGCAGGTTATTCACTGGCAGCATCGGCGCTACGTGATGACATGCGCCTGATTGCTGTGGTTATGGGCACTAAGAGCATGCAGGCTCGTGCCGACCAAACTCGTGAGCTGTTAAATTTTGGTTTTGGGCATTTTGAAAATATCGTGATCGCTCCAAAAGCTCAAGTAGTAGGCGATGTCGCTGTTAAATTTGGTCAAGCCAAAACGGTCAAAACCGAAGTTGCTGACACTCTAAAAGTACTTGCCATTAAAAATCAAAAACCCACCATCTCTAACGTTGTTAAATATAATGACAACATCGCCGCCCCCATCAAAAAAGGGCAAGAAGTCGGGCAACTGCTTGCTGTGGTCAACGGTCAAGCGGTCGCTAGTGTGCCTGTGATTGCCACCGAAGATGTAGAGCAAGCAGGGTTTTTTGGTCGTATGTGGGAAAGTTTAAGCGATTGGGTGAAGTCGTTATTTTAAGACACGTTTGGCTTAATCTGCTAAAATGGGCTTGTTTTACACAAGTCCATTTTTTTTATTGAGAAATACCATGAACCAATACACCTTTAACCGCCATTTCCCCCTAACTCGCCTACGCCGTTTGCGTGTTTCGGACAATATCCGTGATATGGTCAGCGAAACACACCTTAAACCTTGTCATCTGATCGCCCCTGTGTTTGTGCTTGATGGTAAAGGTCGCCGTGAAGCCATTCACAGTATGCCAAATGTTGAACGTCTGTCCATTGATCTGCTTATCGAGCACGCCAAAGAACTGTACAACGTGGGCGTAAAAACCCTAGACATTTTCCCCGTCATTGACCCAAACCTAAAAACCGCAGACGGCAAAGAAGCCTACAACACAAACACCCTAGCCTGCCAAGCGGTATCCGCCCTAAAAGACGCACTGCCCGACATGACGGTCATGACTGATGTCGCCCTAGACCCCTACACCACGCACGGACAAGACGGCATCATTGATGACGCAGGTTATGTGGTCAACGACATCACAACCGAAGCACTCATCAAACAAACACTCGCCCACGCCCGTGCAGGGGCAGACATCATCTCGCCCAGCGATATGATGGACGGACGTATCGGAGCCATGCGACTTGCCCTAGAAGATAACGGCCACCAAAATACCGCTATTATGGCCTATTCTGCCAAATATGCGTCTGCCTACTATGGGCCGTTTCGTGATGCGGTCGGTAGCAGTGGCTCACTAAAGGGACACAAAAAGCAGTATCAAATGAACCCTGCTAACCGTGCCGAAGCCCTACACGAAGTCGCCCTTGACATCGCCGAAGGTGCAGACATGGTGATGGTCAAACCAGGTCAACCGTATCTGGACGTAGTGCGTGAGGTTAAAGACAACTTTGGCGTGCCAACGTTCGCCTATCAAGTTTCTGGCGAATATGCCATGCACATGGCAGCTATCCAAAATGGCTGGCTGGGTAAAGAAGTGATTTTGGAGAGTTTGCTTGGCTTTAGACGGGCAGGCTGTGATGGGATTTTGACTTATTTTGCCCTAGAAGCAGGTAAAATGTTAAACGATTAGTCCTATATAGTGGAAGTAATGAATAATTAATACAAGGCGACAAAGTCCGCAGTGTACAAGTAGTACATAAGGACTTTGGCAACGTAAGTAGTAGTTATTTAGCACTTTCACTATAAACACCCCTTTAATTTAGGTTTTCTTATGACCATTGATGATTTAAAAGCCCAAAACTTAATCCTATTAGAATGCATTTCAGGTAGCCGAGCGTATGGGCTGGACACACCAACATCAGACACCGACATTAAAGGGGTGTTTTATTTGCCAAAAGCGCAGTTTTATTGCTTACCGATGAATTATATCCCACAGATCAATAACGCCAGTAATGATGTGGTATATTATGAATTGGGGCGTTTTATTGAACTGTTATTACAAAATAATCCCAACATCATGGAATTATTAAATACGCCACCAGATAAAATTTTATATAAAAACCCTTTGATGAATCTTATCAATCCCAAAGATTTTATCAGTAAATTATGCCACAAAACATTTGCAGGATTTGCTCATAGCCAAATTAAAAAAGCTCGTGGCTTAAATAAAAAGATTGTTAATCCCATGGGTAAGGATAAAAAGAGCGTACTGGATTTTTGTTATGTTTTACAAGCTGGCGGTAGTGTACCTTTAACGTATTGGTTAAATAAGCATGAGTTAAACCAAACACAACTTGGACTTAGTCAGCTTCCCCACACCACACAAATGTACGCTGTTTATATTGATAAACACAATCAACATGGCTTTAGTGGCGTAATACAAAAAGAAAACGCCACAGGCATAAGTTTAAGTAGCATTCCCAAAAGCCTGATGGTCGATGCGTATTTATCCTTTAATCAAATGGGTTATAGCAAATATTGCCAAGATTATCATGATTATTGGCAATGGGTAGAAAACCGCAACGATGAACGCTATCAAAGCACCCTAAACCACGGCAAAAACTATGATGCCAAACATATGATGCACACCATGCGTCTATTACAAATGGCAAAAGACATTGCCGAAAAAGGCGAAGTTGTGGTGCATAGAACTAACCGAAATGAACTGTTGGCAATCAAATCAGGACAATTTGATTATGATACATTGATTGCTATGGCGGATACTCTAAATCAAGAAATTGACAAAGATTTTACAAACAGCAATCTGCCTGATGTGCCTGATAGGGATAAGGCAATCGGTGTGCTTAATCAAATACGTTTGGCTTTATATCAGAGATAAATCATGAAACAACCTTTAATGACTACTCTTTTATTGTTTAGCACCTTTTTACTTTCACCCACTAGCCACGCCCAAACAGCTGACTGGACACCTTATGTTAAAGATATGATGAACAGTTGCAATACCAAAAAACTCATGGAAATGTCTTATGACATGAAATATAACAATAATGGCAAAATCATCAATTGGGGAAAACTTCCCAAAACCTTAAAATCTAGTATCGAAAAGTCCGATGGCTATGGCAATTTTTATTTAAAAAATGCCACAGCATTTGGTCAGCCCCTAACGCAAATTTATACCTCCGAAGAAAGCGATGGCGACAGCACCATTTTAACCTTTGCTAATGATGGTTTTATAAGTTTACTGCCAAAATTTACCCTAAGTGATGGTAAACGCACTTATAAAGCAGGCACAAAACATTATTGGGTTAATGAAATTATTCTAACTAAGCAAAAATCCAATCATCTTTATCAAAATTATCATCATGAAATTCTGCTTAATAGTTACACCCTAAATGATTATAAAAATGCTGATAAAGAGCTAATATCCATGTTTGTTAATGAACAAAATAAGCGGACAGACTACTATGATGACACCCTTAATGAAAACATCAGCAAATCTTTTTATAAAGAGCAAAACAAACTGTTAAACCAGTTATTAAAAACCCATGCCGCTTATCAAAAACAATTTGAACACACAAATAACAAAACAATCAATAAAGGTACAGGTTATTTAAAAAATCATATCATTAAAACCTATAAAACCCACGCCACAGGTTATCAAATCCATGATACAGAAATTGTTACCACTTTAGTATTTAATAAAGCCGAAAGAACCATCAGTTGTAGCAGTCGCACATGGTAATATTTTATTAAGGAATCATCATGAAACACCCTTTAATTTCCACGCTTTTAATCGCCAGTACCATGTTATTTAGTGGCATAGGTCATAGTAAAACCGTAGATTGGACACCCTATGTCAAAGACATGGCAAATAGCTGTGATGACAGTAAAATCATGAAGCTATTTTATGAGCTTAAATTTGATGATAATGGTAAAATCATCAGTTGGGGCAAGTTTCCCAAGGAGCTTCGAGCAGGTATTGCCAAAGTACAGCCTTATCATGATGATTATTATTTTATATTAAAAGATTCGGTCGCTTTTGGTTATCCACTGATGAAAATTTTTTCAGGGGAAATTGGCGATGTACAAAGCACAACTTTAACCTTTGCCAATGATCGCTTTATGAGTTTATTGCCAACATTTAATTTAAGTGATGGTAAACGCACCCAAAAAATAGGCACAAAACATTATTGGGTTAATGAAGTCATTCGCACTAAAAACCCACTTAGTGATGACCCTTATTATCATTATCAAACTTTAGCCAGTCATAACATGGTTTATTATGCCAATAATGCTGACAGAGAAATGATTTCGGCTTTTGTTAATGAAAGAAATACTGGTACAAATTATTATGACCCCACGCTAAAACAACAGCTAAGCAAAAACTTTTATCAATACCAGCAGCCCCTATTAAATAAATTTCTTAAAACCAACAGCAGTTACAAAAACAGCAAAAAAGATTATTTGATTGAAACTTACCGCACCCACGCTACAGGTTATGAAATCAACCGCGAGGACAGTTATTCGGTATTGGATTTTAATAAAAAGAAAAAAACCCTTGATTGTACCAAGTATTTCCGTGGTGATATGCCTAGCCCTTAAGTCTTATAATGCCTTGAAAAACACCGCTTTTGAGTGGTGTTTTTTTATGGCAATCGTGCTAAAATGACGTATTTTTTAGCTTTTTCCCTTCAAGCATCTTACGCTTGAGATTTGTCCAACCAACCTACGGATTGATTATGACTGACCAAAGCAAAACTGACGCCAGCGAAAGCGAACGCCTAAAACAGCAATTTGAACAAGCCGCCCTACACTACCACGAACACCCCCGCCCTGGCAAAATCTCTGTCACCCCCACCAAACAAATCGCCAACCAGCGTGACCTTGCCCTTGCTTACTCGCCCGGGGTTGCCGTACCTTGTCTTGAGATTGAAAAAGACCCCGCCCTTGCCGCCAAATACACCGCCCGCTCTAACCTTGTGGGCGTGATCACTAACGGTACAGCGGTACTTGGCTTGGGTAACATTGGGGCTTTGGCTTCTAAACCTGTGATGGAAGGTAAAGGCGTACTGTTTAAAAAGTTCGCTGGCATTGATGTATTTGACATTGAGATCAACGAAACCGATCCTGATAAATTCATCGAAATCGTTGAAAGCCTAGAACCAACCTTTGGTGGTATTAACTTAGAAGACATCAAAGCCCCAGAATGCTTTAAAATTGAGCAAGAACTGCGTAAACGCATGAACATTCCTGTATTCCATGATGACCAACATGGTACAGCAATCATCTCTGCCGCCGCCCTTTTAAATGCCCTAAAATTAAACAACAAAAAAATTGAAGAGATTGTTTTGGTGTGCTCAGGTGCAGGCGCTGCCGCCATTAGCTGTCTTGACTTGGTATGTGCATTGGGTGCCAAAAAAGAAAACATCTATGTACTAGATTCTAAAGGCGTGATCACCACCGCCCGTGACAACTTAGACGAATCCAAAGCTCGTTTTGCCCGTGACACCGACAAAACCACCTTGGTAGAAGTGATGACTGGGGCGGACGTATTCTTTGGTTTGTCTGGGCCTAATGTAGTCAGTCAAGACATGGTGCGCAGCATGGCAAAAGACCCGATCATCTTTGCCCTAGCCAACCCCACCCCAGAGATCATGCCTGAGCTTGCCCATGCGGTACGCTCTGATGTCATCATGGCGACAGGTCGCTCAGATTATCCCAATCAGGTCAATAACGCCTTGTGCTTCCCTTATATTTTCCGTGGGGCATTGGACGTTGGGGCAACGATTGTTAACGAAGAGATGAAGCTCGCCTGCGTTCATGCCATTGCTGCCATGGCTCATACCGAATCAGGCGAATTAGAAGCTGACGGCAAATCCGCCAAACATTTTGGTAAAGATTACCTCATCCCTGGTCCACTTGAACCAAACCTAATCTTAGAGATTGCCCCTGCCGTTGCTAAAGCTGCGATGGACAGTGGTGTGGCAACCGCCCCAATTGCTGATTTTGGGGCTTATCGCCAAAAACTTTCTGAATTTGTCTATAACACCGCCTTGGCAATGAAGCCCGTCTTTAACAAAGCCAAAAAAGATCCCAAACGCATCGTTTATGCTGAAGGTGAAGACATCAACGTCTTGCGTGCCGCTCAAGTGGTGGTGGACGAACAGATCGCCATGCCAATGCTTTTGGGTCGCCCTGAAGTCATTAAACGTGAAATTGACGCTTTGGGCCTGCGTTTGGTGGACGGCGAAAACGTAACCATTGTAGACTTAAACAACAACCCACGCTACGAAGAATACTGCGAATACTACTACCAAACCAATCAACGCAGCGGTGTCAGCCGTGAACTTGCCCGCCGTGACGTACGCCGTAAAACCACGCTACAAGCGTCACTGATGGTGCACTTTGGCGATGCGGACGGTTTGATTTGTGGTACTTTTGGTTATTATCATCTGCATTTAGGCTACCTAAACCGTGTCATCGGCAAGCGTGATGATGTGGATAATCTGTACGCCATGAGTGCAGTACTGATGCAAAACCGCAACTTGTTTATCGCTGATACCTATATCCACGAAGACCCAACTGCCGAACAGCTTGCCGAGATGACCATTTTGGCTGCCGAAAGTGTGCGCCGTTTTGGCATTACCCCAAAAGTTGCCCTGCTGTCGCATTCTAACTTTGGCACCAGCGACCGTGAATCCGCCATTAAAATGCGTAAGGTACATCAGATTTTAACCGACATGAAAGTGGATTTTGAATTTGATGGCGAAATGCATGGCGACATCGCCCTTGATGTGCGTTTGCGTGAACAAAATCACGCCTTTAGCACCCTAAAAGGTTCGGCAAACCTGCTTATCCTACCCACTTTGGATGCAGCCAACATCGCCTTTAACCTACTAAAAACCGCCACAGGTTCAGCGGCGCTAGGTCCTATTTTGCTTGGTGCTGATAAGCCCGTCCATATCTTAACCCCGTCTGCCACCGCCCGTCGTATCGTCAATATGACCGCTTTGACAGTGTCGGACGCTCAAGATATGAGCAAATAACCTTTAAAGGCTTAAAAAGCACTCTTTCGGGGGTGCTTTTTTTATCCCTTAAAAAAGGGTACAATCTTTTTATTTTTAAAACAAAGGCAAACTATGCAAGTTTTTTTGGTTGGTGGCGCGGTTCGTGATAGCCTGCTTGGGTTAGAATGTCACGATAAGGATTTTGTCGTGGTCGGGGCAAATCCCCAAATGCTACTAGAGCAAGGCTTTAGCCAAGTTGGGCAAGATTTTCCTGTATTTTTGCACCCTGACAGCCACCACGAATACGCCCTTGCCCGCCTTGAACGCAAAATCGGCACGGGACACACCGCCTTTAGCACCGTGTTTGATGATACGGTCAGCCTACAAGACGACTTATTACGCCGTGATTTGACCATTAACGCCCTTGCCATACAAGTGGCAGGCTTATTTGATGATACGCCAATGACAGGGCAAGTGATTGATTATTATGGCGGTTTATCCGATTTACAAAACAAAGTATTACGCCATGTCAGCCCTGCCTTTGCCGAAGATCCACTGCGGATTTTGCGTACTGCTCGCTTTTTTGCCAAATTTGCAAAGCATGGCTTTGTGATCGCTGATGAGACCGAAAGTCTAATGATAGACATGGCAAACCGTGGCGAGCTGTCACACCTAAGCCGTGAACGCCTATGGGTAGAAAGCAGTAAGGCGATGAGTCATAACGGGGGATATGCTTATTGGCAGGTGCTGTTTGGGCTGGGAATTTTGGCTCACTTTTTACCCAATTTGGATAAACTTTGGCAAACGCCTGATAACTACCGTTGCACCATGCACGCCTTAAAAATCCTTGCCCAAAACCCTTTTTATCAAGCCCTACCCAAAGACAAACAAGACGCCCTTGCCTTTGCTTTATTATTATCAAGCAGTGAAAGTTTAGACGACATCAGCGATACTGCCCTGCGTCTTTGCACGCCTAAAATAGTGCTGGAACTTGCCAACTTGGTGTTTATTTTTAAAAATGATTTTGCACAAAAGCCAACCGCTGATACGGTGATTAACTTAATAGAACGCACCAAAGCCCAACAGCAGTTAAAGGGCGACAGCCACGATCCACACGCCCTTATTTATCAGTTTTTGACCGCTTTAGATGTGTATCATCAGGCGTGGGGTATTAAGACAATGATAAATTTTAATCAGTACCAAAGTTTAATAGAACAAGCGGTCATGATTTATCAAATCACCACGATTAAAGACATTGACCCAAGTTTAAAAGGAGCACAAATCGGTCAAGCATTGACAAAAGTCAGGGCACAAAGGATTAAGCAGCTTCTTATCGACACTTTTAGCAACAAAAGCGTTTGATAAGTGTACAAGCAGATGACAAAAAGTCAATAACTTGTTAAAATCACTGACTGGTAAGTTACCAAACCAGCTTTGCAACAATCCATTTTGATTAGGAATTGATATGAGTGTATTTTTAAAGTCCAAACGTGTACACCTAAGTGCTGTCAGCGTTGCCAGTGCTTTACTGCTTGCAGGGTGCTGTGGCTGTGATGTTAAGCCCGCCAAAGGCGATGAAGCCACTACCACAAACACCACCACCAATGCCACAACCAATACCGCCCTTGCTGGCGTTGGTGCAGTGGGTGCGCTAGCCTTTGCCACATCAGACGCTTTCCCTTATCTAAATTTGCCCGAAGGTTATGTGGTATCGTCCGTGCCTATGGGTGGCGAAACCTTGACAGACAAATTTAGCTATTGGGCAGACGGCAAAGGCAACGTCATCACAGGCGAAACCAACGCCCGCCATATCGTCCACAGTGGCGACGCTTATAACGCTGACGAATTTAAAAAAGCCCTAGACACCGCCATTAAAAACATCGGT
>RRZT012722319.1_pt1 | contig 15468 bp, 15 predicted proteins | sample 2165551 | NCBI WGS metagenome assembly RRZT01 (sample SAMN10456910, study PRJNA506462) | wastewater metagenome | biome: wastewater; feature: sludge; material: wastewater sludge; isolation source: wastewater sludge with Escherichia coli K12::gfp cells carrying plasmid... | place: USA: Moscow, Idaho... | reverse complement strand
CGTGGCGAACCTTTGAGCACGCTCTCGACTACTTCCGCTACTACATGCCTCTGAGCGGAGCCCTGACCAGCGACGGGGACCAACTCGCGTCGTACGTCACGGACGCCGGCCACTCTCCCGACGACTTCTTCATCTACGCGATGTCGGGCACGGAGGACTTCGCCTACGGAGGCATGACCAGGCAGATCGAGGCCATGGAGGCGCAGAAGGGCACGTTCATCACGGCCGACACCGAGGCCACTGGGAACCTCGCCTACCGCGTGCGTGACGGGTACCGGCACGATGGGTACGCCGCCGACGAGTACACCTACAACGGTCTCCTGTTCTTCTGGGCCGGTGGGGACCAGACGTCTGCGTCCGGCGAAGCCGAGACCGACGCGTTCACGGCGGACTCAAAAGTCACGGACGTGATGGCAGACGGGGCGTTCTCCGGGTACGGTCGCTTGCTGTTTCCGGTCGGTAGGTCAATCGGTGCTGACCTGACCCTGCGGAACGCCGCCAGCCTGTTCCCCTGGTACACCCACATCAACCCGGCGCGCACGGTGAGCGTCGTCAACGATCTGCATCGACGTGCCGCAGTCGGGGAGAAGGTCTTCTACGACATCTACTCCGATGACGAGAAGAGGAGCGACCCTTCGAAGAAGGACACCGGGTTGTTCTTCTTCCGCGGTGATCGCGACGCCAAGGTGGCGATCGTCAACGCGGGGGGCGGCTTCGCCTATGTGGGCGCCATGCATGACAGCTTTCCGCACGCGCAAGAGCTGGCCAGGAGGGGGTATAACGCCTTCGCCCTCATCTACAGACCCGGCGCTCAAACGGGTGCCGAGGACCTGGCTCGTGCCATCGCCTTCATCCACGACCACGCCGACGACCTCGATGTGGATATGACCGGATATTCGCTGTGGGGTGGTTCAGCCGGTGCCCGACTCGCCGACTGGCTCGGCACCAAGGGGACCGCTGCCTACGGCGAGAAGGACTACCCGAGGCCCGCAGCCGTGATCCTTCAGTACACAGGATTGTCCGACGTCACCGGCAAGGAACCCCCGACGTATGCCTGCGTGGGGACCCGCGACTCCATCGCCAGCGCGGCCACGATGCGCAAACGCATCAACGCGATGAAGGCACAAGGGACCGACGCACAGATCGACGTGTTCGACGGACTGGAGCACGGGTTCGGCCTGGGAGAAGGCACTGTTGCTGACGGGTGGCTCAACCGCGCCGTCGACTTCTGGAAACAACAGACGTCCTGAGTCTCGCCACCCTGCAAGCTCTAAGCGGTTCAGCCCTCGATCAGCAGATCGACGGCTCCACCGTCCTCCACGTTGTAGACGTGCTTGCCGATGATGCTCCGCAGGGCGCTGACTTCTTCGAGCGTCAAGGCGGCAAACTCCATGTGGCAACGCTCTTCGCTGTCAGCATTGACGTCATCGAAGAAGTCCGAGACGGACACCATGAATCGATCGAGAACGTCCTCAATGGGGTACTGCGAGATCTCGCGAGGGTTGTCGCCCTCGTCAAGGTCGGGCTCCTGGACGAACGACAGAGACGTCACGTACTCGTTGTGATTTTCCGCCCGAGTGTCGATGCACAGATAGATGCCGTCCTCAATGGCCTGATACCTGTCGCTGTCCTCGTACTTCGCGGCGGCGTAGTTCGTGATGTCCTTCAAGATGCGTCCTTGGTGGAGAGGTTGCGTGGGCCTGCCCACCAGTGTCCGCGTGTTTCGGGTCAGTCACCGCCACCCGTGGGTGGGCTGGTCACGAAACGAGCCTTCAGCGTGTGCGGGACGCGACTTCGCCTAGCCACTCCTCGAATGTCTGACGACCGAGGTGGGCACTCTGGTCAGGCAGGATGTCGCCGCGCGCCATCGCTGCGCCCATCGCCCCGGGCATCGAGAACTCCACGACGCGTGGTCGGCGGCCAACTGCGCGCAGGTAGCGCCGGACCATGTCGGCCACGTTCTCCTCGCGCGGACCCGCGAGATCCTGAGCGATGCCGCGGGGCTCGCCCGTCGCGATGCCGACGAGCTCGGTGGCGACCTCAGCGGCAGCCACCGGTTGGCTGCGGATCTTCGGCACCATGTTGAGCCCGAGCACCGCGCCCCGCTCGACAGTCTGCGGCGCGAACTCGTGAAACTGGGTGGCGCGCAGGATCGACCAGGGCCTGTCCGAGTCCATCACGAGTTGCTCTTGGGCGGCCTTCCCGGCGTAGTAGCCATGCGGTGAGGTGATGGCACCAACGATGGACAAGGTGACATGGTGCGTGACGCCCGCGGCCTTCCCGGCCTTCAACAGGTTGGTCGTGGCTGGTGTGAAGAACTGGAGGGCGCGTTTCGCCGACAGGGTCTGTACCCCAGAGGCGTCGATGACGGCCTCGCATCCGGTCAGGGCGTCATCGAGCCCGGCGCCCGTCACCAGGTCGGTGCCCGTCGAGCGTGCGAGGACCACAGGTTCGTGCCCGGCCTCGGCGACGGCGTGAACGATGTGGCGACCGACCGTTCCCGTGCCGCCAGCAATGGCTATGCGCATGGATACCCCATACCTACTCGTCGAGCGATGTCCATCAGAAAGGCTACACGCGGACGTTGGGGTCTGGTGCGGCGACCTCATCTGGCGTGAGGGTGCGGACACCGCGCACTGTCAACCACACGCCGATCGAGAACTCCCACGCCGCGATCGGTAGTGCCGCTAATCCGGCGAGGGCGGAGACCTGATCGAGAACCCCGAACAGCGTCGCCGTCGCCGAAGCGGCCAGCAGTGGCGCGCCGAAAAGGCCGATCAGCGGAATTGCGCGGGGGACGAGCCGATGCCGCAAGAGGACGGTGGCGAGCAGCCCGGCGTTCACGGCTGGCATGAACCCCGGTCCGATGAGGAACGCCCACCGGTGGACCTCGACAAGAGCGATCCTTCCGGCACCTCCTTCGGCGGGCAGCGACACCAGGGCCAGCAGCGCAACCACGCCGAGGACCACCAGCGCGGCCTCGAGCGTGCGCGAGGCGACGAACCCCAGGGACAGGGCCTCGTTGCGGGACCGCAGCACCGGGTACAGCGTGACGGCCGTCCCCACGCAGCACAGGGCCAGCACGATCTCGAGTGCGGCCGCCCACGTGGCCTGGGCTGAGTGCGTGCCGTGTTCGAGGAAGGGTGTCTTGAGCGCGAGCGCGGGGATCGACGTCGCGAAAGTGGCGAGGTACAACAGCCCTGCCGTCATGGTGAGTTTCCGCTGCTGGTTCACACGATCCTCCTGAGGTGTACGGCGTACACCAGATACTATCGCCCCATGGCGTACGGCGTACACCCCCTTCGTGGTCCACGGTTGGGACGACCATGACCGGGAGCCGACGCAGGCGGAGTTCACCGTTGTCTCGCGATGAGGTCCTCATGGCGGCCATCGACCTCGCCGACCGCGACGGACTGGCGGCCATCAGCATGCGCAAGGTGGCCGACCAGGTAGCCGTCGTGCCGATGGCGTTATACAAACACGTGTCCGACAAGGACGATCTCGTGGCGGGAATGATCGATGCTGTCGTGGCCGAATACGCCGAACCTGCGCTAGGTGCGACCTGGCAGTCAAGAGTTCGTCACCGGGCCTTGTCGGCGCGAGACGGCCTGTTGCGGCACCCTTGGCTGCGGTCAGCACTGGAGACGGCGACGATCCGCACCCCGACGGTCCTCGGGTACATGGATGCGGTGGCGGGGGACCTCCTCGCTGGTGGCTTGAGCGTAGATCTGGTCCACTACGCCATGCACGCCCTGGGGTATCGCATTTGGGGTTTCACGCCGGAGGCGTTCGCCGAGCAGTCGTCCGCCGACGATGCCGTCATGAGTCCGGAAGTCGCCGCCGCGATGGCCCAGCGATTCCCGAACATCGCATCAATCGCGCAAGACGCCGCCCGGCGGAATCCGGGCGGCGCTTGCGACGAGGGCGAGGAGTTCGTTTTCGGCCTGAATCTGTTGCTGGACGCCATTGACCGCTTACGCGAGGCGGGGTGGCAGTCGGGGCAGATGTCGTGAGTCAGGCCAGCGAGATCTTGGAGTTCCAGGAGCGGACGGTGCGCCACATCAGCACGACACTGGCAAGGGCGAATGCGACCAAGAAGCCAATGGGCGTGACGCCGCCCGATGCGTCGTCGGAGAAGATGGCTGCGAAATCAGTCTGCACGACTTCGAGGCGCCCGTCGCTGCCGGTCCCGAGTCCGTAGGGAATCGCGATCATGAACACCATGCTGAGGGCCTGAATGGCGAGGTACGTCATGACGTACACGAGGACTGGTCCGCCTGGCCCGAAGCGCTGGAACGTCCGCTCGGACCCAACGGATGCCGAAAAGACGAACTGGACGGTGGGGAACACCAACAGGGCCAACAAGATGAACACGACGACGGCGGTGACCGATGGTGTCGCGGCGGCTGTGATGGTGCGCCAGGTCTCTTGCACCTGAGGCCACGGGTTCGCGGACACGCCTGCCTGGATGTTGCCGGCGGTCAACAGCATCACCCAGAGGGCGACGGCCACCGGAAGCAACGCGACGCTGACCAGGAACTGCCACAGGACCTTGGCTCGCAGGATGATCCCTCCACGAACGGGCAGGGTCTGGGTCAGGTACCCGGTTCGCCCGAAGCTGGAGTTCCAGAAGTCGAAGGCCAATGCGAGTTGGGTGGCGGGGATGAACAAGATAATGGAGGCGATGACGATGATCTCACCCAAGGCGGCGAGCCCGGGTAGATCGAGGGCAACCATTGTCGCCCCGCACAGGGCGATCAGCACCGCGATCCCTGCGACGATTCCGACGAGGCCTCGGGTTCGCAGCCATTCGTGCTTGAGCAGTGTGGTTGTCATCGGTACATCTCCTTGAAAAGTTGGTCCAGGCTGAGGCCGTGCTGGGCGCGCAGGTCGTCGAGGTCGCCGGTCAGGATCGTGCGCCCGCCGCGCATCATGACGACGCTGTCGATGATGGGTTCGAGGTCGTACACCAGATGCGTGGCGATCAGCATCAGTGACTCCTCGGGAAGATTGGTGATGATGCCATCGATGATGGTTTGGCGAGCTGACGGGTCTACTCCCGAAATGGGCTCATCGAACAGGTAGACGTCGGCGTCACGCGCCATGGCGAGCGCGATCTGCACCTTCTCACGCATTCCCTTGGACATGGCATTGAGGCGTTGGTTTGCGTCGATGCCGAAGAACCGCAGCATGTCATGGGCCTTCTCGGCGTTGAAGTTCGCGTAGAAGTCCTGGAACATCGCGATGCACTGGGTGGCCCTGGCGCGGTTCGGCAGGTAGCTGGCGTCGGGAAGAAACGAGACAACCGCCTTCGACTCGGGTCCGGGGCGATGGCCCGCGATCGTGACGTCGCCCTCATAGTCGGACGTCACGCCCGCGAGGATCTTCAACAGGGTCGTCTTGCCGCTTCCGTTTTCGCCCAGGAGTCCGACGATGCGCCCGGCCTCCAAAGTCAGGTCCAAATCATCCAGGGCTTGGCGGCCGCTGAAGGACTTGACGAGGCGCCTCACCTGCACGGGGGGCGAGATCACTGTTTCCATGTTGTCACTCCTCGGGGGTGCCAGTAGCGCGGTCATCGTTGTTCCACCTCTCGCTGACGAGGGCTTGTGCGTCCTCGTACGTGATTTGAAAGCCGCGGGCGCGGTGAACGAAGTCGTCGACTACTCCGAGGGCCAACCGGCGCCGCAACTGTGTCAGGAGGGCGGTGTCCGTGGTCACGAACCGTCCAGCCGTGCGCTCTGACCTGCACAGGCCTTCACGCTCGAGCTCGGACAAGGACCGCTGCACGGTGTTCGGGTTGACCCCGACCTCACCCGCCAACTCGCGTACCCCGGCGATCTTTTGCCCGGGCTCCCAATCCCCGACTGCAATGCGTCGAGAGAACTCTTCGACCAGTTGAAGCCAGATGGGTGCTGACGGATTGAAGTCCACCGTCGCCTCCTGTATGTCTGTATTAAGTACTTAATACAATGGTACGGATCGGCCGCGCTGTCAACCCGTTTGGGCAAGAAAAACGGGCCGGGCGGTGAGGTGATCCTCACGCTGCCCGGCCCGTAGGGTCGTTGGCGGCTCAGGCCGACGGAATGCTGATGCCCTCGCTCGGCTGGACGATGACGAATCCCCGGCCATGGAAGGCGACCTGGAAGGCCTCCCCGGAGCCACGCCCGATGAGCGAGCCAGCGGTGAAGCTCTTCTGCAGGCTTGTTTGCAGGTCCGCGGACCAGGCCACGACGGCCTGCATGTCGGTGAAGGTCGGTGCCTCGCTGGCGTCCAGCACGACGGGGGGTCCGTCGGTCGTGATGGCAACCCAGCCGGTGCCACGCATCGTCGTGTTGAACAGGCCACCGGCCGCGATGCCAGCGCCCTTCACGCGCTCGATATTCCAGTCCAGACCGGCGGAGAACGCCAACACGTTCTTGCCGCTGATGGAGATGCCACTGTTGGTGATGTGCAGGATGTGCACGTCGTGAGCAAGGTCGGCGAGGAACACGTCACCTTGACCCGACACGCGCATGAGGGACAGGCCCTCGCCCGTCATTGCCTTCTTGAGGAACTTGGCCGCGCCGCTTCCCTCGTAGGCGAACTGCACCTGACCCTGGTAGGCGACCATGGCGCCCTGCCGAGCCATGAAGGGTTCCCCAACTCGCACGCGCAGCAGTTTCGAGTTCTGGTTGGCGATCGCCTCGGCCTCGCGCTCTGCGAACCGCCCGTCAACGAGGTCGCCCGTGATGCCCGAAGGCCCGGAGGCGCCAACTGCCTGAGCAGCCTGCGGTGCGACCGGTGCGCTTGATGCGTCTTGGGAGGGAAGCGGCGATGCGCTCACAACTCCACCCGTCGACACGTGGTCCGTCCACTGCGTCCCGTCGTGCCAGCGATACTCGTGTTGGCCGGCTGGATCCCTTTGCCACTGTCCTGTCATGCCCCTGTCCTACGACAGAGGGACCCGGCTGCGCAAGTTCGAGGGAGATATTGCCCTTCCGCCTGCCGAGCGATCACCTCCGGATCATCAGCAGTGGTTCGTCGGTTTCGCCGACGGTTTGCCGAGCTACCGAGCAAGCGCTTGATAGCGGTTCATGAGCAGCACACCGATCAGGATGCCGAGCGCAATGGCGATGAGCGTCGCGACGAGGCTCGCGAAATCGTGCACGGCCTCGATCTGCTGGTGGCCGATCAGGCTCTCGATCCCGCGCATCCCGTGGGAGCCCGGGGTCAGGGTGAAGAACGGCGTGAGGATCCACACCAGGGTCGGTGAGCGACCGGGCGGGCGGGCGACGAGGATGGCCAAGACGGTCATGGCCACCGACGCCAGAAAGACGCTCCCCGTACCACCCACGACGACTGCGGTTCCCTGCCCGACAGCCGTGACCGCCAGCGTCACGAGGGTCGCAAGCGGTATGTCGCGCGGTCGCATCTGGAAGGACAACGCAACGCCGATCGTGAAAACGATGTGCCCGGGATAGGCAGCCCACAGGGCGAACGCCTCGCCGGGCGGGTCAGGGACGATCGCTGACAGTGGCACTCCGGACACGGCGCCAGCAGCGACGACCCCAGACACCAAAAGGATCAACAGCATGCAACTGGCGAACATCCGAGCTGCACCCGCTGTCCACCTGCCCGCAGCGACCTCCACGGCTTGGATGGTGATCGAGTCACCGGGAATGAAGACGAACAACGCTGAGATGGCCAACAGGCCGGGCGACAGCGAGACGAGGTGGGCACCCCTGGCGAGCATGATGGGCAGGCCGACGAAGAACGCTGCCAGCAAGGGAGCAACCAGGGCCCGCTTCGCCGACGTCTCGGAGAAGACAAGAAACAGGCCGGAGATGATCCCCGTGACGCCTGCGACCCACACCCCCTCCCACGTTCCGACAATGTCGACGGCGAAGGCCATCGAAAGCAGCACCACACCGAGGACGCGCAATGGCGGGCTGTACACCCCGGGGGATTTGGCAATCTCACGCAAACGCCGTCTGGCTTCAGCGGGACTGGCGACTTTGCCGGCCTCCACCTCGCCCAACCAGGCGTCCACGCGTGACAAGGCCGCCAGCGGAGGAATCGCCGGGGCGGCATTCACGAGTTCGACCCGGTCGCCGATGGTGATGATGGCGCTGTCCGCCGAGAAGGTGGCTTGGACGGGACGATCGTAGACGTGAGCCACACGGCGCAACGTCTCCTCGAGCCCCAGCGTTCCTTCCCAGCTCCACTCGAGCAGGAGGTGCGCAAGCTCGATCAGCAGTTGATCGGCCTGCGCCGCGTCAGTGTCTTGCGTGCTGTGCTTAGGCACGGTCTACCGATGTTTGTTGAGGAAGCCCGCCGGGCGTTGTCGGTGAGTTCAATGGGGGCAGGACCATCTGAATAGCTATCGGACTCGAGGGCGTACCAACGCTCATAATGTCCCCTCGGGTGCTCGCCTGAACTTGCGCTCACACTATCCACCGGGGAGCCACGCGGGAAGGTGCCGAGAAAGAGCTGGACGCCAGGCCGGATCAGCGGACTCGAATGAAATGCGGTGCAGAAGGTGTTCCGGTTAGTCGCGGGTGGATCGGACGTTGACTAGGCAGAGGCCACCGTCGTGAAATGGCCGAAGCTCTGACTGCCAGTGCCCGCCCGTGCGGGCCAAGCGCTCGCGCAGGATGGCCGCGTGGATGCCGCAGGCGATGTTTGGCAGCGAATGCGCCAACCCCAACAACGGGCAGCGCTGCAGGGTTAGGCGTGACCCGTCGAGCCATGGGTCGAAGCCCAACGCCCCCAGCGTGGCTTTCAAGTCTTGCAGCGATTCGTCTGCCGTCATGTCCGGGGGTGGTTCGGGAAGTTCGTTGGCCAACCGGCGTCCACACGCGTCGACGTCTTCGGCTGTCGGGACGTCCGCGGTTCCAAACCCACTGACAACCAGGTCGAGGGTTGCCTCCTGAAGAGCGTCGGTCGACGGCCGCCCGCTGATCGTGGTCCGCATTCGTGGGGAAGGGCGGTACTCGGACACCGGACGCCCCCGGCCGACAGAAGAGGCAGTCGTGCGCTGCACGAGACCATCCGCCGTGAGGCGAGACAACTGTGCGCGAACGGTGTTGGCGTGCAGCCCCGTCTCCGCGGCAATCGCTGCGACCGTGTGATGACCGGACCGGACCGCGTCCAGGACCAGCGGGCGGCTCTGTGCGTCCATGGCTACCCTCCTCGTGAATAATGTACAGTCGCAGCTGGTAAATATTTGCGTCCGGCGACGCCATCGTCACCCACGACGGCCAGTCGCAGATCCGTCCGGCGGGAGTCACCATGGACATCACACCCGAAACAACCGTTCACGCGCTCTTGAAGGAATACCCGCCGCTTCTGGATTTCCTGACCGACTACCACCCCTCCCTGCGCAAGTTGTCCAATCCCGCACTCCGCCAGGTGATGGGCCGGACAGCCACTCTCGAACGCGTGTCCGAGATCGCCGACGTCCCCCTGAATCGGCTCATCATCGACCTCGAAGCGGAGATTGTGCGTCAGGCGGGCACCGACCCCGTCGATAGCAAGATGGACAGCCAGGAACGCATCAACATTCTCGCCGCCATCATCCGCGACCTGCACGCCGGTCATGCCACCGAAGAGCTGACCGCACGGTTCTCGGAGCTTCTCTCCACCGTGGACGCAGGGGAGGTCGCCGCGATGGAGCAGCAGCTGATGGACGAGGGGATGCCGTTGGAGGAGGTCATGCGGCTGTGCGACGTGCATGTCCAGGTGATCTCGGACGGCCTCGCGAGCGACGACGCGACGGGGCTCGCGCCTGGGCACCCGGCAAACACCTTCCGTCGTGAGAACGAGGCCATCGCGGTGGCTGTGGAGGCGCTGAAGGCTGCCGTAGCCGCCGTGTCGATCTCTCGCGACAGCGACGCTGTCGAAAGCCTCGAATCGACGCTGCGGAACCTGCGTCCGATTCTTCTCCACTACGACCGCAAAGAGAACGTGCTGTTCCCCTTCCTGGAGAAGGCGGGCTACTCCGGTCCGAGCCAGGTCATGTGGGGTATCGACGACGAGATTCGCGCGGACCTCGCCGCTGCCCAGTCCGCCGTGGAACTCGGTGAAGTCGACGCCGCTGTGGAGACGAGCATTCGTCTGGCCCAGGCGGTCGAGGACATGATCACCAAAGAGGAGCGGATCTTGTTGCCGCTCGCGCTCGAAGCGTTGACCCGGGAGCACTGGATCGAGATTCGCCGTGGCGAGCGAGCCGACGGGTACGCCTACCTGGATTCCGTCCCCGAGTGGCCGACCGAACTGCCGCCCCGGCCAGCGTTCGTCAGCGTGGAACGGCTCATGGAGTCCGTCCACCCCGCCGACCCCGGAGTGTTGCAGCTGGAGACCGGGTCGCTCACCGTTGAACAGCTGAATCTGATGCTGAACACCATGAAGATGGACCTCAACTTCGTGGACGAGAACGACGAGGTGCGCTTCTTCAGCGAAGGCGAGCGGATCTTCGGGCGCAGCGCGAGTGTGATCGGTCGCAAGGTTCAGCAGTGCCACCCGCCGAGCAGCGTTCACAAGGTGCAGGAAATCTTGGACGCTTTCCGCGCAGGCGAAAAGGACATTGCCGACTTTTGGATCCAGCTGCACGGCCGGTTCATCCACATCCGTTACCTGGCCGTCCGGGATGCAGAAGGCGCCTACCGCGGCACGATCGAATCGGTGCAAGACGTGACCGAGATTCGCAAGCTCGAAGGCGAGCGACGCCTCATCGACTGGTGAATGACGCGATCGGAGGCGTCGGTCAGGGCTAGCCGATCACCCGTGCCTGACCGTGGCTCTTGGTGAACTCCAACAGGTCACGCTCAGTGAAATCGGCGATGCGATAGCACGGCGGCCACACGCCGTCGACGACCGCAGATGACCCGTAAGCCTTCAGCACGGCCTTTGTTGGCACCAACGTCAGCTCTGACCCGTCGGCGACGGCGACGTAGCTTGCCTGGGCCGGCAGCAGGTAGGCCTCGCCAGGAGGCACCTCGGACAGATCGAAGCTCGCCACGACGGCCGGACGTGGAACGAGGGTGCTGCCTGCCGCTGGAGTGTTGAGCATTACCGCTACCAATTGCGGCACGTACCCCGATCCGGCGGGGAGGGTGTCGGCCAACGCCCGATAGTCGTCGATCACCTGCTGTGCCGCAGCGTCCGCCTGCGCCGCGGCGCAGGGATGATCGACCGGCGGGTCCCAAACATCGAGGCCGTGTGACGTGAGCACGAAACCGCACTGAGCCATCGCCCGCGGATGCTCCGCGTACATCGACCGGGACCAGTGGAGGGCCGCCTGGCACAGGTCCGGGCGCGACTGCGGAACCACGATCAGGGCAAAGCGTGTGGGGAGAAACACGACGGCCTGATCGGGCGCCGTGAAGGGGGACAGGACATCGGACAGCACTGCCCACGAGGTCTCGTATCCCTGCGGCCCGTTGGACACGAGGAGTTGCTGACCACCGATGTCTGTCATGACGAAGGTTTGTGCGTCTCTCGTGGCTCGAAGGTTGGCGCGACCTCGCTCGAAGAGCGGTGCCACGTCCCCCGTTACACCCCACTGCTCCAGTTGGCCCTTCGAAATGGTGACGACCGACTCCGGGGTGTCGACACACAGATTCTCGACCAGGCCACCCACGACCGGACGCCACACGAACTTGTCGTAGTGCTCGCCCATCATCGAGGCAGGCCTCACGATGGTGAACAGCCGATCCCACGGCACGCCCGCGCCGGAATCCGGGCGCTGGTCCGCCTGCACGACAACCACCTGGATCAACCGGACACAGGCGGCGCGCCTCTGCTCGAGATCGGCGTCCCTGGTCTCGTACTCAACGAGATCCGCGTGGACGTGATGGATTGTCCCGTCGGGCAGCGTGACCGTGAGCGACGCTTCGCCCGTGGGGACCACCTGCGCGTCGGGCAGGGCCTCCGCGGCGGCTGACAGCAAGATTTCGAGGAAGGTCGGCACATGTCGACTGTAACCAGCCAAGGTGGCGAGCCGATCGGACGCTGCGAGCGCGCGGATCTACTGATCGGACGGGACGACCAGTCCCGACTCATAGGCCAAGACGACCAGTTGTGCCCGGTCGCGGCTGTGCGTCTTCGTCATGGCCCGCGTGACGTGCGTCTTTGCGGTCAGGGGAGAAATCACGAGACGTTCGGCGATCTCGTCGTTGGACATACCCTGGCCGACCAGGGACACGACCTCGCGCTCGCGCGCTGTCAGGTGCTCAAGGTTCGACGCGTTGGCGACCGTGGGACGCGACAGGAAGTGTTCTACCAACTGCGCAGTGGCGGTGGGAGACAGCAACCGTTCACCGGCGTGGATCGCTCGGATTGCTGCGGCGAACCCGGCGACATCGCCACCCTTGCCGAGGAAACCCGACGCGCCCACGCGCAACGCCTCGAACGTGTGCTCGTCGAGTTCGAACGTGGTCAAAATCAGCACTTTGGTGTGAGCGAGTTCGGGTGCCGAAGTGATCTGCGCGGTCGCCCACAGCCCGTCGCCGTCAGGCATCCGGATGTCCATGACGACGACATCTGGGCGATGCTCGTGCGTGCGCGCCACGGCCTGCGTGCCCGTAGCTGCCTCGGCCACCACGCGGATGTCATCCTCCGTGCTCAACAGCGCTCTGAGTCCGCCGCGCACGAGGGTCTGGTCGTCTGCCAGCAACACGTCAATCATGCGGTTCCCCCCGGAGCGGAATGGTCGCCGTCAACTCGAAACATCCGTCGACTCGCTGCGTGACGAGTGTGCCGTCAAGCGCACGCACGCGTTCGGTGAGTCCGGTCAGCCCGAAGCCACCGCCGGAGGTCGGCGTCGCTGACGGGAGAAGGTCGTTGACAAGGCGTATCTCGACGGCAGTGTCCGTGCGGGTGACGTCCAACACGATCGGTGAGCCGGGGGCGTGTTTGCGGGCATTCGTCAGCCCCTCTTGAATGACGCGGTAGCAGCCGTCCGCCACAGAAGGCGCCAGGCCGTCCAGGCTTGCCGTGCCCGCGACCGTCACCCCGTGCATGTCGAGGTCCTCGACACTTCCCGGCCGGTGGTCGTCGCCGGGGGGAGTCAGGTGTGTGCGCTGCTCCCGCAGAGCGGTAACCAACTGGCTGAGTTCCGCCATGGCTGCCTGGGTAGCGTGCGCGGCGTGATCGAGAGCCGCTTGGCAAGCGTCGAGATCGCGTCTGGCTGTGGCGCGTGCGACGCCCGTTTGGATGTTCGCGACGGCCAAATGGTGTCCGATGGAGTCATGCAGGTCGCGGGCGAGGGCAAGCCGTTCCTCCGCGAGGTGCTGATTCATCTCTGCAGCAGCGTGGCGTGCTGCGTCGAGAGCACGAGCGTCGGCCGCCGCTGCATACGCGCGGTAGTTGGCCACCGCCAACCCGCTGGCCACCCCGACCGCGAACAGCAACACCACGGCCACGAGGTTCGGCGCTTCCGTGCCCAGGTAACGCGAACTCAAGACCTCAGCGACGGCAAGCACCGCGACGGACCCGATGCTCACCGGGACGGCGAGCCGCCACGGGACCTGCGAGCATGCACTGAACAGGCACACGCCGACCCCGACGGCCCCGGCGGCAGGTGCGTCCAGCCACAGCAGCCCAGTCTGCGCAGCCGTCGCCAACGCCACGGCCACGAGGGGGCGACGTCGGCGCAGTCCCAACCCCAAACCCATGACCGCAGCGCCAACAGCGCCCCACAGCCATGCTGCTGGGCTTTGCGCGAAAACCCCCGCGACGATGGCGACGGGAACGGCGATATCGACCACGATGCCGAGCCTTTGCCAAGTCACGCCGTCAACCCTAGGTCGCAGTCTCGTCCGTGACGTCCACCGCTCGGTGTATCTGTCGATGTCGTGCGATGACGGCCCGACGGCGCCGGGCGCCGGACCGGCCACGAGGGCCGTCCCGACGCCGCGACGTTGAGTCTTCATGACGAAGACGCCTTCGCTATTCATAACGCAGGGCCGTGATCGGGTCTTTGCGGGCGGCGTTCCAGGCCGGAAGGGTGCCCGCGAGGAGGGCAATCACGCCGATCAGTGCGACGGTCGCCACCACAAGGACAGGGTCAACGGCGAACAGACTCAAACCGGGGAGATCGGCCAGCGCCTCGATCGTCAGCTGCTGGCTCAGGATCGTGCCGGTCGCGATGGCTGCCGCCGCGCCCAGCCCGGCCCCGACGACACCCAGCAGCAGCGCTTCCAGCGAGAACAGGGTGAACACGGACGTCGAGCCCATGCCGAGGGCCTTCATGAGGCCGATCTCGCGTGTGCGCTCCTGCACGGACATGTACAAGGTGTTGACGATGCCGAATCCGGCGGCGATCAGCGCGATCACCGCGAACGCCGACAGGAGGAGTGTGATGGCGTTGATGACGGTCTCGAACAGGCCGAGCCGGTCGAGTGACGTCGCGCCCTCCAGCCCAAGGTCCGTGAGGTCGTCGCGGATCTGCTGCACTTGTTCGTCCGTCGACGCCGGGTCGAAGGTCAGCGTGGCAAACGACACGGCGGGCAACTCTTTCGACGACAAGCCGGTCGTCTGCTCCTTATAGATGTACTCAGCCAAGGCGGTGTTCGCGATCGGAGAGGAGATGGGTGCGAGCGTCGGTTCGGCGATGCCCACGACGGTGGCCTGCACGGTTTTCTCGACGCCTTGCGCATCGGGGAACCCAATGGTGAGTGTCTGTCCGACAGCCGCGTCGGCGTCGGTGATGGAGAAGGCCTCGCGGTAGCTGTCGGGCAGCACGACCTCGAAATCGCTGGTGCTCTCCGAAGGCGCCTCGCCTGCGGCCATCAACAGCATCAAGTCACCCTCCAACGTCGTGATGCTTGCGGAGAACTGGGTGTCTTGCCCCGCGTATGAGGCCCACGTCGCGGTCACGGGGAGTTGCGCCTCGACGTCGATAACGCCGGGGATGTCGCGAGCCGCCTCGATATCGGCATCCGACAGAGACTCGACCGTCGAGCCGAACTGTCCACGGACCTGCCGCGAGCCGGGCTGGTACTCGCTGACACCGTCGCTGGCCGCCTTGGAGACCTGCATCGTGCCGGGCGACCCGACGGAGTCGACCGTCTGGTCGATGTAGCTGCTGACGCCGGTGCCGACGCCAGCGGTCAAGGTCAGGGTGAATGCCCCGACGAACAGGGCCAGGAGAGTGAGAATGCTTCGCGTCCGGGCGCGGAGGGTTCCTCCGGTCGCGCTGGAAATGAGATCTGTCGTTTTCATGAGAATCCTCGCTGAGTGCGTCGTGGAAGGTGGCGTGCTTGCTTGCGTCCGCGCTCAGGCGAGGTGCGAAGCCAGTTCTTTGTGGTGCCGATTCGAGGTCGTGGCGGCGGTGATGAGGCCGTCGGCGATGGTGATGGACCGGTCGCATCGAGCGGCCAGATCGTCGTCGTGGGTCACCAGAACGAGGGTCAGTCCTTCGCTGCGGTGCAGGTCGAACAGTTCTGTCGCGATCGTTTCGCCGTTGGCGGAGTCGAGGTTGCCGGT
>RRZT010745419.1_pt1 | contig 15468 bp, 11 predicted proteins | sample 2165551 | NCBI WGS metagenome assembly RRZT01 (sample SAMN10456910, study PRJNA506462) | wastewater metagenome | biome: wastewater; feature: sludge; material: wastewater sludge; isolation source: wastewater sludge with Escherichia coli K12::gfp cells carrying plasmid... | place: USA: Moscow, Idaho... | reverse complement strand
GCCCTGGGCGCCGCCTATCTGGCCGGACTGGCCACCGGTTTCTGGAGCAGCCGTTCGGAGCTGGCCGCAAAATGGCAGCTCGACAACCGTTATACGCCGCGCATCGACGAGGCCGAGCGCCAACGTCTGTTCCGGCGATGGCACCAGGCGGTCGAACGCTGCAAGGGCTGGGCGCTGGATGACGAGTGAGCCTCATGACGTTCTGGTGTGCACTGAAGATTCATCAGCGCTCGGCGAGGCTGGCGCGCAGCTCGCGCAGATAAGCGAGTCCCTGGATCGCGCGACTGCCATACCAGGAGACCATTTCGCCGTCGATCAGAGCCACGCGAATGCCCGGCAGGTGTTCTGTCAATGGATGCAGATGCCTGGCACGGAAGGGGTAGGGCTCGCTGGAAAGAAAAACGATCTCGGCTTCCCGCACCAGCTCCGGCAGATCGATTTCCGGATAGCGCACCAGGCTTGCCAGTGGCAGCGTATCCCAGCCGGCGGCAGCCAGCATACGCGAGATGTAGGTGTCACGGGCAACACTGAGCCAGGGTTCTCGCCAGATCAGGTAGAGCACCTGCTGCCGCGGTAGCCCGTTGGCCAGTGCGCCGAGCGCTGCCCATGCGTGCTCGAAGTCGGCACACAAGGCCTCGGCTTCTTTCTCTCGCCCGAAAATCCCGCCCAGCATGCGATACAGTTCGAGGTTGTCGCGGGCGGCCAGCGGGTGGGTGACGATCAGGTGTGGAACGAAATCGGACAGAGCTTCGACTTCTTCGCGACGGTTTTCATCGATGTTGACCAGTACATGCGTAGGCTGCAGCGCGCGCAGTTTGTCAATGTCGAAACCCTTGGTGCCGCCGAGCTTCGGCACCCGCCGGACGACCTGCCGCGGATGGATGCAGAAACCGGTGCGACCGACCAGCAGTGCGGCGAGGCCGAGGTCGACCAGCAACTCGGTCAGGCTGGGCACCAGCGAGACGATGCGCGGCGTGCCGGGATAGCGAGTGTGCAGCTTGCCGAGCGCGTCAGACCATTGCATGATGAAGGCTCCACGTTCAAATAACAGGAGACAAGCATGCTAGCTCAGAAACTTGCCGTCGTGACCGGTGCCGCGCGTGGCATCGGCTTCGCCGTGGCGCGCGACCTTGCCGCCGCCGGGTGCATGGTACTGATGGTCGGGCGCGGCGCCGAAGCGATCGAAGATGCCGCCCGACAATTGCGCGAGAGTGGGCACGAGGTTCTGCCGCACATCGCCGACGTTACCGATGCCGGCGCCGTTGCCGCCCTTGGCGCCCGCCTGCGCCGCGAGTTTGGCCGCGCCGACATTCTGGTGAACAATGCCGGCGTTTTTCTCGAAGCAGCGGATTTCGTGGTTCCGCAGGCGGCCAGCGTTTTCGTGGTCGATCCGGAATTGGTGGCGGCGACGCACGCTTGCAACGCGCTCGCGCCGCTGCGACTGATTCAGGTGCTTGTACCCTTGATGCGCGAAAATCGCTGGGGGCGGATCGTCAACGTCTCGTCCGGCATGGGGCAACTGGCCCAGATGGGCGGCTTCTGGCCGGGCTACCGGATGTCGAAAGCGGCACTCAACGCGTTGACTCGCCTCACTGCCAAGGAGTTGGAAGGCACTCCGATCAAGATCAATTCGGTCTGCCCTGGCTGGTGCCGTACCGGGATGGGTGGCGAGAACGCTACCCGCAGCGCCGAAGAGGGCGCCAAAGGAATCGTATGGGCGGCACTGCTGCCGGACGACGGCCCGAGCGGTGGTTTCTTCCGTGATGGTCAAGTGATCGAATGGTGAGACTCGGCAAGGGGGAGTCGCCTGGCGTTGATCTCCGGCAGAGTCTGAGACAAGTCCCGAGGATAAACGTACATCGACAGGTCTGGTCCCTCTCGTCCGATGCCGGACTGTCGGGGCAGCCGCGCCCGTGCCGCTGCTTGCGCCCGATGTCCGATCGGTGCGCAACGATATCTGATCCAAGAGGAATTCCTCGCCCCCCCAACGCACCGCGATGTCCGAATTCCTCGATACCTCGCGCAACAGTCTGGCCACGGCGGCCAGAATCCGGTCGCCGAACAGGTGCCCATAACGGTCGTTCACCGACTTGAAGTGATCGATATCGATCAGCAGGACGCTGATCGGCTTAGGCGTACGACGCCAGCTTGCCAGCATGCGCTCCTGCAGAATCGAATAGGCGTAACGATTGAGCAGCCCGGTCAGTTCGTCGCTCGAAGCCATCTCCTCGATCCGCGACTGATAGCGCCCCAGCGCCAGATAAGTCAGATAGATGGCGATCAGCGTCACGACCATACTGATCGCCAAATTGACGTATAAGGTATGGCGGATCTTGGCCAGCGCGACTTCCTCATTCTGTTCGACGAACAGAGACCATTTCAACTCGGGCAGATAATTGACGTTGAGAATGTGGTTGTCACCGGCCACAGTAAACTGGTACGAGCCTTTTTTCTCTTCCAGGATCCGGTCCACCAGCGGCCCCACGCCGGGATTGGTGCGCAGATCCGGATGAAGTCCGGTCTGATCGGCGAACAGGACGATTCGGCCCTGCTGGTCGACAAAATAGACCGTCCGGTGAAAACGCTCCTGATACAGCGCGATCAAATGCCGGACGGCATCCACGGTCAGACCGATGCCGGTAGCGCCGATATAGCGGCCGGCGTAATCGAAGACCCGATAATTGATGAATATGGTCAGCGCATCCTTGTTGGCCAGATCGGGGTCGACATTGATCTCGTAATCCTCCTTCATTTCACTTACTCGGAAATACCAGGCATCACGCGGTTCCTTGCGGTTGACCTGCTTGAGCACGCCGAGGCCGGTGTAGTAGAGCTGACTCTGCTGAGAGACAAAGAAGCTGCTGAAGGCGCCGTTGCGCTCCCTGACTTCCTTCAGGTAGCGCGCCATGGCACTGACCTCGCGCTCACCCGCAATCACCCAGTCCCGGACAAAGGTGTCGTGTGCCATGTTGGAAGAAATCAGCACCGGGCGCACCAGATCCTTCTGAATCTCCGAATAGATGTTGCTTGAGGTTAGCGGTAGGTCTTCGCTGATGATGGCCGCACGAATGGCCTGCTTGGAAACGAAATATCCAAACATCGTTGTCGCAAAAAAGCCGATGCTCAAGACCGAACTCAACAGGATGAGCAAACTGCGACGATCGAAAATATGGGCCGGCATTTTCATGGCCATGAGGACAGGCAGCTTGAATGGGGTGGAATCGATGGCTTTCGCATGAAGCAATGTCGGGGTGCTGAACTAACGCAAAGACAATACCACCAAAAAGAAAGATGGACTTGCTGAGTCACCAGGAGCAACACTGCCACTCCTCGGAAAATTTTACACCTTGCCGTATCTGTCCCCTTTCTGTGGCATCGACCGCAGCGTTACGCACCGTGTTGGTGCGCGCCCGCCAGCAGCCTCGTCTGCTACGCGAATATCATGGTCATGCCGACAACCTGTCGGCGCCATCAGGCATTGCCGCCATCAGGCTGCGTATGGAGAGGAGGACGCCGACGCCGGGAATGCCTTGCCGAAGCACGGGGCAGATGCCATCGGGTAAGCCGTTACGGGAACTGGCGCGTTACTTGCTTGATCTTAAGTGTAATGCGCCAGTGCTGATTCCACCCGGCACGGTCGAGATCATCGGGGAGGATAAAACCCGTTTATTGGAGATCAACATGGATATCGTCAGTCATTTTGCCGCCCGCTTCGACCGCACCCGCGAAGAGGAGCTTTCGCTGGAGGACTATCTCGCGGCGTGCAAGCGAGATCCGCTGAGCTATGCCAGCGCCGCCGAGCGCATGCTGCGCGCCATCGGCGAACCGCAGGCGGTGGACACCCGCAACGACCCGCGGCTGTCACGCCTTTTTGCCAACAAGGTGATCAAGATCTATCCGGCTTTCGCCGAGTTCTATGGGCTGGAAGACGCCATCGAGCAGGTGGTGAGCTACTTCCGCCACGCGGCGCAGGGGCTCGAAGAAAAGAAGCAGATCCTCTACCTGCTTGGCCCGGTCGGCGGCGGCAAGAGCTCGATCGCCGAGCGCCTGAAGTCGCTGATGCAGGAGGTGCCTTTCTACGCGATCAAGGGTTCGCCGGTAAACGAGTCGCCGCTCGGCCTGTTCGATCCGGAGGAAGATGGCGCCATTCTCGAAAAGGAATACGGCATTCCGCGCCGCTACCTCACGCGCATCCTGTCGCCGTGGGCGGTGAAGCGGCTGGAAGAATTCGGCGGCGACATCCGCAGGTTCAAGGTAGTGAAGCGCTACCCGAGCGTGCTCAAGCAGGTCGGCATCGCCAAGACCGAACCCGGTGACGAGAACAATCAGGACATTTCGAGCCTGGTCGGCAAGGTCGACATCCGCAAGCTCGAAACCTATGCCCAGGACGATCCGGACGCCTACAGCTTTTCGGGCGGTCTGTGCCTCGCCAACCAGGGGCTGCTCGAGTTTGTCGAAATGTTCAAGGCGCCGATCAAGGTGCTGCACCCGCTGCTGACTGCGACGCAGGAAGGCAATTTCAAGGGTACCGAAGGCTTTGGCGCGATCCCCTTCGACGGCGTCGTTCTCGCGCACTCGAATGAAAGCGAATGGAAAGCCTTCCGCAACAACAAGAACAACGAGGCCTTCCTGGACCGCATCTACATCGTCAAGGTGCCTTATTGCCTGCGCGTTTCCGAAGAAGTGAAGATTTACGAGAAGCTGCTGCGCGGTTCCTCGCTTGCGCAAGCCACCTGCGCGCCGGGGACCCTGCCGATCATGGCGCAGTTCGCCGTACTGACGCGCCTGAAGGAGCCGGAAAACTCCAGCCTGTATTCGAAAATGCTGGTCTACGATGGTGAAAACCTCAAAGACACCGATCCGCGCGCCAAGAGCTACCAGGAGTACCGCGACTACGCCGGCGTCGATGAAGGCATGAGCGGCATTTCGACCCGCTTCGCCTTCAAGATCCTCAGCAAGGTGTTCAACTTCGACTCGACCGAGGTCGCCGCCAACCCGGTGCACCTGATGTACGTGCTCGAGCAGCAGATCGAGCGCGAACAGTTCCCGGCCGAAACCGAGGCAAAGTACCTCGCTTTCATCAAGGAACACCTGTCGGTGCGCTACGCCGAATTCATTGGCAAGGAAATCCAGACCGCGTACCTGGAAAGCTATAGCGAGTACGGCCAGAACATTTTTGACCGCTACGTCACCTACGCCGACTACTGGATCCAGGATCAGGAGTATCGCGATACCGATACCGGCGAGGTATTCGACCGCGCCTCGCTGAATGCCGAACTCGAGAAGATCGAAAAGCCCGCGGGAATCGCCAACCCGAAGGATTTTCGCAACGAGATCGTCAATTTCGTGCTGCGCGCGCGCGCCAACAACCAGGGCAAGAACCCGCTGTGGACCAGCTACGAAAAGCTGCGCACGGTAATCGAGAAAAAGATGTTCTCGAACACCGAAGAACTGTTGCCGGTCATCAGCTTCAATGCCAAGGCCAGCGCCGACGATGTCAAGAAGCACGAAGATTTCGTCAATCGCATGGTCAACAAGGGCTACACGTCGAAGCAGGTGCGACTGCTCTGCGAGTGGTATCTGCGTGTCCGCAAGAATTCGTGAAATTCGTGACATTCGTGACCCGGCATCAAGCCGAGGCGTGGAGGACATCCCGTGCAACAGATCATCGATCGAAGGCTGGCCGGCAAGAACAAGTCGATCGGCAACCGTGAACGCTTCCTGCGCCGGCACCGCGAGCAGATCCGTGAAGCGGTGAAGCGTGCCGTCGCCGGGCGTGGCATCCGTGACATCGCCCAGGGCGAGGATATCCCGATCCCGCGCCGCGACATCAGCGAGCCGGTGTTCGGCCACGGCCCGGGCGGACGACGCGAAATGGTGCATCCTGGCAACCAGGATTTCGTTCGCGGTGACCGCATCGACCGTCCACAGGGCGGCGCTGGCCGGGGCGGTTCCGGGCAGGCCGGCGATTCCGGCGAGGGAGAAGACGACTTCGTCTTTCACCTGACGAAAGAGGAGTTCATGCAGGTCTTCTTCGACGACCTAGCGCTGCCCAATCTGGTGCGCACGACGCTCGCCGACACCCCCGAGTACAAGACGCACCGGGCCGGCTTTTCCAGCGACGGTACGCCGAACAATCTGCATGTCGTACGCTCGATGCGCGGCGCCATCGGCCGGCGCATCGCACTCGGCAGCCAGGCGCGGCGCGAACTGACCCGCCTCGAAGCACTTCTCGAGGCCCTGCTCGCACCGCCTCTTGACCCGTCGCGCCGGCAGGAAATCCAGGCGCTCCAGCGTGACATCGAAGCGCTGCGCGCACACATCCAGCGCATCCCCTATCTCGACCCGATCGATCTGCGCTATCGCAGCCGCGTGCGGACGCCGGTGCCGACCGCCAAGGCGGTCATGTTCTGCCTGATGGATGTCTCCGGTTCGATGGACGAAGCGCGCAAGGATCTGGCCAAGCGCTTTTTCATCCTGCTCTACCTCTTCCTGACCCGGCACTATGAACGGATCGACATCGTCTTCATCCGCCATCACACACAGGCGCAGGAAGTCAACGAGCACGACTTCTTCCACGCCACGGAAACCGGCGGGACCGTCGTCTCGAGCGCGCTCGTCCTCATGGAGCAGATCATCCGCGCTCGCTACCCGAGCAGCGCATGGAACATCTACGGCGCACACGCCAGCGATGGCGACAACTGGCACAACGACAGCGCGCGCTGCCGTGAACTGTTGGCGAACGACATTCTGCCGCTGTGCCGCTACTTCGCTTATATCCAGGTGGTCGAGCAGGAGCAGAACCTGTGGCAGGAATACGCAGCGCTGGCGGCAATCTCCGATGCCTTCGCGATGCGCAAGGCCAGTACGGTCGACCAGATCTATCCGGTATTTCGCGAGCTGTTCAGCAAGGAGGTGAGGGCAAAATGAACCATACCCTGATCGACCGGCCGCTGCCGGCCCAAGCATCGGCGGCGAAGCTGCCGGCGCCAAGCGACTGGACCTTCGAGTTGCTTCATCAGTATCACGAGGTCATCCGCAGCACCGCCCGGCGCTTCGGCCTCGACACTTATCCCAACCAGCTCGAGATCATCACCGCCGAACAGATGATGGACGCCTATGCCTCGGTCGGCATGCCGGTCAACTACCGCCACTGGAGCTACGGCAAGGAGTTCATTGCCACCGACCGGAACTACCGGCGCGGTCAGATGGGTCTGGCCTACGAAATCGTCATCAATGCCAACCCGTGCATCAGCTATCTGATGGAAGAGAATACGATGGCGATGCAGGCGCTGGTGATCGCGCATGCAGCCTACGGCCACAACAGCTTCTTCAAGGGCAACTACCTGTTCCGGATGTGGACCGACGCCTCGTCGATCATCGACTACCTCGTCTACGCCAAAGACTACATCGCCGGCTGCGAAGAGCATCACGGCATCGACGCGGTCGAGTTGTTGCTGGACAGTTGCCATGCGCTGATGAACTACGGTGTGGACCGCTATCGCCGGCCGAGCCGGTTGAGCCTCGGCGAAGAACGTGCACGGGCGGCGGATCGCGAAGCCTATGCGCAGCAGCAGGTCAATGAACTCTGGCGCACGCTGCCGCGGCGACCGGAAAAGGAGGCCACCGAGAAGGAAGCGACACGTTTTCCCGCCGAGCCGCAGGAAAACCTGCTCTATTTCATCGAGAAGAACGCGCCGCTGCTCGAGCCCTGGCAGCGCGAAATCGTTCGCATCGTGCGCAAGGTGGCGCAGTACTTCTACCCGCAGCGGCAGACGCAGGTGATGAACGAAGGCTGGGCGACCTTCTGGCACCATCATCTGCTGAACACCCTGTACGACGATGGCTACCTCACCGATGGCCTGATGATCGAGTGGCTCAAGTCCCATACCAATGTCGTGTTCCAGCCGCCGGTCGGCCACCCGGCCTACAACGGCATCAACCCCTATGCGCTGGGTTTCGCGATGTACTCCGACATCAAGCGCATTTGCGAAGCGCCAAGCGACGAAGACCGCGACTGGTTCCCGGACATCGCCGGCAGCGACTGGCTGGCCACGCTCGATCACGCGATGCGCAACTTCAAGGACGAAAGTTTCATCGGCCAGTACCTGTCGCCGCGCCTGATGCGCGCCTTCCGGCTGTTCACCATCGTCGACGACGAGAAAGCGCCGAAGCTCGAGGTCTCCGCCATCCACGACGAGGCCGGCTATCGCGTTCTGCGCGAGGCGATGTCGCGCCAGTACGACCTGGGTTCGCGCGAACCCAATATCCAGGTGTGGAGCGTCAACCTGCGCGGCGACCGTTCGCTGGTCCTCCGCCATACACAGCACAACGAGCGCCCGCTCGGTGACAGTGCCGAGGAGGTGCTCAAGCACGTCGCGCGGCTGTGGGGCTTCCCGGTACATCTGGAAAGCGTCGACCACAACGGCAAGATGTCACGCAGTTGGCGGGTAGCTCCGGCGATCGACTGAAGGCATCGCGACGAGATCAAATGACTACGGCGCTTGTCGTGGCTTGCGCGGCGCGGCGGCGAACAGACGATCGTAGAGGGCATTGGGCAGCAGCCGCAGAACCTTGGTCACCAAGCCCATTTGCCAGGGAATGACGGTGTAGCTGCCGCCTCGCTCGATCGCTCGCGCAAAGCGCCGCGCAGCCTCGTCGGCCGGCATCAGGAAAGGCATCGGGAAAGGGTTGGCGGCAGTCATCGGGGTGCGGATGTAGCCGGGGCAGATGGTGAGCACCTGCACCCCGGCGTTGCGCAGTTCGACACGCAGGCTTTCGAGATAGCTGATCACTGCGGCTTTCGACGCGCTGTAGGCCTCCGCACCGGGCAGGCCGCGGATTCCGGCGACCGAGGCGATCCCCACCAGCCGCCCGCAACCCGCTTGCCGCATGCCTCCAATGAACGGAGAAAAAGTCGCGGCCATGCCGAAGAAATTGACGTCCATGATTCTCCGGATGACTTCGAGATCGGCTGCGCATTCGCTCAGGGTGCCGACCGAGACGCCCGCATTGGCGATCACGATGTCGGGAACGCCGCGCGCCGCGATGAAGTCTGCGCCGGCGGCGCGCAAGGACGCGGCGTCGGTGACATCGAGCGGGTAGCAGCGGACCTGGCCGGGCCAGCGTGCGGACAGTCGTTGCAAAGGCTCGGCCCGGCGCGCCGCCAGTCCGAGTTGTGCTCCTTGCCGCGCGTAGTATTCGGCCAGTGCCCAACCGATGCCGGACGAGGCGCCGGTGATGAAGACCTTGAGCATGCGGGAAGCCAGGATCGGGAAGATTCGCCGGCAGCGGCTCTGCTGCGACGGCGCAAGGCTTGTGGAGAATGCGCCAGAGTGACCGCTAGAATCGCTACTTTTTCTTGCGATCACTGCGCGCCATGCCGATCACCTGGTCGGTCAGCGCCGGCAGATCAGCCAATCCCTTGATCTCCTTGCCGGTGACCAGGTACTTGCCGTCGACGGCCATGGCCGGGACGCCCTGGATCTTGTACGCCTGCACCATCTGGTCGGCGCGCTTGGCCTTGCTGACGACGCTGAAGGAGTTGTAGGCTTCGGTGAATTTCCTGGCGTCGATGCCTTGCCCGGTCACCCACTCGGTGATGCTCTTGTCGTCATAAAGCTTGCTGCCCGCCTTGTGCAGGGCATCGAAGACCGCGTTATCCAGTCTGGCCAGATCGCCGGTGGCCTCCAGCGCATAGAAAAGTCGGGCCAGACTGGCCCACTGAGGACGTCCGAAGGTGACTGGCACGCGTTTGAAGGTGACGTCGCTCGGCAATGCGGCTGCCCACTTGCCGACAATCGGATGGAATTCGCTGCAGTGCGGACAGCCGTACGAGAAGAACTCGATCACTTCGATCTTCGCCGGCGTATCGGTCATCTGTGCCGGGACGATTGGTAGGTAGTCGCGACCTACCGCAAGTTCGGCCCGAACTGGCAGAATGACTGCCAGCATGGCCAGGGTGATGGCAAGCAGCCATCCGCTGCGAGCTCGATGCATAAGTTTCTCCTCTCTCAGTCTTTCCTGACCACATTGGCATCGATGCCCTGCCTGGCGAGGTCGGCACGCAAATGATTGACATCGTCGATCTTTTGATAGGGCCCGATACGAACGCGGTACCACACCTTGTCCTGCAACATCACCTGCTGAATTTGCGCCTCGGTTCCAAGTAAGGCCAGGCGTGCCTTCTGGTTGTCAGCCTCATTCGCGCTCTGGAACGAGCCGGCCTGCAGATAGAGTGGTTCCTTGAGTGTGCCGTCGGCCTTGCTCCTGGTACTGTCTGCCGGTTTGGCGTCCGCCGGTTTGCTCTCGGCGGTCTTGCTGGCAGCGGCTTTGCTCTCCGTCGGCTTGGTTTCGGCCGGTTTCACATCAGCCGGTTTTGTCTCGCTGGGCTTCGTTTCGATCGGCTTCGTTTCGGTCGGTTTGGCAGGCACAGGCCTGGCCTCTGCTGGCTTGGCTTCCTCGGGCTTGGGATCGGGAATGGCCTCAGCATTGCCAGGCAGGATCTTGTAGAAGTCAAAGCGCGGTTTTTCGGTGACCGGGTCACCTGGCTTGCCAGGCAGTGCCACCGGCGCCGATGCGACCGGCGGCACTTCGGGAGTGGCTGCTGGCGGCTTGCCGGCAACGGGCGGCGGTAGCTTGGGTTGCTGGCCGGTGGTGGTGAAAGGCAGCGGTGCCTTGTTGATATACCAGACCACGCCGGCCACGCCGATGACGCCGATGACCAGGCCAATGAACAGGCCGAACAGGGTGCCTCCTCCCGATTTCCTGGCAGGAGGTGCTTTGCGGGGTTTCATGTCAAGACTCATGGAAGTCTTCGGTCCTCCGATCACATCGACTCCGGGCAACTGACGCCCAGAATTGTCATCCCATTATGGATCACCTGCCTGACGGCAGCCGCCAGTGCCACACGTGCATCTCGTAACACCGGATTGTCGACCAGAATTCGCTCGGCATTGTAATAGCTGTGGAACTCGGCGGCCAGATCCTTGAGGTAGAAAGCGATCAGATGCGGTGCCAGTTCGCTCGCGGCCGTTTCGACGACCTCCGGGAATTCACCCAGCCTGACGGCCAGGGCGAGTTCATGCGGGCTTTCCAGGAGGGCCAGGTCGGTGGTGGTCAGTGCTTCCTGCTCGCCTCCCCACAGGGCCAGCACCGAGCAGACGCGAGCGTGCGCGTACTGAATGTAATAGACCGGGTTGTCGTTCGACTGGCTCTTGGCCAGATCGAGGTCGAAATCGAGGTGCTGGTCGGATTTGCGCAGGACATAGAAGAAGCGGCAGGCATCGTTGCCGACATCTTCGCGCAGCGTGCGCAGGGTGACGAAATCTCCAGAACGCGTCGACATCTGTGCCTTCCAGCCAGAGCGATAGAGTACGGCAAACTGCACCAGCGCCACTTCGAGCACATCGGGATCAAGCCCCAGGGCTCTGATTGCGCCCCTGACTCGTGGAATATAGCCGTGATGGTCGGCTCCCCAGACGTTGATGATGCGCTGGAAGCCGCGTTCGTATTTGTTGAGGTGGTAGGCGATGTCCGACGCGAAGTAGGTGTAAAGACCGTTGTCGCGCTGCACAACGCGATCTTTCTCGTCGCCAAAAGCGGTCGACCGGAACCAGCGGGCGCCATCCTGAACGTAGAGATGACCTTTTTTGTCGAGCTGCTCGACGCAACGCGCGACCAGTCCGATATCAAACAGCGACTGTTCGGAAAACCACACGTCGAAATGCACACCGGATTCCTCGAGATCCCTGCGGCAATCTGCGAGTTGCTCGGTGAGAACGAAGTCGTGCAGGGTTTTCCACTCCTCGCCAAGCAACTTCTTGGCCCTGGCAATCAGCGCATCGAGCAGGGTTTCACGCTGTTGCCCGGCGGCGGCGTCGGTGCGTTCGGGATCGGGCAGGTCGGGCAGGCCTTCGCTGATGCTGGCGAGCGGTCGCAGGTAACGGTCAGGATGTGCCGCCAGCAACTGCCTGGCCATGTCGCGAACGTATTCACCCTGGTAGCCGCTCGGGGGGAATGGCACGCTGTCCGGCTTGTTCAGTTCCAGGTAGCGCAGCCAGGTCGACAGGGCGAGGATATCCATCTGACGGCCAGCGTCGTTGACGTAGTATTCGCTGGTCACGTCCCAGCCGGCATAACCGAGCAGCTTGCACAGGCTGTCGCCATAAGCGGCACCACGGCCGTGCCCGACGTGCAGCGGTCCGGTCGGGTTGGCCGATACGAACTCGACCAGCACGCGGCGCTTGCCGCCAGTCGTCGAGCGACCAAACGCTGCGCCCTGTTCGAGAATGCTGTGCAGCACTTCGAGCTTGGCCGCAGGCGACAGGTGAAAGTTGATGAAACCAGCGCCAGCGACTTCGCTCCGATCGACCAGGGGCGAATACGGCAACTCCGAGATCAGCAGTTGCGCCAGTTGCCGGGGATTGCGTTTGATCGATCGCGCCAGTTGCATCGCAAGATTGCAGGAAAAATCCCCATGTGTGGCCTGCTTCGGTCGCTCGATATGGATGGCAGCGTCGGACTCGCTCGGTGCAACACTGAGCAGTGCGGCCCGCATCAGTTCGGCGAGGTGGCTCTTGAGATCGTGACTCATCGGATGCTTCTGGCAGAGAATTTGGTCAAGCCGCTGATTATACGACGCACAACGCGCGACCGGGCGAATGATTGGCGAGGGTAGCCGACTGCGCGGTCTGTCTTTTCTGCCTCTGGAATGCAGGAACTGGCATGACTGGTGTTAAATTGCGAGATCCGCATGGAGGTTGGTCGCGGGCATTGGCGCCTGCCACCAGCAATACGTTTTGTCTCTGGAAAGGGATCATGATTTCAAGTGTGCCCCCCCCGCTTCGGTACGGTTCTCCCCGACCCGAACGGCCTCGCATCAGTTGTGTTGTCCCGGCACTGAACGAACATGACAGCCTGCTCCTGCTGCTCCCGGAAATGGCCGAATTGCTGGATCAAATCAGTTCCGCCTGGGAAATCATCGTCGTCGATGATGGCAGTACCGATCGTACGCCGCAACTCATGACGACCTATGTGACCAGCAACCCGGGTGTCTACTACCTGCAATTGTCGCGTAACTTCGGCAAGGAAGCAGCGCTCAGCGCCGGGCTCGAAGTGAGCAGTGGAGATGTGGTGATCTGCATCGATGCCGATCTGCAACACCCGCTCGCCCTGATCCCGGAGATGCTCGTACGCTGGCAAGCAGGTGTCGACACCGTCTATGCGGTAAAAAGGAATCGCGACGACGAATCCTGGCTCAAACGCGTCGGCGCTTCGATCTTCTACGGCATCCTGGGGCAGGGGCAGAGGGTTCGTATTCCCCCCGATGCCGGTGATTTCCGGCTGATGGACAAGCAGGTCGTAGACGCGCTGATTCGCCTGCCTGAACGCACCCGCTTCATGAAGGGGCTCTATGCCTGGGTTGGCTTCAAGGCCGAGCCGATGCTCTATGTTCCTGCCGAACGGCTGCATGGGCAAAGCCATTTCAATCTGCTGCAACTGATTCGTTTCGCGGTCGATGGCATCACCGCTTTCTCGACCTGGCCTCTGCGCACTTTCAACCTGGTCGGCAGCCTGATTGCGATGCTTTCTTTCTGCTATGGCAGTTACCTGGTGATCGATTATCTGATCAATGGGCACGACGTCTCGGGTTGGACCACCATCGTCACCGGAATGTTTTTCTTCTCCGGAATCAACCTGATGGCACTCGGTACCATGGGCGCCTATATCGCGCGGATTTTCGACGAGGTCAAACAGCGCCCGCTCTACGTGGTCAAGCGGAACATTGGGCAAAAACTGCCCGAAAACAAATCCTGAGCAGGCATCGATGAGCACAAGCAAGCGGCTGTCGGCATTTGTTGATACCCGATCAACGTGGCTGGTGATGTTGACCACGGCCGTGTGGCTGGCGGCTACGGCGGGAATCCGGCCCTTGATGCTTCCCGACGAAGGGCGCTATGTCGGCGTTGCCTGGGAAATGCTGACCGCCGCTGACTGGCTGGTTCCCCGCCTCGACGGCATGCCATTCTTCCACAAGCCGCCACTGTTTTATTGGCTGACGACTTTGAGCCTGAGCCTATTCGGAGCGCACGAGTTGCCGGCGCGAGCGGCATCACTGGTCGCCGGCCTCTTTGCCGCCGTAGGTCTCTACCGGTTCATCCGTCGTTACCGGGACAGCCAGCTCGCTACCCTGTCGATCGTCATCCTGGTCACTCAGCCGATCTTCTACGCAGGGAGTCAATTCGCGAACCTCGACATGCTGGTCGCCGGTCTGATTACCCTGACGATTCTTGCCGGGGCCGATGCCGTCCTTCGTCTCGAAAAGAAACTTCCCTATCGTGCTGTCCTGGCCATGAGCTATGCCTTTGCCGCACTCGGCATTCTTGCCAAGGGGCTGATCGGTATCGTCTTGCCGGGCGGCGTTTTGCTGCTCTGGCTGCTCTGGCGTCGAGCGTGGCGGGTTTTGCCAGCGATCTTCTGGCTGCCGGGAACTCTGCTCCTGCTGCTGATTGCGCTCCCGTGGTTTTTCTGGATGCAGCATTCCTACCCCGGATTTTTCGATTATTTTGTGGTTTATCATCACTTCCGGCGCTTTTCGGAAACCGGCTTCAATAACCAGATGGCCTTCTGGTTTTATATTCCGGTCATTTTCCTGGCCACTTTGCCGTGGTCGCCATGGTTTGCACGCGTATTCGTCCAGGTCGACCACGGAGATGCCGGGCGGGGTGGCTTGCGAAGCCTGATGGTGATCTGGTTCCTGTTCATCGTCATCTTTTTCTCTCTGCCGAGTTCCAAGCTGCTGGGCTACATTCTGCCGGCGATGCCGCCGTTTGCCTACCTGATTGCCGAATCCTTTTCGCAGTGGCTGGATCGTGACCGGACGCGTGCCCTGCGCTGGTATGTTGGGAGCCTGAGCCTGGCCGCGGTCACCTGTGTCGCGCTGGTGGTCGGCGTTGCGCTTGCCGACAAAGTTTCCGCCAAATCTCTGGCGAGCACGGCCAGTTCCCTGCTGCAGCCACCGGACCAAGTGGTGCTGATCGATCAGTATCCATACGACCTGCCGTTCTATCTGCAAGCCCGCAAGCCTGCCTGGGTAGTCAGCGATTGGCAGGATCCGGAAATCGCCAGGCGCGACAATTGGCGAAAGGAACTCGCCGATGCCGGAGAGTTTGACCATGCCAGCCGGCAGGCGGTCCTGCTCACGCCAGCAGAGTTCGCGGCAAGACTCTGCAGTTCTGCTGCCGGCGTATTGTGGATCTGGGGCAAGCCGTCGGCGCCTGAGTGGCTGGGGTGGCTGCAGCAGCAGCCGGTATTTGCCGCCGACCAAAGGCACGCGCTGTGGCGGCTGCAGCCGGCAGCCCTCAGGAAACTCTGTGGCGAAAAGCCCAGCAACGACTGAGGATGAAGGTCAGCACCGCGATCGCCACCAGAATCACTGCGAGCAGCAGGTCATAGGCGATATTGGTG
>RRZT011466698.1_pt1 | contig 15472 bp, 14 predicted proteins | sample 2165551 | NCBI WGS metagenome assembly RRZT01 (sample SAMN10456910, study PRJNA506462) | wastewater metagenome | biome: wastewater; feature: sludge; material: wastewater sludge; isolation source: wastewater sludge with Escherichia coli K12::gfp cells carrying plasmid... | place: USA: Moscow, Idaho... | reverse complement strand
TGGCGCTCGCCGACAGCAGCAGGAAGGCCACCACCATCGGGCCGGCGATGCCGACGTCGCTGTGCAGCGCCCGCACCAGGTCGAGCCCGAAGCGCAGGAACACCCCCGCCACCATGCCCATCACGATGGGCATCGGCAGCGACGACATCAGCCGCTTGACCCAGCCGCTGGCCCCCAGCACCAGGATCAGCACGCTGGTGGCATAGAAGGCGCCGATCACCTCGGCGAAGCTCAGGTGCTGCAGCGCCGGCCCCACCAGCACCGTGCCGGGGATGGTCCACGCAAAGCCCAGGGGGGTCTGGTAGCGCCAGCTCATGGCCAGGGTGATCAGCCCGTTGATGAAGAACACGCCGAACACCCACGAGGCCAGCTCGGCCTGACTGAGGCCGCCCCGGGTGCCCACCGACAGGATGATGGCCACCGGCCCGGTGGCCGAGAAGATGAAGCCGATCAGGCCGTTGGCGAAGTAGGTGAGGCCGAAGTCGGCGAAGATCTGCCGCAGGCCGGGAGCCCGGGCGGTCGGGCGTTCGAGGTGAGCGAGCATGGTGAGTCCTTGGAAGCGTGGGGGGATGCGGAAAGCTCAGCGGGCCGGGGCCGGCATCGGCTGATGGGTAGGCTTGCGGGTGGTCAGCAGGATGCCGCTGAAGACCAGCGCCATCCCCGCGTAGTGGTACCAGGCGGGTGTCTCGCCCAGCACCAGCGCCGACAGGATCGACGCGAACACCGGCATCAGGTGGATGAACAGCGAGCCCACCGCCGGCCCCACCCGGGCCACGCCGGCGTTGAAGCACACGAAGCCCAGGAAGGCCGCCACCACGCCCGCGTACAGGATGCCGGCCAGGGAGCCGGCGTGCAGGTTCACGGCGGCGCCGGTGGACAGCTCCCAGGCGTACATCGGCGCCATCACTGCCAGGCCCACCACGATGAAGGCCGCCAGCAGCAGCATCGGGTGCACCCCCTGGGGCCGCCACTGCAGGAAGGCGGTGTAGAGGCTCCACGACAGCACCGCCAGCAGCATCCACAGGTCGCCGGTGTTGAGCTCCAGCCCGAGCAGCGTGGCGATGCTGCCGCGGCTGATCAGCAGCACGACCCCGACCAGCGAGATCAGCCCGCCGATCACCTCGGGTCGCGACAGGCGCCGCCCGAAGAAGGCCAGCGCCAGCACGCTGGTCACCACCGGGATGAAGGAGTTGAGCAGGGTCGCGCTGGTGGCGGTGGTGTACTGCACCGCCACGTAGGAGAAGGTGTTGTAGAAGCCCACCCCGAAGATGCCGAGAAAGATCAGCTTCTTCCAGGCCGCCCGCAGCAGCGGCCACTGGGCACGCAGATGGGGCAGGGCCAGCGGCAGCACGCAGCAGAAGGCGGTGACCCAGCGCCAGAAGGCCAGTGCCACCGGCGGCAGGTCGGCCCGCAGGCCGCGGCTCATCACCATGTTGCCGGCCCAGAACAGGGAGGTCAGGGCCAGCAGCAGATAGGGGTTGAAGTGGGGACGACGCATGGTTTTCGTGTGGAGTCGTTGTCCGCTCCGAAAGCCGCGCCGGCAGGCTGCAGGCGGCTCTTCGGGACGACAGGGCGTGCATTCTGGTTGTTTCCTGTGGGGAAATAAAGCCAGAATGATTGAAAACACTGTTTTGATTGGACGAATAATGGTCGCCGGCCCCCTGCCCAAACGAGGGCTAGGCGGCGACGTCCCGCGGGGCAAAACGCCGGCGGTCAGGGGCTCGGCCGAGAGGCCGTGAGGCGAGCGGTCGCGGCTGCGTCACTCGGTGGTGCTGGGGCTCCAGAAGGCCTGGATGACGTAAGCCTGCTCCGCCAGTTTTCGTGTGATGCGCTCGAGTTCGGCGCCGTCGACGCCGGTAGCCAGAAGTACCGCTTCGATCTCGACCGCGTCGGAGCCAAACGCGTGCACGACCAGGTCCCGCGTCGTATGCCTGGCAGCTTCGAGTGTCTCTTCCAGAAAGCGCAAGGCCTCCTTCTGGTGCTCGCGGCGGGCGATGAGGTAAACCGTGTTGGTGACTTCGACGGCCTGCGTGTCGATGGGCTCACGGTTGATGCGGTTCACCACCGGGCGCAGAAGTGTGTTCGATGCCAGCACGAAGCTCGCGCCGAGAATCGCCTCCAGCAGCATGTCGGCGCCGGCGGCCGCACCCACCGCCGCCGAGCCCCACAGGGTGGCGGCGGTGTTGAGGCCGCGCACATTGCCTTCTTCGCGCATGATCACCCCCGCGCCGAGGAAGCCGATGCCCGACACGACGTAAGACATCACGCTGATGGCCCCCTGGTGTCCATTGAGCCGGTTGGCGATATCCACGAAAAGCGCAGCCCCGACGGCAACCAGCACATTGGTCCGCAGGCCGGCCGTGCGTTGGCGGTACTGCCGCTCGAAGCCGATCAGACCGCCCAGTATGAAGGCCGCCACCAGGCTCAGCAGCGAGTCCGCCAAGGATGCGAGATTGATGTTCTCGATGGCTTGCAGGGTCATGCTCAGAACTCGGCGTGGACACGCACCGCATAGAAGTCGGCCGGTCCGCGGTCGGCGTTGTAAGCCGGGTTCCACATGCGCTGGTAGTCGGCCGTGACGAAGGTATTCTTCCAGGCCTTCAGGCTGTAATAGGTCTCGAAGATCTGCTCGGGCCGGTAGTTGAGGGCGCCATCGCCAATGAAGAACGAGATGCCGCCGGCTTCCAGGTAGTGACGCCGCTCCTTGGAGATGCTGTTGCGCAGGAAACCGATACCCAGCGTATCCATGCCACGCCCCCAACCGCCCCCTTTCACGGAAAGACCGGTGCCGATCGACGCATCGGTTTCCGTGAAGGCATAGGTCTCTGTGTGCCCGTTGGCCTTCATGGCGCGCAGGAAGAAGCCCAGGTTGTCGGTGAGGGCCTGTTCGATGTTCACGCCCAGGCCATACTTGATCTTCTCTCCGTTGCGGACCGCGAGAATCGTCTGCGGGTCGGCATCCGGGTTGGCCTTGAGATAGTCGAGGGCGTTCCTGAACGAAGCGATGTTGGCGCGGTTCCGCCAGGCCAGCAGCCGGACTCGGCCTGGCCGGGCCCACAGCTCGTGGGCGTGTTCCAGTTCCACTTGGTCACCGTAGTGCTTGCCGATCTGGTAGTCGATCGGAAGCATGTTCGGCTTTTTCGGGCCGGTCATCCGCCCGAGGCGCAGCACCCAGTCGTCCCGATACCATTCGAGGGCAAAGCCCCAGCCGAAGCCACGGGCATCGGCGGCGTAATCGTAAGCAAGGGGAGCCATGAAACCCGCGTTCATGAAATGGACCCGGGGGTCCTTCGCGTAGGCGTTGTCGTCAAAGACATCGAGGCTCGAGAAGTTGCCCACGGTCAGGACGACGCGGTTCTTGTCAACAGTGCCGGCCATCTGGTTGAGATCGGCCTCGAGCTGTTCGCTGCCGCCGCCCTGTCCCCAGGTCTGCCGAAGGAAAAGGCGCTGGCGGTAGAGCTTGGGCGTCGAGCCGGCGGTGCGGGTCAGTTCGCCGTTGGTGAAACCGCTGGAGCCTGCGAGGCCGGAGAACGGGCGCCCTTGGGTTACTTCGGGATTGAGATAAAGCTCGCCCCCCCTCCACGGGCGGAAGCCCAGATAGGCCGTGGCGGTCCCGGTGTAGCTGAACTCCTTGTCGGCCTGCAGGCTGTTGGGGCCGCTGTAGGCCGCATTCATGGCCGGCTTGACCTGCCGGACATAGGTTGTCTGGAAGCGGGCGGTCCACTCCTCGTAGTCATCGCCGGCGAGGGCGGTATGGCTGGCGCCGAGGGCCAGGACAACCTGCGCCAGGTAACGGATGATGGTTGACGTGACAGGACGGTGCCCGGAAATTCCCGAATGCATTGTTGACCTCTGGGTTGTGCGGGGAGCCGGACTATGGCGGGCATGTTCAAGTGTTGTGGCGTGCATGCCAGTCTTAGCGCTCGCCCTGACTCGACGGGCGGACCCGTTTACCCACACGATGGAAGCCGGTGGTGCTGGAGTGGCCCCTTTGAATTGTCCGGCGGTAAACCGGCAGGGGCTCTGACGATGCTCCTTGCGGCCGATATGCCCAAGGCCGTGACATACCGGGATGGCCATCGCTCGAGCCGTGGCAGGGCTCTGTGTCCCGGTAAAGTCGCGTCGGGAGGCGTCAGGCCCGCGATTATATTAAACAAACGTGAACCTCAGGTTACATGGCGCCCGGGGTGGCTGTGTAGGCTTTCCGAAAACGGGATGAATATTTATTTTGGATTTTTTGGTGGCCGGCTGGGAGGGGCATTGCGGGCGCTGGCTTTCCTGCTTTCCGGGGGGTCTTGCGCTGACGTAAGATGTTGTGTATCACATTGTATTTAATGGGTTTTTAAACTTTTTGTCGTTTTTTGTTTCTTCACGAATCGCCACAATTGATGGGTGCGGGCGGGCAATAGAATCCCCTGTAATCGATGCTTCCGGGGAATTCAAATGCAATGCAAGGCTCATCGGAACAATTTCAATCTGCTGCGCTTCGTGTTTGCGGCGCTGGTGATCGTCTCCCACGCCCCCGAGTTGCAGGACGGCGACCGCAGCAACGAGTGGCTGTCCCGGCTGTTCGGCACCCTCTCGTTCGGCGAGCTGGCCGTCGACAGCTTCTTCATCCTGAGCGGCTTCCTGATCGTCAAGAGCTGGATGAGCCGGCCGCAGGTCGGGCGCTTCGTCGCGAGCCGGGTGCTGCGCATCTATCCCGGCTTCATCGCCGCGTCGCTGTTCTGCGCGCTCGTCGTCGGGCCGCTCTACGGCGGGGCGGATTATTTCCACCAGTTCTGGTGGGGCGGCTTCGTCGCCGGCCTGGCCCGGCTGGAACTGGTCGTGACCCCGCCGGTGTTCGCCGGTACGGCCTACCCCTTCCTCAATGGCGCGGTGTGGTCGATTCCCTACGAATTCCAGTGCTACATGCTGGTGCTGGTGGCCGGCCTGGCCGGGCTGTTCCGTCGGCGGCACTTCTGGCCGGCGGTGTTTGCGGCGAGCGCGCTGCTGCATGTGCTGGCCGCGTCCGGCGTGGCGTCGTTTGCCGGCGAGCTGTATCTCCGGCTGCTGATGGCGTTCTCGGCGGGCTGCTGCTTTTATCTGTACCGCGATGCGCTGCCCTGGACGCCCGCGCTGGCTCGGGCGGCGCTGCTGCTCTTTGTGGCCTGCCTGTTCTCGAGGCCGCTGGCCGAGCCGGGCCTGTGCCTCTTCTGGGGCTACGCGATCCTGCATTACGCCCATGCCGGCACCCCCTTGCGCGGGTTCAATCGCCTGCCGGACGTCTCCTACGGCATCTACCTCTATGCCTGGCCGATCAACAAGATCCTGCTGTGGCATTTCCCGACCCTCGATGTGTACCTGATGATGGGCCTGGTGGGGGGGGCTGTCCATCCTGGCCGGCGCCCTCAGCTGGTATGCGGTCGAGAAACCCTTCATGCGCCTCAAGCTGCCCGCCGCCCGCTCAGGCCCGGAGCAGGCGCCGGGTTTCGTGGCCCGGCCGCCGGAGGGTGCGGCGGGCGCCCGCTGGGTGGTCTGAGCCGGTCAGTCGAGGGGGGCGCGGGCGAGCCAGGCGCGCACCTCGGCGGCCGGCAGGGGACGGGAGAACAGCCAGCCCTGGGCCGTGTCGCAGCCGAGTCGGGTGAGGAACTCGAGTTGCTCGGCGGTTTCGACGCCCTCGGCGACGACGCTCTTGCCCAGCCCGTGGGCGAGGGCGATGGTGCCCTGGACGATGGCGGCGTCGTCTCCGGCGTGGGTGATGCCGGCCACGAAGCTGCGGTCGATCTTGAGCTCGGAGACCGGAAAGCGCTTGAGATGGGACAGGGATGAATAGCCGGTGCCGAAGTCGTCCACCGACACGCCGACACCCAGCTCGGCGACCCGGGCGAGCAGCTCGGCGACGAAGTCCGGCTTGTGCATGGCGGTGGACTCGGTCAGCTCGATCTTGAGCAGCTGCGGGGCCAGGCGGCTCTCGGCGAGGGCGTGGCGGATGGTGTCGACGATCGCCATGTCGGCGCACTGGCGGGAGGAGACGTTCACCGCCACCGGCACCAGCGGCAGGCCCTCGGCGGACCAGCGGGCGAGCTGGGCGGCGGCTTCGCGGACGACCCACTCGCCCATCGCGCGGATGTGGCCGCTCTCCTCGGCGGCGGGGATGAACTGGTCGGGCGGGACCAGGCCGACGCCGGGGCGGCGCCAGCGGATCAGGGACTCGAAGCCCACCAGCCGCCGCCCGGTGATCGACACCTGGGGCTGGTAGAACAGCTCGAACTCGCCGTTGGCGAGGGCGCCGCGCAGGGCGCTCTCGATGCTGAGCCGGTCCCGCGACCAGGTGTTCATCTCGGCGGCGTAGAAGGTGAAGCGCCGTCCGCCGTCCTCCTTGCCCCGGTACATCGCCTTGTCGGCCATCGACAGCAGGGCGTCGGCGTCGGTGCTGTCCTGGGGGCCGAGGCTGATGCCGATGCTGCAGGCGAGGGACAGCCCGTGCACGTCCACGCCTTCGATCTCCCGGTCGAGCAGTTCGAGGATCTTGGTGGCGATGGTGGCGACCGAGTGGCGGTCGGCGAGGCCGTCGAGCAGGACGATGAACTCGTCGCCGCCCCAGCGCGCCACGGTGTCTTCGGTGCGCACCGCGGCGGTGAGGCGGCGGGCCACGTTCTGCAGCACGAGGTCGCCGCAGTGGTGGCCGAGACTGTCGTTGATGCGCTTGAAGCGGTCGAGGTCGATGAACAGCACCGCCACCATGCTGCCCGAGCGGGTACTGCGGGCGATCGCCCGCTGCAGCCGGTCGAGCAGCAGGCTGCGGTTGGGCAGCCCGGTGAGGGGGTCGTGGGTGGCTTCGTGGCGCAGCCGCTGGGTGGAGGCGACGCTCTCGGTGACGTCGTGGAAGGCCAGCACCGCGCCGCCTTCGTCGCTGGCGATGGGGGTGAGGGTCAGGGTGAGCATGTGGCGGGCGCCGTCGGCGCTGGTCCAGGCCAGGGGCGCGGGCAGCGTGACCTGCCTGCCGTCGGTGAGGCAGCGCCGGAGGAGCTGGCCGAGCCGGGAGGCTTCGGCGGTGAAGCGGCCCAGCAGGGGCCCGACCGGCTGTCCGCCGAGTTCGGCCAGGCTGGCGCCGAGCAGCCGCCCGGCCACCGGGTTCATGAACACGATGGCGCCCTTGCCATCGACGGAGATCACCCCGTCGGCGATGGAGCGCAGGGTGGCGTCGGCCTGGCGGTGGGCCCGCTGCAGGTGCCGCCGGGTGTCCACGAGGCGCAGCACCAGCGTCAGCAGGTGCCCCGCGATGAGGCCCCCCGTCGCCGCGGCGGGGGGCACCCACACCTGTGCCTCCCGGAGCAGCACGCCGCTGGCGGCGAAGGGCAGCAGCAGCCCGCCGGTGGCGAGGGGAATCCGTAGCGCCCGCCGCGTCGGACGGAAGACCATCGCCGGGAGCAGCAGGAGCAGGGTTGCCGACAGGGTCAGGGTGGTGCTGGCGGTGTGGTGGACCCGTCCGCTCATCAGCGCTTCGTAGGCACGGGCGTGGAATTCGACGGCGGGCATCGGGCGTCCGTTGGCGGTGCCCGGGGTGGCCAGCCCGGCATCCAGGCCCGCCGCCACGGCACCCACGAAGACGGCCTTGCCGGCCAGCCCGGCGGCGAGGGCCGGGTCGCGGAGGATGTCGATGTACGAGTAGACCGGCGGGGTGTCGCCGGGCCGGGGGTAGGGCAGCAGCATCTCGCCGGCGCGCACCCACTGGTGGGCCGAAGCGTGGGCGGGCGCGTCGGCGCCGGGCGTGGGCGGGTGTTCCGCCTGCACGGTTTCCGCGACGGCCAGGGACAGGGCCGGCCAGCCGGCGCCGCCGACACCGGCCTGGCGGAAGGTCCGGCGGGCCAGGGCGTCGGCGTCGAGCTCCACGTCCACATGACCGAGGGCGGCGGCGCCGGCGGCCAGGCCCGGCAGCGGCAGGAGGGCCCGCACGCCGTCGCCGTCGTCGGCCTCGGCGGGGGCTACCGGCAGGCTCACGCGGCCGGAGCGGGCGAGGGCCGCCGCCAGCTGGTGGTCGCCGCTGCCGGGCTCGGTGAACAGGATGGACATGCCCACCGCGGCGGCGCCCGCGTCGGTGAGCCGGTCGAGCAGCTGGCCGTGGAGGTCGCGATCCCAGGGCCAGCGCCCGAGCGCGGCGATGCTGCGTTCGTCGACGGCGACGATGACCGCCTGCGCCGCCGGAGCCCGGGCGGGAGCGGTCAGCGCTTCGAGGCCGTCGTACAGCAGGAGGTCGACCCGCGCCACGGCGCTCAGCTCGGCCAGCACCGCCAGGGCGGCGGCGAGGGCGACGAGCAGCCAGCCCCAGCGCGCCAGGAGCCAGCGGCGGATCCGCGACGTGGGGTTCACAGCACCAGGAAGAGGGCGGGCACCACCAGCAGCAGCGCTTTCCAGTAATCCCGCGGGATGTCGACCTGCTGCGGCTTGCCCCACGGGCCCGGCGGATTGCCGGGTTCGAGGCTGCGGATGCGCACGTGGTGGACGCCGGGGGACGGGGGCGTCATCGACAGGGCGGGGGTGTCGGTCTGGAGGTCGTGCTCGGGGCTGGCGAACGATGGGTCGGTGCTCAGCTGAACCTGATAGCGGTGGTCGGCGCCGCTGGCCCGCCAGCGCAGCTCGAGGGTGCCGACGCCCAGCCGGGGCGGCTCCGCCTGGGGGCCCGGGGGCGGGCGGCGGAAGCCCTGGGGGTCGGAGAACGGCCCGCGACCTTCGGCGGCGGTGGTCACGGCGACGCGCCAGAAGTAGCTTCCCGGCGCGAGGTCGTCCGCCAGCTCGACGCCGTTGTCGGTGAGGTCGTCGCGCTCGACGATGAGCTGCCTGAAGCCGGCATCGCTGGCGAGCTGGAAGTGGTAGCGGCTGGCCTCGGCGATGCGCGCCCAGCGGAAGGCCGGCCGCTCCTCGGCGACGCTGCTGCCGGGGGTCGGCTGGCTGGGGAAGGGGGGCTCGGGGCGGGCGTCGACAAGGATGCTGCGCTCGGCGTCGAAGCCTTCGAGGCCGTCCGCGGCGACGGCCCGCACGCGGATGCGGTGGACCCCGTCGGGAAGCTCGGCCGGGGCGCGCGCCTGGGGCTGGGCGGCGGACAGGTCGGACTCGATCACCGAGAAGCCGGCCTCCGGCGCGAACTGGGTGCGGTAGCGCACCGCGCCGGCGACGGCGGGCAGGTCGAGGCTGACCGGCAGGCGGTCGATGCGCTCGGGCAGCCCGTCCAGGCTGGGGGCGGGGAGCAGCGGCCTGGCGGCGCCGGGGGGCTGGCCGGCGGGGGCGCTGACGCCGGTGCCGGCCTTCATGACGCTGCGGCCGGCCCGGTTGCGGAGCTCGACCTCGCCTTCGAGGGTTTCGGTGCGCAGCACCTGGCCGGCTTCGCTGACCCGGAAGTGGGTGCCGCGCACCGCGGTGACGCCGGACGGGGTGTCGATGATGAAGCGCCCGCCGCTCTTGCGCTTGTCGGGGACCTTGTTCTCGACGTGGCCGCTGCGCAGCTCCATCCTGATCTGCCCACCGGGGGCGATCGCGGGTTGCCGGGCGGAATCGAGGCGCAGTTCGGAATCCGGGCCGAGCAGGCTGCGGCTGCCGTCGGGCAGGCGCAGCGTGAGGCTGCCGTCGGCGCCGGTGCGCAGGAGGCTGCCCTCGGCGACGGCCATCCCCCGCTCGAGCGCTCGGGGCACGCCCCGGTGGACCACCTCGACCCGGCCCTGGAGATCCTCGATGCGCACCGGGCGGGCCTGGCTGCGCAGCCAGTCGAGGGGGATGCGCAGCTGGGTGCCGGTGGGGATCGCCTCGGGCGCCAGGATGTGGTTGTAGCGCTGGAGCCGCGGCCAGTGTTCGAGGCTCTTGAGGTAGCGCGTGGTGATGTTCCAGGGGCTGTCGCCCGGGCGCACCACATAGATGAAGTCTTCGCCGCCGATCCCGGGCCCGGCGGCGCCGAGGAGCAGGGCGAGGGCGGCGAGGCGATGGCGCAGCGGGGCGCGGGGGGCGGGGCGTTGGGCGGAAGAGGTCGTGGGGTTGGAAGGGACCTGGAACTGCACGTCGTGTCCTATTTGCGTGTCGATTTTGCGGAGCGCGCTGGCCATGCCAGGAGCAAGGTTTTTTACGCAATTGTTATCGGCCCGGCAAGGTGGTTTCTTGACCCCTTGATACATATGCCACACGCCATGCTCAGCCCGGCACCAGCCGGATCACCAGTTCGCGCAGCCAGCTGACGGCCGGATCGGCATGGTTGCGCGGATGCCAGGCGAGGCCGAGGCGGAAGCCCTTGTCGTCATAGGGCAGCTCGAACATGTCGAGGGCGCCGGCGAAGCGCGCCATCAGCGTCGCGGGCAGGGTGCACACGTAGTCGGAGTTGCGCAGGATCTCGGGTACAAGCATGAATTTTTCGACTGAAAGCACCACGTTGCGCCGGCGGCCGATCTTCTCGAGGGCCTCGTCCACATAGCCGCTCAGGCGGCCGCCGATCTCGGCGACGAGCACGTGCTGCAGCGCGCAGTAGGCGTCGAGGTCGAGGGGGCCGTTGCCGCGGGGGTGGCCCTTGCGCTGGGCCATCACGAAGCGCCCCTCGATCAGCCGGCGGGTCTTCATGGTGTCGGGCACGAGGCGCTCGGTGGCGATCAGCAGGTCCACCTCGCCGCGCTCCATCTGGCCGGCGATCAGCGCCACCTCGGGGGTGCGGAAGGCGATGCGCACGCCGGGGCCGGCGTGGGCGGAGAGCTTCTCGATGAGGGGCAGGCCGATCACCGTCATCGCGTTGTCGTTGGCCGCCACCTGGAAGGTGCGCACATCGGTGAAGGGGTCGAAGCTCGGCTGGTGGCAGACTACCGCCTCGAGGTCCTTGAGGGCCGAGCTGAGGGGGGCGGCGAGGGCCAGGGCGCGGGCCGTCGGGGTCATGCCGCGGCCGGTCTCGGCGGGCAGCAGCAGCGGGTCGCCGAAGATCTGCCGCAGCTTGGCGAGCTGCGCCGACAGGGCCGGCTGGCTCAGGTGGAGGCGTTCGGCGGCGCGGGTCACGTTGCATTCGGCGAGCAGCGCGTCCAGCGAGACCAGCAGGTTGAGGTCGATGCGGCGCAGGTCGGTGGGGTGCTTGTTCATGAGTGATCTGCCGTGATTATGGGTCTGATATGGATAATCGATTTCAAATATAGGTTGTGCCACCCTAGACTGCAATCCATATCAGAGGCCGCCGCCTTCCTCCCGACTCCCGGGGCGCGGCGGGCCCGGCAAGAGAGGACAAGCAAATGGACATCGTCGAAACCCTGCGTGTGAACCCCGACCACAATGCCCTGCGCGAACAGGCCGCCAACGAGATCGAGCGCCTGCGCGTCGAGAACGCGCTCTTCCGCAACGCCCTCAAGACCGCCGACCAGGCCATCGCCGCCGCCCCCATCTGGCACAGCCAGCACCGGGTGCTGAGCGAGGTGATCGGCAGCCTCAAGAAGTCCCTCGGCCAGCTGGGACGGGGCAACTGCCCGGCCTGAGTGGCTGCGTCCGAGCCACCGCGGTTGTGCTGGACCGGCCGGCGACGGATGCCCGACAATCGGCGGCTGAATCAACCCCCACCGGAAAGGATTGCCGAATGAGCTACCCGAACACCCAGTTGCTGATCAATGGCGAATGGCAGGATGCCGCCGACGGGCGCACGCTGCCCGTCTTCAACCCGGCCACCGGTGCCGAGATCGGCCGCGTCGCCCACGCCGGTGTCGCCGACCTGGACCGGGCGCTGGCCGCGGCCCAGAAGGGCTTCGAGGCCTGGCGCGACGTGCCGGCCATCGAGCGGGCCCGCACCATGCGCCGCGCCGCTGCCCTGGTCCGCGAGCGCGCCGACAGCATCGCCGCCGTCCTGACCCAGGAAAACGGCAAGCCCCTGGCCGAAGCGAAGATCGAGACGATGGCGGCGGCCGACATCATCGAGTGGTTCGCCGACGAGGGCCTGCGCGTCTATGGCCGCCTCGTGCCGAGCCGCAACCCGGCGGTGCGCCAGATGGTGGTGAAGGACCCGGTGGGCCCGGTGGCCGCCTTCACGCCGTGGAACTTCCCGATCAACCAGGCCGTGCGCAAGGTGTCGGCGGCGCTGACCACCGGCTGTTCTATCCTCGTCAAGGCCGCCGAGGAGTCGCCGGCTGCGCCCGCCGCGTTGCTGCGCGCCTTCGTCGATGCTGGTGTGCCGGCCGGCGTGGTCGGCCTGGTTTATGGCACCCCGGCCGAGATCTCCAGCTACCTGATCCCCCATCCGGTGATCCGCAAGGTCAGCTTCACCGGCTCGACGGTGGTCGGCAAGCAGCTCGCCGCCCTGGCCGGCCAGCACATGAAGCGCGTCACGATGGAGCTGGGCGGCCACGCCCCGGTGATCATCGCCGAAGATGCCGACCTCGAACTGGCCGTCAAGAGTTCCGGCGCGGCCAAGTTCCGCAATGCCGGCCAGGTGTGCATCTCGCCGACCCGCTTCCTGGTGCACGAGAGCGTCCGCAACGACTTTGCCGCCGCGCTGGCCCGCCACGCCCAGTCCCTCAAGGTGGGCGACGGCCTGGCCGAAGGCACCCAGATGGGCCCGCTGGCCAACCCGCGCCGCGTCGTGGCGATGACCAGCCTGCTTGAAGACGCCGTGCAGCGCGGCGCCACGGTGGCCGCCGGCGGTGTCCGCCTGGGCGAGCAGGGCAACTTCTTCGCCCCCACGGTGATCACCGACGTGCCCCTCGACGCCAGGGTCTTCAACGACGAGCCCTTTGGCCCGGTGGCGGCGATCCGCGGTTTCAACACCCTCGAGGAAGCCATCGCCGAGGCCAACCGCCTGCCCTACGGCCTGGCCGCCTACGCCTTCACCCGTTCGCTGAAGAACGCCCACCTGCTGAGCCAGCGCGTCGAGGCCGGCATGCTGTGGATCAACCAGCCGGCGCTGCCGCTGCCCGAGATGCCCTTCGGCGGCGTGAAGGATTCCGGCTACGGCTCCGAGGGCGGCCCGGAAGCCCTCGAGCCCTACCTCAACAGCCGCGCGGTCTCGATCGCCAACGTGTAAGCCCTGCACCGGGGGGCTGCCGGCCTTGTCGGCGGGCCCCCGGCTCCGGGCGGAACCCTCCCTTCGTACAACCCCGTACCCCCTTTTGATCGCCCCAAAAATGGAACCCAGCAAACCCATCGCCGCTTCGGCGCCGGCCATGCCCGGCCACGTGACCCGCATCGCCCGCCGGCGCGCCCGGCCGGGCCAGGAGGCCGCCTACGAGGCGCTCGTCCGCGAGATGTTCGGCCAGATGCGGGCCAGCAAGGGCTTCCTGGCGGCCGACCTGCTGCCCCCCGAGGCGCCGGGTGGCGACTATCAGGTGGTGGTCAACTTTGCCTCCGAGGCCGACCTGGCGGCCTGGGACGCCTGCCCGGCCCGCTCGGCGATCCATGCCCGCATGCGCGAGGTGGCCGAGGCCGAGCCCGAGTACCGCAGCCTGTCGGGCCTCGAGGCCTGGTTCGCGCCGGCGGTGGTGCCGGCGTCGATGCATCCGCCCCGCGCCCGGATGGCGCTGGTGACCTGGCTGGGCATCTTCCCCACGGTGTCCTTCTTCCTGTATTTCGTGCTGCCCTACCTTCAGGGGCTGCCCTTCCTGCCGCGCACGGCCCTGCTCACCGCGCTGATCGTGATGACCATGACCTGGGTCGTGATGCCCCGCCTGACCCGCTGGATGCGGGGCTTCCTGAACCCCCACGCCAAGAAGTGACCTTCCGGCGGGGCGCCCCGCCGGGCAAAAACGCGCTCCTTGACAGCCGTCAAACGACGGAAAAATTTGCCGCCCAGCGTGTTCCGATAAAGCGGTAGGGTATGTGATGGGTGGTCCGCATCCTCCGCGGACACCCCCCTACAGGAGCAGGCACGATGGAGCTGGCAATGAAGCCGATGGGCGCGATCGGGTCGATGGGGCCGCCATCGACGGAGCTCGAGGGCCAGGTGCCCGGCAACCGGGGCATCTGGGTGGGCATCCTGTGCGAGCTCACCGAGTTCGCGCTGATGTTCCTTGCCTACGCCTGGTTCAAGCACAGCCACCCGGAAGACTTCCAGCGCGGGCCGGCGATGCTGTACACCGCCTGCGGCGTGGCCAACACCGTGGTGATGCTGACCAGCGGCTACTGTGCCGTGCGGGCCCTGCTGGCGATCCAGCGCAACGACCGGCGCCGTGCCGGCAACTGGCTGATCCTCACCCTCATCGGCGGCCTCGCCTTTCTGGGCATCAAGGCCTGGGAGTTCAACTGGAACGTCGAGCATGGCGTCGTCGGCACCGGCAACAGCTTCGTGGCCATGTACTACTACCTCACCTTCAATCACCTGGTGCACGTGGTGTGGGGCTGCCTGGGCCTGATCTGGGTCATCCTGCGCAATGCCTTCGGTGCCTACAGCGCCGACGACCACGAGGGCCTCGAGGCGGCCACGCTGTACTGGCACGCCACCGACCTGGCCTGGATCGTGATCTTTCCGCTGCTCTACGTGTTGCGCTGAGGGAGGGCCAGACCATGAGGACACGGGAACAACGCATCACCCTGGTGTGGCTGGCGCTGGTGACGCTGACCCTGGGCAGCGCCTGGCTCGGCGAGGAGGGCTGGCCGGCGCCCGCCACCGCCCTGCTGGTGGCGCTCATCGTGGCGGTCAAGGGGCTGCTGGTGATCCGCCACTACATGGGGCTCGTCGGCCAGGGCTCGCGCCTGCGCGCCGCGATGCGCATGTATTTCGTGGTGATCCCGGCGCTGATCCTGGTGGCCGGCGGCGCGAGCTGGCTGGCGGCCTGAGCCGGGGGCAGCCGGAGCCGCCGCCCCGGGCCTTGTCAAAACGGGCAAAAACATTCGACGTTGCCGAAATGCCTTGCTATTGTGTGGTTTAGCGGACCTCTTCCTGGCCGCCTTTCACAAATGGAGCGCGTCAATTGGGTACTAAGCTTTATGTGGGCAACCTTGCCTACAGCGTGGACAAGAGCCGCCTTGAAGAGATGTTCGCCGGCTTCGGCGCCGTGCTGTCGGCGCAGGTGATCATGGATCGCGAGACCAACCGTTCGAAGGGGTTCGGCTTCGTCGAGATGGGGTCGGAGCAGGAGGCGCAGGCGGCCATCGCCGCGCTCAACGGCAAGAACATGGACGGCCGCAACCTCACGGTTAACGAAGCCCGCCCGCCGGAGCCCCGCAGCGGTGGCTTTGGTGGTGGCGGTCGCCGCGGCCCGGGTGGTGGTTCGGGTGGCTTCGGTGGCAGCGGTGGTGCCGGCCGGCGCGGTCCCGGCAGTGGCGGTGGTTTTGGCGGTGGTGGTCGTTACTGACCCGGCCTGCGGCTGTCCTGGCGGCCGCCACGCTTCCCCCGGTTGGCCGCATCAGCCCTGTCGAGGGGGCGCCGAATAAAAAAACCCGCGCGAGCGGGTTTTTTTGCGCCGGTCGCCGAGGGGCGTCAGGCGGCCTCGAAGTGCTCCAGCATCAGCTGGATGCCGGCCACTCCGTTGTACTCGTTCACTGCCAGCCTGAAAGC
>RRZT012400777.1_pt1 | contig 15473 bp, 12 predicted proteins | sample 2165551 | NCBI WGS metagenome assembly RRZT01 (sample SAMN10456910, study PRJNA506462) | wastewater metagenome | biome: wastewater; feature: sludge; material: wastewater sludge; isolation source: wastewater sludge with Escherichia coli K12::gfp cells carrying plasmid... | place: USA: Moscow, Idaho... | reverse complement strand
TACTTGAGGACGTTCTTACGGATTTCGAAGTTGCGCGATTCGACGGCCTTCTGCGCGTTGCGCACGCCCTTGGACACGCTCTTCGATTCGATCGGCAGACCTTCCGGAAGACCGCGGGACATCACACGCGCAACAAGCTGGGTGTTGAACAGACGCATGAGGTCGTCCTCGAGGCTCAGGTAGAAACGGGATTCACCCGGATCGCCCTGACGACCGGAACGGCCGCGCAGCTGGTTGTCGATACGGCGAGACTCATGGCGTTCGGTGCCGAGCACGTACAGACCGCCAAGCTTGGCGACTTCGTCGTGCTCGTCCTTGACCTGTGCCTTGACCTCGGCCAGCGTACCGGGCCAACGCTTCTCGTACTCCTCCGGGGTGTCCTCGGGCGAGTAGCCTTCCTTCTTGAGCTTGGCGTCGGCGAGGAACTCGACGTTGCCGCCGAGCATGATGTCGGTACCACGGCCGGCCATGTTGGTGGCAACCGTGACTGCGCCCTTACGACCGGCGACCGCGACGACCGCGGCTTCCTTCGCGTGATGCTTCGCATTGAGCACCTGGTGAGGAATCTTCGCCACATCAAGCAATGAGGAGACGACTTCGGAGGATTCGACCGATGCAGTGCCCAGCAGAACCGGCTGACCCTTGGTATGGCGCTTGGCGACGTCCTCGATAATCGCGTGCAGCTTTTCTTTCTTCGTGCGGAAGATCAGATCGTCCTGATCCTTGCGGATCATCGGCTTGTTGGTCGGAATCGGGATCACGCCAAGCTTATAGGTGCCCATGAATTCGGCGGCCTCGGTCTCGGCGGTACCGGTCATGCCGGCAAGCTTGTCATACATGCGGAAGTAGTTCTGCAAGGTGATGGTCGCGAAAGTCTGGTTCTCCGCCTTGACCTCGACGCCTTCCTTCGCCTCGATGGCCTGATGCAGGCCTTCGTTGTAGCGACGACCCGGCAGGATACGGCCGGTGTGCTCGTCGACGATGAGTACCTCGCCGTGGGTGACCACGTAGTCGCGGTCGCGAAGGAAGAGCTCCTTGGCCTTGATTGCGTTGTTCAGATAGCCGATCAACGCGGTATTGCTGGGCTCATAGAGATTGTCAATGCCGAGGTAATCCTCAACCTTGCTGATGCCCGGGTCAAGGATACCGACGGTCTTCTTCTTCTCGTCGACCTCGTAGTCCTCGTCTCGGGTGAGCTTGGGGACCAGACGCGCGAACTGGCGGTACCAACGGGTGACATCACCCTCGGCCGGGCCGGAGATAATCAACGGGGTACGGGCCTCATCGATCAGGATGGAGTCGACCTCATCGACGATGGCGTAATGGTGGCCGCGCTGCACAAGCTCGCTCTTGTCCCACGCCATGTTGTCGCGCAGATAATCGAAGCCGAACTCGTTGTTCGTGCCATACGTGATGTCGGCATTGTACTGTTTGCGGCGCTCCTGCGGCTTCTGGTCGGTGACGATGCAGCCGACACTCATACCGAGGAACCGGTAGACGCGGCCCATAAGCTCGCTCTGGTAGCTGGCGAGGTAGTCGTTGACGGTGACCACATGCACGCCCTTGCCTTCGAGCGCATTGAGGTAGCTCGGCAGGGTTGCGACCAAAGTCTTGCCTTCGCCGGTCTTCATTTCTGCGATATTGCCCCAATGCAATGCCGCACCGCCCATGAGCTGCACGTCAAAGTGACGCATGCCCAGTGTGCGCTTCGAAGCCTCACGTACGGTGGCGAACGCCTCCGGCATAATGTCGTCAAGGCTCTTGCCGTTGTCAAGCTCCTGCTTGAACTTGGCGGTCTGTCCTTTGAGTTCCTCGTCGGAGAGGGCCGATATCTCGTCCTCAAGCGCATTCACCGCTTTCGCGACGTTTTCCAGCTTCTTCAGCTGGTGGCCTTCACCCATACGTAGGGCCTTGTCGACGATGTTTACCACGTTTCGCTCCCTAGTTAATTCAGCACGACGAGCGCGGCGGGCTACCCAGTCCGCACACAACTCATCCCATAGTACGCGACGGAGGGGATTTTACACTCCCCTGCTCCAATTGCGCCGACACGGGCGGGTCGTGCGCCCGGCCGGCATGACGGGAGCCCGCGTGCACTGCAACGCGGGCTCCCGTCGCTATATTTCTACGGAACCGCTATCGAGCGGCCGGTGTTCAGGCTTCCTTCTTGGCCTTGGCCACGTTTTCGGCGGTGTCGATCTCGAAGACGCCGTAGCTCCAACCGTGACGATGGTAGACCACCGACGGACGACCGGTTTCCTTGTTGACGAACAGGAAGAAGTCGTGGCCGATCAGCTCCATCTCATACAGGGCCTCGTCGATGCTCATCGGTTCAGCGATGTGCAGCTTGCGACGGATGACAATCGGCGTGTCGCCAACCTGGACCTCAACGGATTCACCCGGACCCAAATCGGATGCCACCGCAGCCTGCGGGCTGTTGTCCGGCTCCTCTTCCTTGGGCTCCTCCTCGTCCGGGGTCTCAACCGGTCCAAGATCGACCGGAACCGGGTTGACATAACCACGACGGTGATTCTTGCGGCGATCACGGGCACGACGCAGACGGAGCGTCAGCTTGTCCAGAGCCATGTCGAGAGCGCTATACTCATCGGAGCTCGACGCTTCGGCGCGGACTACGGTGCGTCCGGCCACCACGGTGATCTCAACGCGCTTGGCGGTATCTGCCTGACGCGGATTACCCTCGTGGGTCACGACAATCTGAGCGCGCTGGGCGTCCGGAGCGATTGCGGTCACACGATTCATCTTGCTTTCAACGACGTCACGGAATTTCTGACTGATCTGCGTGTGACGTCCGGTGATGACGATTTCCATGTGGACCTCCTAGCCTCAAGCGGTGTTACCCGCTGTGTGTGGGTTGTTCCGAACTGCGTCTTCGCCGTCCGGGTATGTCTTATTGTAGCCGAATACTTCGCAAAGTGAAGACAATTCGCTCTCGGGTGTCAGAATTTTCCTCGTCATCGTGCTGTATCGGGCGTGTGCTTATAATAGTGATTCTGAGACCCCATGATGGCCGCGGTCAATATGACTGAGGAACTTCCGGGCTCCACAGAGCACGATGGCGGATAACATCCGCCCAGGGTGACCTGAGAGATAGCGCAACAGAGAACAGACCGCCCGGCTTCGGCCGAGTAAGGGTGAAACGGCGGTGCAAGAGACCACCGGGCCACTGGTGACAGCGGCCGCATGGCAAGCCTCATCGGGAGCAAGGCCAAGCAGAAGACGTCAAGGGTTGCTCGCCCATGTCTTCGGGTAGGCTGCTAGAGCCTGGCGGCAACGTCAGGTCGAGATGGATGGCCATCCGTGTGGAGACACACGACAGAACCCGGGGTATGTGGGGTCTCGTTTACTTCCAGGACCCGCCACTTAGGCGGGTCCTGTTGTATCCGGCGGCAGTTTGCATGCCAGTGTATCAAGTATCGGTGTATCGGGCATCGGGGCGTATAGGCCAACACGCGTTCCGACGCCGGCGCTTTTGCAGCTCGCAAACCGTGTATCACACCTTCTGCCGACACCCACAAGCCACCCAGCGTCGGCACAACCTTCCACTGACACCCACGACTCCCTCAGCGTCGGCACAACCTTCTACCGACACCCATGACTCCCTCAGCGTCGGCAGAAGCAGAGGGATTTTCGGTGAGACGGCGCATGCTGACAATGCCGACCTGTATGCCCTCGATGCGGGTACAACTGGAGAATCGCGGCAGCCAGCGAAATCCGACAGTCCTCGCAAACCATCCTCGTGCGCGACCCACTTCGCATGCGACGGTCTTCGTACGCGACCGTCCTCGTGCGCAACCGTCCTCACACTCGACGGCCCTCACTCGCATGCATCCGTCATCAGTCGCAAATAGAAAGACGAGACGAGCACGCCGACAGCCGCGATGCACCCCGCCACGCGCACCAACTCGACCACGTCAAGAAACATGACGAGACGTGGTCGCCGAGAGCCGCGATGCCCGGACACGCCGTTAGCTGGCGCATCCGGGCATCGCGGTTGCGATTCCACAAGAATCAGGTATGCCTCATCAGGCATCCTTGTCGAACAGGCTGTGCGATATGTCCCGCAGGATGTCAGGACTATGACCTTTGCGCCCGCCGGCAGCCCAGAACCGCCTCCGCCTGACTTGCAAATCAAGCCCCGCTGTACGAGCAGCGACACTACGCCCGAGCTCCCAAGCCGCATCGACGAATACGCCGGCTTCACGGGCTTCGCTGACCACCTGTTGAGACAGTGCTCGGTCAACGCGTTTGCGCGACAGCTCAAGCAGTGTACCGCGCTCCCCCAGCATGCGCCCGGCGCAATACCTGACCACTGATCTTGCGTATTCCTCGTCGTTGACGAGACCGACTTCACGCAATCTCGCTACGACAGCGTCGGCGACGGTTTCGTCGTACCCCTTGAGGACAAGACGCTCCAGCAGCGCCGCGCTCGAACGATCCGCACGGTCCAGCAGACGCAATGCCGCTTCCCGGCAAGCATCCTCATCACATGGGTCGCTCGGCCCTTCCTTAGATGCGGCAACGCCTTTGGCCCCGGCGCCCCTGGCCCACGACCTTCCGGCCCGTTTGGCTTTTCCGCGCGCCCAACTCCGCGCATGTGACCTAGCATCGTGTTGATTATGGTCTTCCGGATGCCCGTCGTTCGCATCTTCGAGGGCATCCGACCGAGGCGCGCCCATCGCCACGTCTGATACGGCATCATGCGCGGCGATGGGAGTACCGTGTTGCGCGATAAACGCTTCGGCGTCGATCATCGGATGTCAGGCTTTTTTCGATGCCGCCGCAGAATCGGCAGCAGCCGCTTTGCCAGCCTGGCCACTTGTCGGCGCGGCAGCCACTGCCGCCTCATCGCCGTCAGCGAATTGGTCAGTCGGCTCAATCAGGCCGAACGCCTCCTTGACCTTGGTCTCAATCTCGTCGGACAGCTCGGGATTGTCTTTGAGATATTTGCGCACGTTCTCACGGCCTTGACCCAACTGGTCGCCGTTGTAGGTGAACCAGGAGCCCGACTTCTTGATGACATTGCTCTGCAACGCCATATCGATGATCGAGCCTTCCTTGGAAATGCCTTCGCCGTAGAGCACGTCGAACTCGGCGGACTTGAACGGCGGCGCCATCTTGTTCTTGACGACCTTGACCCTGGTACGGCTGCCGACGGCTTCGTCCCCGTTCTTCAGGGTTTGAATACGTCGAATGTCAAGACGCACCGACGAATAGAACTTCAATGCCTTGCCGCCGGTGGTAGTTTCCGGATTGCCGAAGAACACACCGATCTTCTCGCGCAACTGATTGATGAAAATCGCCGTGGTGTTGGCTTGTGCCAGGGCGCCGGTCATCTTGCGCAACGCCTGGCTCATCAAACGCGCCTGAAGACCGACATGGCTGTCGCCCATATCGCCTTCGATCTCAGCCTTAGGCACCAGCGCGGCCACAGAATCGATGACGATCACGTCAAGCGCACCAGACCTGATGAGCATATCCGCGATTTCCAATGCCTGCTCGCCGTTGTCTGGCTGGGAGACGATCAGTGAATCAGTGTCCACCCCCAAATGGCGTGCATACACCGGATCCAATGCGTGTTCGGCGTCGATGAACGCGGCGACACCGCCCGCCTTCTGCGCGTTGGCGACAACATGCAGCGCAAGCGTGGTCTTGCCGGAAGATTCCGGTCCGAAAATCTCCACGATACGGCCGCGCGGCAACCCGCCGATGCCTAGGGCCATGTCAAGCGCAAGTGAACCAGTGGGGATTACTTCAACATTCTGCTCCGGATGATCACCCAGACGCATTGCCGAGCCTTTTCCGAAGCTCTTCTCCACCTGCGCAAGCGCAGTGTCCAATGCGGCTTTACGCCGGGGATCGATCTCGTGATCCCCGGACTCCTGGGCGGCCCCGCCAGCTTTGGCGCCCGCCGCTTTGGCCGATTTTGTCTGCTGTGCCATGTGTTCTCCTTATCTTCACGATTTCAGCGACGATTTCCACGCTACGTGAACCACGCCGATGGTTCCACCCCCCACCGGCAATGTGGTCAAAGGTTGCATTGCCTTCTGCGCCAAGGTCTCAGGGCATCCCGTCACGGAATCGTGTCGTGCTGTTACCACTATACCGCATCATGCGAACAAATGTTCGAATACCACCCGCCGGGCAGCGCGAGCTGAATGTCCATCACCTGCCGTGTCACCGACCGGCGGGCAGTGGCGGCGCGTTGTGGTCCTTCCCCCAACGCCTGGAATCGGGGATATCCATCTGGTCGCACAACACATTCCACACGACGCGGGGCTCCTCCCCCGCGGCAAGTGCTTCGACCACCGTCATATCACCCAGTTTGGGCAGCCGTTGATCCTTGGACAGGCTCCGACCATACACGCGGCCGAACACCTCCTCCAACAGTTGCCAGAATTCACGTTCACGCACGCAGCAAGTCTCGCACAACCGGGCTACAAGCCCATCTGCGACCGCACACTTTCTACTTGCCTGCCTCCAATTGCACACCTGCCACCACGCATCCGCCTGCGCCAGGGAGCATCCGCGCCGCCGAAGCCGCACACACAAAACGGGCGCCTCCCGCCGTAATCGGCAGGAAGCGCCCGCGTTTTCTAACAAACCGTCAACCGGCGATTCTTCGCCGATGTCCGGCTAACACCCATCAATCAGGCATGCACCGAATCGAGATAATCAGCCACCATACGCAACATCTGCGCGGTGCTCAAGCCGAGTGAAGCTGCAATCGAGCTGAGCAGCTCCGAGCTCGCTTCTTTCTGGCCACGCTCCACCTCGGAAAGATAGCCAAGGGAAACTCCCGCCTTCTCGCTGACCTCACGCAAAGTCTTATGGTCACGGGTGCGCAAATCGCGCAACACATGGCCAATGGCCTCACGCAGGGAGACATCCTTCAGCTGCGAGGCCTCCTCATGCTTGCGAATCGTGGCATGCGGCTTGGTGTGCTCGGCGTCTTCCTCTTGCCACATGCGAGACAGCGCCGACTGACGCTCGTCCTTCGCCTTCTTCGCGGCACGCGCACGCAGCACCTGCTGCTGCGCGAACATCACAGCACGACGCTGGGCCGGCGTCAAATCACGCATACGCGCCGCCTGCCCCGCACGAATCTGGGAATTCTGAACTGCCTTGGTTTCCGTCATCTGATTGGTCTGGGTCATCGTTTCCATCTGTGCAACCCCTTTCGGCTTCGTGTCGTTTTTCTACACCATGAACAACCGGGAGTGCGGTGAAATTATTCCTGTAGCCCAACTGTGAGCTGCCTCACATTGTTCAATACGTGCCATACCGTCTGTTCGCGCACCCGCCCGCGATCGCCGTGCAAATGCAGTTCCACCGCGGATTCGGTGCGCTCCCCACCCGTCAACACGGCCGGAAGGGAACAGCCGATATACACAAGACCAGCGGGCTTGTCCCCGTCAGGCCCGGGACCGGCGACCCCGGTTGTGGACAGGCCGATCACACGGCCCCCGTACTCCGGCTGATCATACAGGCGGGCGGTCGCGGCGGCCATCTGACGGGCGACCTCAGGATGCACCGCACCTTCACGCGCCAACAACGAGGCATCGACGCCGAGAATCTTCGCCTTCGCGCGGATGTCATAGGTGACGGCAGACCCGAGGAATACCTCGGACGCGCCCGGAATACGTACGAACGCGTCCGCAAGCAGGCCGCCCGTCAGCGATTCGGCGGCGGCGATTTTCACGCCGTGCCGCTTGCAATACTCCAGCACCTGAGCGGCGAGCCCGTCACGCTGCGCCAAACCATACCCCGTGACCGGCATTCAGCGCTCCGTGGCCTGCGCGGCACCCCGACGCGCTTTGACGACGCGGTACACGTACAGCGCCCCTGAATACAGGCACAGGAACAGCGCCACGTAGATCAGGAAGTTCGTGATGAAAGTGTAGACATTCAGCGCAGTGGCATTCGTGATGAACGTGTACGCCGGAACCAGCAGCATGCCCAGGCCGATGCACTGGCACAGCGTCTTGTACTTGCCGGCCTTGTCCGCCGCGATTACCTTGCCGCCGGTGTCGATGACGAAGAAGCGCATCACGGTGATACCGATCTCACGGATGAGGAACAGGATGGTCACCCACCAGAAGACCTCGCCGAATGCGGAGGCAACGATCAGTGTTGAGCAGGTGAGCAACTTGTCGGCGATCGGGTCCATGAGTTTGCCCAGCTCGGTGACCTGGTTGTATTTTCTGGCCATCCACCCGTCGAGTTTGTCGGTCGAAGCGGCGATGATGAACAGAATCGCGGCCGTCCACCGCAGGCCGTGACTATGCGAACCCCACGGGCCGGCGGCGATATCGATGCCAAGAAAGACCAGCACCAACACGATTCGCGTATAAGTGACGATGTTCGGAGGGCTGTTCCAGCCGTCCAGAAGCGATACCTTGTGTTCTTGTTCAGTCTGCATACCGTTCACCTTACCTCTACTGCACTACCGGACGATGACAACAAGCTTTGAATTCACTAGCGGCTTGGCGCGTCCGGCCAGGGTATCCGCGCCCGTGCCTGAAGTGTCTGCGCGATGTCGAAGACACCTCCATAGTGCCACCGACATCGCACAAATCCCGCCGCCGTGTCTTCAAATCCTCTCGGGCGATTACGCCTCGCCATCCGCCCCGCCATCGGAAACTCCGCCCGAAACAATCGAATCGGTTTTGCCTTCAATGAACGCAAGCACCTGCGGCAAATCCTGCGGCTGGACCAACACTTCCCTGGCCTTGGACCCCTCGGACGGACCGACAACCCCACGCGATTCAAGCAAATCCATCAGACGCCCGGCCTTGGCGAAGCCGACACGCAGCTTGCGCTGGAGCATGGACGTCGAACCGAACTGGGTGGTGACCACCAGCTGGGCGGCTTGCAGAAGTACATCCATATCGTCACCGATGTCTTCGGTCGGGTCGACCGTATGCTTGTCCGCCTCCTTGGCCATCTGCTCGATGTCCTCGCGATAATGCGGTTTGCGTTGGGTGCGTACGAATTCGACCGCTTTGCGAATCTCGGATTCCCCGACCCACGAGCCTTGCACACGAATGGGACGCGCCTGTCCCATCGGCAGGAACAGCGCATCGCCCTGTCCGATCAGGGTCTCGGCGCCTGTAGTATCGAGGATCACGCGCGAATCCGTCGCCGACGAGGTCGCGAATGCCAAGCGAGACGGGATATTCGCCTTAATCAGGCCGGTAACCACATCGACCGACGGACGCTGGGTGGCGAGCACCAGATGTACGCCGGCGGCGCGAGCCAGCTGGGTGATGCGCTGGATCGAGCTTTCGACATCGTTCTTCGCGACCATCATGAGGTCAGCCATCTCGTCGACAACCACCAGCAGGTACGGGTATGGGGCAACCTTGCGTTTCGAGCCGGCCGGGGCATGCACTTTGCCTTCCATCACGGCCTTGTTGAAGTCCTTCATGTTGCGGAAGCCGAAGAACTGGAGGTCGTCGTAGCGGGCGTCCATCTCCTTGACCACCCATTCCAGCGCCTGAGCGGCATGCTTCGGATCCGTGATGATCGGCGTGAGCAAATGCGGGATGCCGGCGTACGCGGACAATTCAACGCGCTTGGGGTCGACGAGAATCAAGCGCACCTGCTCCGGCGTGGCGCGCATGATAATCGACATGAGCATCGAGTTGATAAAGCTGGACTTACCTGAACCGGTCGCGCCGGCGACCAGCAGATGCGGCATTTTCGTCAGATCGGCGGTGACGAAATGACCTTCGACATCCTTGCCGACACCGGCGAGCATCGGATTGGGGTCGTTGCGTGCCTTGTCCGAACGAAGCACGTCGCCCAAATGCACGATTTCGCGATCAATATTCGGAATCTCGATGCCGATTGCCGATTTGCCGGGAATCGGCGAGAGAATACGCACGTCGGAACTCGCCACCGCATAGGCGATATTGCGCTGGAGATTGGTGACCTTCTCGACCTTGACACCCGGTCCGAGCTCGACCTCGTACTGGGTGACGGACGGCCCGCGCAGGAAGCCGACGACTTTCGCGTCGACCTTAAATTGCTGGAACGTGTCGGTCAGCGCGCGGATGACATTGTCGTTCGCCGGAGTGCGCATCGCATGAGGCTTGCCTTTGACGAGCATGCCGAGATCTGGCAGCTGATAGGGCCGGCTCTCATCGGGCTCGGCGGGCGTCTGGCCGCCCGTCTGCCCGGCGCCCTCGTCAGTCTGTCCTTCGGACGTCCCGTATGCCCCGGTTCCTTCCGGATCGGTGGCACCAGCGGTTTGCGTGCCGTCGCCTTGTGCATCGCTCTGCGCGATAGCGGCCCACGGGTCGTTCCCCACCGACACACGCGAGGTGGGCACGATGGCCGGAGCTACCGGCATGTGGGCATGGTCGTCGACCGCTTGTGAGATGCCGGTGCCGTCCGGGGCCATCGAGGAGACGCCCGAAGACACCGTGCGCGGGGTGCCCAGACGGGTTTCAGCAGCTTCGCCATGCTGCTTGGCCGCATGGGAGAAGGCCTCGTCACCAGCGTATTCGTCAAGGCGATCGTCGCTGTCCTGCTTGGGTTTGCGACGAAACAGCCTGGCGAAGAATCCCGGCTTGCGCTCCGGCTGCGCCTCAACGTCATCATCGGAACCGTCATGGGCGGGCACGCCTTCGGCCATCTGCATGACGCCATCGCCGACCCGAACTTCGTTCGGGAACTGCTCGTCATCGTCCTCATCCTGATCGTCGTCACGATCCGCACCGCCGCCAAGACGATCAGCCAACGCGTGGAAGTGTTCGGGAAGATCCTGAACGTGGGTGCGTGTAATCAACAGCAGCGAGAACAGGGCGACAATCACGAATACGATGACCGCGAACACCTTCGACAGCCCCCATGCGAGCGGCGATCCCAGCAGGAAGCCGAACACACCGCCTGCATTCTCTAGGACCGACAGATCGAAACCGTGGGTGTCGGACGCCACAACGGCATCGATGATCGAGCAAATCGACCACAGCAGCAACACCCAGCCCGTCACCACACGCGGATTGTCGGAATCCTTGCCGGCATTGCGCATCAGACGAAACGCCACAATCGCGAGGAACACCGGAAGCACAACGCTCATCACGCCGAATGTGCCGGCGGCGAGCGTATGCAGGAAACGTCCCAAGGCCCCGTTGACCCGGAACCATTCGGAAGCGCAGAACAGCACCGAAAGAATCACCATTACAAAGCACAGGCCGTCACGCCGGTACATCGGGTCATACTCGCCGACGCCGGTGAGCGCCCTGACCGCAGCGCCGAAACCGCGCGGAATGGCGAGCAGCAGCTTCTTCCACAGCGGCTCCTCGCCGACGAGACGCTCGTCGTCAGACAATACGCGGGTGCGTGCCGTATCTTCCGTACCGGTACGTTTCGATGACCCGCTCGACCTGCGGCGGGTTGATGTCTTGTGCTCCTGTGAAGAGGATGAGGATGTGGTTCGTGCCATAGCGACTCTGATTCTAGCGTCCGGCGGTCACATCGTTGAAACGGGACAGCTTCGGCCTCTTACGCCTGAATGTCACCGAGATGGTGCTGGACGTATTCGTCGGCATGCGCGTCAATCGCGTCATACTCCCCCGCGTCCGCGTGATCGATAATTGCCATCGCGTTATCCAGCAGCTGAGGGTTCAGCGCCTCAAGCCAATGGATGCGCGGGTCGCGGCCGAACCATCCCATCTGTTTGCGGGCGAGCCTGCGGGTTTTCTGCGCGATATCGAAGAACGCGTCATCCTCGTCCCAGATGCCGTCCAGATAGTCGATGATCTGCTGGTAGCCCAGCGCCCGCCCGGCGGTGAAGCCCAGATGCGGGCGCAACCGGCGCACTTCGTCCACGAATCCATGTTCACGCATCGACTGGGTGCGTTGCATGATCCGGTCGTCAAGCTCGCGCCGCGGCAAATCAAGCCCGATCTGCACGCTGGGAATCACGTAACGGTAGCGGGGCAAGCTCGCCGAATACGGGCGTCCGGTTACTTCGATGACTTCAAGCGCACGGACAGTCCGCCGCGGGTTATGCGGGTCCATACGAGCCGCGGCCTCGGGATCCTTGGCCTTGAGCTCTTCGAACAGCGCGGCGGCGCCTTCCTCGCGCTCCCGCTGTTCCAAACGCTTGCGCACCTCGGGATCGGTGCCGGGGAAGGAGATGTCGTCAATCGCAGCGCGTGCGTACAGGCCTGAACCGCCGACCAGAATCGGCCTGATGCCTTGCGATTGCAGATCGTTGATACACTCGCGGGCAAGCGTCTGGAACCGGGCGACACTCATCGCGTCATCCGGGTCGATGATGTCAAGCAAATGATGCGGGACCTCGGCTTGTTCCTCAGGGGTAGGTTTCGCCGTGCCGATATCCATGCCCCGGTACATCTGGTAGGCGTCCGCGTTCACGATTTCCGCGCGCTCGCCGCGTTCCGCGAGGGCTTTCGCTATGGCGATGCCCAATCCGGTCTTGCCTGACGCCGTCGGACCGACAATCGAAACGGCACGCGGGGCCGAAGCCCCTGCGGATACAGTTGGCGACTGCTCGCAGCGGTCCAACAATCCGGAATCCTTCAGTTCTCCCATCGGTTCACTCTCGCCGTCCGCCTGCAGCATATACGCCTCCATGTCTGTCGTTTCTCTCCACCACTGTACTCAACCCACCCAGACGCCGCGGGACGCCCGGCACCGGTGTTCAGCCGCGACGGACCCGATAGGTTTGTCCCACCTGCGGATCGGGGTCGGCAATCAGATTATGCTCACCGGCGTGGGTGACGGTCGCCGTCACAAAATCACCGACCTGCGGCTGCGGACAGCCTTCAGGCACGCCGATATGCACCAACGCCCCGGTCCGCTCACGGCCGGTGACCCGATGCGTCTCATCGTCCTTCTTGCCATGGGTTCCGGTGACCATGACCTCCACATCTCGCCCTTCGAACTTGTCAAGCTCCTCTTGCGTGATCCGTTGCTGAAGAGCGAGCAGACGGTCGAAACGCTCCTGGACAACCTGCTTGGGAATCTGTTCCATCGCGGCGGCCGGGGTGCCCGGACGAGGCGAATATTCGAAAGTGAAGGCGGTCGAGAACCGCGCCTGTTCGACCACGTCGAGCGTACGCTGGAAATCCTCCTCGGTCTCCCCGGGGAATCCGACGATGATGTCGGTGGAGATGCGGGCGTCAGGCATCGCCTCCCTTACTTTGGACAGGATGGTCAAGAACCGTTCCGTACGGTACGAACGCCGCATGGCGCGCAGTACACGATCGGAGCCCGATTGCAACGGCATGTGCAGCTGGTGCATGACGTTCGGCGTCTGGGCCATCGCGTCGATGACATCGTCGGTGAATGCGGCGGGGTGCGGCGAGGTGAACCGGACGCGCTCCAGCCCCTCGACCTGTCCGCAGGCACGCAACAGCTTGGAAAACGCATACCGGTCCCCCATCCCGTAGCCGTACGAGTTGACGTTCTGCCCCAACAGTGTCACCTCTTTGGCGCCGTTGGCCACGCACTCGCGCACCTCGGCGAGCACATCGCCCGGGCGCCGGTCATGCTCGCGGCCGCGGGTGCTCGGCACGATACAGAAGGTGCACGTGTTGTTGCACCCCACCGAAATCGACACCCACGAGGAGATACGCGAGGAACGGGCAGCCGGCAACTGGCTTGGGAAATAAGTCAGGTCGTTGGCGACACCGATCTGCGGTTCGCCGGTCGCGCGCGCTTGGTCAAGCAGACGAGGAAGTGAGGCAATGCTTTTCGTACCGAACACCGCCTCGACCCACGGGGCCCGTTTGGCGATGCGCTCGCGGTCCAGCTGGGCCATGCACCCGCCGATTGCGATCTGCACGCGCGGATTCGCATGCTTGTAGCGCGCCCAGCGTCCGATGGTGCCGTACATGCGTTCGGCGGCGTTCTCCCGCACCGCGCAGGTGTTCATGACCACAAGATCGAAATCATGCTGTGCGATCTGACGTTCACTCGCCGGCACGTACCCGTCCTGCTCCAGCACGCCTGCGATACGCTCGGAATCGTGCACATTCATCTGACAGCCGAGCGTATGAATATAGAACACACCCTTGCCGCGGCCGTCCGGCCGGACATTCCCCGACTGCCCGGCAGCCGGTCTCGAGGCGCGCTCCGCCTCGGTCATCATCGCTTCATCCATAACCGCCGATTGTATCGTCCGGTCGGCACACCGCCGGCGTGCCCGAACACCCGGCATGTCGCCGTGGAATCCGACACGTCCGGGGACCTCACGCTATCATGGTCAATCGTGATACTTGACCGACATAACCGCATCAATATTGGAGAGATGAAAGCGCGGCTGGGCGATTTGAAACTCGGCGAACAGTTTCCCGCGGAGGAGATTACCGAATTCATCGACCTCATGCAGGTCTATGAAGGCGCGATGTACGAAATCAGCACCAAGCTGGAAATCCTTGACAGCGAATTCCAAGTGCGATTCGCCCACAATCCGATCCATCATATGGAACGGCGATTGAAATCGGCGGATTCCATCCTCGGCAAACTGCAACGCAAATCACTGCCAATCAATACCCGGTCAATCAAAGACAACCTGTTCGATGTCGCCGGTATCCGCGTAATTTGCAACTACCGCGATGACGTGTACTCGGTTTCGAACTACCTGTCGGCACAATCGGATATCCAGGTGCTGCGCGTCAAGGATTACATCAAGAACCCCAAGCAGAATGGCTATCGCAGTCTCCATGTGATTTACGCCGTGCCGGTATTCCTGTCCGCGGGGGCGCATTACACGCCGGTCGAAGTGCAGTTCCGCACCATCGCGATGGATTACTGGGCGAGCCTTGAACACCAGTTGCGTTATAAATCCGACCTGCCCGACGCCAAACTCGCCGAACATTCGCAAACCCTGCTCGATTGCGCGCGTAGTCTGCAGAACATCGAAGCGCAAATGCAGGGCATTCACCGCGATATCACCGGGGCCCCGCGTGTTGAGGAGGCTCCGCAGGCCTGACGTCTCGCGTCTTGCGCAGAATCCCGAAACATCTGGTGCGTCCCGCTTGCCGACAAGGCGCACCAGATGTTCTTCCCGGCGCAGAATGTCAATACCATCGTGGGGGCGCCGGACCCCTGGGTCTCAAGGCCTTGAGACCCCAAAATACCCTAGAATCCCAGCGCAGGTCTGGTCAGTCCTTGTTCAAAGAAGCGGAACTCATGCTCCGACGAAACGAGCGCCGCATGCATCATATGCTCATATTCGTCAATCGATGCTTCGGCGGCCAGCCGATCACAGATCTGCACCTCGCGCAGCGTGCTCTCGGTGAATTCCGGGTCGGAGTACATGCGGATCCACTCGCCGAAGGGATGTGTGTCGACATCAATATGCTTGTTGCGCACCTGCTCGCGCATTTCCTTGCCCATGGCGGCGTACAGCCAGAAACACGGCATGACCACGGCGGCAAGCCGGGCATACGAGCCGGAATCGGCGACCCGATGCT
>RRZT012011999.1_pt1 | contig 15474 bp, 12 predicted proteins | sample 2165551 | NCBI WGS metagenome assembly RRZT01 (sample SAMN10456910, study PRJNA506462) | wastewater metagenome | biome: wastewater; feature: sludge; material: wastewater sludge; isolation source: wastewater sludge with Escherichia coli K12::gfp cells carrying plasmid... | place: USA: Moscow, Idaho... | reverse complement strand
GCTACAAATGGAAGATGCAAATCACTGGCTGCTTTGCAATGATCGCCTGCCAAGATGCCCAAGCCCCCTGAATAAATAGGCAAGCTTTCGTGAAAACCAAACTCAAAACAAAAATAGGCAATCTGATCTTGTGGATCTAACTCGTCATTAATCGGCGCTGCAGTAGCATCGTGATAGGAATCATAGGTGGATAGAATGCTATTGTAAGAAGCAAGAAAAACACGATCTTCTGTGGCTTTTATGAGCACTGATTCATCCACGCGTTTTAGAAATGCTTTGGGATTATGCCCAACTGCTTCCCATAAATGTGGATCAAGACGGGAAAACAGTGTGCGCGTAGCGCGATCCCAGCTATACCAAAGATTGTTGGCCAATTCTTCCAGTCGTTTAAGGCGGTTTGGTATTTTAGGATTGACGGTAATGGTGTAAGCGGTGCGCGGAAACATTTATGTTCTCCTTAATGTGAATTATCTTTATGTTTATCTGTAGGGTAAGAAAATCAAATTTAAACCTGAAGTAGTCAATTTTCAATCTTAACCGTTGAGCAAATGATGCGCCTCCTGTCTGGCACCCAGCAAGCCGACCTCAGGATTTGTAATGATATACACTGGGAATTCGTACATTAATTGAGAAAATCTCCCTTTGTCGTGGAATGCTTGCATGAAACCGCCAAGTTTCAGAATACTCAGAATCTTAGGGGCGATGCCGCCAGCTATAAATACACCGCCTCGTGTGAGTCCCGTCAATGCCAGGTTTCCAGCATAGGCGCCATAAATCTCGGCAAATAAATTGATCGATTTTATCGCAATGGGATGCTGATGAGTAAACGCAAGTGTTGTAACTGTGGCACCGCAATCTTCTTCTAGGTCGATAGGCGCAAGATTTGAAACAGTAGTAGAACTCATTTGCAGAAATTTGAAAATATTGGTTAACCCGGACCCCGAGAGTAACCGCTCTACGGATACATGATCAAATTTATTGAGGAGCATTTCAAGCAGCTCAATTTGTAGCGCGCTGGTCGGGGCAAAATCCATATGACCCGCTTCGGTGGGTATTGGAGAATAGCGATCTTCCAGCCAAGTGAGCCAGGCTACACCCATTCCCGTACCTGCGCCCAGTACCACACGCATTGACTGTGCCAGCGATTTTCCAGTCTGTAGTGTTGCCATATCGCTCGGTGACAAGCTTTCAATGCCCAAAGCGGCGGCTTCAAAGTCATTAATCAGCTTGACAGAGGGAATTGAAAATTCAGCCGAAATGTCGCTGCTACTAATTTGCCAAGACAAATTAGTTAGTTGTGCTTGCTGTGCAACAACTGGGCCTGCAACCGCAAAGCATGCTGAAAGCAGGCGGTTTGAATTTCGGGTTCGGTTCAGAAAGTCTTGCAAGATTTCAGAGAAGGTCGCAAATTTATGATTGTCATAACGGTGAGTGAATAACTCTCGTACCATACCATTATTTATTTCTGCTGCATGCAGAATGGTTTTGGTACCGCCGATATCTCCACAGACTAATTGCTTGTTCAAGGGTTTTTATTTAGAAATTAATCAAACATCTTGATTTAAAGCTGATAAGCGATTTTAGGTTTTAGCAAAACCAATGAGTAGTATACATCGATATGTATGTTTCCATTGCCATTCCGCTTAATTGACTTACAATGCGACCTTCAATGCATATTCTAGTATCTCATCATTCAAAATGTCTGAGCCGTTGATTATTGCTAAATCTAACCAATCTGAGTTAGCGCTTTTGCCCGAAATGGCCACGCGCCACGGATGTATTACAGGTGCCACGGGGACAGGAAAGACGGTGACTTTGCAGAAATTGGCCGAAAGTTTTTCGAATATCGGTGTGCCGGTATTCATGGCCGATGTCAAAGGTGATTTAACCGGCATCAGTCAACCGGGTTCATTGACTGATAAATTAAAAACTCATTTGAATAGGATGCAGGCGAACATTCCACAATGGCAAGGTTTTCCAGTCACGTTGTGGGATGTGTTGCAAGAGAATGGACATCCGTTACGTGCGACTATTTCTGATATGGGACCGCTGTTGCTGGCCCGTCTGCTGAATCTCAATGAAACGCAAGAAGGTGTCTTAACGCTGGTTTTTAAGGTGGCGGATGATTATGGATTATTGTTGCTCGATCTCAAAGACCTGCGCGCATTGCTGCAATTTGTAGGCGATAACGCGGAAAAATTCAAGACCCAGTATGGCAGCGTTTCGTCGGCATCAATTGGCGCCATCCAACGTGGTTTGCTGCAAATAGAAAAACAGGGTGGAGATCACTTTTTTGGTGAGCCCATGTTGAATATCGAGGATTTATTGCAAACTATCGATGGCAAAGGTGTTGTTAATATTCTTGTGGCTGATAAGTTATTAAACGCACCAAGATTGTACAGCACTTTTTTGCTGTGGCTGTTATCCGAGTTATACGAGAATTTGCCGGAAATCGGAGATCGTGATAAACCTCAGTTGGTATTCTTTTTCGATGAAGCGCACTTGCTGTTTAGCACAGCGACATCGGCCTTGCTGGAGAAAATCGAACAGGTTGTGCGATTGATACGTTCCAAAGGTGTCGGCATTTATTTCGTCACGCAGAATCCGTTTGATATCCCCGAGAAGGTGCTGACTCAGTTAAGCAATCGCATTCAGCATGCTTTACGCGCATTTACGCCACGTGATCAAAAAGCTGTGAACTCCGTTGCTGATACTATGCGACCCAATCCGGAACTGAATATCAAGCAAGCCATCCTTGAGCTTTCCGTAGGCGAGGCGCTAATTTCATTTCTTGAACGCGACGGCTCTCCTGGCATTACCGAGCGCGCGTATATACTTCCACCGGCCAGCCAAATTAGGCCGATCACACAGGAAGAGCGGCAGCAGCTGCGGCAGGCTTCTATTGTGGCTGGCGTGTATGAGCAGGAAATCGACCGCGAAAGTGCCTTTGAGCTGCTCCTCGCACGAGCGGGTACTGAAAGCCCGTCCGATAATGAAAACTTGAAAAGACCGATGGAAGAGGAAGGGCTAAAAGATTTGAACGATTTATTCTCAAGATCATCAAGCGGACGAGGAGGGCGGCGCGATGGGGTGATGGATGCCATGGCAAAAAGTGCAGCGCGATCAATCGGTTCGTCCATTGCGCGCGCAATTACTCGAGGCCTACTCGGATCATTATTAGGTCAAAGACGGCGATAGAAAGTAGATCAATAACTCAGAATGCTTGATAAAAAATCATTTTGAACCTGTTTTTAACACCGCAGCGGCAATGACCGGTTAAATCTCCAGCTACCTCAGTGACGGTTCTAATCTTCTATGCGGCGAATGGTAGTAATTTCACGCAAGTGTCTGAGGCCGCGAATGACTTGCGAGAGATGAAGTCTGTTGTTAACTTGCAGGACGAAGCGCATGTGCATTCGCTCATTTTCGCTTTCCATGGCAATATCATCAATATTTGAATCAGCCTTGGCAATTTCAGCCGCAACTCGCGCTAAAACGCCCTGTTTATTGTCTGTGATTATCTCAATGGCCGCTTCAAAAGTTCGAGTGATGTCTTTCCCCCAAGCCACATTGAGATAGTTTTCCTGATTCTTGGGATTGTGTGAAATGTTATTACAATTCAATACATGAATAATTAGTCCAGAATCTTTTTTGATAATGCCGACGATGGCGTCGTCCGGTATCGGGCGGCAGCATTTGGCAAATTGCACTGCTGAACCTTCAGTTCCCAATATGGTAATAGGGGTTGCAGTCTGTTCCTTGAAAATGGATTCTGACGGGGCTGTTAACCGCCTTGCTACCACAGCTGGAAGCTGTTTGCCTAAAGCCATTTCAGTAAATAATTCTTGCTTGGATTTGACGCCGCTATCGCGCGCTAACTTATTCCACTGGGCTACGGTAATAGAGTCTGGATTGATATTAAACGATATAAATGCCTGATTTAACAAGCGTTCACCTAACTTAATTGATTCCTCGTATTGAATTGTCTTGAGAAAATGGCGGATATGCGAACGCGCTCTTGCGGTTGCAACATAACCAAGCCAGGATGGGTTGGGCTTGGCATACGGCGCGGTAACGATTTCTATGCGGTCTCCGCTTTTCAATTTTATGCGTAATGGTGCGTTTTCACCGTTAATTTTGGCAGCAACACAGCAATTGCCGACATCGGAATGCACGGCATAGGCAAAATCAACGGCGGTTGATCCCCTGGGTAGCGTTAATATTTTACCTTGCGGGGTGAAAACAAAAACGTCGCTGGGGAATAAATCGATTTTAAGATGTTCCAGAAATTCTGATGAATCCGTTGAACTGCTGAGTGTTTCCATTAAGCTATGCAGCCATTGGCTAGTTTTTAAATGCAGTTCATCAAAATTTCCATCTAAATTTTTATAGAGCCAGTGGGAAGCTACGCCATTTTCAGCAATTCGGTGCATTTCAGCAGTACGGATTTGAATTTCGATCGGAATGCCGAAGGGACCCAATAAGGTGCTATGCAAGGATTGATAATCATTATTTTTGGGAATCGCTATGTAGTCCTTGAATTTTCCCGGAATTGGTTTGTATAAGCTGTGCAACATTCCTAATGCAACATAGCATGAAGGTATATCTTTGACGATAACGCGAAAACCGTAAATATCAAGTACTTCAGAGAAAGACAAATGTTTCTCCAGCATCTTGTTATAAATACTGTAAAGATGTTTCTCGCGCCCGGTCACTTCCGCGTCCAAATGCGCCTCTTTGAGCTTTGACGTAATGACTTCGAGTATTTTTCCAACCACTTCACGCCGATTTCCGCGCGCTGCCCTAGTCGCTTTCACCAGTACTTTATGGCGCAAGGGATAAGAATAGCGAAAGCCCAGTTCTTGAAGCTCCTGGTAGATATTGTTAAGCCCCAGCCGGTGAGCAATGGGTGCATAAATTTCCAGAGTTTCCCGCGCGATGCTGCGTTGTTTGGCTGGAATCATGACAGATAATGTTTGCATATTGTGCAAGCGATCTGCTAATTTTATTAGAATGACACGGACATCACGGGCCATTGCCAGTAACATCTTGCGAAAATTTTCAGCTTGCGCTTCTTCCTGTGTTTGGAATTCAATTTTTGCAAGCTTAGAAACACCATCCACTAATTCCGCGACGGGTTCACCGAATCTTTCACTGATTTCAGCTTTGGAAATATCTGTATCTTCGACCACATCATGCAACAGGGCTGCCGTTAGGGTAGGGGCATCGAGACGCAACTTGCTTAGAATTCTTGCTACCGCTACAGGGTGAGAGATATAGGGTTCTCCGGACTTGCGGAATTGCCCTGAATGCGCTCCTAAACCAAATGAATAAGCATTTCTAAGCTGAATAATATCTTCAGGTTTAAGATATTGCGATGTCTCTGAAAATAAAAAATCTGCTTCTGCCATTGAGTTTAATTAATTTAGTATGCATCATTAAATTACTGAATATTTAAGTTCTCAAGTTTAAGCTTAAATCAGAAATTAATATTTGAAAGTTTGCTATGGCGATGTGTCAGGATACCTAACCAATCAACCTGTAATTAGATTTTAGAAATTACTGGGGTTTACGGGTTTTGTAATTTTAAAGTCATTTTTACATATTTCTGGGATTGAGAATGTCCAAGCCTACCTTGCCTTGGGCTACTTCACGTAAAGCTACGACCGTAGGCTTATTACGCCCAGCTTCAACCAAAGGTGCAGAACCAATTGCTAGTTGCCTTGCTCGTGCCGTTGCAACTAGCGTCATATCAAATCGATTGGATATCCTTTTCAAACAATCATCAACAGTAATTCGTGCCATTTCATTTGCCTCCGGAATGATAATAATGTGCAAATTTTACAGGAAAAAACATGAAATGATGGCGTTTATTAATCAACACTCCATTATGATAGTTGAGCAACTAAAAGGTGGTGTTTCATCGTTTGCCGTTCTGTCTTCAAGCGTTCAGCTTTAACAATGCAAATTAAATCGCTGAGCGCTTCGTTCAGTTTGCCGTTAACAATGATGTAATTGAACTCTGCAATATGGCTGATTTCTTCTCGAGCCGCCTTAAGTCGTTTTTTGATGATCTCAGGATCATCCTGTGCGCGAGTTTTTAGCCGGGTTGCCAGCGCTTCGGCTGAAGGTGGAAGAATAAAGATAGCGATAGAATGAGGGAAAATTTGTTTTATTTGCTTTGCGCCCTGGCAATCAATTTCAAGCAAAATATCCTGTCCGGATGACATCGCGTCATTGAGCCAGTGCTGCGAGGTACCGTAGAGATTGCCATAAACTTCTGCACTTTCCACAAATTCACCATTAAATAGCATTTGTTTGAATTTCGCTTCAGTGACAAAGTGATAATCACGGCCATCAATTTCTCCATTGCGGGGTAGTCGAGTGGTGTGTGAGACTGACAGATTAAGATTCAAACTCGATTGCAGTAATTCTCGAACCAGACTGGTTTTTCCGGCTCCTGATGGTGCGCTGATAACAAACAAACAACCTGGAGTTTTAATCATAATGCTTGTACCCAATCAACTTTTACGTTATTGATTTCTTATTTTGAGTTAAGAGCGATCAGTATTAGTCCTTTCAGGATTCTAACAAGCTTCGCTTCATCGTGCGTTATTCCTTCGGGTGATTCGGTCTCGCGATCCGCATAAATTAAACCAAGAGGTTTCTTATTAGCTACTAAGGGAAGCAGAAGGAAGCTGCGTGCATCAGGTAATAAAGTTGTGTGCCATAGTGGCATAAGTTTACGGACTCTGGGTATAAAAGCATTCGAAATAACGAGATCTATATTTCTTTGCATGGCAAGATGAAATAAATCATTAGTAGGCACGGCAGAGAAATTGAAACTCTTTTGGTATTCCAAATTTCTTTTACCTAACGAACTGCGTCCACGAAATGAATTCATTTTGGAATCTCTTAGACATAATGTAATAAAACGAAATCCAAGTGCAGAACAAAGAGAATCCAAACCTAGATTGATAAGATTTTCAAGTCTATAATCACCCGATGACATCATTTCAGTGGTATTTTGAATGCCTTTTAATAGCAATATCGATGCATTATAGGGTTTGTTGCAGGAATAACGTTCAGTAATTTGCAGATTCGGAGCTTCATCGTTATTAATTGTCAAATCATTGATTAAATTTTCTTCCGCAGCAATATCGAATTCGCAATGCGCTGAGTCTTGGCTGATTTTATTATTCTTATCCACCGAAGCCAAATCGGCTGTGATTAGAAGTTCGCGAGTTTCTAAACTGGCTTTATCGATCAGCTCATTCAGTACAGACATAGTCAGGTTGAGCGCTTTGCCAAACCGATTAAGTAATTCTTCTTTTAGGTTGAGATCTTCCTTGGTTGGATTAGCGCTAAGAACAAGCGGTGCGACTTTCTCACAAAACTCTGCTGCTATCTGCATCCATTCTTGTTTGTTCTTGGGTGTCATCAAGACACCTGATGGTTTTGCGCTGAGGGCTTGAATTACGTTGAAAGGTACATTCCAGTCATTTAATAAAGTTTCTGTCAGACTGTTCAGCCTGAATCCAAGTACCTGCATGGATGCTTGTTCTGGCGTATGCCGATCTTGAGCGATAAGCGCCATCATTCGGTGATAAAGATCGGGCTCATAAGTAGCTAATAAAATGCATCCAAGATTTTTGAATAAAGCAGCAATAGAAACTTCTTCGACATCTTTAACAAATGAAGTTCGCGCAGCTAATTTGCGGCTAATCATGCTTGCTGCTAATGCATGAATTAATTCGATACGTACATGTGCTGCATGTTTTGCAGGCATTCCATCGACTAACAATATAGCCAAAGCACTGGTCTTGACTGAATCAAATCCTAATAAGAATATTGCCTTATTGATGCTGGAAATTTCTTTATTTGTAATTGCTTTAAAAGCTGCAGAATTTGATAAGCGCAGGATTTTTTGTGTTAATGAAACATCGGATAAAACATAATAAGTCAATTGTTGTATCGACTGATCATCCGATGAAGACAGTTTTACAATTCGCGCGATGGAACTACCAAGTGCCGGAAGATTTGGATCATTAGTGACAGCATTGAACAGATGATCTTTTAAAGTTATGGCATCACCTTTTATTGTGGCCGCAAGAACAAAGGAATTTGATGAGTCTTGTGGAAAACCAGTTTTTTGTGTAGATCCCATCGTAATGTTCTTTCCAAAAGATACTGATGATATATATGAAATAATAGTGCTATAACTATTTGCGCCAGATTCTTTGTCTGAATACACTATTCATTAATAGTATTTTTAGTTTTTCTGTTATCGACGCAAATCGAAATTGATTGATAATATAGTTAATCGCCGCCATGTTTGGCGAGATAATTCTGATGATATTCTTCTGCGTTGTAGAACTGGCTGGCAGGCAAAATTTGCGTTACGATCGGGTCTTGCCAGCGTTTGCTTCTTTCAAGTTTTTCCTTGGATTCTCTTGCAGATTTTTCTTGCTCTGGCGTGAAATAAAAAATAACTGAGCGGTATTGTTCTCCGATGTCCGGGCCTTGTCGATCCTGTGTGGTAGGATTATGGCAGTTCCAAAATTCGTTTAACAAAGCTTCAAAAGAGATTTCATTATCATCATATTCTACTAATACCACTTCAACGTGACCGGTAGTGCCGGCGCAGACTGATGTGTAAGTTGGATTAGTAGTGTGCCCGCCAGAGTAACCACAAGTGACGTTTTTAATGCCATTATTGCGACGAAAAGTGGCTTCTACTCCCCAGAAACAGCCCGCTCCAAAAATGATCTTATTAGCAGCCATTAATATTTTCTCATTGTTCTTTACGTACTTTTTCAATGAGCCCTTCCAGAGTTTTAATGGTAGCTTGTGGCGTTCCGCTCATTCCGCCGCTAGTAAGGTACTTTCCATTAATGACCAAAGCAGGAACACCGTTGAGTTGATATTGACGAACCATTTGTGACGATTTTGCCACTTGATTTTGAACCGCAAATGAATTGTAAGTATTTTCAAATTTTTTTCTATCAATATTTTGTTTTTCGATCCAATCAAATAAAACAGATTCATTATTTAAATCAATTTTGTCGCGATGAATGGCATCATAAATCTTGTCGTTTACCGTATCGGTTAGCGACATGGCTTCAATGGCGTAAAAAATTTTGGCACCGGATGCCCAGTTGGCACGAAGAATAGCAGGCACATAACGGAAGCTAACATCACTAGGTAGATTCATCAGCCAGGTTTTAAGATGCGGATGTAAGCTGTAGCATGAGGGGCAACCGTACCAGAAAAATTCCAGAACTTCAATCTTGGTATTATCGTCAGTAGACTGAGGTTTACTCAGGACAACATAATCCTTACCTTCAACAATTTTAGCTTGTGCGTGAGTTTTAGCGATAAAAGCAAAAACCAATACTAAAACTAAAAAGAAAATCGTAACAGACTGATATCGACTCATTTAAACCTCCTGATAAAAAAGTGTTCATTGATTACTGGGTTCTGGATGCTACAGAATTCGGTTAAAATAAATTTAAGCGTTGTTTAGTAAATCTTTTATTGGATTTTAATAAAGTGAGTATCGATGCCATTCTCCTTTAGAGAATGACTGGTCTGATCGCTATCCGATCTGTTTGTAAAAGGGCCGATTCGAACTCTATACCAAATTCCTCTCTCGGCTAAATCAATGGATTGTATGGATGCAAACACGCCGAGTAATGCGAGCCGTGCTTTAAGGTTCTCAGCCTCATCACTTTTTCTGAATGCTCCAGCCTGCAAAAATATTCTTTCTTTCATAGCTGGAGAGCTTTGTATTTGAGGTGATACAGGCTGCTGCGATTGAGGAATAGGTTGTTTGGGTTCGATTGGAAGCATGCGAGATGGAATGGCAGCAGTTTGTTGAGGAGGTGCTGTAGGCGTGATATCAGAGCTCGGCAAAGCTGCCTGTGATGACCTTTCCAGCAACTTGTTGCTGACTTCGGGGGCTTTTGCAGCCACTTGTGGTTGTGCTGGCGGGTCAACATTTTTTTGGTACTCATGGTCCATCTCAGGCTCATCAATACCTGGTAGTATTTTGTAAAAATCAAACCGAGGTTTTTCTTCGACTAAGTTTATTGGTTCTTCTGGTATGGATTTTTCAGTGCTTTTGGGTGCCTCGATAGAAGACTGAGTTTGATTTTTCTCAGCGGGTAAGAACGGACTGGGTGCATAGTTAAGATACAGCCATATTCCAATTGCACTCGCAAGACCTAATGCATAACCGACGAATCCGCCTAAGAATGCCGAACCCCCTTTCTCATTTGTGGATTTGGCTGAAGACTTGCGAGTTTTATAATCCCGGCTCATGAGTGTCCTTATACAATTATTAGGTTACATTTTATCAGGTGCACTCACATCAAGTAATAGTAAACCGTTACTCAATGTCTGACGAATCGATGCAATTAGCGCTAGCCTGGCATGTTGTAATGGGATTTCAGGCACCAGAAAACGCGTCGAATTATAGTAACTATGAAATTCGCTGGCCAGTTCTCTGAGATAAAATGCAATGAGATGAGGCGAAAATTCTTTGGCAGCCATTTCGAGCGTATCGGGAAAATCAATTAATTTTTGCAGTAGAGCCAATTCTGCTGGACTGGACAGTGCGTCTGTATTGACATCTTGCAGATCATCGACATTACCATCCCATTGCACTAACACGCTGCACACACGAGCATGAGCATATTGAACATAATAGACTGGATTTTCATTGCTTTGCGATTTGGCCAGATCCATGTCAAAGTCTAAGTGCTGATCGCTTTTGCGCATCACGTAAAAAAATCGCGCGGCATCTTTACCGACTTCTTGGCGTAACTCACGTAAGGTGACAAATTCACCGGAACGAGTTGACATCGAAGCTTTCTTTCCATTCCGGTAAAGTACGGCAAATTGCACCAAAGCGATTTGCAATTTTTCGGCATCCAGATCCAGTGCTTGCAACGCGCCTTTTACCCGTGGGATATAACCATGATGGTCTGCGCCCCAGATATTAATTACCTGATCAAAGCCCCGCTCAAATTTATTCAGATGATAAGCGATATCTGAAGCAAAATAGGTGAATTGGCCATTTTCCCGTTGCACGACTCGATCTTTCTCGTCGCCAAAATTTGTGGAGCGAAACCAAGTCGCTCCGTCTTGTTGATATAAATGCTGTTTTTTCGCAAGCAGTTCAATCGCGTGTGCCACCAGACCGTTATCAAATAACGACTGTTCTGAAAACCAGGTATCAAATTCGACGCCGAACTCCATTAAATCATTGCGGCAATCGCCCAGTTGCTCCGTTAACACAAAATTGTGTATATACGCATAATCCTGACCCAGTATTTTTTTTGTGTTGGCAATCAGTTTGTCTAGTTGTTCGTCGGTATTCATTTCAGTCGCTAGCACAGCTTCCGGCAAACTATCCAGCAATAGCTCAGGTTGATGTACATAACGTTGTGCATGCGCTTGAAAAATTTGTTGCGCCATAGTTTTAACGTATTCTCCCTGATAAGCATTCTGTGGAAAAGGAATATGGATGTGATTAAGCTCCAGATAACGCAACCACGTTGATAACGTCAAGATATCCATTTGCCGCCCTGCGTCATTGACGTAGAATTCCCGGGACACATCAAATCCTGCAGCAGCTAAAATATTGGATAGGCTTGCCCCAATCGCTGCGCCACGGCCATGGCCAACATGCAATGGTCCAGTTGGATTGGCCGAGACAAATTCCACCTGGATTCTTTTTCCTTGTCCAAGGGTGCCATTTCCGAATGTATTTTTGCTATGCAATATGTAATGCAGGAATTGTTGCTTAGCAGAATTTTTTAAAAACAGATTGATAAATCCAGAGCCGGCCACTTCCACTTTTTCCAAATAAGTTGAAGGTGGTAGTGCATTAACCAATAATTGTGCAATTTCTCGTGGACTTTTATGTAATGGTTTGGCTAATTGCATGGCCAGATTACACGAATAATCGCCATGACTGGCTTGCTTGGTACGGGTCAATTCAATGTCAGAAACTGCAGCTTCAAGAGATGTAACAGCGTTACTTGCTTGCTGGAGAAGTTCGATAAAGTGAGTTTTGAAGTTGGGGAAATCAGATGATGTCATAGTTTAAGGGCAAGCGATATTATTAGTTTATTGCACTAAATTAAAGCGCATAGCATACACAGTTGCGTTGTTTCTACATGAATTACATTTCATCAGGAGCGTGACTCAGACCAAAGATTGTTGACGATGGGTTTCAAAAAGACAAATTCCTGCACTGACGGCAACGTTCAAACTTTCGATATTGCCTTGCATTGGAATTCGAACTAACTGATCGCAATTCTCGCGTGTTAAGCGCCGCATCCCTTTTTCCTCGGAACCGAATACCCAGGCAACAGCACCGCTAATTTTGAAATTGGTTAAATCATGTTCAGCGTCTTCGGCAGTACCAAAAATCCAAATACCTTGTTCTTTCAGTTGTTTCAGCGTGCGTGCTAGATTGGTGACCGATATAAAAGGCACGGTATCAGCCGCACCACTAGAAACCTTGTACACAGTGGGAGTCAATCCTACAGCCCGGTCTTTCGGCGCAATTACAGCATGCACGCCAAAAGCATCGGCGACACGTAGACACGCTCCCAGATTGTGTGGATCCTGAATTCCATCGAGCACCAACAGTCGCGCAGGTTCGGTTAATGCATGGAGGATGTCATCGATACTGACATAATTGCTTATGCCATCGATATTGGCCACAATACCTTGATGATGGTCGTTGCCTGACATGTTAGTGAGTTTTGATCCATCGCAGGAGATGATGTGGATCTTCTTGTTGTCGGCCAACTTAATTAGTTCCCGTGCGCGTTGATCTGCGCGTGTGGCATCGATAAAAATCTCTTTGATACTGTTCGGATTTTGTCGTAAGCAACTGGTAACTGCATGAAAGCCAAATATAAAGCGAGTGCTGGTCACGTTTTAATTAAGCCCGAAAAATGAGGTGTCACTTATTGTGAAGCGTGTCAAAATAAGAATACGCATAGAATACGCCACTGAATTTTGTGTATATTTATAGTGTAAAACAATTTCAGAAGCTTAATGCGATTTCTTATTTTTAGTAGGAGTCTTTGCCTTGGATTGCCCAGCTTTCTTTTCTGGTTCGGCTATAGCAAAATCTATTTTACTGGTTTCTAAATCGACCCGAACTAATTTGATGCGTATTCGGTCGCCCAAGCGATATTGTTTGCCGCTACGTTCGCCCAGTAAAACATGTTTGGTTGCATCAAAATGAAAATAGTCACTCGGTAATTCGGAAATATGCACCAATCCTTCTACGTATACATTGTCAAGCGCGACGAATAAACCGAATCCGGTCACGCTTCTGATCACTCCGTCAAAACATTCCCCAATTTTATCCTGCATATAAAAGCATTTTAACCAAGACTCAACGTCACGTGTGGCATCATCGGCGCGCCGTTCGGTCATTGAGCAGTGGTGCCCAAATTCGGACCAATCGCCAGGAAGGTAAGTCTCTCCGTTTAATACTGCTTTAATCGCACGATGTACCAGCAGATCAGGGTAGCGCCTGATTGGCGAGGTAAAATGTGTGTAAGCATCGTATGCAAGTCCGAAATGACCGGCGAGATCGGGACTATAGATAGCTTGCTGCAGCGATCTTAGCATCACTGTTTGAAGTAGCTGTGCATCCGGTCTTCCTTGTATTTTGAGTAAGGTTTGCGCGTAATCTTGCGCGCTGGGTTTGTTTTTTCCTCCCAGTTGGATGCCAAATTCCTTCAAAAAATTGCGCAGTATGTCAATTTTCTCTGGGGTAGGGCTTTCATGAATACGATAGAGTGTAGTCTGCCCATGCTTCTGCAGAAAATCTGCGGCGCAGACATTGGCCGCCAGCATGCATTCCTCAATTAAACGGTGCGCCTCGTTGCGATGCACTGGCGAAATCTTTTCGATTTTTCCTTGATCATTGAAGAACATTTGTGTTTCAGTGGTTTCAAAATCAATAGCGCCGCGTTTCTTGCGTGCTTTCAGTAAGGCTTTAAAGAGCTTGTAGATTAGTTGCAAATGTGGTAATAATTCTGCATATTCTTGAGCCTCGTGGCTTTTTGCATCGGCCAGCATAGCCGCAACTTTGGTATAGGTCAGTCGCGCATGTGAGAACATTACGGCGGGATAAAAAGAATAGTCCAGTATATCGCCGTTGGCTTGGAATTGTATCTCACACACCATACATAGACGTTTTTTATCGGGGTTTAAGGAGCATAATCCGTTAGATAATACTTCTGGCAGCATCGGGATGACGCGGCGCGGAAAGTAAACCGAATTCCCTCGATTGAGAGCCTCCTGGTCAATCGGGTCGTGCGGTTTCACATAGTGACTGACATCCGCAATTGCTACATACAATCGGTATCCTTTGCCATCTTTAGCGCAGAAAACAGCGTCGTCAAAATCCTTTGCAGTTTCTCCGTCAATGGTTATCAGCGGTAAATGACATAGATCTTTTCGTTCGACCAGCTCTTTCTTTAATACATTTTTAGGGAATTTGGCTGAAAGTTTTTCAATATCTGGCGAGAACTCGTGAGGTAGATCGTGTTTACGTAAAGCGATTTCAATTTCCATCCCGGGAGCAGTATAGTTGCCAAGTATTTCAATAATTTTACCGATGGGCTGGGCGCGTTTGCTGGGTTGCTGGATTATTTCCACCATCACGACTTGACCGGCTTCAGCCTTTAGTGAGTGCTCCTGAGCGATCAAAATATCCTGACTAATGCGTTTATTTTCAGCTACCACCAATAGAATGCCATGATCAATATGTAGCCGTCCTACTAATTTCGTATTGCAAGACTCCAATACTTCCACGATCGCAGCTTCCCTGCGTCCGCGCCGATCCAGACCGATTTCACGCACTAAAACCCGGTCGCCATGCAGCGCTTTTTGCATTTCCTTGGCGCTCAGATACAAATCTGCACTACCATCATCCGGAATCAGAAAACCAAACCCATCGGCATGCCCCTGAATTCTGCCTTTAATTAAATCCAATTTCTCCATCACGCAAATATCGCCTTTGCGGTTACGGAAAATCTGGCCATCACGCATCATCGCCGATAACCGGCGATTAAAGAGATCTTCCTCTTTTCTTGTGATGGACAGTAATTTCCGTAACAATTGCTCGGCGATCGGAATACCTTGCTGCTTTAGGGTCTGAAGAATATATTCTCGACTAGGTAATGGATGCTCGTAGCGCTTTTTTTCGCGCTCATAGTGCGGATCCAACTGACGCAGCTTTTGCTTTTTCTCATTTGACAAAACAGTGATTTCCTATAGAATTACGCGTTCTTTGGCAGTCCGATCCGGCTGTCTCTTGCCCAGATGGCGGAATTGGTAGACGCGCATGGTTCAGGTCCATGTGCCTTCGGGTGTGGAGGTTCGAGTCCTCTTCTGGGCACCACAAACAACAACTAGCAGACTGAATGTTAATAG
>RRZT011898418.1_pt1 | contig 15476 bp, 12 predicted proteins | sample 2165551 | NCBI WGS metagenome assembly RRZT01 (sample SAMN10456910, study PRJNA506462) | wastewater metagenome | biome: wastewater; feature: sludge; material: wastewater sludge; isolation source: wastewater sludge with Escherichia coli K12::gfp cells carrying plasmid... | place: USA: Moscow, Idaho... | reverse complement strand
TTTTAACTACACACTATTACACTATAGATATGTCACTTAATAGTGAGATTAATATATTATAACAATAGTCATAATATGTTATATAATTTTTGTTTTTATATATAGCTATTTGTTTAGAATATCATTTATTCATTAAAAATACTCGGAAAAGATAGGGCATAAAATGAATATTATATATTAAATTTATGCGTATTTAATATTGCAATTTACAAACTTATATTTATTAAATAGTTTAAGTTGACATTTTAGCTTACCTTCTTTCTGCGCATTAACTAATTCATTTACAAGCTTATAGTAAGCATATGAACACCTTAATTTTTCCTCTTGTAACGATCAGTCAACTGCAGTTTCCTTCACTAAAGATAGCAGTTTTTTCTCATTCTCAAGAGCACTCTTTACTAAATATTTTGTAGCATATCTTAAACTTGTTTCATAATCATCTTGTGAAAGTTTTTCAAAATTTTTATAAATTCTCTTATATTTATATTTATTTACCTCTTTTTTGGATTTTTCAATTAACATATTGCTCCTCTTTATTAATTCATCTGTAAGATTATCTCCACCAAGTTCAAGATATATAATTAATTTATCTTTTTTCTTCTTAAACCAGTAATAGTAGACCCAATTTGTACCCCATGAACTATCTGATGTAACTAATGCCGGAAGATACTCATCCATTGATACTGTGAAGAAATGCGTCTTATTTTCATCCTTAAAAATAATCTCTTTACTATCATTAAGTTCTCTAAGCATATCACAGATAATCTCGTCATCTATAGAGTTATCTATATTAACATTTTCAAAAATTAACCGTAGGGCTGTTCTATGCTTGTTGTAAATTTCATTACAAATCCTAACTAACTTTTCGTCTTTTTCTTTCATAATGTTCTTCCTCACTATATCAATATAATTGTGTATCACTAGCCTAACTTCATTGCGAAGGTTCATTCCTTTAATAGATCTCTCTAAGGAATCGATTATTTCCCCATATGAGATTTCTATCCAATTATCTGAATCACTTGCTTCTCTGCCATTAGGAGTAAGAAATACGTACAAAACCTGATAGTCTTTGTACTCTATCTTACTTTTATCTAAGTATTTATTTAACTGACCAGAGGACTCTTCCGACCATATCTTGTTCTCGATAATAACTGCTTTCTTTTCTTCGCGAGAGTCGAGAACAATATCCATGTAATTGGATTCCCTATAAACCTGATAAGAATAGAAATCCTGCAGTAACAGATCAAATAGATTATCGTATTTAGTATTGTCACACTTACTAACAACCTTAGTAATGAAATATTTAATAAAAGAATCTCCCAAACCATGATTTTCGTTTGGATCAAAAATCCATGCCAGAATATTACTATGGCGGATTTCTATATTTGTAATTCTTAATAAATCAAATAGATTAAAATCATCGGTCCAATCATCTAATTGTTTAAGGCAATCAATGTCTAACAAGAAATCCTTCAACGCTTCTTCTTCAATCATTTCCCGTCTCACTGTACGATTATGAGCCTGTAATTCTTCTGAAAAATTTGTCATTCTATCATCTCCTATATTTTTGTTTGATTTTTCTTTCTGTAGTTCTTCAAGAAGTAATCCTTCCCAATCAGTCAAACATAATGGTCAATTTAATTTAGATTATATTTATCTAAGCCATAGAAGCCACAGAAATCAATCAGTATACCTTTGAATTTAATATAATGATTTAAATCGACATTTTGGAAATCTGAGAAACGATCTCTACCTCTAAGGTAGTAAAGCACCTTATAAATATGGCTATCATAAATCGAATAATCGAGTGGACTGCGAAGTCTATAATAGTTTTATGCAAAGAAGTAAAAAAAAAATTTCTATATCACCGATAGTTATATACTGGATATATCGAAATAAAATAACATCTCCTTTACTTAATCAAAGATATATTTATAACATTTTCTTCGCCAAAAAATTTACTAGCTTCACACACTATTTCAGGATCATCAGTAGGCATATATATTACTAAGTTATTTTTTGCTCTTGTTATACAAACATAAAATAGTCTTTTTGTTCTTAGTTTAACATTAGGAGATGAAGATCCTTTTCCAAATAATGTATTAAAATCATATTTATTCCAATTAGATTCTAATATAAGAAGCACATTATCATATTCACTACCCTTAACACTGTGTTGAGTACAAATAGGTGAAAATTCTTTTAAATAAAAAATACTTTTTCTATATTGTTTAAATGATATATTTTTTATTCTCTCCCATAAATAAAAGCCTTTATTTAGAATATAATCACTGAATAATTCATCTTCTTTGAGTAACCCTTTTACTTCCGCAAATTTTAAAACATCTTCTATCGTTTGATTATCTTCATTTACAAGATAATCAATTGCTTGCTTAAGGCAAATCTTATCATCCCTATTGTGAATAGAAAATTTTGTTATTCGTAGAAAATCATTAAATTTATTACCCTCATATAATTCAATAATTTCCTCTAATATATCTAATCTGCATAAAATCCTATCTCTATAAGAATTAGCTTCATATCTACCACTCATCCCATTTAATTTATACGACATAAGTGATTCCTTAGTAACTCTACATTTTTCGTAAGCTTCTTCCCATGACATATCTTCTAAAGCACTGTATATTGACTGATAAATTTCCTTTCCATTAATTTGATCCAACAAATCTACTTTCTTAAATATTGGTTTTACCTCTAATGCTAATTCTCCCAAAGTCTTATCACTGTCTAAATTTCCCTTATCAATTCTTTCTTTTATCATGTTTATAAGCGTAATTATCAAATCAGAATTATATGATTCATATAATTCTTTAAAATCAGCCATTTCAGCATTATATTTATGTGTTAGCCTTAACTCTTTTGTTTTTTTCCCATCAGTGAAATCCCACGATTTAAAAATGCTCTTTCTTTTAATATTAACAAAATCATCTGATTCACTTCCATATAAAAACTTAATACATCCGTCTCTAACAATCCCATTTTCCATGTTAGGTGCGTCTACATTATTTGAAGGCACTTGCTCAATACCATCATTTCTAAATTTATTAGCTACTTCAATTACAACTCTTGGATTTCTTCGGTTTTGTGTTTTTACTATTTTAGTTAAGCTATATTGATTTAAATCACCAACTCCATCATCATATATAGACTGCATTGAATCTCCAAAAAAGCCAATTATATTCTTCTTGCTGCTTTGCTCAAGATGTTTTAATAAAATGTCAGTAACAAAAGGACTTGTATCTTGATATTCATCAACAAAAATACAATCTGCAATGTCCTTTAAAATATCCGATATTTTTTTGTATTTCTCAAACATTTTCTCTGCAACAATCAAAATGTGATCATGGCTGATTTTAACTCTACTTTCATCATTTGGTGTTACAGAATAATACTCGTCATAATCCACATAAAGATTTTCGAAATATTCTTTAGAAATTAAATCCTCAGAAAAGTCTTTTGGCTTTTTAAAGTTCTTTTCATTTTCATCGTTAATAAGCTCAACTAAAATATCCTTTATTTCATTCTGATATTTCCTAATAAGAGACCATATAAACTCATGTATTGTTGAAACCCAAAGATTCTCATTTTCTATTCTTGATAAAATTTCTGCAACTGCATTATTTGTATATGTGATACATACTATCCTAACATATGGTCTTTCCGCTGTCAGTGCATCTATTAAAGATATTAACGAATATGTTTTTCCACTTCCAGCTCCACCTTCTAATATGAAATTTTTACCATCTCTTATACATTGAAGAGCTTCTAATACTTCTTTTTCCAATGTTAGCGTATCCATAACAAGCCCTCCTCAATATAATGTGGAACTATCCACTTGTCATCATCTGCATCACATTCGTTATCAAAATACAATAAACTCGATGCGAATGCAGACTTTTTTTCTATTTTATTTAAAGCAAATTCATAAAAATCTCTTTCAATATCAGATTCTTCAAAATTCTTTAAAGCTCCATATTCACAAAATCCTTTTTTATTCTTTATTATAAAGTTTTTATTTAATGCTATAAAAGCATCTTCGAAGCTACTTGCTTGATACTCACCAGCAGCTTCTGGTATTTGATAGGCTATTCTTATATTATTTTTAATTTTATCCTCAGCATTTTTCCCTACAAGTTCATTAAATTGATTATTTGATGTACCAATTTCAGTATCTTTAAAAAATTCTTTTATTGATGAGTTGCTTGTATGTGTTCCCTCAGACGGATGGCAACTCGTATATACAGTCCTTTCTATTCCATTTTTATCTTTTTTCTTTTCCATTTTAACTGAATCAATATCTGTAATAATCAATACTTTTGTACCCAAGAATGAAAATAAAGGCATAAATATATGAGAATGTGCCCCAACTTCTATTACAGAAATATTTTGTGATAATAGTGGGATAATATCTCCTTCTGGCTTTTCTTTATTATCAATCTTATGCATCATCATTGGCATTAAGATTCGTTCGGTATCTCCTTCTATACAAATAACTTTATCTGCAAAGAAAAGTTCACTTCTATTTATTGTCAGATATTGTTTTACAAACTTAAATCCTTTCTTTTCATCTCCACTATACTCTTCTTTTAAAGAATTAAAACTCTTAGCTATAACCGTATTCCCATTTTTCTTCAAATATATGATGTCATCAAAGTTACACTCAGAAACTATATGCGAGGAATGAGAAGTGATTAAAAGCTGTAACTGCTTCTTCTCTACTCCCAGCAACTCTCTATGCGTTTTAATATGACGTTTAATATTCCTTATGAATATGTACTGTAACTGAGGATGTGTATGTGCTTCAGGCTCCTCAATATATAAAAGATTTATATCTGCAGGTTGTTCAAACAATTCCTGTATCTTAGTTTCAATCTCAAACAAAATACCAATTAAATTCAAATACCCCAACCCATTATATGTTTCCGGTAGCGAACAATCTCCACCCTGTCTGTAACTTAAGTTTGTATTATCTGACAATAAATTTTTCTCTGAAATAGATGACTCTATTGCTATATCAATTCCATTCTCTGCACCACCATAAGTTTTTATAACATCAATCATACCACTAAAAATTCCACCAATGGATTTTCCACTTTCACTTTTTTCTCCATTGTAAATCTTGTATAATTCTTTATCAGCTTCTTCCAATTTTTCTTCAAGTTTTGTGAATACAAACTCACTTTCATTTTTTGCAGCTTTATAAGAACTAAAATATCTACCTGTTAGGTTTGACAAAACATGATTGCGGTCATCATTAGAAACCGCTCGATCAGCTCTTATTCCTGACACTTTAATTACTTTTTGAATATCCTTATTATCAATTTCTTCTGATCTATCTTGTGTTATTTTATTCAATTCAACATCAAATCCCCTTGAATATTTTTTAACTTCAAAAAAGTTTGCAAAATTCTTACTTATATATTTAGAAAATGATATAAAATTTTCAATCTTCTTTTCGTTAAGGATATCTTTTAAGTCTATAATTTTATTTACAGGTATTAATGAAATAAATTCCAAGACTATAGTATTATTGTCCGGATTTAAATCCATCATAAATTTTTGGATATTTGCATATGAATCTTTATCATTATATTTAATGAACAATTTAAGATTAATTGCTTCTAATGATGAAACTTTTTTCTGCTCATATGTATCAAATTTAATTATTTTTTCATATAGCTCTTTCTGACACTCTAAATTTATATCTTCCCACATTACTTTAGATGAATTTAGCATCTTATCTAAAATAATAATAGTTGATGTTTTTCCACAATTATTTTTGCCTATAACTAGCGATAATTTATCTTCAAACTCTAATTCAAAATTTTTTAGCAATCTAAAGTTTTCTACTATCATTTTTTTTAAAATCATTTGAAGTTCCTCCTATTTTAAATTTGTGATTATTTCCTTATACATTTAATAATTTATTCAATATCACAATTCAAAGCATTGAAAATTTTAAGTAAGATATCTGTAGTAAAATTCTATCCATTATTCGTTTTATAAAATGTATTTTTACCTGCTTTTTGTCTTTTATATCTATTTGAACCTTTTCTCCAGGATAGGTTATAATATGATGTTTCCAATTGATTTTAGGATAACTCTTTTTCTCTACAGTGGTCGTTAAATCTATCATTCTAAATTCTTACACCTCATGTTATAACTTCTCTTATATCCTGATTTTTTTACTTCTAAATAGACTTGAGCTAATAAATCTATTTTAAATTTACTATGTTTCAACTCAACTGTCATTTTCTTCTGTTTCATCTAAGAGCCCTTTAATGGTAGAGCAATCAAATAAGTTAATGTTTCAAATTCAGAAGGTGAATTTGAAATTTATTTATACCTTGTGCTATATTTTGTAAATCTTTAATTACTATTTTAATTAAGTCTTCTTTTATACCTTTGTTATTTAAGTATTTACAAACATCTTAAACTTTAGCTTTCCACAACTATTCAACTCTACAAAAATGGTATCGATCCTAGACATCTATATCTTAGAAAATATTATTTCATTCATATTCCCAAACAATCACATCAACCACATATACTTTTTTTACCAACATAAAGAGCAACCTCCACACGCCTTAAGCGTGTCGATTATCCGTATAGACACCACATTAGGTGGGACAAAAAGCTAAAAAACACACCTAACGCTAAAATTTTATTTAATATGTTCAGTTTCTAGATAATCACAAATACTGTTATACTTTTTTTGTATTTTTGCATTTTGAGAAAGCTCATAAATTTCTCCAGAACTACTTTGAAGTAACAATATTCCTTCAATCGCTATATTTTCAATAACATATAAATCATTTGGAATTTTATTTAACTCTCGTTCACTTTTTGTTACTTCTACAACACTCAATCGAGGCGATGCAGTAATACCTGTAAGTTCAACCCCCTTAGCTGATATAGCTCCATATCGTTGTATATATTGTCTAAATTCTTCAGAAAAATGTAATCCTAACTGCTTTTGTGCAATATCAATTTGTTCATTAGTTGCTGGTTCTAAATATCTTAAATTTTCAAGCTTTTCGATAGTACTAATAATTTTTTCCATCAATATACCCCTTTCTATTCATTAGCTCTACTTTGCCAATGTGATTCACGCTCTTTTTTAAATTCATTTCTATCAATTTCTGATTCTTTTTGCTTATCATGAAGAATAGTATCATTTCCTCCTCCTCTATGCTCTTTAGCTGCCAATTCTGCTAGTGGTGAATCTGATTTTTGTCCAATATGGTGCAGTTCGACCGTTTCAGCATTTTCAGTTATTGGTGGCTGTCCATTTTCCATTCTTTCTTTATTCGTTCTGCCAAACTCATCTTTTTGATTCCAATAAATATCAGATTTTATAAGACACTTTTTACCATCAATTTCGGCTTCTTGCAAACCAGCTTTTTTGTAAATTTCACATTCGTCCATTGATCCTATTGCATCAACAATTTCATTTGACCAACCTGTTTCTTCTTTTATTTTTGTCTTTTCTTCATCTGTTAAACCCTTTTTAACTTCATTTGCTTTATCTTCAACTATCTTATCGTTTATGTATTCTAACTGTTGCAAAGGCATATTATTAACTTTTTCTATTTGCTCAATGACAGAAATAGTTTTTTTTAGTTCTGAATATTCAAGTTTCTTTATAAACTCTTTTCCAACATCAGTTTTTACAACCTCTGTTGCTAATTTAGCTAATAGTTCAATCGCCATTTGCAACACCTCTTTTCATAATAAAATTAGAAATTTCATCAATAGTTTCATCATTATTAATAACAAACCACTGTGGGATAATATCTGTTAAACTTACTTTTGATTGATCTAGTGAATTGTAGTAATTGAAAACTAATTCTGTAATAATATTTATGCCTCTCTTTTTTGCATCCTCGCAGTAAAATATTGATAGAACTTCTTTCAAGTTTTTAATAGTATCTTCATGTGGTAATTTTATTGTTTCTAGTAATAAGTTTGTTGTTTCCAAATCAATAAATTCGTTGTTAGAAAAAACGCCCCAAGTTAATTTTTTCATAATTGCTTTAAATAAAAGTAAAGAAATAATATCTTTTCCGTTTGTTCCTGAAATAAAACTAATATTATTTTCTTTCGCTTTTTTAGATAGTAAATCTTTGGTCAAGCTTATAGCTTCATAACATACCTTACAATCAGAAATCAATAAATTTACTAAAAGTGGTATGCTTTTAAGTTCAATTAGTTCACCTAAAACATCAGAAACTGAACTCTCATTAATACTTTCAAATCTTTCAGTAACACCATTTATATATAGGTCTGCATCCTTAATTAAGCTATCCTCAATTTTTGTAACTTTTACTGATACAGGTAATGACATACCTTCTTTATGGCATAGTGCATAACCAGTTTTTTGAACACCCAAATATATTCCTTTTTCGGTTGGTATGCATATTGAATTACTAATAACTGTTTGATCATCAACAGATACAATTCTATGGACAATCTTATTAGAAGTATTTTTTATTACATCAGGAGCAATTTTAGTTGGTATTTGCTCTGCAATAATTACACCTTGACCATAAGATCTCATTTCAGCAATCATATTTGTAAAATGTTCAACAGCTTTACCTTTTGGATTTCCCATATTTTCACTAGTTTTCTCAGTTTCCACATTCTTCAAAAGCCTATGTGCTTCTTCAATTACAAGCAAGTGTTTCAATTCAATCTCTGTATTTTGCTCTATTTCTTTTTCAACTCGTCTTTGTTCACTAATAAAAATAATCAGTAACCCAACAGAAAAAGCTTTATCCGAATCGTCTGCTAAGCCTTCCATTTCAAACACACATTTCGAAGACAATAAGTCTTTCCAGTTTAGAATATTTGTTGTGTTGTACATATATCCCTTAGCACCGACACACAAACTTTCAAGACGAGTTTTTATTGCGGTCTTAATGTTTCCAGACATTTCTCCATCATATTCAAGTTCATGAAGTATATAGTTTTCTATTTCATCCTTCAAATCACCCATAGTTGGAAAAATATATTTGTGTGCTGCAGCCTTATACTTTTCTGCAATATTACTTGCATCAAACAAATCTAATTGACTCTTTTTATTTACTAAATAAGGATGATATCCAAGAGTTAAATTCCATCCTTTTTTTGTATAAATATTATGCAAGCATTTTTCTAAAATATATGGCATTGGACCATAAAATGAAAACGATGCATTGAATAAATCCTTTAATAAATCAATGTGCATTTGTGGACTAATGCCAGGAAGTATATAAAATGGATTAATTTGTGGACAGTTAATTTCTGGTTTTCCTAGCGTGTAAACTAAAATATCACTATCTTTTGCTTTCAAATTTCTATATTCTTTTTTTGCAGATTCAATTACGCAAAATGGCTTACTTGCTTTTAATAATATTTCCTTTACTGTATTTGTTTTTCCACTACCAGTTATACCACAAACAAAAGTATGTTTGTTAAGATCTTTACTAGAAAGAGAAAAACCAATATTAGTTAAAGGTCTTTCACCATCACAAACATTTCCAATTTGAATTCTATAATTATCTACTACATTTGAAGCAATTAATGGATAAAAACTTCCTTCTTTTAATTCAAATGCAGGTGAATTATCCTGTGGGATTGTACATATAGCACTTAATTCTTGAGAACTTATGTAACTACATATTGAAATATTTGAATTTTGGTTGGTTAGTAATCCTTTTGGAATTAACACATGTTGATCTTTTATTGGAGAACATAAATCTTCATTAGATAATTTATATATTCTTGGTGGTAACAACTCAGGATTTGGTTTTGCAATCTCACCATATATGCAACCTTGTATTATATCTCTTGCTATTTTATTATCTGCTGAATATGTAACTGTTGTCTCCCAAAAGCCTGTATTTTGACCAAGTTTTAACCTTTCTAAGCAATTATCTGCTAATTTCATCAATTCTATAGCAAACCCATTTTGAATATCTAATGACATAGATCCACCTTCACTAATTGCTTCAGAAATAGATTTGCTGTAACTTTCACTATTACCTTTGCTATGGCCAACACTAACACTCTGCCCAATAAGTGTTCCAATTCCAGCACCAATAATCGCACCATTTGGTCCCCCAACAAGTATTCCAATACCAGCTCCAATAGCTCCACCATTAACATTCACATTAATATTATTTTGACTCCCATTAGTAAAAGTTTCATTTTCTGCTCTTGTAATATTTTGCTGCCTTGAAACATTCCTTTTACTTATTGCCATACAATTATCCCTAATTTGAATTGCCGTACCCATTTTGTTTTGTAGCGTCTGAGTACTAACAGGTTTAGCAATAACAAGTATCGTAAACTTCTCGCCATTTAATGCTTTAATGACAGAACTTAAATCAAATTTTTGTAAGTCATTATCAATAAGTAAAGAAGGTATTCCATTAATCATCCCATAATGAGTATTTGTGTTTTCAAAACGAAAATCTTTTTCACAATTACTAAGTTTTATACCTGATAAAAGCCCCTCAATTATTTTTTTAGCAAGATTGCTATTCTCATTTCCACCTATACCTAAAACAAGATCACATTTATCTGCATTTGATGTCACTCCATAACAGAAAGTAACACCTACAGAATATAAGGCAGAAATAAATTTTTGCATTTTTTCATTAAGAAATTTTGTGATATCTTCTGTTTTTTCAATTGTACAAGAATCAATTTTATAAAATTGAAGCGAATTTAATACTCCAGCCGTATCATTTTCTATGTTGCTTTGATTTAACTCATCACCATTTAGATACATTGGGTAAAACTCAGATAACAATTTAATTGTTTGGTTAGCTATTATTTGTGTATCAGATGTAAACTCGTTTTGGAGTTCTACTGGCAATTTTAACAGTTTATTGTTCAATATTTTTACACCTCCAACATCTCAATTAATTCATCTACTTGCTTTTTATAATAGATTTCAATAGAGTCAAACCAAGATAATAATTCATTTTTTAAACCTTTAATATATTTTTCAACTATAGTATAATATTGTTGCTTATTAGTGTTATCCACTGCTTTTTTTATTATAGGATATGACAGAGCCGCAACTACCAACGCAACTGGGATAATAATGGGTTCAGTAATCAATAAAGACAGCACAACACCTATTCCTGCAATACCAATAGGAATGCCAATCGCAACGAGTTGAGAATTTATAGCATTAAAATTAATTTTATTTTCTGGCTCAAAATTGTATTTCTCATAAATATGCGAACGCAAGTCCAAATCGTAAAACCTATTTGCATTTGCATTATCTTTAAAAATATCACTTTTTAGTGTTTCACACGATAATTCTGTATATAAAGTCGACATCAAGCCTTTACACTTGGCTGTTATTTTTGAAGATACATATGAACAGATTTGCCTTGTATTTGCATCAAAATCATTTGAGGATAATTTCATATTTGCAACTTCATTTGCAATTTCATCAATTAAAGCTTCAACTTTATTCTTAATATTATCTGACATAATTACTTATCCCTCCATTTAAAATATTTACTACATCCAAGTTTTTATTAAGCTTTTCTATCGCAATTTTATTACTTTCTATTTCTATTTGAATTGCATCATTTTCCTTCTTTTCGGTTAATAACTTATCATACTCCATCTCTTTTTCAGTCGCATTTTGCTTTAATTTTTCCTTATATTTTTTTGTGATTTCGATAGTGTAATCATGTAGCTCATTGACAATATCATTTTTAATAGTTTCTAATCTTTCCTCTATATCGTCTTTTAATAAATCAAAATGCATATCTTTTGAATATTCTGAAACAGTGCGAGTTTTCTTAAAGGTTACACCTTCTTCTACTGAACGATACTTAAACGCCTTACTTCTTGTACTGTTCTTGAACTCTTCAAAATCATCGTGATAAAATTCTGGTTCAATAAAAGAAGAATGTATTATATCGTTATCAGCTATTATTTTAATCAACTCATAATTGCACTCTTGAATTATTTCTTCTCCCAAGGTTTTCCTAAAATTTTTAAGTTCCTCGATTCTGTTGAAAGAAATTTTTTCAAGTTCACTCATTGATTTGTATTGAATTTTTTTTAACTGTTCATTATATTCGTCAATAGATTTATCGGCATCGAGGACTATTTTACCTTTTTCAGAATCAGTATATTTTTCAATAATAATTTCGATACTTTGACTCATCTTTCTTTGTATATCACTAATTTCTTCGTTTTTTTGGCGAATTTTTCTTTCTAATTCTTTGGGGTCAGTAATTTTAAGCTCATTTAGAGAAATTTTTTCTTTAAGTTTTTTGCTTATTTTTACATATGATTTACTCATAGAAGACAACAGTTCCTGTAAAGCAAAATATTGAGCTTTACGAGCAAACTCTTCTAATGCGATGTTAACTTTAGAAAAATTTGATTGTTGTTCCATTAATTCAATAAAGGCACTCTTGCGACATTTGCTTTTAAGCCAATGTCGTTCAGCTGTAGGAAAAAGTGTTCCATTTTTTTCAGCATCATCAAAGTATATACCAATATCTTTTTCAGTTTTTTCAGCACATACATTTAAAATAAGTTGTAGTTTGCTATCTACATTAATCATCCTTTTTTGTGGTATCTCACTATAGATATTTTTTGCTTCCGAAAGCAACTTATTTAATTCTTGTTCACTTTTATCCGCTGCCCCTGTCAGAATTAAAAAAACTGTATCTTTATGCTTTTCGGCACTTTTTGTTTGAAGAAATTTTTTAAATGCTGATGATTCTAGTGCTTGTCCACTTAAAGACTTTACAAAAATTACTGCATTAGCTCTATCGATATAATCTGCTGTAATTTGACCTACTCTACCTATTGCGTTAATGCCTGGACTATCAATAATTGTTATTCCTTTAAAAGTTGGTGATAGTGGCCATTTCACTCTTATATTCGTAACAATATATTTCCAACTATTTTTATTTTCTTCAATATATTTTCTTATTCTTTTTGTGTACTCAATATCAGATAAATTATATAAATTATCATCCTTAACGCCCGTGATTAAGTCCTCTATAATTTGTTTGGGTGGATTTCCTCTATATTTTATTAAAAGTTCATGATTTATAGCAACAATAGGAATGGCTCTATATTCATCCTTCAAAGCAGCATGATTGGTTAGAAAATCTATTATTTCCTTTTCTTCAATTAATCTCTTTTTAGGTGCTTGAGCATACTCTGCAACCAATTCGCAAGTTTCACCATATTCAATTTCAATTATTGCGCTTGTACATTGTTTAACATCCATTGGCAATACCTCTTTACCTAAATATCCATTAATGAATGTTGATTTACCACTCTTTGCTTCTCCTGCAATCATCAACACAAATTTATCATTTTTAATATTTTCTGCTTGATTTATTATATTATGGGAAATTAATTCATTCAGTTGTTCAAATATTTCACTGTAAGAAGAAAATGCATTTAGTACACTTTCTTTTTTTTGTTTATAGTCTGTTATCATAAAATCACTCCTTATAATTCTTTTATATTTCCTCACACAATTTATGCAGTCGTTAGTATATCCAGAACAGCCTCTATGTAAGAGCCATTAAATTCAAATTTAATTTTTCTAAGTTCACTAGAATACATAAATTGTACTCTCTTATTAATTTCTCTCTCGTTAAACTTATCATTATAATGGATATTAAAGTGTTGCTTTGTCATCTTTAACTCGCCTATACAATCTATGCGGAAAATAGTAGGTAAATCCTTGCTTACATCTGCCATATATACTACAAGATAAAAATAATACTCCGTAAATATAATTGTTACTAGCCTTACAACTCTTTACTTGGCAACACCATCTTGCCTAGTATACGTAAACTGTGCTATTTCATTACTTGTAATGAGCTGAGATAGTTCCCACAAAATACTAAACAGGCGCTTTTTATGGCGTAATAGCATATTATATAACGATGTTGTTCACTTCTTATCATACTTTCAATATTCTTAAGGTGGAGTAAATATTAATATAAAATTATATTTATATAACATAATCACCAATACATCAATACTTTTGTTTTTTGTAACTTGTAATCATAAATATATTCTCCTTAGTCTATTATTTCTATCATAGTTCCTTGGCTTTTTAGCCACATATCAATACCTTTTCCAAACACTTCTGCTGATATCGTGTATATGCCATTTTTTTCTGATAATACATGTGCTGTTGGTAAACGATCTAATATAGCATCTATATCTGTCCCGGAGTCCTTAAATTTCACTTTCTGCAATTTGCCACCATACATGGAACTGTATTCTCTTTCTGAATTCCCCTTCTTCAAATCTATTGCTGTACGGAATATGGAATTTCTCATCTAGAGTGCGCATACTCCTTATTCTATCAATTCGATATATAGTAGGAAATGGGTCATTGATTATATCAAAGCCCTTTCTAACAGACTCATCGTCAATGAAAGCTATAAGATAAAAATAGTATTCGGAAAACATAATAGCCAAAGGCTTCAGTTTTCTTTTAACAGTAGCCTTATCCTTCATTCTGATATAATTTATTTCAATATACCTGTATTCACGAATAACTTGTCCAATGTCCCACATCATATCAATGAACTTTGTTTTATGTTGCGGTTCCACATAATGAAATGCTTCATTGCTGATAAGATTAGTCACAAGTTTCTGATCAACTTTCGGAACACAATATGAAATTAGCTTGTCCAGTATCCTCATCATTTCTTTTTTTGTAAATGCTCGACTGTCCAACAATATCTTACAAAGAGCTAACACTTCACTGTTGGATAATTTCATCTTATAGATTTGTTCTAAACGATAACCCCCGACACTTCGATCATATACCACAGAATTAATGCATCCTACTCTTTCATCATCTGCTTCAAGATAATTACGAATATTATTAATATCTCTCTGAATACTACGTTCATTTACCCCATAATTAGCAGATTCCTCTGCTTTATTAGTTAGATATCCATTCATGAGTTTGGTGTATATGCCAAGCACTCGTTCAATTTTATCTTTCTTAATATTTTCCATAAACACCTCCAATCATATTATATACATTATACATTATTACTATGACAGGATGTGTCTACACTACTTATTTTCTAGTTTATTTCTCCAACTTTTATATTTACCTGTCATAATCTTACCATCTTCTAGGTGTTAAGCACACATGCATATAACTAAATCACAACCAAATTTTAATACTTCTGGGATTTTAACATCTTGAATAACTTTGTCAATATTAACTAGATTTAACCACTTTTGTTAACAACGTTACAACCTCCACATGTGGAGTCTGTGGAAACATATCAACACAACACACTTTCTCTACTGCATATCCATTCATTTCAAGTAATCTCAAATCTTGTGCTAAACTTTTAGGATTACATGAAACATAAACTATATTTTTGACATTATACTTTAATATCTTTGTGAGTGCTTTTTCTCCCACACCTACA
>RRZT010425904.1_pt1 | contig 15480 bp, 4 predicted proteins | sample 2165551 | NCBI WGS metagenome assembly RRZT01 (sample SAMN10456910, study PRJNA506462) | wastewater metagenome | biome: wastewater; feature: sludge; material: wastewater sludge; isolation source: wastewater sludge with Escherichia coli K12::gfp cells carrying plasmid... | place: USA: Moscow, Idaho ... | reverse complement strand
GTTTCGCTGCCGGGGCCGGCATTTACGGGCGGAGTTCAGTGCCGAAGTTTCGATTCGCCCTGATCGTCGAGCACGAAGACAACGCTTTCCTCGGCCCGCGTCACCGCGAGACGCTGGGTGCTGCTAGTAGTTCCATGCTGGCGTCGCTTCGGATGAAATCGGTGATCGGTGAGGTTGGCGCTATCAGCAAACTCGCAAGTAGCCCGGTTGGCCACTTTAAATTTCATAAAGTCTAGTTCCTGCTTTTTCGCGGAAGCGGATGAGTGGCGCAGGCTCTGCGGGCGCAGCGCCTCAAGCGCGTTGTTGATCGTGGACGGGCAGAGCGTGAAGAACACAGACACGGCGGCCTTGAAGTGCTATGAAGCGGGCAAGAAAGCCTCTGGCATCAAGCGCCCATTACAGTGGACACCCAAGGGCGGCCGCACGCTATTGCGCTGACCGCAGCGGGGGTGACAGACCGCAAAGGGGCGCTGCCGATGTCGGCGTTGGCTAGAACCCGCTTTCGCGCACAACAACCGCCGCCATGCGCTGCAGAAACTGCCATGCTGGGCTTTGACGTTGAGCTTCAATACTGACACTCCCACGCATCTCGTGCGCGGCAGCGAGCGGCTCGGCCAGAGACAAGCGCACGCGGTACAGCGACTCGACGGGGACGGCTAGGCGCTCGCCCGGCTGAGTGGCGATAGGACCACCATGGCGCGCGTCAAGCATCGTGTGGGCCAGCTTGATGCTGCGCGCCGAATCAATGCTTATGACCTGCGCATCCACCGCACTCCAATGGCGATGCGGTCTGAACCGAGCGCTTGCACCCAACTGGATGCGGTCCACCTGGCGTTGCTCCACATAGGCCTCAACTACCCAGCGTGAGGTGTCAATCAAAACACCAAGCTGGTTCTTGGTGCCCACCCAACTGCCCGGATGCACCATGGGGTCAAGGTCCACCCATTGGCCATCAAAATCAGCCGTGATCTGCAGTCGACCGGTCTCTTCCAGAATGGACTGCGCCTCGGCCAATTGCTCGTTCAGCCGTTCGGTGGAGGCCTGCTGCTGGTCCATTCCACGCTCTACAGCCACCAGCCCTGTAAGGTGCAGCCGAAGAGCGTGCACTGATGCTTTGGTGCGCAGGTCGCGTGCTTGCAAGTCGGGTGCCTCAAACTGCACCAGAGGGCTCCCCGCTTCGGCAATGCCCGCCGGGTGAAGCGCCGTGACCCGTGCTGCGAAGGGGCTATAGATGGCTTGCTGACGTTCGGGATGGGCTATCGCCGGTGCCTCCACATCCAGCGCCCAAGGAACGGCCAATACAAGCAGGCCTGATAGCAGCAGCCCCCACAGCAGGAACCGGCGACCGGGAAGCACTTCGGTCCAGCGTTTGCGCCACACGGCGACTTCAGACCAACAAGGACGCACGATGAACCAGATCACTTCCACAGCAAAAAGAAAGATGCCGAGCACCTTAAAGAACATGAGATACACCGCAACGGCAATGCCCGCGAAAACCACCAACCGGTATAGCCAAGTGAACAATGCAAACACCACCAGCGCCCGGCGCTGGCGCGGCGTGACGGGTTCAGGGTCCGGCTCTTTCCAGCCCAGCAACTTGCGTCGTAGCCAGGCGCGTGCAATGGCTCCAGAACGCTCGTGCAGGTTCGGAAAATCGAGCAAATCTGAGGCGATGAAATAGCCATCAAACCGCATGAACGGACTGGCATTGAGTGCCAGCGATAAGACCCAGCCCGTGGTGGCCAAGTAGAGCATGGCCTGGCGCAGAGGCCCGTCGCTCAACAAGGCCCAGGCTAGTGTCGACAGCCCGGCCAGCGCCATCTCTACCGAAATGCCCGCCGAAGAAATCGCCAGTCGGTGTCGGGGCGAACGCAATCGCCACGATTCGCTAGTGTCGGTGTAGAGCATGGGCCACAGCACCACGAACGCCACCCCCATGTGCGCGACACGCACCCCATGGTGGGTTGAAACAAAGGCGTGACCCAGCTCGTGAAAGGTCTTGGAGATGACCAGCGCCAACAAGAAGCCAAAAATGCCGCTGGGGGTGAGAATGTCCATTACGCCGTGCGTAAAAGTATCCCACTGCCGCGCGACCAACACGATGCCTAGCAGACTGGCGAGTCCAATGATCACTAACCCCGGCGCCGAGCACAGTGGTCGCACCAGCGGTAATAGCTTGGCCAGCCAGCGATCGGGGCGCACCAGTGGTACGCGCACGAAGAGGTAATGGTGCAGCCACCAGCGCCAATGCCGCCAGCCTGGCGCGCTGGCCTGTGCGGCGAGCTTGTCCACCCCATCCTGAGAGGGACGCACCAAGTGGTGCTGCACGAGGAAGCTAGCAAAATCCTCCACCAGCTCTTTATCTGCCGCCAACGATGTAGTGGCAGCAATGTCCTGAGCGATCTTTTCCGGGTTGCCGGGCCAGCGCAGCAGGCATTCAAACTCTAGCCACCCGATGCGAAAGAAACGGTTGGTCACCGGGTCTTGGATAGACCAGGCAGGTGCGCCATCCTTGCCCGCAGCTGCCTCGTGCAGCCGCAGGTCTTCACGCAACGGCGGCAATGTAGGGGCAGCGGCGTTATTCATTACCAGCCGGTCCATTCACGCAAGGTTGCAAGCGGGCGACGCAGCAGGTAGTAGCCCAAGAACACCCGATCACCTGAGATTTTGGCGGTTCCACGCAGGCCTATGCGCACTTTTTGATGCTGCTCTTGCCCACCGTCGAACACCGCGCGAAGTCGGTAGCTGGCCACGCTCTCTGGGGAAAGGACCGCCTGGTAACTGGTCTCGATCACCTTTGCGTCAAGCGGTGACAACGGCAAAACCGTCAAGAACAGCTTGACCTCAGCGCCCGGTTCCAGTGCTACCGCATCGGCCACAGGCAGGTGGATCAGCACACCAGGCTTGGCCGGATTGGCCAACAGCATAATGCGTTCGCCCGTGGTCACCGGGCGGCCCAACCAATCGTCCGGGTCACCAAAAACCGCCACGCCTTCGCGCACGGCAGTCACATCAATGCGCGCCAGTTGCGAGCGCACGGCGGCCAACTCGGCTCGTTTTTCGTTGGCACGCCCCCTCAGCAGCGAGAGATCGCCTTTACTCTGGAAGCTGTCAAACGCCTTTTGGGTGGCTGCTTGCAGCTCCGCATCGGCCACGGCGACCGATTTTTGGGCCACCTCCAGCCGGTTGCGCAACGTCGTGTCGTCCAGCGAGAACAAAGGCTGGCCTACCTGCACCGCTTGGTTGGGGCGTACGTGAATGGTCTTGACCACCCCGTCGATGGGGGCGGCCACGGCTTCGGCATCCAACGCAATCACCTCTGCCGGGGCCAACGACGTTTGGCGCACCGGTATCAGAAACAAGGACAGGAATCCAAGAATCAACAAACGCTTGCGGTTTTTTTCCAGCGTATTCCAGCGCTTTTGCCAAGAGAGCTTGGGTCGGCCTGCCAGCATCTCCCAGCAGTAGCCCCAGGTCTGAAGAAGCCGCTGAAGCGCATGGGCTTGCAAGGACTGTGGGGGGTGATCCAGCAAAAACACCACCCAGCCCAGTCGCTCACCAGAGCGCCGCGCGATGGGCAGTATCAGCGCTCCGGCAGGCCACCATTCCAGCCAACCGTCGAGCAACCCGGGCGGCAAGCCGGGCATGTCGGCACCGGGCTGGGGCAACCAGCCGGGCTTGTCATGCAGCTGCTGATGCATCCACGGCCAAGCACGGCGAAGCCAAATAAGATACGGGCTGTCTTCGGTAGGGCGAGCTAGGCCCGATACCGTGAGCAACGCCGCACGCGGCCCGTCACCATCTAGGACCAGTGCCTGTCGGAAGCGCAGCAGCCCATAGCTGTCGTTCGCCACCGAAAACCCCAGCTCCGCCACGGTGGTGGCTGCGCGGGCTCGCGCCTCAAGTCCCGTTACTAGCTCAGAAAAAGGCGAGTCCGCGAGCAGCACGCCTCCCACTGCGCCCCGAGTGTTCACACCACTCATCGCCGGGCGCTCAAGGCTGGTCCTTGAAGCGGGCCACGCCAGTCATGCCGCCCAGAAGCTCGGGGTTTTTGCCCTCGATGCGCCCCTCCAGCTCGACCGTCTGCGCCACGGCATCAACGCGCGCGTTGATCGCTGTCACCTTGGCTGCATAGCTTTTGCCCGTTTCGTCAATGGCGACTTCGAAAGGCGTACCCACTTGCAGCGTGCGTAGCAGGCGCGACGGCGCATTGAGCCGAACCTTCAGGGGACCTTCGCTGACCATTTCCACCAGCGGGCTTCCCACATTGACCCCCTGGTGCGGCTTGACATGCATGCGCACGATACGCCCGGTGAACGGCGCTAACACCGAGCACTGGCTCAACTGAGCTCGCGACAGGCTGATGGCCCCATTGGCCCGCTCCGCCGCTGCGGACGCCAGCAGCACTTCGGACTGCCCTGCGGCCTCCAGAGCCAGCAGACGATTTTTTACGTCCAGCGTTTCCTTGGCGCCAGCGTATTCCGCCTGTGCCATGTGCAGCCGGGCGCTGGCTTCACTGCAGTCAAAGGACACGATGGTGCGCCCCTTGGTAACACGGGCCCCCAGCGATCCATTGAGCGTGGAAATGCGCCCCACCATTTGCGCCACAAGGGTGGTCTCCAACTCGGGCGCCAGTAGAACGCGAATCGCGTTGGGATCGGCAGGCTGAGGGCCCGGTAAGCGGGCCTCCACCGGTACGGCAATGGGCGGACGTGGCGCTACGGCAGATGCCGTTGCAGACGGTTGCGCCCAGGCTGTCGGGGCGACAACGGCCAATAGTGCGGCGGCCACCGCCACCTGATGAGCCCACGCCCTAGACTGACGGCAATGCATCATCAATTGGCCCCCGCACCGGGGCGCGTGGCGCCCACCTTGAACACCTGCATCTGCCAACTGTTCGTTGTGGTTTCCATGGCCTTGGCGAGCGACTTGACGTCGTGGCTTGCAATGGTGCCGGGCAACACATCCAGACCCACCGAGTTGTACACGCGGCCCCACGCGGCTTGCGCATTGGAATACGTGGCGTAGCGCTGGTACTCAGCAAGCAACGCGCGGGCTTCGGCGCGGATCACTTCCAGGCGCGAATCGAACTGGGTCTTGGCGGCCTTTTCCGAGAAGCTCAGTAGACGGTTGTCCACCCGCAGGCTTTCCTCGGCAAACTTCAGCTCTGACAACGCCAATTCATAGCGCTGCACTCCCACACGCACCTGCGTCAGTACAGCCATCGACAGCGCCATCCGACGCAGGTCGTCGGTTTCGTTCTGCGCCTGGTGGGCACGGTTGAGCGCGGGCAACTGAGCCAGCTTGAGCACATTCCACGACAGGCGCACGCCCACGTCTACCCAGTTGCTGTTGTAGTTGTACTTGTTCGAGTCGTACTGCGGGCCAGCATCCACGCTCAAATTGGGCCAGAGTAAAAGTTTAGCGGCCTTGATGTCGTTTTCAGTGACGCGCTTTCGGTACGACTCTTCCAGAATCTCGGGGCGCTTTTCCAGCGCCAGGGTTTCCAGCGCTTCCATGTTCCGGGGCGCTGAAGGCAACACCATTTCCTTCTCGTCGGCCAGCGTGAAAGCCGTCCCAGGGGGGATGGACATCAGCGCTGTCAACTCGGTGCGCGCAAGCTCAAGATCTTGTCGGCGCAGCGTGAGCAGATTGACAGCATCCAGCAAGGCGCGCTGATACGCCAGCACCTGCGGCTGCGGCATCAGACCGTCTTTTTCCACTTGGCGAGCTTGCTCCAAGGCTTTGTTCACGCGCTCAAGCAGCGTGTCCACCCGGCCAAGGAGTCTTTGAGCGCCCAGGGCGCGCCAGTAGCTGTTGCGCACGTCCTGCAACACGTTCTGGGCCACCTTGCGGCGGCGCTCCTCAGCCATCAAAAACTGGTCAGCCTTTTGTTGAGCGCGGTAATACGACACACCAAAATCCAGCGCATTCCAAGAGAACGTCAGATTGGCCAGGGCACGGTCTCGCTCCTGCGACGTAGAGGGGCGCAGCGATTCCACCCTATCTTCAATACCGATGGAGCGCCCCCCCGAGTCGTTGTTGCGATTTGCATAGCCAGCGCCTGCCACCAGGCGCGGCAGCATCTCGTAGCTGGAAACGTCGGCCAGGTTCTTAGAAAGCGCGTTTTCCAACAACTTCAGGCGGTAGTCCAGGTTGTATTTGAGGGCACGTGCCGATGCTTCGTGGAAGGTGATCGGCGCGGTCACCGGCTCTTGGTCCGCGTAGATGGCCTTGCTGTCTGCGGTAACGCGATCCTTGATCTCGTCTTGCGTCAGCGACACCGGCGTGACGGTGCCGCAGGCGGCCAACAGCAAAGGGAGACAAGAAAACGTCACCAGCCTTACTTGATGGAAGCGCAGGCGAGCGCGAAGGATGTTTTTTTCTGGGTACATGGAAGGGGCATTCATGATAAAAAAATAGTCTCAGGAAGCAATAGGACCATTGGAAACGGGACGCGTTGCAGCAGGCAGCGGACGACCACCAGCGTTGCGCAGCTGCTCCGAAAACGACGGTGCAGCTGCAGAAGTTGCCCGCTGTGCAGTTGCCGCAACAGCAGGCACGCGCTCCGACTGCGTGCCAGCATTGGGTCGTGGTGATGCCTCGGTAGGCTTGTCAGCTTCGGCGGCGGGCTCCTCTTGCCCTGGCATATGCGGCACGATCTGCGCGTCACTCGGTTCGAACCATTCCGGGGTGGCGATACGTCCATCACTGCCCAGCGACAAACGTCCCAAACGGCCTTCGACAAGGTCACTCCACCACTCGCCACGTGCCTGCGCATCGCGCACCGCGTGCTGTACGAACAGCGCTGGATCAAAGCCCAGACCCATGCCGATCGTACGACTTTGTATGCCCCCCTGACGCACCGCGGCCGGGTTGCTGAAAGTCAGCGAATCGGTGGCCTCGCGCAGAGCCTGCGCTTCGTTCACACCGGGACTCACATACACCACTGGATGCAAAGGGATGGACAGGCGCACCACATTTGTGAACACGCCGCCATCAAAGTACACGCTCTCTTCGCGCGCTTGATCGCTTTGCAGCGGGTTGAGGGGCTGCAAGGGCACCTGCGGAACCGTTGGCGCTGGCAACGGAACATCTGGACGCGGCTCGATCAGTGGCGGCACTGGTGGTGTCACAGGTGGCGTCACAGGTGGTGTCACAGGTGGCGTCACTGGCGGTGTCACAGGTGGCGTCACAGGTGGTGTCACAGGTGGCGTCACAGGTGGTGTCACAGGTGGTGTCACAGGTGGCGTCACAGGTGGCGTCACAGGTGGCGTCACAGGTGGTGTCACCGTGATGGTCACCGTCGCAGTGCTCTTGTCGCCATCCTTGTCGGTGATGGTGTAAGTGAAGCTATCCGGTCCTTCATAGCCCAGGTTGGGCGTGTATGTGTAGCTGCCATCCGGGTTCACCACCACCGTGCCGTTGGTCGGGTCAGTGGTCTTGGTCCACACGTTGCCGCCGTCGGCGCTCGGCTTGTCGTTGCCCTCCAGATTGCCATTGACGGGCACATCCTTCGGCGTGGTGGTACTGTCGTCCACCGCTACGGGCACGGCAGTGGCTGCGACCGTGATGCTCACCGTGGCAGTGCTCTTGTCGCCATCTTTGTCGGTGATGGTGTAGGTAAAGCTGTCGCGTCCCGTGTAGCCCGGTGTGGGCGTATAGGTGTAGGTGCCGTCCGGGTTCACCACCACCGTGCCATTGGTCGGGTCGGTAGTCTTGGTCCACACGTTGTCGCCATCGCCCGACGGAGTGTCATTGCCCGTCAGGTTGCCATTGATGGGCACATCCTTGGGTGTGGTTGCGGTGTCGTTCACAGCCACGGGCACATCGTTCGTAGGGTTCACCGTTAGCGTGACTGTGGCGGTGCTCTGGTCACCATTCACATCGGTGATGGTGTAGGTGAAACTGTCAGTGCCGTTGTAGTCCGGGTCGGGCACATACACAAACCTACCAGTCGGGCCCACCACCACGGTGCCGTGCTGCGGGTCGGATGCCTTAGTCCACACGTTGCCGCCGTCAGGGCTGGGGGTGTCGTTGTCGACCAACGAGCCTACGAACGTCAGGTCCTCGTCCAGCGTAAACGCATCGTTCACAGCCACCGGGACTTGGTTGGGTGTGAAGCCGTTGATGGTGATGGTGATCGTTGCGGTGGCCGCGTCGCCATCAGCGTCGACTATGGCGTAGTTGAAAGTCTCGGTCAGCGTCTGGCCGGACAGAAGATTGGCCACGGCCGGATTCGCGTTGTTGAGCGCGTAGGTGTACGTGCCATCAGCGTTCAGCGTGATCGCGCCGTAGGTACCGGCGACCGGCGTACCTGGCGCGCTACCAGCGATGGCCGTCACCGGTCCACCGACCGCCGCGCCGTCGGCACCGATCGCGTCGTTGGTGAGGGCATTGCCACCCACCGAGGCCGTGCCTCGGGTGATGCTGCGCGCGTCGCTGGCGGCCACGGGCACATCGTCAATGATCTGAACGGCCAGATTACCGGTGCCGGTCTTTGGCGTAGAACTGGAGTCGGTTACCACCAGGGCAATGGTGTCAGTAGATTCCGTCTCCGCCGCAGTGCTGTTGACGATGGCGGCCTTAAGCGTGTAGGTGTAGCTCACCGTCGCGGCGGTCGGCGCGCCCGGCGCGCCCAGCTTATCGCTGATACCAGTAATGCGCAGTTGACCTTCGCCCGTGTCGATGATGGCTGAAGGGCTGGCACTGGAGAGCGCATCAAGCTGCGCCACCGTGAATTCCTGGCCGCCTATGGTCACCTTGGCGATGCCGTCGCCCGCCGTTACGGTGATCGTACCCGTGGTGGTTTCGGTGGTGCCGCCCGTCGGGGTCAAGCCCCTTTCGTACACGGTGGCCTGGCCCGTCGCGGCACCGCCGTTTCCGTCCACCGGCAGGATTTGCGGAGCGCCTTCGGTGTGGCCGTTGATTGTGATGGTCAGCGTGCTGTTGGCCGAAAGCAATCCGGGGTCGGTGATGGTGTAGCTGAATTCCTCCACCAGAGTCTGGGTGTCATTGAGCGCGTTGACATCCGGGTTGTTATTGTCCAGCGCGTACGAATAGCTGCCGTCAGGCTGGATGGTCAACGTACCGTATTTGCCTGTCACCACGGTGCCCGCGCCGCTGTTGTCCATCACAGGGGTGGCGCTGCCGCCCGCCGTGGTGGCCGTGACCGAGGTCACCGGCACGTCGGTCATCACGTTGTCGGGGTCTTTGTCGGCGGTGCCATTCGTTTTGATGTTGCCAATCGCGGGTGTGCCAGTGTCCTCAGTCACAGAGTTGGTATTGGGCGTGGCTACCGGTGGGTCGTTCACTGGTGTCACCTGGATGGTGGTGGTTACAGTGTCGGACAGCAATTGGCCATTGGCGGCGGCGTCGCTGTTGGCGTCCCGGACCCGCCACGTCACCACACGGTCTGTGTTGCCAGGGTTTTCGCCGGTGTTGCGGTACGTGACAGCCGCCAGGGCCGTGGTCACGTTGCTGATGTCGGTGGCAGCGCCGCTCAAAGTGAGTGTGCCGGTGGCCGCGTCGTAGCTTTGCGTCCAGCCAGCGGGCAGAGAGCCGCCGGGTATCGCCAGCACGTCATCAACCTGGCGGCCGCTGATGATCTGCGCAGTGATGCTCACCATCTGCGTGTCGTCCAGATCGGTCAGTGTCCAGCCCAAGGGCTCTAGCACCAGTGCGGGACCGTTTTCCGTGTAGCTGCGGGTTGAACCTGCGCCCGCCAGCACCGGCTGGTCGTTGACTGGAAGGACGTCGATGGTGCGCGTGGTGGTCCCGGGGTTGGCGCCGGCAGTGCCCGAGCCGTCAGAGCCGGCGTCGTAGACCGTGTAGGTCAGTGTGCGCGTAGGCCGGGTGGTGTTGAGAGTGGGGTCGTCCGACGGGGTGGAATAGCTCAGGCTTCGCAGCACCTGCTGGTAGTTGTCCTTGGTGTCCTCGCCCGTCAGGGTCAGCTCGCCCGTGATAGCGTTGTAGCTTGCCGTGATGTTCGTGCCCGCGGTGTCAACCGCCAGCAAGTCGCCTGCCAGGAAGTTGCCAGTGATGGCGACTCGGGCGCTGTGAATGTTGTCGTCGTCCGCATCTGTCAGGGTAAATCCGTTGTCCACCACCACCGGGGTGGCGCCGTTTTCGGTGAACTGGGCGTTCAGCGCGGGCGGGGTGGAAAGCACCGGCGCATCCACCAGCTTGGTGATGTTGAGCGTGATAGTGGCGCTGCCGCTCAATGGGCCTCCCGAGCCCTGGTCCTGCCCGCTGCCTAGCGGCGGCGTGTCGCCCGCGTGCTGGTTCTGGTCGTTGATGGTGTAGCGCAGCGTAACAGCCGCAGGCGGTTTGTCGCTCGTGTTGGTGTAGGTCACCGCCCGTGCAACGATATCAACATTGCCTGCATTGGCGTTGCTGTTAAAAGTAATCTCCAGCGTGCCGCCCGTGTTGGCGTAGGTGCCGACGACCGTGGTGCCTATGCGGATGTTGCTGCCCTGGAAGTTCACGCCCGTCGTGCCAGACCCCGTAAGACCAAACACGTCCTGCGGGTTGGCGCCCCCGTCCCGGCCAATGGTCAGCACCGCCCCGCTCCAGTTGGGATAGAGGTCAAGTTCGGGGTCGACCAGATTGACGTCGGTGTCAAGGGTGATCGTTGTGTTCTCGGTGTACCCGCGATCTGTAAGGCCGACGACCGTCGGTGCATTATTCACGTCTGTAGGTATGAACTGGAAACTGCGGGACGCCGTCAGATCACCGCCGTTACCACCGATATCGACCCCGCCATTGCCGAGGTCGTTGACGGTCATGGTGAAGTTCACCGCAGCATCGCCATTGATAAGGCTGGCTGCGAAGGTCACGTTGTCGCCAGGGGTGGTAATCACCGCTTTAATAGCGGCCATCGTTCCCGTCAGCGAAACAGTGCTTGTCCCATTTCCTGCCACCGTCGTCAATCCGGCCGTTGTAGCGAGTGCAAGCGTACCCGAATCAACAGCCAAAGTTACGGTGTACTCATCCGAGCCTAATTCGAAGCCGACTATGGCGTTAGCGGTGTCCTTGTCGTCCTGGAAGTTGAGTTCACCAGTCTGAAAGACGTAGCTGGTGCCGGTGATGGGTTTCAGCGCACTTGCGGGAATGCTGCCGTTGATCACAGGCGCATCGTTGACCGGCACAATGGCAATGGCTACGGTCTTGCTGGCATCCGCCGCGTTTCCATCAATGCCGTCCGCGCCAGTATTGCTGCCGTCGGCGACGGTGATCGTCAGGCTGTCGGCGCCGTTGTAATCGGTGGCGCTCTGGTAATACAGATTGGCGAGGGCGGTATCAAGTTGAGCCTTGGTGCCTGATAGCGTCACAGTAGTGCTGCCGATGGTGCCGCTGGTAAGAGAGGCGCCGCCAGTGATGCTATTACCGCTAGCCGCGAAATACAGCCTACCCGTGTCCACAGTTAGTGTGACGGTGTTGTTGGTACTGCCGAAGGCGTCAGGATCGGTGTAGCTGATGCTGCTCAACAGCGTGCGCACATCTTCATTCACCGATTGATCGTTTGCCGTGACCACCGGAAGGTCGTTTACGTCCGATGCCGCGACATTGATGGTGATGCTGGCGGTGTTGAAGGTGCCGTTGGGCGCGGTGCCGTCCTGATTCAGGGCGCCGCCGTTGGCGTCGGCAGTCAGGCTCCCGCTGCCATCGCGCAGACGATCATCGATGGTGACTTTGATCTTGAGGTCTGCCGCGTCAGCGTCGGTACCGCTGGTTCTTGCCTGCACTTTGCTCAGCGCTGCCTGCACGTCGGCCAGCTTGCCCTGGAAGACCAGCGTGTTGTCGCCTGCTGCGTTGGTCACCACGACGCCATCGCCTTGTGTGGCGGGGTTGTAGCCGGACTCAAATTGCAGGACGCCGTTGCCATAAGCGGCATCTGCTGCGGACAGGAACTCCACGGAGACCTGGATGAAGTCCGACTCACCCGCTTGCGTCCCATCGATCAGGTCGATGTCGCCCAGTGAGATGCTGGGCAGCGTCTTGCCCATGACCGACGAATCGACCACGAACAGGCCCGTATGGGCGGTGGTGACGGTGGGTTTGTCGTTGGAGCGTTCCAGCCTGATGCGGAACTCGGACGGAGTGATAGAAACGCCCTGGGCAGCCGAGCCGTTTTGGTTGGCCGAATAGTCGCCATCGCTGACCACATACTCGAACTTATCGTCGAATTGCTCACCGCCGCCATGCTTGTATTGCACTGCACCGCTGTCGAGTTCGTCCTGGGTGAAGACCGAACCGACACCGAGAACACGGCCACCGGCCGAGAGCGTGCCGTATTGAGGCATCGCAGTGATGCGGTACTGGCGCTGCTCGCTGGTGTTGTCGCTGTCCTGGTACAAAAGGTGCGCGACCGTATCCGCTGGCGCCGCAGCCGTTCCGCTGCCGATACCATGAGTGCTGGCGGTATAGCTGGTAGCGCCTGCGATGATGAGGGTAGCGCCCTCCTTCAAGGCCGCGACATTGCCATAACCGGGCTCCGCGATGCTCACGAAGGTGGGTGCATCGTTGAGCGGGTTGACGCTGATATTGACAACGGCGGGTACGCCTTGACTTGTTTGGTTGGTGGGGTCTGTAGCGGGATCAGAAATATTGGCGTTGGTATTGCTGGAACTGATTACTACGCCCTTGTCATCCAGCGGCACGATGGTGAAGCTGTCGGTGTAGTTCTCGCTGCCATCGTGCTGGTATGTAAGCAAACCGCCGTCCAGTTGCGCCTTGGTCACGACGAAGGAGACGGTCTGCAGTACGCCGCTCAGATACAGATCGCCCCGGGTCGGCAGCACGCTAACGTTGAAGCTGATGGCATTGTCTGCAGCGAAGCCGTCTGTGCGGTCGCTGGTGTCGTTGTCGCTATCCTCCAAGGCGATATGGGCCTTGCCGCCCGCATTGATGACAATGGTGCTGCCTTCAGTGAGCTTGACCACGTCGGTATTGACTGCCGTGGGCGTGTCGTTCTGAGGTTTGACCTCGATGTTGAACGTGGCAATGCTGCTCGTGATGCTGCCATTTGACACGTCGAAGGTGAAGCTGGCGTTGAAATCTTCGCTGCCGCCATGTGCGAAACGCACATTGCCGTCGATGATGTCCTGATGGGTGAAAGAACCCAGAAGCGGCAGAGCCACGTTGTTCAGCGTAATGCTGCCGTTGGTGGGCAGGCTGAGCAGGCGATAGGTAAGTTGCTCAGGTGCAACGCCGGTGCTGGTAGCGGACAGTTGCGCGGTGCTCAGCGTGTAGAACTGGCCCTCCGCAATATCGGCGATGCCGAGCGAGAGCGTGCCACCGACCGTGGGTGTGGGCGCGGCCGTAATCGGCGCGCCAGGACCGGTGCCGGTGGCGGTGCCTTGGTAGTCGATCTGGAAGGTATGCACCAGCGGTGTCAGGGTGCTGTCGTTGGTGTAGATGCCGCCGTCGCGTTCCGTGGGTATCAGGCGTCGGTCACCATCCTTTACGGTGAACTGGAATGCGTCGGTTCCGCTGCTCCCCGTAGTCCGGACGTAGCTGATCCTGCCGGCGTCAATGTCCGCCTGCGTAAAAGTGAAGTTCACAGGCAAAAATTGCCCCGGAAAGTCCGTGCTGCTCAGGTAACCCCCCGTGGGGATACTGGTCAGCGTGTAGGTGACTACTGGCGAATCAACATCCAGCGCCTTGAGCAGGCTGCTGGTTATGGGTAGTGTGGTGGTTAAATTCCCTGTACCCGAATCCGGTCCGAACTCCACGGGCGGGAAGTTGCCCGCACCATCAGGCTCTGTCGTGCTGTCCCAATAGGGGTCATCGTTGTTAGGGATGATGGTGAGATTAACAGTGTGATTGGTAGTCGTGGCTGGTACGCCAGTCCCACCACCATCGTCGGATACGGCGAGCGTGAAACTGTCGGTGGGCTGGTTTTCGCCACCATCATGGTCATAAGAAAACAGGGCTAGGTTGGCATCGACGATCATCTGACCATTGGTCACACTCACGCCGTTGTACTTCAGCGTGCCGTGGGCGGGCAAACTGGTGATTTGCACGCTGTGAGTACCAGCGCTGTCATCGGGATCAGTGATTGTCAGATCGCCACGTGGGCCAGTGATGACGGGCACTGTGCCACCTACCAAGGGCACGGCTGTCTCGCCTTCAATCAGGATGATGTTGCCGCCAGCAGCGGGTGCCTGATTGACCGGCGTGATGTCCACCACGACGTTTTGGAGAGTGATTATTCCGCCCGCCCCGTCATCCACAGTAATCTGGAACGTGTCTGTGGTGGTGGACAGCACTTGATCTCCGCCGTGCTTGTAAACCAGTTGGTTGATGCTACTGACGGAGAAGGTGGACCCTACGGTTATTTCGTTGCCATTGAGCAGCAGGGTGCCCTTTGTCGGCGGTGCTGTCAGTTTGATGATGATCTGCGCTTGGCTGTTATCGGGATCTGACAGCCCGAGATTGACCTGCGCAACCTGGTTGCCTGCCGTGCCATTGCCGGTAGCCAGCACAAACGCCGTACTACCGCCTTCCGCAACAATGAGGCGGCCCGCGCCTGAAGCGGGCGGGGTGATCACCGGGACGTCGTTCTCGGGAGCAATCGTGAAAGCGCGTGAGAAAGGAGCCGTTCCGCCCGATGTGTTGTTGACGATGGAGAGCGTCAGAGTGTCAACATCGCCCGTTTCCGAATTACCCGTGTAGGTGTAAGTCAAGCCCGCCAGCCAAGTTTGCACGGCGGCCGCATCGCCCGTGAAGGTCGCGGCGCTGAGGGCTCCCTTGGTAACGCTTGCAGAGACGGTCAGGGTATCGGCGCCAGTACCGGCAACGGTGATGTTGGCACCAGGGCTGCCGCCGCTGTTCTCACCCACGGTGACAGGAGCATCAGGCGGAGCTGCGTTGGTCACAGCAGGAGCCGCCAGCAGGTGCGCGTAGCTACCTACGGCGGCGGAGTCCAGCGCCAAGCGGGCCTCGATGGCGCCAGTGTTGATCTCCAACTCCCAGTCACCGCCTTTGACTGCCGCGCCTGTGGCGTCATTGGATGCTGCAACGTCTGCCCCGGTAAGCGCAGCCAGTTGCGTGAGCAGTGCCATGCCTTGCTCGCCAGCGCCTGTTTCGCAGCCGTACAGCAGGATGTCCGCATCGTCGGTCAACGCTCCTGCCCAGTCTTGCAGCGCCTGGCGGTGGGAGCCGATGCTGGCTGCGTCGATGGTGTCGCTGCCCAACGTGAAGCTGCCGAGCGTGCCATGGCTGAGAATCTGCACCGATTCGACGCCCTGGCGGCCCTGCAGGGCTTGGGTAAGGGCGGCCAGGCCCGATTCTTGTTCGCCAACCACGTGCACGAGGGTGTCGGCGGGCAAGGTTGCCAGCAGGCTGGCGTAGTCGGCCACGCGGGTGTCCACGATGAGCACCGTTGTGATAACGCTATCTGTGCCCACGCGGGAGATGCCTGCATCCTCGGCGCGGGGGCTGGCCAGGGTGACGGGGGCTGCGGTGGCGGGAGTT
>RRZT011066233.1_pt1 | contig 15489 bp, 11 predicted proteins | sample 2165551 | NCBI WGS metagenome assembly RRZT01 (sample SAMN10456910, study PRJNA506462) | wastewater metagenome | biome: wastewater; feature: sludge; material: wastewater sludge; isolation source: wastewater sludge with Escherichia coli K12::gfp cells carrying plasmid... | place: USA: Moscow, Idaho... | reverse complement strand
CGTCATCTGATCGAAAACTTTTTTCAAAAACTCAAGCAATTCAGAGCTATCGCGACTCGCTACGACAAACTTGCCCAGAACTTTCTAGCCGGCGTTCACCTCGCCGCTGCGTGTATATGGCTCAATTGATGACAGGCCCTACGCCTATTGAAACAGGCGGGGTTATGCTAAATTTATCAAACGATTTTATTTTCTCGCTCTGATCGGGGAAAGATTTCCTTCCTTCCTCCGGATATGATCCTTTCGGGCTCGGCGGACACTTCAGAATAAAGTCAAATTAAAACCCGTTGATTGATCTGGATATTTCACCTCGGTCGGCACGGACGCGATTCGGGCAAGATCAGTTACATAACCAAACCCCGCACCTCTCAAGAAAACCAGCGTGAGATTGGTAAACAAATTCTTTTTGCCCGGTCTACTGCTGGCCCCGCTGCTGTTGCTGGCGGTCGGCGCAGGGTTTCATGGCGCTCAAGCGCAAGAGCATCGGCAGGTCGATAAACCCGCCGCCACCGAAATTCGGACGCAATCCTCTCTCCCATCCGAGGCGCCTTGGAGCGCCATCGGAATCGCCCTCGCCTCCATCGCCGGCTTGCTCGGTTTGGCGTTGCTGTGGAATTGGCAGATCAAGCGCAAAGTCGCCGAAGCCACCCTCGATTTGCGGCAGCGCAACGAGACGCTTCAGGCGCACAATCGAGGCTATCGGGAAATCTTCGACGCTATCGGCGACATGATATTTGTTCACGATGCGAGGGACGGTTCGATTCTGGACATGAACCGAGCCGCCACGGAATTGCAGCCGGTGATCGATTTGAGCGGCTACGCCAGCGAAAAATTTCCGGGAACAGACATCGAGAGCGACCACGCGCGCTTGCCGCCCTTCGATCAGGATGAAGCCCTGCGCCGGATACGGCAAGCCACGACGAAGGGGACACCGGTTTTTGAGCGGTTGTCCCGGCGGCGCGACGGACAATCGCTTTGGACCGAGGTGACCTTAAAAAACGTTGACATCGGCGGCGAGAGCCGGGTTCTGGCCGTCATCCGCGACATCGCCGAGCGCAAGCGGGCGGAAGAGGCGCAAAAGCGCAGCGAGGCCGCTCTTCACGGCCTGTTCGATGTCGTGCCGGTGGGCTTGATCATCGTTCGGAATCACGTTCTGGTGTCGGTCAACGAGCGGTTTTGCGAAATCGCCGGCTATCCCCAGGCGGAATTGATCAACCGCAACGCGCGCCGGTTCTACGAGACCGAAGCGGAATACCAGCGGGTCAGACACCACCTCTACGACACGCTTTGGCAATCCGGTTCCGGCTATATCGAGACGCGCTTTCTGCGCCCCGACGGCTCGCTCCGCGACGTGTCGTTATCGACGGCACCTTTGCAAACGCACGATCACGGAGGCGACATGGCCGTCGCCGTCCAAGACATCACCGATCAAAAGCGGATAGAGGCGGCGTTGCGGGCCAGCGAAGAGCGACTGCGGAGCATCGCCAACAACTTTCCCGGAGTGGTCTTTCAATTTTACGCCCGCCCGACCGGCGAATTCGGGCTGTACTACCTCAGCGAGCGGGCGGAGGAACTGTTCGGCATCGGCCCGCCGTTGGAAGATGCCTACGCCCGGTTCGCGGCCCACATCGCCCCCGAACATCGGGAACCCTTTCTCGCTTCGATCCAACAAGCCGTCGCCACGGCGAGCCCCTGGGATTTTGAAGGCCAGTTCATCAAATCGAACGGTGAAACAGTCTGGTTCAAAGGACTCTCCAGCCCCGTCCAGTCCGGCCCGGAACTGGTTTACAGCGGCGTCATTCTCGACATCACCCAGCGCAAGCGGGCCGAGGAGCGCGACGCTCGCGACGATGCCTTCCGGCAATCGATCATCGAGGGCGCCACCGACGGGATCTGCGCCTGCCACGATGCGGCGGAATTCCCCTTCGTGCGCTTTACCGTCTGGAACCACCGGATGACCGAGATCACCGGCTATACCCTGGACGAGATCAACGCCAGCGGCTGGTATCAGAGCCTCTATCCGGACCCCGAAGTCCAGGCGCGGGCAAGCGAGCGCATGAACCGCATGCGCTCGGGCGACGACCTCGACCAAGAAGAGTGGACAATCACCCGGAAAGATGGGCAACCGCGACAGATATCAATCTCTACCCGGCTTTTGTCCGGCGGGGAAACCGGGGCGAACGTGCTGGCGGTGATGTCGGACATCACCGCGCGCCAGCAGGCGGAGGAAAAGCTGCGCACCTATTTGGAATACCAGCGCGCTTTGCTGGACAATTTCCCCTTCCTGGTCTGGCTCAAAGATACGGAAAGCCGGTTTCTGGCGGTCAACGCGCCGTTCGCTCGCGCTTGTGGGCTCGACTCGCCCGAGCGGCTGGTCGGCAAAACCGACCTGGATGTCTGGCCCGCTGACTTGGCCGGGCGCTACATGGCCGATGACCGGGAGGTGCTGGCCAGCGGCAGGCCGAAGCAAACGGAAGAGGTGATCGACAGAGCCGGCCAACCGAGGTGCTGGTTCGAAACCTACAAATCGCCCGTGTGGGTGAACGATCGGATCATCGGCACCGTCGGCTACGCCCGCGACATCAGCGTGCGCAAGCAGGCCGAACAGCGCATCGAGCACTTGGCCTATCACGATGCCCTGACCGACCTGCCCAACCGGGCGCTGCTGGCGCAACGGGCAGAACTGGCTCTGGCCCTGGCGAGCCGCCACCGAGGGGAGGTGGCGATACTGTTTCTGGACCTCGACCGATTCAAGGAAGTCAACGACGCGCTGGGTCACGTAGCCGGTGACGCCTTGTTGGTGCAAGTCGCGGCCCGCCTCCAGACCTTGCTTCGGGCGGAAGATACCGTCTGCCGGCTGGGCGGCGACGGTTTCGTGCTGCTGTTGACGGAGGTCGGCCAGGACGGGGCGCTACGGGCGGCCGAACGGCTGCTGGCGGCTTTTCAACGGCCGTTCGTCGTGACCGGCCACCGCCTGAGCGTGACCGTGTCCATCGGGATCGCCCTGTACCCGCACGACGGCGCTGACTTCGCCGAACTGTTGAAGAACGCCGATACCGCCCTGAACCGCGCCAAGCAGCTCGGACGCAACAGCCGGGCCTTCTACGACCGGCAAATGAACGCCGTCACCTTCGAGCGGCTGGTGCTGGAAGGTGAACTGCGCCAAGCGATCGCAACCAACCAACTGCGCGTTTATTATCAGCCCAAGTTGCGGCTGACCGATGGGGCGCTGGTGGGAGCCGAGGCGCTGATCCGCTGGCAACATCCGATTCGCGGCCTGATTCCGCCGGGAGAATTCATCCCTTTGGCCGAAGCCAGCGATCTGATCGTCGCGCTGGGCGACTGGATGCTGGCGGCGGTCTGCCGGCAACTGGCCACCTGGATCCGGCGCGGGCTGGCGCCGCCACCCGTGGCGGTCAATCTGGCCGCCCGCCATTTCACCCTGCCGAATCTCGCCGATCGGCTCCACGGGTTGTTTGAAGCCTACGGCTTGCCACCGCGCGCTCTGCAACTGGAGCTCACCGAATCGACCCTGCTCGAAGCCGGGGAACAGCCGACGGAAACCTTGCGCGCCATCGAGCATCTGGGGGTGAAGCTGGCCATCGACGACTTTGGCACCGGGTACTCGAACTTGGCCTATCTCAAACGCCTGCCGCTCGCGGAGTTGAAAATCGACCGCAGCTTCGTGCGCGGTCTGGCGACCGACCCGGACGACCGCGCCCTGGCCGCGACCATCATCACGCTCGGCCATCAAATGGAGCTCAAAATCGTGGCGGAGGGCGTGGAGACCGAGGAACAGCGCCGTATCCTGCTCGATCTGGGCTGCGACATCGCTCAGGGATCCTACTATGACGGACCCATGCCGCTGGGAACCTTCGCCCTCGTCTGGTTGGAACAGGGTGAGCCGCCTGGCGAGGCGACCGACCATCAATGAGATCTGATGCGAAAGCCGCCCTCGCCCACCGGGAGCGGGATTGGAGGTGAGGGTTTGTTTTCGACAGTGGCCCATCACCCCCAATCGGCCGGGATTCCTCTCGCCATGACCAAACTACCGCCCATTCTGCTCACCGCCGCTGTCGGCCTGCTCCTGCTGTGCCACGCGACCTGGGGCTGGGTGCCGATTCTCGATAGCGCCAACTTGGCTTTTCACGAAGCGGGACATCCTATCTTCGGGATTCTCTCCGGCCGGTCGATGGTGTACGGCGGAACCCTCATGCAACTGTTGATCCCCGCCGCCTGTGCCTGGGAGTGTTATCGTCGAGAGCAGACTTACGGTTTCCTCGCCTGTCTGGTATGGGTCGGGGAAAACCTGCTGAACATCGCCCGCTACATGGCCGACGCCCGCGCCCACCGGCTGCCGCTGGTCGGCGGACTGGACCCGGAGGATTTCCACGACTGGACCGAAATTTTGAGCCGATGGGGGCTGTTGAATCACGACACCGCCCTCGCGTTCCTGGTCCGGGTCGGCGCCGTGGGACTCATGATCTGGGTGCTGGCGCGGGCGTGGCGGATCGCGGGGGAAACCGACTGATCCGCCAGCGCCGTCTCGCCAGCCTCGCCCGAAAATCGAATCCTCCTTTTCTGTTGGCGTCGCCGGATGCGGATCGGATCCTTAATCTTCTCTACCATTAACCGACACCGCTCATGTCCGCCACCTGCCCCGCTCTATTGATCAGCGCCCCGGCTTCCGGCCAAGGCAAAACCACTCTCACCGCCGGTCTGGCCCGCCACCACCGCAACCGGGGACGCAAAGTGCGGGTCTTCAAAACCGGACCCGATTTTCTCGACCCGATGATTCTGGAGCGAGCCTCCGGCCAGCCGGTCTATCAACTGGATTTGTGGATGGTCGGCGAACGCGACTGCAAGGCGCTGCTCTATCGGGCGGCTCAAGAGGCGGAGCTGATTCTGATCGAAGGCGTGATGGGCCTGTTCGACGGCACGCCGTCCAGCGCCGATCTCGCCGCGCTGTTCGGGGTTCCGGTGCTGGCGCTGATCAACGCGCACGCGATGGCGCAAACCTTCGGCGCCCTCGCTCACGGCTTGGCGCGCTATCGTCCCGGTTTGCCTTTCGCCGGGGTGCTGGCCAACCGGGTCGCGGGGCCGGGTCACGCCGAACTGCTGGCCGAGAGCCTGCCGCCGGATATTCGCAATTTCGGCTGGCTCCCGCGCGACGGCGAAATCACCTTGCCCGACCGCCATCTGGGTCTGGTGCAAGCGGCCGAAATCGCCGATCTGGAAGCTCGCCTGGAAGGCGCCGCCGCGCTCATCGCCCGCACCGGATTGGCTGAATTACCGCCCCCGGTCTCCTTTCCGGTCGCGACCCTCGAACCGCCGGCGCGACTGCTCGAAGGCGTGCGGATCGGCATCGCTCGCGACATGGCTTTCGCCTTTCTGTATCCGGCCAATCTGGACACCTTGCGGGCGATGGGCGCGGAACCGGTGTTCTTTTCGCCGTTGGCGGATGCGGAATTGCCGGAAGTGGATAGCGTTTATCTGCCCGGCGGCTACCCGGAACTGCATCTGGATACGCTGGCGGGCAATGCGTCTATGCGCGAAGCCTTGCGGCGCCATCATCGGGCCGGCAAACCACTGTACGCCGAATGCGGCGGCTTGCTCTACACCCTGGAATCGCTGGCCGACAAGGCGGGCCACCGCGCGCCGATGCTGGGCCTGCTGCCCGGCCACGCGGCGCTACAGCAGAAATTGGCGGGGTTGGGAATGCAAGGGGTGGAACTGCCGGAAGGCGAATTGCGAGGGCATACCTTCCATCATTCCAAGCTGGAAACGCCGTTGAAGCCGCTGGCGCACGGTCGCCGCCAGCGCGACGGCAAGCCGGGCGAGGCGGTCTATCGGGTTGACAGGTTGACGGCTTCGTATCTGCATCTCTACTTCGCCAGCAATCCGGCGGCGACGGCGCGGTTGTTCGTGGCCTAGTGGGTCAAGTGCCTTTCCGATCGCCATTAATTCTACTTTGTCAGATTCATCTATTTGATTATTATCAATTCGTGGCGCAGGAAGTGGCTGATGCCCGCCCCGGTTCGGCCACGGTGCTGGCCAAGCTTTCCGAGCTGATGTTCGTCGAAGCGGTTCGGGAGTACGTAAACGGCTTGCCTGCCGAGCGGCAAGGCTGGTTGGCGGGGTTGCGCGATCCGGCCATCGGGCGCGCGCTGGCGCTCATCCATTCGACGATCGCGCCCGAGCCCCGTTCGCCCGTCATTGCCGGGTGCTGCCAAGACCACCCTTAAGCCCTTACAACCGTTGAATGATTTCGTCCGCCATCTGCCGGGTGGTCAGTTTCCCGCCGAGGTCGGCGGTGCGCGCCCCGGCGGTGATGGTGGCGTCCACCGCCCGTTCGACGGCGACGGCTTCCGTCTCCAGCCCCAGCGAGTGGCGCAACAGCATGGCGGTGGACAGGATCATGCCGATCGGGTTGGCGATACCCTTCCCGGCGATGTCGGGGGCCGAGCCGTGAATCGGCTCGTACAGCCCGACCCGGCCCTCCCCCAGACTGGCCGAGGGCAGCATCCCCATCGAGCCCGCCAGCACCGAAGCTTCGTCGGTGAGAATGTCGCCGAACATGTTTTCGGTGACCATCACATCGATCCAGGCCGGTCCCGTGATCAAGCGCATGGCGGCGGTATCGACCAGCATATGCTCCAGAGCCACATCGGAGTTCGCCGCACCGACCTGCACCGCGATTTGCCGCCACAGCCGCGAGGATTCGAGGACGTTGGCCTTGTCCACCGACGTGACTTTGCGCTTGCGGCCCTTGGCCAGCTTGAACGCCAGTTCCATCACCCGGCGGATCTCGTAATCGTAATATTCCAGGGTATCGACGGCGCGCTCGCGGCCATCCTTGACATCGCGGCCCTTCGGCCAGCCGAAATACAGGCCGCCGGTTAACTCGCGGATCACCAGGATATCGACGCCTTCCAGCTTTTCCGGCTTGAGCGGCGACGAGTCGATCAGCGCCGGGTGAACCTTGACCGGGCGCAGGTTGGCGAACACGCCCAAGCCCTTGCGCAAAGCCAGCAAGCCGCGCTCGGGGCGGTCCTTGGCGTTCGGGTCATCCCATTTCGGTCCGCCCACCGCGCCCAGCAGCACCGCGTCCGCCGCCTGGCAATCGGCCAGCGTCTCATCGGTCAGCGACGAGCCGTAGCGGTCGATGGAGCAACCGCCCATCAATCGCTCCTGGTAGACCCATTCGTGCTTGAATTTCCCGGCGATCACATCCAGCACGCGGACCGCTTCGCCGACCACTTCGGGGCCGATGCCGTCACCGGGGAGTAAGACGATGTTTGCTTTCATGAATGCTCACTTGGAAGCTGCGCGACAACTCCCCTCTCCCACCGGGAGAGGGGTTGGGGGTAAGGGTTCGAGACTCGAGGTTCGAGATTCAGTGCGCCACCGACAGGCCGTACTCCACCGCATCGACCAGCGCCTGCCAAGAGGCTTCGATGATGTTGGCGCTGGCGCCGACGGTGCTCCACAGCCGGGTGGTGTTGCGGGTGTCGATCAGCACGCGGGTGATGGCTTCCGTACCGTCTTGGCCATCCAAAATGCGGACCTTGTAATCCGCCAGTTGGAAGGAGGCGATTTCCGGGTAGTGCCCGATCAGGGCCTTGCGCAGCGCCAGATCGAGGGCGTTCACCGGGCCGTTGCCCTCGGCGGCGGTGTGCAACACCTCGTCGCCCACCTTCACCTTGACCATGGCCTCGGCAAAAATGCCGCGCCCCTGGCGATGCTCGACGTTGACCAGAAAATCGACCAGCTCGAACGGCGGCTTGTAACCGGGCTGCTGGCGCTTGAGCATCATGGCGACCGAGGCTTCGGCGGCCTCGAACGAAAAGCCGCGCGCTTCCAGTTCCTTCACGTCGTTGAGCACGCCCACCACGTCCACCACGCCACCGACCGCGACGCCGTGCTCCTCGGCTTTGCTGATGATGTTGGCCCGCCCCGATAGCGCGGAGACCACCACCCGCATCTTGTTACCCACCCGCTCCGGCGCGACGTGCTGGTACGACTGCTCCGAGCGGCGCATGGCGGCCACATGCACGCCGCCCTTGTGGGCGAACGCGCTTTTGCCGACGTAGGGCAGGTGGTCGTTGGGGGTGACGTTGGCGACCTCATCGACTACATGGGAAAGCTCGTAAAGCTTGTGCAAATGGCCTTCCGGCAGGCACCGGCGATCCATCTTTAGCTCCAGATTGGCCATGATGGAGCACAGGTTGGCGTTGCCGCAACGCTCGCCCACGCCGTTGATGGTGCCCTGGACTTGAACGGCGCCTTCGCGCACGGCAAGCAGCGCGTTGATGACCGCGCATTCGCCGTCGTTGTGGGTGTGGATGCCGAACGGGTGCCGGATCGACTCTTTCATCTCGCGGATGATCGTTTCCAGTTCCCACGGCATGGTGCCGCCGTTGGTGTCGCACAGCGCGACCGTCTCGGCCCCGCCGCGAATCGCGGCCTTGAGCGTTTCGAGCGCGTACAGCGGATCGGCCTTGTAGCCGTCGAAAAAGTGCTCGGCGTCGTAGATGACGCGGCGCCCGGCGGCGCGCAGATAGGCCACCGACTGCTCGATGATGCGCAGGTTGTCGTCCAGCGTGGTGAGCAGCACGTCGGTGACGTGCAGAGTCCAGGTTTTGCCGAAAATCGTGCAGACCGGCGCTCGCGAATCGAGCAAGGCCTGAATGTTGGCGTCGTCCTCCGGGCCGCCCTTGACCCGGCAGGTGGAACCGAAGGCGGCGATCAGCGCCGTTTTCCATTCCAGGTCGCGGGCGCGCTCGAAAAACTCGGCGTCCTTGAGATTGGAGCCGGGCCAGCCGCCTTCGATGAAGGTCACGCCCAGATCGTCCAGGCGCTTGGCCACGCGGATTTTGTCGTAACCCGACAGGGTGAAACCTTCGCTTTGAGTCCCGTCGCGCAGGGTGGTGTCGTAAATCTGGATAAATGACATGACTTATTTTCGGGCTGCAAACGCCGCGATCACTTGCGGAAACTCATCGTACCGGGCTGGATGAAGCGCAGTTCCGGGCCGATGACGTGGACGATGCCGCGTCGGGGATGGTCATGCCGGGCGAGAGGCGGCCTCTTGCGAAGCTCACCCCACCGGCGTCCGTGGCGACATGGACATGAATTTTCTCATAGTCTGGCGAAAAGAATAGATATCCGCGCCAAACTCTTGGAACCGTGACGCCTGAAGCGGGATTCGGGGAAATTTATTCCGCCACCAAGGCGGCGACGGCCAGCACTTGCGGCGGCGGCTGATCGGCCGGACCGGATCGGGCGAGCACGGCGCTCGCCTTGTCGCGGGCGACGGATTTTTTCTTCGCCGCCGCCAGTTGTTCCAGCTCTCGGCGGGCGGATGGATCGCTTACCCCGCGCCGCGTTTCGTCCAAGATGCCGGTGAGCCGGTCCAGCACCAGCGACAGCTTGCGGGGCGAAAACCCCGCCACGCCGTTGCCGATGACCCGCTCCAGCGACAGCAACACCGTCGCCCGTCCCGCTTCGCCGGTCACGCCCAGCGATGCCAACGCCTGATCCAACTGCGCGAATCCTTGTTCCGTGACCGCAATTTGCCCGGCCAACGATCCAGCCAGATCGGAGGGCGTGATCCGGCCATCGCGCAGCCCTTGGGCGAACAGATCGACGCACCCTTCTCGCTGCGGGGTTTGCGTCACCAACAACCCGCGCGCCACCCGATCCAAATGCGGGCGAATATCCGCTTGCGGCAGCTTGCCCTGCGCCAGCAGGGCCAAGGTCACATCCCGGTAGAAATCTTCCTTGCGCATTTGGCGGCACAGCCCGGCCTCGAACAGGCGTTGCGCCAAGAGCGGAAAACGGAAGACCTGATCCGCGACCAGATCGGCGGTCGCGAAATAGCGGGTATCTGCCAACACGTAAGGCCACAGGACCGGATGAGACGTATCCTGGCCCAAGTAGGACGAAAACGAAGAACGCAGTTGCTCGACCAGCGCGTCTGTCACGGGCTGGGGCGCGAACAACAGCTCCGTCAGAAGGGTGGATTTCAGTTGAGACTCGTGAAACATCCTGTTGAACCAACCGCGCGCCGAAGATAATCGCTCCAACAATCGGGGCGCGCGCCCGGCAATGCCCGCATCGCCCAAACCGAACCGACAGCGTAGCGCGGCGCCGAACAGCCGGAATCCCGCGTTCTCGGCGGCATCGGGATCATGGTGGAAGACTTTGACGCGCAAGGTATCCACCAGACCGCCGCCCGCAAAACCGCCCGACAGGGCTTGGAACAGCGGCTCGGTCGGCGGGTGCTTCTCGCAGCGCTGCAAACACCGCGAGAGCGCGGATTCCGCCTCGGCGGCGGGCGCCAAGGCCAGAATCAGGGCATCGGCGAAAGGCGCATCGAGCCTGGCGATACCCGACGCCAGCCGCTTCCAGGCTTCGGCTCGCTGTTCCAGCATGGCCGGCAGACGATACAGCGCCGCGCCGAGTTCGTCGGCATCGAGCAAATGCGGCGGGAGCGCGTTGATACGCTCGGCCAAGACCGTCGGCGTCAACCAGCCCGCCGCATGGGTCGGCGTGGACAGCAACGCATCCTGACCGGCGGCGATCAGGGCCGATACGTGTCGCAACCGCCGCCGCTGAACCGGTTTGAACTGGCTGTCGAGCAACTGCCCGCCCCGGCTGTTTTTCGGAAAGGTCGGCAACGCCTCGCCGCGCCAAGCCAGCGCCAGAAACAGCGCCGGCAATTCCCCGCCCCGACCCCACCACCCGGACCCTTCCAGCGACCCTTGCTGCCATTCGTCCAATTTACCCAACACCGGCGCCAAGATGGCGCCGACCCGCTCGGCACGGGCCGAACCGGCGAAGCGCAGCATACCCGCGAAGATGCGCTCGTAGTCGGCATGGGTGAACACGCGATCTCGAGTCCGCGCGATGTCCAGCGCCAAGGCTTCCGCCGTCTCGTGCAACGCGAAATCGGGAGGCGACAGCGCGGATGAATGATCGGGAACGGTCGCTTCCAGCTCGCCGCATTGGCCGGTCGCGAGATACTGGTCCAGAAACGCCAGCCGTCTGCGCGACAGCGAATCGGCGGGATCGGCCTCCACCCGTCGCCGGCACACCTCCGCCGCCGCCAACAGATCGGAATATCGATCCAGCTTTTCTTCATCCACGCCGTCCGACGAAGTCGCGGGACGTTCGGCGAGCAAGTGAGCGATGGGCGCGAGTTCGGCCGGAGGCAGCACCGCCGCCGTCTCCTGCAATTGCCCCAACGCAGCTTCGTCGAAATGCTGTAGCTGGAACACCCCGAGCCAGCGCAACAGATCGGCGCGCAGCGCGGCATGAGGGCTGCTCAGACCCTTCACGACCGCATTCAAGGCGGATGCGGTCAGTTCGGGCTTGGCCTTGACCTGCTTTTTGAGCAGGCGCAGGGCCAATTTTGCAAGCATCTGCACCGGATTTTGCAACGAATATCCCAGCGCCCCAACCAGTTCCGTTTGGTCAGCTTCCTCCAGAAAATGCCGTTCCACGATCTCGAACGCCAGCTTGCTGGCCGCTGGCGCGGGGGCGTTGAGCATGACGAGGAAGTCACCGGCATGAGGCCAGATTTCACCGTCGGTCGGCGCCAGACGGCCGAACAGATCGATCCAGCATTTGGCGACGTGGGGACGCAGAGGGCTTTGCAGCTTGCGCAAAATCAGCGCCAGAAAATCGGCGCGCGGCAGCTTGCCTTCGGCGATCCGGCGGATCAGCGTATCGACCACTCTCGCGTCCAGCAACGGCTCGAAAAAACCTTCCTGCGCGGGCGGCTCGTAATCCAGCCCGGCCAGGATCATGGCGGAGTCGAAGCCTTTCAGCGCGTGGCTGAAAAAACCGTCGCGACGCATCGCCATGCCGAGCCAAGGCGCCAGCGCGTCCCTCCATTCGGGATGTTGCTGGCGCGCTTCCAGCATCAATCGCGCCACGCCTTGATCGCCGCCGGTGAACCGCGCCCGGCTCAACACCCGCTCGAACACCCGCGCCACGGCTTCGCCGATCCACGGTTCCGGCCGATCCAGCAACACCCGTCCCAAATACAGGACGAATTTTTGCGTCCGCACCGGTTGCCGGGAACTGGTTTTGAACGCGCCCGCCACGCCGCCTTTCCCCGCCAGCCCCGCCAGCAGCAGATTCAAACGGCTGTAGAAAGACATCAAGGCGCCATAAGCGCGCTGTTGAAACAAGCCGCCTTGCAAGGCTTGCGGATTATTGAGCGCACCCGGCGCGGCCAACGTGGTCGCTCGATCGCGCAGAAAGGCAACCGGATCTTCCCGGATGGATCGATACAGGTCGGCAAGCTTGGCCGGCCGCGCTTCCTGCTCGAAGCGGCAGGCCCGGTTCAACACCTTGAGCAGTTCGCCGAATTGCTCGAACAGCACCTTGCGCTGCTCGGCGGTCAGCGGTCGCAACACGTCGCGCAGCCGGTCGCCGTCGCCCTCGAACAGTTCGCGCAGCAGGATTTGAAACAGCTCGTCGCTCACGACGCCTGCTCCGCCGCGAAACGCAGCGCCAGCAAATGCTTGCAGGGGCCGCGCCGCAGCTCGTGCCGCTCTATCCAGGGGCAGGTGCAGCGACCTTCCCGCAAATAGCCCTGCCCGTCCACCCGCAGCGCGACCTGGTAATAACCGCTTTCCCCACGCACCCAGCCGCTGGCGATCAATTCGCCGTCGCGCCGCTCGCGATGCTCGATCTCGACCGATTGCTTCGCCAGTAACGCTTGGGAGCCCCGGAGCCGGTCGGGCTGATGCTTGGCATCCACCAGAAACGGCAACTGGCGGTAGAAGTAGCGGTCGCGATCCCGGTCGAAGCCCAGCAAGCCCTGCTGGGCGAGCCGGTCCACGATTTCGGTGGCGCGCGGTAGCGGAAGATCCTGATGCTGGGCCAAATCGGCGACGGTGAAGTGGTTGAGGCTGTGGGCGGCGACGCGGGCCAGCGCAAGATCGACCTCGTCGATTTCGGCCGCGCTCAACTGGCGCAGCGCGTCGCCGTCGCCGGAAAAGCCGTGCGCCGCCGCGCCCGACAGTCCCAGCGTGAACTGGGCCGCGCCGGTGTCCGCCACCCACAATGACGCGCCGGTCGCTTCGGTTTGATAAACCCGCAACACCTGCAAATCCGGCAGGATGGATTGCAGCAACCGCAGCCGATGGCCGTCGGCGACGGCGATGTAACCGCCCTTGCCAGCGGGTTGGCGATGGAGGATTTCCGGCTTGTGACGTTTCGGCACCAAAAACAGAGCGCCTTTGGTGCTGGCGGGAATCCGGGTCAGCAACTGGCCGGCGGTCAGGCGATCCAGCTCGAACAGCGGCTCCGCTTGGCGCTGCACCGCCTGCACTTGAAGAAAGCCCTTGATCCAGCGCTCCGGCAATTTGACCTTGTGTTCGACCGCCTCGCCTCGCTGCGACTGGAGCTTGATCGACTGTTCGCCCATCTCGAAGTGGGCCGGCTTGCCGGGCCGCAGTTGCGCCAGATGATTGAGAAAGGCGCCGTTGAAATCGACGTTGGTGGTGCCGTTGCGGTTGAAGGCGCCATCCGCAAAGGCGTTTTCGGTGAAATCGGTGCGGGCGTAAACGCTGGCGCAACTGGAAAAACACTCCAGCCGGACCAACCGATGGCCCGAGGTGATAACCGGGTCCAGCAAGCGCCATAGATCGGGCCGGTAAAAGCGGGATTCCACCGTCTGCCGCAACCCGAGCAGCAAATTGCGAAAGACCAGCGGCTGGGCGATCTGGCCGGAAAAAATCGCCGGAACGGCATCGCCGGCTGGCCGATCATCCGCCAATTCGGTGGAAGCCATGAAGACCAGCACGAAGCCGGCCTGGGCGTCGATGAGGCTGGGTTGGCGGTAGCGGGTGACGAAATCCATAAAAATGACCGTTTTCGAATTTCCAGATCGCGAATGATTTAAAATTTTTCTAGCTCGTTCAAATGGTTAAAAAATCACCAACCCGGTAGGCAGCCTTTTTTGAGCCGATTAAACCTTTTTGTCGCCAGCGGGGAACAACCGCGTGGGAATAGAGATGTATTGCTTCACCGCCTCGCGTCCGGGGGTCGGTCCTTCCACCACGGCATGTATGACCCACCTAATTCATTGTAGGAGAAAAGGTCATAAGCGCTGTCACACTACCGATTGTCGCATGAGACAGACGATGAGGACGACGATAATTCGTTTCCCGTGTTCCGAGCACAGCGTCTCTCAGGCCCGGAACCGGCGCGATCCACTCCGTGGCGCAGGAATCCGCATCGCGAATCGTCTATGCTCGCTTCCCGAGAAACATCAATCCATTCCAACGTTAGAGGGTCAACGACATGGCCGAGACCGTGTTCCTCAAATCGGGTCATCGCATGTATACGGTGAGCAAAAGCGTGGGTTATAAAGGCCGTCGGGGCGGGACGTGCCCCAATCAACACGATGATGTGCTGCTGGTGCAATATCTGCTACGGGAGAAATTCAAGGATCGCGGCGATCCGCCGCTCGGACCGACTTTGCAAGTGGATGGCGTGTTCGGCCCCCAAACGCACTACGCGATTCTGTATTTTCAATGGCTGTTAACCGAAGCTGGCGCGCGCAAAGAGATTATCACCGGCACCATCGAACCGATTTCGACTAACACCCGGATCGGCATCGACAACCCGCTGTTGCAGCTGAGCGGACTCAAGGACTTGACCGAGACCCCGGGCGTTCCCCCAGCATTACGGAAGGCATTGTTGCACCACGGCATATCCAACACGACGACGTTCAGCGGCAACGGGCTGCCGAAGGTCAAGTAACCCAGACGAACGAGCGCTCGCGTTGAAACCTCGGAATCCGCGCTTCGCCGGAGACCGCCACGCCGCCCGCAGTGATGTTGCGTATCCGGGCGATGGCCGAAACCGATTCGGTTGCCCAAGTTCGGATAGTCCGCTATACCTGTTCACGAATCCGACCGCTATCCCGAGGATCATTCTCATGCCAGCCCGCCTGACCGCCTTGTTGACGGCCGCCGTCTTGGCGCTCGCCCTGCTCTTGCCCCCGCTCGCTCGCACCCAAAACGCCAGCCAGCAACTCGCCGCCGACAGCGTGCTGGAAACCATCAAGAAGCGCGGCGCGATCAAGATCGGCATGTCCACCTTCGTCCCGTGGGCGATGCGCGACAAGAACGGCGAACTGATCGATTCATTTCTCCTCAAGATCGCGAATTATCGGAGGTAAACAATGTTTCTTTGTTTTTGTTCTGGTGCTTGGTTGTGGAGCAGGTGCATCCGCGCCGGAAAGATCGCATTGTTGGGAACAATACTTGCGCTAGCATCATCGCTACTACATGCGGCTATCTGCCCCATTTCGACTATCACCACTGTTTTGGATGTTACCGCACCCATCGGTGGATCTGACACAGTGACAGCCACTGGTACCCAAACTGGGCGTCTCCTCCGCAATGGAGTCCCATCCTCGTGCGCATCGCCCAAGGCGTCACCGGGATTGAACGATGCCACAGT
>RRZT010500180.1_pt1 | contig 15495 bp, 9 predicted proteins | sample 2165551 | NCBI WGS metagenome assembly RRZT01 (sample SAMN10456910, study PRJNA506462) | wastewater metagenome | biome: wastewater; feature: sludge; material: wastewater sludge; isolation source: wastewater sludge with Escherichia coli K12::gfp cells carrying plasmid... | place: USA: Moscow, Idaho ... | reverse complement strand
TGCGTTTCGGTAAATAAACGAAATCGCGCTGGCAAGATCCTGAGTGGCATTGAAACCACCCTGACCAACTCGATAACGGAGCACGAATACGTTATATCCCTGCCGACTGATTTCAGCCGCATAAGGAAAACCCTCGTGCACTGCCCCCACATATTCAAACCCGCCGCCTGGACAAATAATGGCAAATGGAGCATCTTTTTTGCCGCGAAAAAAGAATAAGCCAGTGCTGTTTTTATCGGGTGATTGCGCTTTCTGCTGCTCCGAATAAATATTATAAAAAATGGTTTGCCCTTGGTTGATATCATCAATCATTCTGTTCATCGCACTCAGCGCAATGTCTGGCACGATATGACTATGATAAGGTAATAAAATTTGTATGTTTTTTATGGGAACATCTTTATTTCGACGTGAATCATTCCATGGCAAAAGCAATGAAGAAAACCCGTTGAACGCCGGATGATTCAATATATCATTGGTATTATTATCAATCGTTAAATGCTGATAATTAAATGTATATTCTTGTTTCTGATGCATCGTTTTATTGTTAGAGTGAAAATCTGCCGCACCGGTTTCCCCTGATATCAAATGGGATAATAAACATAGGTGTATTGCTTTCATTGGAATTTTTTTATTGCTGCTCATATTCTATAATTCTGTCATTTCCTAATGCTATATTAGTATAATTTTAATAAATGATTATCGGCGAAATACGCATAGGTTATTGCACAGAACTCACAAATGTAACGAGGCGCTTACCCTATACTGGAAGCAACTGAAACTGCACAACATCAGACTCAATTAAAGAAGCAAGGAAAACGAATGCTGAAAGAAAATCTGAATGACTTGCAATTATTTCTGGTGATTGCAAAAGCAGGCAGCTTTACAAAAGCGTCTGCAATATTAGGGGTTTCGCCGTCTGCATTAAGTCACTCCATCAAAGCGCTTGAGACCCGCATGGGGTTTCGTCTCTTTAATCGTACGACGAGAAGCATCGCCTTAACTGAAACCGGTGAACAACTGTTCAGGATCATTGAACCAAAACTCAATGAATTAGAACGTGAGATGCAAGGTTTACATGAGTCACATAACCGACTCACGGGTAATATTCGTATCACCGCATCAGAACATGCTGCATCAGCAATCCTGTCGCCCTTGCTAGCCTCGTTTATACCTCAATACCCTGAAATTAATATCGAAGTTTCTGTTAATAATGGCTTTATCGATATCGTCAATGACCGTTTTGACGGTGGGATCCGCCTGGGTGAATATCTGGAAAAGGATATGGTCGCAGTCCGTGTCGGGCCGGATTTTCGTATGTTAGCGGTTGCCAGCCCCGACTATTTTGCAAAACATCCCAAACCTGAAACACCCTATGATTTACAAAACCACTCATGCATTAATCTGCGGTTATCTCATCAGGGCGGAATATATACATGGGAATTTGAACAAGAGGGTAAGGAAACCAAAGTAAAAGTTAGCGGACAACTGACATTTAACAGCGTTTCACTGATCAAAAATGCAGCGCTGCAAGGGCTTGGGATCGCTTATCTGGCAGAAGATTTTGTTGCGGATGATATTCAGAATGGCCGGTTAGTATCCGTGTGTGAGACTTGGTGCCCTTATTTTTCAGGTTTTCATCTTTACTATCCGAGCGCTAAACAACACAAACCTGCCTTTGCCAAGTTTCTCGAAGCAATACGTTACCCCGCTTCTAAAAAATAATCTGGCATGTTCATGGGGTGAAGTGAACGATTCGTTCCATGAACAATGCATCACGGACTTTTCATTCCGCCAGCACAATAAATAATCCTGCGTTATTTGTGAGTTTGTCTCATAAACTCATTCGGGTTTATCTGTCTAATCAAATATCAACGTCATCGTTATAGTTAACTTCCGAATTTGTAGTAAAAATAATTCACCAGAGGAATTCGATGACTGGTTTATCAGACAAGAAACGTTGGGTATTACTGATCATATTGGTTAGCTACCTCATGATCGTCTTGGATATTTCTATCGTGATCACTGGTTTACCTCAAATCAGTGCCGATCTTCATTTTTCAACCGCTGCTCTTTCCTGGGTACAGAATGCTTACACACTGGCCTTTGGCGGCTTACTGCTGCTCGGCGCCCGGGCCGGAGATATCTTAGGCAGAAAACGCATGTTTCTGACCGGGCTAGGCTTATTTACACTTGCATCAATGATGGTTGGTCTAGCGCCAACAGCTAGTTTCATGCTAGCTAGCCGCATGCTTCAAGGCATTGGAGCGGCAATTTTAGCGCCATCAACACTGGCATTACTGACGACCAATTTTGAAGAAGGCTCTGAAAGAAATAATGCCGTCGGTTATTACGGCGCAACTGCGGGTTTTGCCGCCAGTTTAGGCTTGGTTGCGGGTGGTATTTTTGCGGGTTGGCTTTCTTGGCGGGTTGGCTTTTTTATCAATCTGCCAATAGGCATTTTATTATTTATTGGTGCTAGAAAATATATCGTTGAAACTGAAAAACACACCGGTCAGTTTGACTTATTTGGTGCGTTATCATCGACAGTGGGAATGTCGTTGCTGGTGTATGGCATTGTCCGTTCATCAGAGGAAGGCTTAGCGGATTCTTACGCACAGTTAACACTATTTACCGGTGTCTTATTGATGATTATTTTTGTCATCAATGAATGGAAAGCGAAACAACCGATCATGCCATTACGACTATTTACTCATAAAGGTCGTAACGCGGCGCTGATTGCTCGTATGCTATTTTTAGGTGCATCGATCAGTTTCTGGTTTTTTACAACGCAGATATTGCAGAATGTTGTTGGCTTATCTTCATTAGAAACTGGATTTGCATTTCTACCGACAACGCTCCCTCAATTTATCGCGGCTATCAATATCCCTAAATTAACTCGTAGATATAATAATGCCCGGGTATTAACCATCAGCCTTGGAATATTCGCACTCGGCTTATTTTGGCTAAGCCAGATAAATGAGCATTCTGATTATTTAGTCGGCGTATTCATGCCAATGATGTTGATTGGAATTGGGCAGGGCGGCGCTATTGGGCCTTTAACTGTCGCAGGCATCACCGATGTACCTCAAAAAGATGCGGGCGCCGCATCAGGTCTGGTCAATGTTGCACATCAGTTTGGCAGCTCTGTCGGGCTGGCTATTCTCATTGTTATTTTTTCTTCTTTTCAGGATCCACAATTATCACTCAGAGGGCAGTTAGCGCATCAAATTTCAGCCGCTTTAGTTGGCGGTACAATCATGGCGATCGTTGCCATGTTGATCTGTTGGTTTGCTATTGGGAAAAATCAGGAACCAGAAAAATCTCACTTGCCTGATGTGGCAGAAAATATTAATGCATAAATATCACTGGGCTGTAACGCCCAGTCCAATCAGATAAGGACCGTACGATGCAAACGATACGCACAAAACAATTCTCAACGATCATGATCGCCATGGTTATGGCCATCGCCGTATCTGGTTGCACATCGCAATCACCCGGTGTGAAACCGGAAACGCTCAGCATCGAAAAACAAGGTAGTTTCGCTGTGGGCGGCACTATTGTGCAGACGCCGGGGACATTCGATCCGATTAAGCAGGGAGCCTATAGTCCTATGGGTGTAGACTCAACGGGTCAGACACTGCATGGCGATCATGCCACTGTCTTCTATCAAATTCCGCCCAAAGCCCATCACTTACCGCTGGTATTCTGGCATGGTCATGGCGAATCAATGAGAACCTGGCAAACCACACCGGATGGTCGTGAAGGTTTTCAGAATATTTTCCTGAAAAAAGGCTATGCCACCTATCTGGTTGATCAGCCCCGCCGTGGATTGTCCGGCAAGAGCACACAGCCTGCGGCCATTTCAGCAGCACCGGATGAACAGCTGTGGTTTGGGATCTTTCGTTTAGGAGCATGGCCTGACTATTATCCGAACGTACAATTCTCTAAAGATCCGGAAGCATTGAATCAGTTTTACCGTCAGATGACACCAAACACCGGCCCGTATGATGCAAATCTGAATATTGAGGCAATGTCTAAACTCTTCGACAAAATGGGTGATGGTATTTTGGTCACGCATTCTCAGAGTGGCGGTCCGGGCTGGAAAACAGCAATCAAAGACAGCCGCGTAAAAGCCGTTGTCTCGTATGAACCGGGTGGCGACTTTATTTTCCCGGAAGGACAAGGCCCGGACAATATCACTTTAAAAGGCCGTTCGTTCCCATTGCCTAAAGTCCCGATGGCTGAATTTAAAAAGTTAACCGAGATCCCGATTGTTATTTATTACGGTGACAATATTCCAAAATCCGAATCGAATAATCCGGGGCAGGAACAATGGCGGGTTTTCTTAAACATTGCTGAACAATTCAGAGATGTGGTCAATGCGAATGGCGGTGATGTCACGCTGGTGCATTTACCGGATATCGGCGTTTACGGAAATACCCATTTCCCGATGTCTGATCTCAATAATGAGAAAATAGCAGATTTGTTGTCCCAATGGCTGAAAGATAAACATTTACAGTAATAAAGAAAAATCGTTTATAGCTTGCGATGGCCTACAAAAGTAGGCCATTTTTGTTGTTAATCCATCACCTCGCCGACTTGCAGTTGCGCCAGTTCCACCAGCTCATCTGGCAGTTCTTTCTGCACTGACACACCCAGATCTTTGAACTCGGCGGCTTGTTTGATCAAATTGCCCTTACCTGAGTAAAGCTGAGAGAACGCTTTTTCATAGCTGCCTTTGGCTTTATCAAGTTGTTTGCCCACGTCCTGCATACTGAGCAGAAAGTTATTCAGTTTGCTGTAGAAACGCTCGGCACGGTTAGCCAGTTCGGCAGTGTGTTTATTCTGATCTTCAAACCGCCACAGCTGGCGCACGATGTTCAGACTGGTCAGTAAGGTGGTTGGTGTTGCCACCAGCACATTGCGCTCGATAGCCCGCTGATAGAGGGTGTTATCATATTTCAGTGCTTCAACATAAGCTGATTCAATCGGAATAAACATGATCACCACTTCCGGCGAATTCAGCCCCGGCAATTTGTAGTAATCCCGATCCGCCAGCTCATTGATACGGGCAGCGACCGCCAAGGCATGCTCTGCCAGTGCCTGTTGCGACTCCAGATCATTTTCTGCGTTCACATAGCGGGTATACGCCGCCAGCGATGTTTTTGCATCAATGATCAGATGTTTATTCTGTGGCAAATAAACGATCACATCCGGTCGCTGACGCCCCTCGGCCGTCGTGAAACTGACCTCTCGTTTATAATCTGTACCTAACCGGAGACCGGAGTTATCCAGCACATTCTCCAGCATCAGTTCACCCCAGTTACCCTGCACTTTTTTCTGCCCTTGCAGCGCATTGGTGAGCTTGTCCGCCTGATCGGTAATTTGCCGGTTGAGATTCTGCAGGTTAATTAACTCCGCCCGCAATTCACTCCGTTGTTTCAGTTCTTCGACATGAATGCTTTCGACTTTCTGCCGGAAACCCTGCCTTTCTGTCTGCACCGGCTTCAGCAAGTGATAGATACTTTCCTGATTCAGCTCTTTAAAGGCTTTGCCTTTCCGTTCAAGAATTTCGTTGGCCAGATTTTCAAACTCTCGCTTCAGTGCTTCACGGCTATCAGAAAGCTGGCGTAACTGTTCAGTAAAATGGCGCTGTTTTTCATCCAGCGAGGTACTGAGCGCACTGTGCTGACGCAGCAGTTCGGTATGTTTAAGCTGGATTTGATTGAATTCATGTCCCTGCTTATCCCGTAGCTGCTCATGTTCGGTTATACGATCCAGCAGCAAATCCCGCTCGGTTTCCAGTTTTCCCAGCTGAACATGCTGGCTGGTGACGATTTGTTGTGATCGGACATACGATAGAAGCCAGCCGATAGCACACGCCAGCAAAACCGCCAAAACCAGTACCGGCAGCCCGAAAACCATGTCTGTCATTGTTATTCCTGTGTATTTACCTGAATGCAGAATGCATTATGAAAAAAAGAGCGGAATAAATCACGCCCGTATCTCTGTCTGAAAATAAGTATCTCGTCAGAGCATTTTCCGGAAAAGATGATAGAACTTGCGGTCTTTTTTCAGCATGTGCCCTTTCACCAGATCATCGATGATGAAATCGATTAACTGCCCTGTCGATAACTGATTCGTCACCGTGGCCTGATGGAATGTACCGGCTCGCTCAACCAGATCTCGATGCAGTCTGGCATGTTCTTCCAGATCTTCATATTCATAGGCGGCAAGGATCCGTTCTTCCCCGGCAAAATGCTTCGCTGCATGCGTGAGTAATGCCTGAAAGGCCTTATCAAACATTTCCGGATGCTCATCCCGCTCCATGGTTGCATTGATCAGAATACTGGCCAGACGGAACAGTTCCTTATGTTCCTCATCGATCCTTCTTTCACCGCTTTCATATGATCTTTTCCAGTTGAGACGAACCCGGATATCGTCTTCTGCAATCAAATCGTCACCGCTCTTTTGATAAACCCAGACCCGGTTTCTGCCTGATTCTTTGGCCTGATACATAGCAGCATCACCGCTTTTCATCAGCTGCTTTTCTGTCAATCCATGTTCCGGGTAAATGGCGATGCCGATACAGGCAGAAATATGCAGTTGTTCGCCGTTCGTCATCGGAAATGGCTGACTGATCGCATCGCGTATTTTTTCAGCGACCATATAAGCATCTGCCCGCTTGTGTATTTCCGGCAAGAGCACAATAAATTCATCCCCCCCGATCCGCGCGGCGGTGTCTGATTCCCGCAGACAACACACCATGCGCTGAGCAACAGATTGCAGTAACCAGTCTCCGGTTTCATGTCCGTACACATCATTTACCGGTTTGAATTTATCCAGATCAATAAACATCAGAACCAGCGATTCCTCTTTTCTTTTGGCCTAAGCGATTGCCAACTCCAGCCGATCCAGCAACAAACGCCGGTTCGGCAATTTGGTTAAGGAATCATAGAAAGCCAGATTACGGATCACTTCTTCCGTTTTTTTCCGCTCGGTGATATCACGGCTGATACCAATGATCGACGTCAGCTGACCTTCCGCATTGGTATGCAATGTCGTGACCACTTCGGTCGGAACGATGTGTCCGTCTTTGTGCGGTTGATCAATTTCCGTGACTTTCCGGGTATCCCCCCGCGTTCCGGCATTCCAGAGTTCTACCGCATGCGTTAACGCGCCGAATGCTCTTTCTGCTGACTCCGGCGTCATCACCTCTTCAATCGGCTGCGCCATGACCTCCTCTACCGTATAACCACGCAGGTTATAAACTGACGGGCTGACATAGGTGAATTTTCCGGTAGCGATATCCATCGTCCAGATCACATCGGCCGAGTTTTCCGTGATAAATCTGAAATTGCGCTCATTCTCTTCCAGCTCGGCAAGGGCAACCTGTCTGGCCTGACTCTCCGCTTTCAGCTTTTTGTATAACCGGATATAAACGATGGCCAGCGCAACACAAAGCCCGCAGATAAGCAGGGCCACGGCGATAACAATATAAAAATGAGACATGCTTTCCGGCGCTGTAAATGAAGCATTTTGCATTAACGGACAAATCCTTCTGTCACATAAGATAGATTGCAGCAAGGACGGTGCTGCATAAACCGTTCATATTTCTTACTTATTATCGCATTTCAAACAGTTCCTGATGAAAGCGATTTTCAGAAAACCCCATCGCGATCAAATCTTTTTTCAGCGCTTGTCCGAACCCGGCAGGCCCGCAAAACCAGATGTCGGCATCCTGCCATCCGGGGACCAGCTCGGTGATACGTGCCGCATTCAGCCGGCCATCGCGCTCATCCCACAGAACGTGCAGGCGGACTTTGGCTGCTTTTGCATCATTTTCCAAAAGGCCAATCGCATGTGGATCGTAAACAGTCGTGGTATGAAACAGGTCAATGGTTTTGCCATCCGATTTTCTGGCCAGTTCTTTCATGCGGGAAATGAACGGCGTAATGCCAATGCCGCCGCCAATCCAGATCTGGCGCTTCTGCCTGCCCTGAAAATTGAACTGTCCATAAGGACCTTCCAGCTTGACCACATCACCGATCTGAACGCGTTCAGGCAAGGTGCGGGTGTAATCGCCCAATGCCTTGATGATGAACGTGATACGACCATCATCCGCCCAGGTGGATGAAATGGTGTAAGGATGCGGACCTTCCTCTTCGTGCAGAGTCAGAAAGGCAAACTGCCCGGACTGATGACCGGCCCAGCGACCTTTGCATGCAATGTCCACCTCCATGACGTTCAGGGCCTCATGGTAGCGCACCGCGGCCACCTCACCGACAACCTGCCGGCCTGCAGCCACCCGGCGAAAGAGCACCATCACGGAAGCAATGCAGCCCGCCGCCATCAGTGCGCCCATAACCGGCCCTAACGGACCGCTCCAGTAGTCAAACTTCAGCAGGATCACCGAGTGCCATACCAGCGCCAGATACGTTACAGCGAGTAGGCGATGGGTTTTAAAAAAGTGCCGGTACGGAAACCGTTTCACCAATGCCAGCACCATCAGAATTACAGCAGCATAAAAAGCCCATTTGCCAATTTCCTCGGCCAGAGAGCGCTGGCTCAGAAAAAATTGCTGCACCGCATCATCGGACAGCGAAGCGCGTGCGCCGCGTACGGGACGTTCCAGTAATCCCAGACCAACCAGCCATTTTGGCGCTTCAGAGAGCAGCCAGTGACTCAGTGCGATGATCAGGCCTGATATACCCAGCCATTTGTGCAGGCGATACATCTTGTCGAGGCCACCCAGATATGGCTCAAACACCACAGGCCGCACAGCCAGCACCATGGCCACACTCATGACACCAATGCCCAGCACACCACTGAACTGCATCAGCAAGGCACGCCAGCCGAAAAAGTTGGGGATGGCAGACCATTCCGTCTGATCGGTAAACCACCACAAAAGGCAGAAGAAGACGAGAAGCAGCACGAAACTGCGTTTGATGTTTCTCACTATGAAATCTCCGGAATGCGGAAAATCAAGAAAAATTAACGATCTACAGGATGCGCGATGAGTTTTTTATCTCCGGAACCCTGAATCAGCAGGTTACCATCCGGCAGAATTTTATAACTTGTCACGTCAGACAAAATGCCATGGAAATTCATTTCCAGGATCATTAATTCCGGTGAACACGCCATCTTCGTACCGGCAATCCGCGAGATGGTCAGTTTTTGATCCACCAGCTGATACCCTGCCATGTAGTTATTACAAAACGCCTCACCAGCCAGTCTCCCATTGGAAGAGAACGTCAGCGTAGCTACCGCATCGGAATCGACGTTTTTGCCATTCATACTGATCACACGCCATTCACCACTCTGTAGATCGTTTTCCTGAGATTGCGTAGCAGAACAGGCAATAAGCAGAAAACTGCAGAATAAAGCGGCTAAAGAACTCCAGACATATGTTTTCATTTTTATATATCCCAATATTTAACATTAAGTTAAAGGTAGCGGTAATCAGCGCAATATGCAGTGATTTTTTGCGCGCGATCTGATTCTTACCGCTTTAATAACTTTCGTAATTTTTAACTGATTTCCTATTGTTCCCGCCTTTGAAATATTGGCCGCATAAAGCGCTGACGCGACAAATTCTAATAACCGGAACATAAAACCATGCAGGGATGCCTGATTTTAATTCCATCCATGACGAGTCGTAAGATCTGTTTCATAGGGAGAGCAATGTGACTAATGTGCTTTGGTACAACCAACTCAACATGCAGGATGTTGGCCGGGTGGGAGGCAAAAATGCCTCGCTGGGCGAAATGATCACGAACCTGGCCTCATCAGGCGTATCCGTACCGAACGGCTTTGCCACTACGGCACAGGCGTTTGATACTTTTCTGGAGCAATGCGGCGTTAACCAGAAAATCTACCAGATACTCGACAAGCTTGATCCCGACGATATCAGTGCATTAACCGAAGCAGGCCAACAGATCCGCCAGTGGATCATCGATACCCCTTTTCAGCCGGAGCTGGAACAGGCTATCCGTGATGCATATACCGAACTGGCGGATGGTCAGACCGATGCTTCATTCGCGGTACGCTCCTCTGCCACAGCGGAAGATATGCCGGACGCCTCTTTTGCCGGTCAGCAGGAAACCTTCCTGAATGTGCAGGGTATTAATGCCGTGATGCTCGCTATCAAGCACGTTTTTGCTTCTCTGTTTAATGATCGGGCCATCTCTTACCGGGTGCATCAGGGATATGACCATCAGGGCGTCGCCATTTCTGCCGGTGTGCAGCGCATGGTGCGTTCTGATTTGGCCGCATCGGGTGTGATGTTCACGCTGGATACAGAATCCGGTTTTGATCAGGTAGTGTTTATTACTTCTGCCTATGGTCTGGGTGAGATGGTGGTTCAGGGTGCCGTTAATCCGGATGAGTTCTATGTACATAAACCTACTCTGAACAAGGACAAACCGGCGATTGTACGCCGCACCATTGGCTCAAAGAAAATCCGGATGGTCTATGCAGCCAGTCAGGAACATGGCCGCCAGGTGCAGATTGAAGATGTACCGGCTGAACTGACCCGTCGCTTCTCTCTGACCGATGACGAAGTAGAACAACTGGCCCGGCAGGCCTTGCTGATTGAGCAGCACTATGGCCGCCCGATGGATATCGAATGGGCTAAAGATGGTCACAGCGGCAAGCTCTATATTGTGCAGGCACGTCCGGAGACAGTCCGTTCCAATGAACAGGTCATGGAACGTTATCATCTTCTGTCCCGAGGAAAAGTACTGGCGGAAGGCCGCGCTATCGGTCAGCGGATTGGTGCCGGTCCGGTGAAGATCATTCATAACATCAGTGATATGGATCGAATCAAACCCGGTGATGTGCTGGTCACTGACATGACCGATCCGGACTGGGAACCGATCATGAAACGCGCTGCGGCGATTGTCACTAATCGTGGCGGCCGCACCTGTCATGCCGCGATTATTGCGCGGGAGCTGGGTATTCCGGCGGTAGTCGGTTGCGGTGATGCGACCAGCATTCTGCAGGAAAGACAAAACGTCACGGTCTCTTGTGCCGAAGGCGATACCGGGTTTGTTTATCACGATTTGCAGGATTTCATCGTGCGTCGTTTGCAGGTCGATCAAATGCCGGCACTGCCGCTGAAAATCATGATGAACGTCGGTAATCCGGATCGCGCCTTTGATTTTGCACGTTTGCCGAATGATGGCGTGGGTCTGGCCCGGCTGGAATTTATCATCAACCGCATGATTGGCGTACACCCGAAAGCATTGCTGGAGTTTGAGCAGCAGGAACCGGCATTACAGCAACAGATCCGTGAGCGGATGATGGGTCATGATGATCCGGTCGAGTTTTACCTCAGCCGTCTGGCGGAAGGTATTTCTACTCTCGCCGCTGCATTCTGGCCAAAACGGGTGATCGTCCGTCTGTCCGATTTCAAATCGAACGAATATGCCAATCTGCTGGGTGGTGATCGTTACGAACCGGAAGAGGAAAATCCGATGCTGGGTTTCCGCGGTGCTGGCCGTTATATCTCCCCCGCTTTCCATGACTGTTTTGCGCTGGAATGTGAAGCGGTCAAACGGGTACGCAATACCATGGGACTGACCAATATTGAGCTGATGATACCGTTTGTACGCACGGTCGCTCAGGCCAAAGCGGTCGTAGCTCAGCTGGAAAAAGAAGGATTGAAGCGCGGAGAAAATGGTCTGAAAGTGATCATGATGTGTGAAATTCCGGCCAATGCGCTTCTGGCTGAGCAATTCCTTGAGCATTTTGATGGCTTCTCGATCGGCTCTAACGACATGACACAGCTTACTCTCGGTTTAGACCGCGACTCAGGTCTGGTTTCCGAGCTGTTTGATGAGCGTAACGATGCCGTAAAAGCGCTGCTCGCGATGGCCATCAAAACCGCCAGACAACAGGGCAAATATGTTGGCATCTGCGGTCAGGGCCCTTCCGATCATGCGGATTTCGCGATCTGGTTACAGCAGCAAGGGATCGACAGTCTGTCGCTAAACCCGGATAGCGTGGTTCAAACCTGGCTGGCACTGGCTGAGTAATTAAGAATAGTCCGTTTGCCACCGCATTTGCCTCTACACTTGTTTGCACTATTTGTTTGCACTATGCGGTGGCTTTTTTCTCATTTCAGAACAATTTCTTCAGCCCTTCAGAGAGCGCATCACCGGCTTTTTGTTCCAGTTCTTGCTGAGCTTCCTGTTTTTTCTCTTCCAGCTTCTGTTTTACTTCCTGCTTTTTCGCTTCCAGTTCAGCGCCGGCGTTTTCTTTGATCGCCGCAGTCAGATCAAGCGAGTATTTCGGTGCAGACGTAGAACCTTTTATCCGGATCGGCACCGTTACCCCATGCAACTGATCACGCTCCTTACCCATCTGACCTTTACTGGTATCCACCAGCACCGCCTTCAGCAGATAATTGATCTTGTCCGTTTTCAGATTAACGTCACCCTCACCGCTTACCCGCAACAACGGCGATTTCATCGCCAGATCTTTATTCGTTGCCACGCCCTGATTAAACAGAATTGACGCCGTTAATTCGGTGAAATCCGTTTTCTCCACATTACTTGTCGTCACCGACTGTTCGCCGCCTTTCAGGCCAGATATGGCTGCTTTGGCTTCACGGATAGTTTTCGCGATATTGATACCCCGCCATGCCCCGTCATCGACCCTGGTATTTAAGTTACCCGTCAGGCTATTTTTCAGTGCCGTCGTATCACCGCCCTGCATGGCTAAACTGCCATTCACAGTTGCTTTACCCTCAATCTTTTCAAAACCGGCAAACTGTTTGAGCAGCGCATAAATATCAACACCGGTGATATCCGGTTTCACCGTGATCCGGGGGCTGGACGTCGTGGTTGCGGTGCCACTGGCGGCGATAGCACCACCAAACGCTTTCAGGCTGAGCGTTGGCACCGAGAGCAATCCTTTTTGCGCCTTGACGGCTAGACGGACATCCCGTGCATTGACCGCGGCATATTTCAACTGACCGAGGCTCAGCTGGCCGTCCATATTCAGCGCATTCAGCCCGGAGAGATCCACTTTGGTTGCCGGTGCTTTAGTGCCTGTGTCGCCTGTGCCTGCCCCGGCATCAGTTTTATTGCTGCTACCACCGGCTGATTTTCCGGTCGTCATATAACGGTTCAGATCCAGCGACTGCGCCTTCACATCGAAACGAATAAACGGATTTTTGAAGCCTTTAATATCCGCACTGAAATCAAGCGTGTTGTGATCAAGTGAGCCTTTCATCACCGTATTCACCTGCTGTGCCTTCAGGTCCGCATTCAGTTTGCCCGACAGATCGACCGGCACGGCTTTCATCTCGCCGCTGGTGACATCACCTCTGACCGCCAGTTGCGCCAGATTGAGGGTCTGGGTTGCCAGTTTGAAGTTAACCGGGCTGTTTACTGCCATTTTTACCGCCTGATCAGCCTGATTCGCCGTCAGATCCAGCTTTAATGCCCGGGCTTTGATTTGCTGACTATCGCCCGAAACGCCGTCCAGTTTGAAATTGGCATCCACCTTACGGGCAGCACCGCTCAGTAAAGCGGAAATAACCATCGTATCTGCCGTAGCCGCATTATCTTTGATGAATAGCTTAGGAGCCGTCAGCGTCAGTTTCAGCGCATCTTTATCGGCTTTGCCGTCCACTACATTATGCAGTCCATCCAAAAGCAGCTGACCGGTTTTCTGATCGAAACTCAGACGATCCAGTTTCGTGTTGATGCGCAGATCAAGCGCCGGTGACGGGCTCTGTAACCGGGAACTGAAATCAATATGTTCAGCCCCCGCCACGGTGATGCCATCACCAAAAAGTGACAAATCACTCAATGTCAGCTGTTGCCCTGACTGCTGATCCACATACTTGATACTGCTTTTAGCGATGTTGAATTGTGACAGACGAAAGCCGGTCGCCGGAGACGCCCCGGTTGTTGTTTCCGAGTCAGTCGCAATTTCAGGAATGGTTTCTTTTATCGCTGATTTTTTCCCGTTCTCCATCAGATCCGCAAAGTTGTACTGCCCGGTTTTATTCCTGAGCAGATTAATGGTCGCCCCCTGCACATCCACTTCATCAATCACAATTTTTTTCGATAATAATGGCCAGAACTGCATGACCAGACGGGCATCCGTAATATGCGCAAACTGCGTGTCTGAGTTTCGCTCTGATAAGCTGACGTCGGAAACGGTGATACCCGGTTTTGGAAACAGCGACAAACTGAGTGGACCATTGAATTTAAGTGTCCGCTGTTTTTCCGCTTTCACCAGCGACTCCAGGCGCGGTTTCAGTGAATTGGCATCAAAGGTAGCTGTAACGTAAACGGCGCCCCCGGCAATTAAAGCGACGACGGCCCCCACAGAATAGAGCGAATACTTTGTGATTTTATCCATACTTTCAGCTCCCGTTTAGCAACGCCTGACATCAGAAAAGCAGATGGCGCTGAATGAATTATTAACTTACAGTATCGAATTACATACTCTGAATCGCCAATAAATAACACATACTTTTCCAGTAATTAACGTGCAGGGCAAAGCATCATGATCAGATTCGGCATCATCGGCACCAATACCATTACAGAATCTTTTTTAGCTGCCGCGCAGCAAGTCGCGGGTTTTCAGTTAACAGCGGTTTACTCCCGTTCGCTGGATAAAGCCACCGAGTTCGCAGAGAAATACGGCGCAACCTATACCTTCGATGACCTTGAAGAGATGGCGACCTCTGCCGATATTGATGCCGTTTATATCGCCAGCCCGAATGCACTGCACTGCGAACAAACCTGCCTGTTTCTGGAAAGTGGCAAGCATGTGTTATGCGAAAAACCACTCTGTTCGAATCTGCCTGAAGCACAGAAAATGGTGGAAACCGCCCGTCAGAATGGCGTCTTGCTGATGGAAGCCATGAAAACACCGACGTTGCCGAACTATTTATCGCTGAAAAAACACCTGCATAAAATTGGCAAGATCCGCTATGTGCAGAGCCACTACTGCCAATACTCTTCCCGCTATGACAAGTTTAAAGCCGGCGAAATCCTGAATGCCTTCCGGCCGGAATTATCCAACGGCGCACTGATGGATCTGGGTGTTTATGCGCTGTATCCGGTGATCGATCTGTTTGGTATGCCGGCAAGCATCAAGGCCAGTGCCGTGATGTTACATACCGGCGTGGATGGGATGGGCTCTGCCCTGCTGACCTATGATGATCTGGTGGCCACGGTCTCTTATTCCAAAATAAGTGATATGCGTACACCATCCGAAATTCAGGGTGAGGAAGGGTCAATTCTGATTGAACATATTTCACAACAGAACGCGGTGAAAATTGTCTACCGGGACGGGTATGAAGAGAATATTACCGTGCCGCAGTCCGTACACCCGATGCAGTATGAACTGGCAGAATTCATTGCCACCATTCAGCAGGGAAAAACGGAATCCGGGCTGAACAGCCATACGCTGGCGCTGCAGGTGGCGGAAGTCATGCAGACTATCCGCCAGCAAACCGGCCTGATATTT
>RRZT011769378.1_pt1 | contig 15497 bp, 15 predicted proteins | sample 2165551 | NCBI WGS metagenome assembly RRZT01 (sample SAMN10456910, study PRJNA506462) | wastewater metagenome | biome: wastewater; feature: sludge; material: wastewater sludge; isolation source: wastewater sludge with Escherichia coli K12::gfp cells carrying plasmid... | place: USA: Moscow, Idaho... | reverse complement strand
TGATACGCGACATCCATGACGCGAGCCTTGGCTTCGCGCCGACCGGTGAGGATGTGTGGGAGTCGGCGATCCCTGCCCCTGGCTCGGAGCTGATCTGCCACGACGACCTGGCGCCTTGAAACCTCGTGCTACCGGCGGAAGATGGCGGCGTCCCCGTCTTCATCGACTGGGACGCCGTGGGTCCGAGCACACGGCTGTGGGATCTGGCCTATGCGGCCATGACCTTCGCCCTCTCCGCGCCCTCGCGGGCCGCAGTGGACGCGGCAGGCGATCTCTCCGCGCTGGTCGAGGGCTACGCGCCCGGGCCGTCGATCCGCTGCACGCTGGCCGCGGCGGTGGTCAGGCGGGCCGAGGCGATGTACACGCTCCTGAGCGACGCTCACCGGACCGGTCATCAGCCCTGGGCCGCCATGTTCACCGACGGCCACGGTGCACATTGGGACTCGGTGCGCAGCTACGTCCGCGCCAACGGGCCGCTCTGGGACGCGGCCCTCGCCACTGTCCTTCGGTGAGCGGTGCCACCTTTGTCCAGAGCTTGGGGCGCCCCTCCTGCGCCATCCACGGCGCACTAGGCTCTGCACCATGACGACACTCCCCACTGGGCAACAGTTCACGATCTCGTCCGGCCGCTACGCCGCGGTCGTCACGGAGGTCGGCGCCACCCTGCGCAGCCTGACCTTCGACGGGTCCGAGGTGCTGTGGACTTTCGCGGAGGACGAGGCTCCGCGCGGCTCAATGGGCCGCCAGCTCGTTCCCTGGCCGAACCGGATCCGTGACGGCCGCTACACGTTCAACGGAGTCGAACAGCAGCTGCCGATCACCGAGGTGCCGCGCAACACCGCGCTGCACGGCCTCGGTGAGGGGATGGCCTGGCGGCTCGTCTCCCACACCGACGACTCGGTCGCGATGGCCGCCACCATCTACCCGCAGGCCGGGTGGGACGCCGTGCTCGACGTCGAGATCACCCACAGCGTCGATGAGGACGGCCTGCGGGTCACGGTCGAGGCGCGCAACATCGGCTCGACCAGCGCCCCCTACGGCTACGGTGCGCACCCCTACGTCGCCGCAGACCTCGCAAACTCGCGCCTGACGCTTCCATTCGCCAAGGAGCTCGCGGTCGATCCCGAACGCCTGCTCCCGATCGAGATCGGCCCGCTCTCGCCCGAGCATGACTTCGTCTCACCCCGCCTCGTCGGGGACACCTTCTTCGATTCGGCCTTCGTCGAGCCGATCGGCGACTGGGAGATCACCCTCGAGACGCCAGAGCGGCGCGTCGTGTTCTGGGCCGACCACACCCAGGCGTGGGCGCAGGTCTACACAACACCCACGCGCGACGCCATGGCCATCGAGCCGATGACCTGCGGCCCGGACGCGTTCAACGAGGGGCCGACGCACGACTCGATGACCGTGCTGGAGCCCGGGGACAGCACGCGCTCCGTGTGGGGCATCCGGGTCTCCTGATCACGCGTTGCCGCCCGGGGAGCGGTCGGCTCCCCGGGCGTCACTGCTTTCAGCGCGATCTCAGTGGGCAGTCTCGGTCGCGCGGGACTCACGCACGACGGTGATCCGGATCTGGCCGGGGTAGCTGAGGTTCTTCTCCACCTCGTTGGCGATGTCGCGGGCCAGCGCGTGGGCGCCTGCGTCGTCCACGACCTCGGGGGCGACCATGACCCGCATCTCGCGACCGGCCTGCATGGCGTAGGCACGCATGACGCCCTCGTGGGCGGTGGCCAGGTGCTCGAGGTTCTCCATGCGCTCCACGTACGCCTCGAGCGACTCGCGGCGGGCGCCGGGACGGGAGCCGGAGATCGCATCTGCCGCCTGGGTGAGGACGGCCTCCACCGTGCGGGGCTCGACCTCATTGTGATGCGCCTCGACGGCGTGCACGACGTCCTCGTCCTCGCCGTACCTGCGCAGCAGTTCCGCCCCGATGATGGCGTGTGGCCCCTCGACCTCGTGGGTCAGCGCCTTGCCGATGTCGTGCAGGAAGGCCGCGCGCTTCACCGTCGCGACGTTGAGCCCCAGCTCGGCCGCCATCACTCCGGCGAGATGGGCGCTCTCGGTGAGGTGGCGCAGCACGTTCTGCCCGTACGACGTGCGGAAGGCCAGCGATCCGAGGATCGGGATCAGGTCGGGATGCAGGTCGACGATGCCGACCTCGGCCAGGGCGTCCTCCGCGGCACGCTCGACCCGCTCCCCCATCCGGCGCTGGCTGCGCTCGTACACCTCTTCGATGCGTGCCGGATGGATGCGCCCGTCGGCGACGAGATCGACCAGCGTGAGGCGCGCCGTCTCGCGTCGGACAGGGTCGAAGCTGCTGAGCAGCACCGACTCCGGGGTGTCGTCGATCAGCAGGTTCACGCCGGTGATCTGCTCGAAGGCACGGATGTTGCGACCCTCACGGCCGATGATCCGGCCCTTCATCTCGTCGCTCGGAAGGTCGACCGTGCTGACCACCGACTCATTCGTCTGCTCGGAGGCGACGCGCTGGATGGCAGTGACGATGATGGAGCGGGCCATCTTGTCTGCCTCGCGGCGCGCGGTGGTCTCGATGTCGCGGGCGATGGACGTGGCGGAGAGTTTCGCCTGTCGTTCCGCCTCGGCGAGCACCTCGTTGCGTGCCTCCTCGACGCTCAGCCCGGCGACGCGCTCGAGTTCCGTGGCGATGCCCTCGCGCTGGGCCTCCACCTCGGTGCGGGCGCTGCGCAGCTGTGACCTGAGATCCTCCAGGTGTTCGGATCGGGAGGCGAGCGCCTGCGTGTCGCTGACGATGCGGTCCTCGCGTTCGTGCAGCCGGGCCTCGCGGCGCTCCTGGGCGGCGCGTTCCTCGCGCAGCTCGGAACGCTGGGTCGTGAGGGTCTCGTCAATGTCGCGCCTGCGCCGGTCGGCGTCGGAGAGAATCTGCTCGGCGCGTTCGGTGGCCTGCGCGACCGCACGCTCGGCGTCGACGCGCATGGCGTCAGCGCTGGCCTTCGCCGTCTCCTTGAGCGCGGCCGCCTCTCGGGACAGGCGCTCTTCGCCCCGCTCCCGTTCGCGTCGAGTCTGGACGATCACGCGCCACAGGAGGAGCGCGAGGACCACGATGACGACGAGCGAGATACCGGCCAGCAACCATCCAAGCTCACCCATGGCGTCTCCCTTCGTAGCGGCACAGGGCACCGCAGGAGGAGACGGCAACGCAGCCGGTCTCCGGCTGCCACTTCATGGACGCAAACAACGCGTCGTCAGTCAAACGGCGCCTGTCGCGCCGCGGGGATGTCGTTTCAAGGTGGCCGTCGAGGACGGCCTCTGGTTCATGCGGGGTCCTGTGACCTTGCGCACGAGCCTATTGCTCACCTGTGGAAAACTCAACCGGGTCGGCGCTGAAAACCTCGGCGAGGACCGAGGAGACGATGCTGCCTGAGAAGCCCCGACGCGCCAGCACCCCGGCCAGCCGACGGCGGGCGACCTGCGTCTCGAGCCGGGCCATGCTGCGCAACCTGCGCTGCGCCAACTGGAGCGCGGCCTCGCGTTCCTGCTCGGGGTCGAGCTCGGCGAGCACCTCATCGGCGATCTCGCGTTCGACCCCCTTCGCCTGCAACTCCTGCCTGATCCGGGTGCGCCCCCGGAGGCTGTGCTTCGACCGCGACTCCGCCAACGCCTGGGCGAAGGACGCGTCGTCGATCAGGCCGACCTCGGTGAACCGCTCGATGACCTCGTCTGCCACGTCGGCAGGGACGTTGCGCCGCTTGAACACGGTCCGCAACTCCTGCTCGGATCGTTGCCGCACCGCGAGTTGATCGAGCGCGATCTTGCGGGCCACCTCGAGTTGGGTGGCCCGCTCATCGGCCTGATCAGAAGTCAACTTCGCCCGTCTCGGGGTTGATGCCCTCGGGCACCTCGTCCTGGTTCTTGTCCACTCCGAGGTGGAGACGGATGCGGCGTTCGATCTCATCTGCCACGTCGGCGTTGTTCTTCAGGAAGTTACGCGCGTTCTCCTTGCCCTGGCCGAGCTGGTCGGACTCGTAGGTGAACCAGGCTCCGGCCTTGCGGATGATGCCTGCGTCGACACCCATGTCGATGAGGCTGCCCTCGCGGGAGATGCCCTCGCCGTAGATGATGTCGAACTCGGCCTGCTTGAAGGGCGGCGCCACCTTGTTCTTGACCACCTTCACGCGGGTGCGGTTGCCGACCATGTCGGTGCCGTCCTTCAGCGTCTCGATGCGGCGCACGTCGAGGCGGACCGAAGAGTAGAACTTCAGTGCGCGGCCACCGGTGGTGGTCTCCGGGCTGCCGAACATCACGCCGATCTTCTCGCGAAGCTGGTTGATGAAGATCGCGGTGGTGTTGGAGGATTTCAGGGCGCCGGTCATCTTGCGCAGCGCCTGGCTCATCAGGCGGGCCTGCAGGCCGACGTGGGAGTCGCCCATCTCGCCCTCGATCTCGGCGCGCGGCGTCAGGGCGGCCACCGAGTCGATGACGATCAGCGAGAGCGCGCCGGAGCGCACGAGGGTGTCGGCGATCTCGAGGGCCTGCTCACCGTTGTCTGGCTGGGAGACGAGCAGTTCATCGGTGTTGACGCCGAGCTTCTGCGCGTAGTCGGGATCGAGGGCGTGCTCCGCGTCGATGAAGGCGCAGATCCCGCCGCCACGCTGGGCGTTGGCGATCGCGTGCAGCGCGACGGTGGTCTTACCGCTGGACTCGGGGCCGTAGATCTCGACCACGCGGCCGCGCGGGAGACCTCCGATACCGAGCGCGACATCGAGCGCGACGGAGCCGGTGGGGATGATGTCGATGGGCTGGCGCGAATCCTCGCCGAGCCGCATCACCGATCCCTTGCCATGGGCCTTCTCGATCTGGGCGAGCGCTGCCTCGAGCGCCTTGTTACGGTCCGCAACGGCCATCGGTTTTCCTTCCTGAAACTGGCTCGGGGTGAACCAGATGTGTCGTCGATAGTCACTGTAGGAAGACGGTGCGACAGTTTTTCATCCCGCATGTCCCCTGTGGAAAACAACGCTCCGCACTCTACCGAACACCCGTTCGAATGCACCAGCGACACGCGGCGGGAAAAACATCGCCCCGTCGGTGATCGGGCGCACTGGTCGCGCCCTCAGCGCAGCGTGTCGGGAAGCTCGAGCTGCGCCCAGACGGCGCGCCAGATCCGCTTGCACGGGAGCCCTGCGCTCAGCGCCTCGCGCACCGTGCGGCTTCCGAGGTCCTCAAGGACGACCTGGTCGGCCCACGACGCCGCATACCCCCCGGGCAGGACGGCGTCCATCCGCTGCCACAACTCAACCTCGCGCACCCGCCAACCGTACAGTCGGGGGCGCCACAGCCGAAGTGGGCGTTTTTTCTGCGCGCGTGAACGGTCAACTCTGCGCGATAAGTTCTGTTGTGATTAAACTCGCGCTCAGTAATTGTGAGCTAATCGCTCACTTGGCAACAGAGATGTTGGTGCGAAGGAGTCCCCCTGCATGAACGCGCCCGGTACGCCGTCACACAAGCGATCCGATCGGATGGTCGCTCTCCTGGCGCTCCTGACAGAACAGGGCCAACTGCCGCTCTCCTACCTGGCGGAGACGCTCGACGCCTCGGCGGCGACGATCCGCCGTGATGTGGCGCTGCTCGCCGCCCAGGGTCTGCTCGAGCGCACCCACGGAGGCGCACGACCGGTCAAGGGCAACCGGGAGCTCCCGGTGCGTCTGCGCGACGGCCGCAACCAGGAGTCCAAGCGGCGCATCGCGCGCACCGTTGCGGGCCTGATTCCGCACGGCAAGCACGCCATAGGGCTGACCGGCGGCACGACCACGGCCGAGGTGCTGCGTGCGCTGCGCAACCGCGACGACCTGACGATCATCACCAACTCGCTGAGCATCGGGCTCGAGGCGGCGGAGATGGGGCAGGCGCGGGTGCTCATCGCCGGCGGCGTGCTGCGCTCCAGCTCGCTCGAACTGGTTGGTTCGCTCGCGGAGTCGACCATGAAGCTGGTCAACGTGGGCACTGCTGTGATCGGCGCGGACGGCGTGAGCGCCACCGGTGGGCTCACGACGCACGACGAGATAGAGGCGAGGACCAACTACGCGATGATCGAACGCGCACAGCGGGTGATCGTGGCGGTGGACTCGAGCAAGCTGGGAAACCGCACGCTCGCAAAAATGGCCGACGTCACGGACTTCCAGGTCCTCGTCACCGACTCGGAGGCTCCCGAGGATGAGCTGGACGCGTTCCGTGACGCCGGCATCGAAGTTCATGTCGTCGAGGCGGGTCGCCCCGGCGAGGGTACCGCCCTACGCGGCCGCCGCAACGCGCGGCAGGCGCTCGGCTTCGAGGGCAGCTAGCTTCCCGCTGATGGAGATCATCAGCTCGGAAAGGGACACGTCAAGGGCGGACGCAATGGAGAACAGCACCTCGCTCGATGCCTCCTTGTGACCCCGCTCGATCTCGGACAGATATCCAAGTGAGACCATGCTGGCCATGGAGACCTCTCGCAGGGTCATGCCGGCGGCCATCCGGAGCTCCCGGAGCGTCTCACCCATCACCTTACGAATCAGAATCGTCTTCACGGCTTACCTACCTTGCTGGCGGACCGGATGCCCGCCTACATGGGGTACAACCACCAGACGATGTGATTTGTTCCCTGACCGCGAACCGGTTACAAAACGCGCAACAGCATTGAAAGCGCGTGCTCGATGGCGGCCGAGCGGATCTGCTCACGGTCTCCCTCGAACTGCTTGAGTTCGGTGTACTCGGGCCAGTCAGACATGCCGACCCGCGGGCCGACTACGGCGAACCAGACGGTGCCCACCTTCGCGCCGTCGGTCTCGGTCGGGCCGGCGACGCCCGTGGTGGAGACGGCCCAGTCGGAACCGCAGGCGGCCTGGGCCCCCAGCGCCATCTGGAGGGCGGTCAACTCGTTGACCTCTCCCTCGTTGGCGATCAGTTCCTCGTCCACGCCTGCGAGCGAGGCCTTCAATTCACGGGCATAGGTGACGAGGGCGCCACGGAAGACCGCGGAGGCGCCGGGGACCGACGTCAGGGCCGCGCCGATCCCGCCGCCGGTGAGCGACTCGCAGGTGGAAAGGGTGACGGTGCGTCCGGCCATCTTCTTGATGACGTCCTCAGCCAGCGACATGGTTCCTCCTGCAGACGATCCGTGGGTGACTTTCAGGCTACCGACTCGTCCCGCTTCGCGAGCGCGTCGCGGCGGATCTTCCAGGCGTGCCGCAGGTAGTCGATCCCGGTGATGACGGTGAGGATCAGCGCTGCCCACATCAGCACCCAGGCGAGGACCTGGAGCGGGCCGGGCAGGAAGTCGAGGTTGAGGTTGAACAGGATGAGGGCGAGCGTCTGGGTGACGGTCTTGGCCTTGCCACCCTTGTTGGCGGCCATGACGGTCCCGTACTTCTTGAGCACTTCGCGCACCCAGGTGATGCCCCATTCGCGCACCAGGATGATCACTGTGAACACCCAGGGCAGGTCGCCGAGGATGCTGAGCGTGATGAACGCCGCACCCGTGAGCGCCTTGTCCGCGATCGGGTCCCAGAGCTTGCCGAAGTCCGTGATCAGGTTGTACTTGCGGGCGATGTGACCGTCGGCCAGGTCGGTGAGCATCGCGGCCGTGAAGACAATGGTCGCGGCGAGCCGCCACGAGAACTCCTCGGGCCCGAGGAACATCAGGACGACGTAGATGGGGACCAGGACGATGCGCACGACCGTCAGGATGTTTGGCACATTCCAGTTGCTCGGTTTGGTTTCCGCCGGATTCTCGCTCACTTCGCCTCCGCGATCAGGTCGATGCCGTCCGAGTCGGTCACCCGGGCTGTGATCAGGTCACCCACGACGGCGGGGCCGTCCAGGGTGACGATGCCGTCGGTCTCCGGCGCCTGGTGCATGGCCCGCCCCGTGCCTTCCGCGTCCTCGACGAGGACGACGACGTCCTCCCCGATCCGGTCGGCGGCGCGCGCCTCGCAGACCTCGATGGCCACATCGGCAAGCATGGCGCGACGCTCCTCGATCTCCTCGTCGGAGAGGTGGCCAGGCAGTCCGACCCCCTCGGTCCCCTCCTCGTCGGAGTAGCCGAAGACGCCGAGCACGTCGAGGTTCGCATCGATGATGAACTGCCGCAGGATCTCGACATCGGCCTGCGTCTCGCCCGGGAAACCGGCGATCACGTTGCTGCGGATGCCCGCCTCGGGGGCCGAGGCCCGGATGCGCCCGATCAGCGACAGAAAGGCCTCCGCCTCGCCGAAGCGGCGCATGGAGCGCAGCACGTCACGCGAGGCGTGCTGGAAGCTGAGATCGAAGTAGGGGACGACCTTGTCCGTGCCGAGCATGGCGTCGATCAGCCCTGGCCGGATCTCGGCCGGTTGCAGGTACGACACGCGGATCCACTCGAGGCCGTCGATGCCGGAGAGCCGCTGCAACAACCTCTCAAGGCGGTGCTCCGAGCCGAGGTCCTTGCCGTAGGAGGAGGTGTTCTCTGAGACGAGGAACAGCTCCTTCACGCCGCTGTCGACGAGCCAGCGCGCCTCGTCCTCGAGCTCGTCCATGGGGCGCGACAGATAGCTGCCACGGAAGGCTGGGATGGCGCAGAACGCGCAGCGCCGATCGCAGCCGGAGGCGATCTTCAGAGAGGCAGCTGGCCCGTCGCCGAGGCGGCGACGGAAGGCCTTCGGGCCGCTTGCCGGGGCGAGCCCCTCGGGAAGCGGTGCGTGGCCGGGGACGGCCAGACCCGCCGCAGCCTCGCGCCTGGCCGACGGGCTCAGCGGGAGCAGCTTGCGCCGGTCCCGCGGAACGTGCGAGATGAGCTTCTCGCCGTCGAGGACCGAGCGGAGCCGGTCGGAGATGTCGGCGTAGTCGTCGAAGCCGAGCACGGCGTCGGCCTCAGGCAGTTCGGAGGCCAGCTCGACGCCGTAGCGCTCAGCCATGCAGCCGACGGCCACCACCGACTTCACCGTGCCGTCACCCTTGAGATCCGCGGCCGCGAGCAGGGTGTCGATGGAATCCTTCTTCGCCTGGTCGACGAAGCCGCACGTGTTGACCACAACGGTCTCGGCGTCCTCGGGATTGTCGACGAGGGTGAACCCGCCGACCTCGAGCCTCGCCGCCAGCTCCTCTGAGTCGACGTCATTGCGTGCGCAGCCGAGGGAGGCGATGTGCACCGAGCGCTGGGAGGTAGTCATCTGACCCATTATCGTCATCCGTTGGCGAGATTGGCCAACACTTCATCCAGGTCGTCCGGCTTCACGAGCACCTCACGGGCCTTCGACCCTTCGGACGGACCGACCACTCCCCTGCTCTCCAGGATGTCCATCAGGCGGCCTGCCTTGGCGAACCCGACCCGCAGCTTGCGCTGGAGCATCGAGGTCGAGCCGAGCTGGAGCTCGACGATGAGACGGCACGCATCAAGCACCAGTTCGAGGTCGTCGCCGATGTCGTCGACGACCTTCTTCTCCGCCCCGGCCGCCGCGGTGACGTCCTCGCGGTAGTTGGGCTGGAGCTGTTCGGAGACGAACGCGACGATGTCGCGGATCTCGGACTCGTTGACCCAGGCGCCCTGGACGCGGATCGGCTTGCCTGCACCCATCGGCAGGAACAGGCCGTCGCCCTTTCCGACGAGCTTCTCGGCGCCCGGCTGGTCGAGGATGACGCGGGAGTCGGTCATCGACGAGGTGGCGAAGGCGAGCCGTGAGGGGACGTTCGCCTTGATCAGGCCCGTCACGACGTCGGTGGAGGGTCGCTGGGTGGCGAGGACGAGGTGGATGCCGGCGGCTCGCGCGAGCTGCGTGATGCGCACCACGGACTCCTCGACGTCGCGCGGGGCGACCATCATCAGGTCGGCGAGCTCGTCGACGACCACGAGCAGGTACGGGTACGGGTGCAGCACCCGCTCTGACCCTTCGGGGACCTTCACCTGGCCGGCCTTGACGGCCTTGTTGAAGTCGTCGACGTGACGGAAGCCGAAGGCGGCGAGATCGTCGTAGCGCATGTCCATCTCGCGCACCACCCACGCGAGGGCCTCTGCCGCCTTCTTCGGGTTCGTGATGATGGGCGTGACGAGGTGCGGGATGCCTTCGTACTGGTTGAGTTCGACACGCTTCGGGTCGACGAGCAGCAGGCGGACCTCGTCCGGGGTCGCGCGCATCATGATCGAGGTGATCAGCGAGTTGATGAAGCTCGACTTGCCGGAGCCGGTGGCGCCTGCCACCAGCAGGTGGGGCATCTTGGCCATGTTGGCCAGCACGAACCCACCCTCGACGTCCTTGCCTAGGCCGACCGTCATCGGGTGGTGGTCGTTGCGGGCCTTCTGCGAGCGCAGCACGTCGCCGAGCGAGACGACCTCCTTGTCCAGGTTCGGGATCTCGATGCCGATGGCGGACTTGCCCGGGATGGGGGTCAGGATCCGGATCTCGTTCGATCCGACGGCATAGGCGATGTTGTCGGCAAGGCCGGTGACCTTGCTGACCTTGATCGCCGAGCCGAGCTCGACCTCGTAACGGGTGACCGTCGGGCCGCGCGTGTAACCGGTGACCCGGGCATCGATCTCGAACTCGCTCAGCACCGCGGCGAGCTGGCGCACCACCTTGTCTGAGGCGTCGGTGCGGCTCTTCGGCTTCGACCCTGGCTTGAGCAGCTGTTCCTCCGGGAGCAGGTAGGCGATGTCGCCGCTGAGCTGGAGCTGCTCCGCACGCGGGGGCGGGCTGGTGTGCTCCGGAGGCTCCAGGTCGCGCGGCTCGTCCTTCGGCAGACCGGCCTTCGAGCGCTGACGCGGAGCGGGCTCGGGCTCCGGTTCGGGCTCGGCGGCGGCAGCGGGAAGCACGAAATCGTCGCTCGGCTCGTTGGCGAGGTCGTAGACCTCGTCGGCATAGTCGTAGTCGACCTCGTCCTCGACGAGCGGGGTGTCGTAGGGCACGTCGACGCCGAGCTTGAGCTTCTCCTTCGGGGAGGCGTCATCGTCGCGCTCCACGAGCGAGCCGAAGGCCACCCCGATGCCGCGGACGATCTCGTTGAGGGGGCGGCCGATCACGATCAGCACGCCGAAGAGGGTGACGATCGCGAGGATCGGGACGCTCACATAGACGGTGAGCAGGTCGGTCAGGATGCTCGAGCTGACGTAGCCCAGCACGCCGCCTGCCTCGCGGACGGCGTCCATGTCGGTCGGCTTGGGGAGACCACGGGCGATGTGCACGAGGCCGAGCCCGCCGAGCGTGATCAGCATCCAACCAAGGCCGGTTCGGGGCGCGACGTCCACCTCGCGCGGGTGCCGCAGCACCCGCCATGCGCCGTACAGCAGGACGGCGGGCACGACCGGCGAGAGGCTCCCGAACACCGTCGAGATGCCCGTCCCGAGCGCCTCACCGACCGGGCCGGGGAGCGCGAACCAGAACCGGGCGGCGACGACGATGCCGAGCGAGAGCAGCAGGAGCCCCCACCCGTCGCGACGGAGCTTCGGGTCGACGTCCTTCGCGGCGCCACCGAAACTGCGGGCCACCCAGCCGACACCGCCGGCAAGGCCGGAGAAGATGGCCCCGATCCCCTTCAGGATCGCCATGCCAACACCCGGTCCCTGTTTGGGCTGGACCTTCGTCGTGCGTGTGGTGGACACGCGCGAGCGCGACGCAGCCGCCGACGACTTGGTCGCCGGCTTCGGGGCCGGTTCCTTGGTGGTGGAACGTGCAGCGCCTGACGAGCTCTTTGAGCGCGTCGTAGTGCTGGTGTTCCGCGCTGAGGAGGAAGTTCCGCGGGACGCCATGGGCGTAACGCTAACTCACGCGCCCCCGCAGACCTATCCCCCACGCCGTCCCGGCGTCCGAAATGCTCGTGGCGTGGGGTGAACCTGGTCGCGCCTATGGTCGGGGTATGCGCCGAGCGACTGTCCCAGCAGCACTGCTCCTCCTCTCCCTCACCGCCTGTCAGAGCGGCGAAGGTGGCGTCGATCCACTCGACGTCCTGCGCGGTGACTCGGGCAGTCTGGCTGAGGCCCTCGGGTCAGTTCGGGGGATCAACTCCGCGGAGGTCGGCACGCTGCTCTTCATGGACGCGGAGGCCGTGGCCCGTGACTGGGATCTGGACCGCACGACGACCACGAGGCCCTACGAGGGCGAGGGTCGCGACTGGGTGCTGCAGACCGGGAGCTTCGCGAATCCTCCTGTCCCCGACCCTCCGGTGCTGGTGACGGATCTCGACTTCGACTGGAGCGTCCAGGCGACGGCGGCAGGGGTACGTTCCTTCACCATCGTCGGCGGGGCGGGCGGGTCCCTGCTCGAGTCCTCGCGCCAGAGGCTCGACGAGGCCGGTTACGCCCGCGAGGGAGACCGCTACGTCGCACCCGCCTCCGGGAGTCCGCTCGGACCGCCCGATGTCGCCATCGTCGACGACACGATCCTCAGCGTCGACCACGAGCGGGGCGCGCCGCTGCTGAGCGATGACGCCCCCGTCTCGGAGCATCCCGCGATCTCCGCCCTCATGCCGTGCCTGGCAGGGGCCGAGTACGCCAGCCTCTCGTTCCAGGGCATCGGAATCGGAGCCTCCGTCGATGACGGCGAGGGGCGAGGCTGGGCCTGCCTGGTCAAGGAGGGGGCGACCCAGGCGGACGCCGACGCCGTGCAGCCCAACACCGAAGGCGTCGAGATCACGGGGCGCAGCGTCGAGGACGGCGTGATCCGGCTCGAGCTCGACCTGACGGACGTCGACGCGGGGCTGCCTGCCCCGCTCAAGCTGGTGCTCGGCCTGCCGGAGCAGACCTACCCCGGCTTCTGATCAGGCGAAGTGGTCCCAGCCTGCCGAGCCCTCCCAGGGCTCCCCGTCGACGGTGACCGAGCCGGAGTCCGTGACCCTGCCGATCACGCGCCATCCCTTGGGCACGACGGCCTCGTTGCGGAACGTCGCCACGAGCGCGTGGTCCTCACCACCGGCGAGCACGAAGCCGAGCGGATCACGGCCGGTGGCCGCGGAAACGCGGGCGACGCCGTCGGGGATCTCGACGGACGACGGGTCGACGTCGATCCCGACCCGGGAGCGTTCGGCAAGGTGGCCGAGATCGGCGAGCAGTCCGTCCGAGACGTCGAGCATCGCCGTCGCACCCCCGTCGTTCGCGACGATGCCCTGGCCGTACGGGACGCTCGGGGTGAGATGTTCGGCGACCATGTCCTTCGGCGAGCCGAAGCCGCGCTGCAGGACGGTCAGGCCGGCGGCCGACCACCCGAGCCGGCCGGTGACCGCGACGACCTCGCCGACCTTCGCACCGGTACGCGTCACGGGAGGGCGTCCCTCGAGGTCGCCGATGGCCGTGACGCAGATGGAGATCACCGACGCCGAGCTCAGGTCGCCGCCGACGAGGCTCACCCCGGCGGTCGCGCACTCCTCCTTGACGCCGTCCTCGAACTCCGCGACCCACGCCTGGTCGAGGTCCTTCGGGAAGGCAAGGGCGACCACGACGGCGCTCGGCCGCGCCCCCATCGCCTCGACATCGGAGACGTTGACCGCGACGGCCTTGCGTCCGACGGCGCTGGCCGAGGACCACTGCCGCTTGAAGTGGACGTTCTCGATCAGCATGTCGGTGGTGACGACCGTGTCTCCGCTGAAGCGCAGCACCGCGGCGTCGTCTCCCACCGAGAGCATCACGTCGTCGCCGACGGTCAGGTCGCTGGTGATGGACTCGATCAGTTCGAACTCGCCCGCCACGTCAGCGCAGCCCCACCGGGCGCTCGAGGGCGAGGTCGATGAGCCGTCCGACGAGATCGGCGTAGCTCATCCCGCCCTCCTGCCAGAGGGTCGGGAACATGGAGATCTGGGTGAAGCCCGGCATGGTGTTGACCTCGTTGATGTAGATCTCGTCGCCGGAGACGAAGAAGTCGGAGCGGACGAGTCCCTCGGCGTCGACCGCGACGAAGGAGCGCTTCGCGAGTTCACGGAGCCGCTCGGAGAGTTCGGGCGAGATGTCGGCCGGGGCGTCGAGGGCCGCGCCGTCCTCGTCGAAGTACTTCGACTCGTAGTCGTAGAAGCCGTCGGCCGCGAGGACGCGGATCTCACCGATCACCGAGGCGTCGCAGCCCAGCGGGGACTCGGGGTTGCCGAGGACGGCGCACTCGAGTTCGCGGGCGCCGACGAGGCCCTGCTCGACGACGATCTTGGGGTCGAACTTCTGGGCCTCCGCGATGGCCGCCTCCAGTTCGGAGGGGTCGCTGACCCGCGAGATGCCGATCGACGAGCCGCCGCGGGCCGGCTTCACGAACAGCGGGTAGGTGAGCTTGTTGATTTCGGCGAGGACGGCGTCGCGGTCCTGTTCGAGACTCAGCGCGCTCGCGGCGACGTACGGGTAGACGGGAAGCCCGGCGGCCTCGAAGGCGACCTTCATGAAGTGCTTGTCCATGCCGATCGCAGAGGCGGTGACTCCACTGCCGACGTAGCGGATGCCCATCATCTCGAAGAGTCCCTGGATGGTGCCGTCCTCACCGTAGGGCCCGTGCAGCAGCGCGAAGGCGACGTCGACGCCGTGGATGTCGACCAGCGTCTCCCCCTCGCGGGTTGCCACCTCGCAGCCGTTCTCGCCGACCATCCACACGGCCTCGTGTGGGGCCTCCTCGACCTCGGGCGCGACCCCGTCGACGATGGCGTAGTTCTCGATGACCTCAAGCGGGACCTGCTCCCAGGTGCCGTTCTTCGTGATGCCGACGCCGACGACCTCGAACCGGTCCTTGTCGATCGCCTTCAGCACCGATGACGCGGTCAGGCACGAGATGCCGTGCTCGGACGACTGGCCGCCGAAGATCAGCGCGACGCGCTTGCGGTCACTCACAGGGATTCCTCCTCAGATGGATGGCGAGCGTCACTCTACTCGCCGCGATCGGCCTCGATCTCCACGCGGCGCCCCTGCCGCAGGTCGAAGCGTCCCTTCGGCGGCTCGAGGCCGGTCAGCTCGGCGCGCATGTCGCGCAGCGTGTCGAGGAAATAGGTGGTGACCTCGTCGAGGACCTCCTTGGTCGGCTCCCTGCCCTCCCACCGGCCGAGGTCCAACAATGGTCCCGCCATCACCTGGACGTCCTTGCGGCGCCCGAACAGTGACTTCAGCGAGATGCGGCGGCCACCGAGTACCTTCTCTGCGCCGGTCTGGGCGACGGGGAGCACGGGCGCCCCGGTCTTCAGGGCGAGGCTGGCGGCGCCTCGCCTTCCGCTCATCGGCCACCCGTCCGGGTCGGCCGTGATCGTTCCCTCGGGGTAGATCGCCACCATCTTTCCCTCGGCGAGGGCCTGCTCCGCGTTGACCAGCGACTCGCCCGCCCGGTCCGTGTTGCGGTAGACGGGGATCTGTTCGCACTGCCGCGCTACCCAACCGAGCACCGGCACCTTCCAGATGTCGGACTTGCCGAGGAAGCGGGGCCAGCGGCCGTTCCAGATCAGGAACTGGCCGAGCACGATGGGGTCGAAGTTGCCGATGTGGTTGGCGATGACGATGACCGGCCCACTCTGCGGGACGTTGTCCCCACCGGTCCACGTAGTCTTCGCGAAGACGGGCACGA
>RRZT011893461.1_pt1 | contig 15502 bp, 11 predicted proteins | sample 2165551 | NCBI WGS metagenome assembly RRZT01 (sample SAMN10456910, study PRJNA506462) | wastewater metagenome | biome: wastewater; feature: sludge; material: wastewater sludge; isolation source: wastewater sludge with Escherichia coli K12::gfp cells carrying plasmid... | place: USA: Moscow, Idaho... | reverse complement strand
CGCGCACGAGAAACCAGGAGGCCAGCGGCAGCAGGGTCATGGCGACGAAGGCGGCCTGATAGCCGCCATGGTCGATGATGAAGCCGGTGCAGAATGGGCCGATGAAACTGCCCGCAGACAGGCCGATGGCCATCCAGCTGAAGACTTTTTGTAGCTCGACCCGGTTGCTGGCGAGGCGTCCGACGTGCCGTTGCAGGGCGATCAGCGCGCTGCCGGTGGCCCCGCCGCACAGCAGCGCTGTCAGGCAGAGCACCGGAAAGACCGGCCAGATAGCGGCCAGGCCGGTGCCGATGATGGTCAACACGACGCTGAAGGTGACGGGCTGGCGCAGCGTGTGCCGGTCGGCGTAGCGTCCGGCCGGCAGGGCGAAGAAGACCTGGGTCAGCGCAAACAGTGCGATCAGCACGCCGACCGCCGACTGGCTGTAGCCCTGCTTCAACGCCAGCAGCGGCGCCGCCATCCGCGAGCCGCTCATGCACGAGTGAATACACACCTGGACGACGATCAGGCGTAGCAGTTGCCGGTTCAGGCTGGGGGCGGATTCAGGGGGCAAGGGGGGAGACGGCGAAAAGTGAAATGTGAAAGGTGAAATGTGAAAAGTGAAAGATCAGGCGCTTCGCGCTTTGAAAAGGGCAAACCAATCCCGGTGCAAGCGTTACCGGTATGGTTTTCCACATTTCACGGTATTGACGGTTTTTCGCGCCTATCGTACCGACAGGCTCGGGGCTGGAAGCAGGCGATCGGTTTTACCCTTCCCCCTTCTCTCTTCTCCCTTCCCAGCTTCATCTCCCCTGAATCTGTTTCCACGGGGCTTGGGCGTGCCATTGCCGGACCCAGGCCTCCATTTGCATGGCCGGCATCGGGCGGGCGATGCCGTAGCCTTGTGCCATCTGACAACCGAGACGCAACAGGGCGGCACCGTGTTCCATGCTTTCCGTGCCTTCGGCGATCACCGAGCAACTGAAGGCCGAACCCAGGCGGACGATACTCTCGACGATGCCCATGTCGTCCTTGTCTTCGAGCATGTCGCGGACAAAACTCTGGTCGATTTTCAGGGTGTCGATCGGCAGGCTGCGCAGATAGGTCAGCGAGGAGTAGCCGGTGCCGAAATCATCAAGCGAGAAGCGCACGCCCAACTGGCGGCAACGCTCGATGGCGTTGACCGCGTGCTTGGTATCAGCCAGCGCGGCGGTTTCAAGGATCTCCATTTCCAGATGGATGTCCGGCGGAAGGGCCGCATGGCTGGCCAGCAGGTCGGCCAGCCGGTCGGCGAAACTGGTTTGCGAAAGATGCGCGCCGTCAATATTGACGCTGACCGGCAGGCTCAGTCCGGCCGCGTGCCAGAGCACCATTTGCGTCAGTGCGCTATCGATCACCCATTCCCCGACGGCCTCGCTCAGACTGCCTTCCAGAAAGTGCAGGAAAGCGTTGGGAGAGAGGATGCCGTTTTCCGGGTGATTCCAGCGAATCAGGGCTTCCGCCCCGACGACGCAACCGGTCGAGAGATTGACCTTCGGCTGGTAGTAAAGCTCGAATTCGTTGTTCTGCAACGCGATACGTAGACGGGCAACCGTGTCGCGGTGCTGCTGTGACTGGCGTTCGTGTTCGGCGTCGAACAGCTGATAGACGTTGCCCCCCGATTTCTTGGCCTGGTACATGGCCTGGTCGGCGTGGCGCATCAGCGTTTCGCAGTCGACGTTGTCGATGGGAAACAGCGCGGCACCCAGGCTGCCGGTGATGGTGACCTGTTCTTCGCCGACCTCGATCGGCTTTCTGACCGCCTGCAGGACGCGTTCGAGTGCCTTGTAACTGTCTTCCACCCGATCCAGGCCGGTGATGATCAGGGAGAATTCGTCACCGCTCAGGCGTGCGATCTGGTCGTTGACGCGCATGACCTTCTTGATCTGGTTGGCCATGGCGATCAGGATTTCGTCGCCCCTGCGTTCGCCATAGCGCTCGTTGATCGTCTTGAAACCGTCCAGATCCAGGCAGCAGACGGCAAGGAGTTTGTTGTTGCGACGGCTTTCGGTCAGCGCCATGGTCATGCGCTCGAGCAGCAGACGACGGTTGGGCAGGCCGGTGAGCGTGTCATGGTAGGAAATCCGGTGGATTTCGGATTCCTGTTTCTTGAGCTGGCTGATGTCCGAGAAGACGGCAATGTAATTGCTGAGTTTTCCGTCGGTGTCGCGCACGGCGGTGACGCTGAGCATTTCGGAGAACTCTTCCCCTTCCTTGCGCCGGTTCTGGACTTCACGACGCCAGAAGGACGTTTTTTCCAGATGCTGGCGAATGCTCTCGTCGAGTTGTTTTTCGCCTTTGCCGCTGTAGAGTAGTTGCAGTGCAGGCTGGCCGATGACCTCTTCGCGCAGATAACCGGTGATGCGCGTGAAGGCCGGGTTGACGTCGACGATCCGGTTCTGTTCGTCGGCAATGACGATCCCTTCGTAGCTGCTGGCGAACACGCTGGCGGCGAGGCGCTGGCGCTTTTCGTTCTCCTTGCGCTCGGCGATGTCGATCGAGATGCCACAGACGGCGTAGACGCTGCCGTCGTCCCGGCGCAGCGGGAAGCGGCGGGTGTTGAAATGGTAGAGTTTGCCGCTGGAAAGCAGGGTATAGATTTCGTCGGCGCTGGAGAATTCCCCGTTTTCCCAGGTATGTAGCGAGCTTTGGCGAATATGGGCGACCGTCGCGGCGTCAAAGCACTGGCTGACATGGGTGCCGACGACTTGCTCTTGCTGGATCCCCAGGAAGGTGCAGGATGACTGGTTGGCGAACAGGAAATTGCCGTCCCGATCGTACATGTAGACGTGCACGTCGGTGCTGTTGAGAATGGACGAGAGCCGGTTTTCGCTATCGGTCAGCCGCAGGACCTGGTTGTAGAGGCTGTTCCTCATGGTCGTGTAGTCATGGCGACAGGTGTCAAGCTCGTCGGCCAGATGGTTGGCGCGGCGCTCGTTGATCACCGCCCGGTTGCGCAGCGAACTGGCGGCGGACAGAATGTCCAGCATCAGCGCCAATGATTCATTTTCGCTGCTGATCTGCGCCTGTGGCAGGCTCAGATGCCAGAGCAGGGGGCCGACCTGGTGCATGGCGGTTTCGCCAATGCTCAGCAGAATGCCTTCCACCCGCGATTCAAAACCGTCGAGCAGGGCGCAGGCGGCTTCATTGGAGGGCGTCAGCAGGACGACTGCGCCGGAGAGCAGCTCACGCTTGCCGAAGTGTCCACTGGTAAAGCCGGGCGGGGCGGGGTCGATCAGGCTGAGAAAGCGAACGTGCATGGATTCACTCTTCGATCAGCAACAGGACGTAGGTCATGTTGTGGAAATAACTGCGGGAATAGCCTTCATCCTGGCGCAGGGGGGCAATTTCTCCCAGGGAGGGGAAGCCCAGGAGTGGCAGGCCGGGAAAACGGTCGGTCAGGGCGTTGATTTCCTGATGGGTTTTTTTGCCCAGTACCATTTTTCGTCCGAGGCAACTGACGATCAGCGCAGCCACCGGGCGTCTGCCGGTGGCCTTTTCCGCCTCGGCGATGGCTTCGACGTTATCGAGCAGGTCGGTCGGGTCGGCCAGGCAAACCTGCGTCTGGCTGCCGACGGGAATGCCGCAGATCAGGCGCAGGCTCTGGTCGCCGTGGTGGTCTTCGGGGATGATGGAACGCAGGCGTTTGACGGGCGGCATTTCCGGGCCGGAAACCTCAAGCAGGACAACGGAAATGTCCGTGTGCAGCATCGGCCTGCCGGTTTCGCGTTCGATGAAGCGGCTGGCCGAGATCCCGTCGATCTGGAAAACCTGCTGGCCGTCAACCTGTTCGACAAGACCACTATGTCCGATGCAGTGCAGGGTGTTGCCGACGGCCAGGGAGAGATTCATCCGGCCATAGGCCAGCAGGACCGCCAGCCCCTTTTCGATGACCCGCCGGTTGGCGTAGATGTAGCAGTTGCGCATGAGCAGGTCATCGTTGGCCAGACCGCCGATGACCGGATAGGGAATGTGTTTCTGCAAGAACTGCTCAAGTTCCTGCGCGTTGATGCGGAAATCGGCAGAAACATAGGCCAGGCAGGGTGGCTCGCGATCCGTGGGCAGCGAGGCGAGTACCTGCTCCAGCTTGCCAGTCAACTTCCGGTCGGCGTTTTCGATGCAATGGATTTGCCAGTCGATCTTTCCGTCGGAATTGAGCGCCAGGGCGGCAGCGCCCTGCGTGATGAAGCCCGAGGTCTCATAAATGCCGGCGCCGGTGTTGCCGATGATGATTGCTTTGTCCGAATCCAGGCCGTCATAAAGTCCTTCGAGCAGTTCCGGCGTTGCATAGTGCATCGAGGAGTACAGGAAGACCACTTCCGGTGCCAGTGCGGCGAGGTTTTCGCCAAGCGCAAAACCAGCCCGGTAAGGATCGAACAGTTCGGTTTTTGATGACAGGGCGCGCACAAAAATCCTTGCAAACAGGCTGTTTTCAGCCGCGAGTATCGGGGGAGCAGCGCAAGCGGATCAGCCAGTTCAGTTGTTTTTCGAAGTCTGGCGGAAAGGCCTTTGCCACCATGGCGATGATAGTCTCAATGACTCTTCTGTTCAATAACAATGTATTGATAAAGAGACAAAAACGGTTCGGCCCGCAGGGGGCTGCGAGGTCAGAGCCATTCGCCCCCGCCTTGGTGGCTTGCGCGGGCGCAGAAGGCGACGCTGGAGCGTCAGACGATGCGTTCCCACGCAGGAGCGTGGGAACGATCAGCAAAGGGTGAAACGAGGTCGTGCTGTGCAGGCAGCAGCTTCAGGCTTCGATCAGCAGCAGCACGTAAGTCATGTTGTGGAAATGGTTGCCGGTATAGCCCGTTGGCAGACTCAAGGGGGCAATTTCGCCGTGCGAGGGGAAGCCGATGAGTGGCAGGCCGGGAAAGCGGGCGGTCAGGGCGTCGACTTCGTGATGCGTCTGTTTGCCCAGCACCCGTTTTCGGCCGGTGCAACTGACGATCAGGGCGGCGACCGGGTGCTTGTCGGCAGCTTTCTGGGCGTCGGCAATGACTTCGACATCGGCGAGCAGTTCAGGGGGTTCGGCCAGCGCTACCTGCACCCGGCTGCCTGACGGAACACGATAAATCGAGCGCAGGGACTCGTCCGGCGAGACTTCCCCCGGAATGACGGCGCAGAGCCGCCCGGCTTCCGGCGTTTCCGGGCTGGAAACCTTGAGCAGGACAAAGGCGACGTCACTGCTCAGCAGGTAGCTGCCGGTTTCCCGCTGGATGAACTGGCTGGCCGGAATGCCGTCGATCCGGTAGATGCGGTTGCCCTCGGCGTGGTCAACGCTGGCCGGGGTGCCGACGCAATGGATCGAGTTGCCTACCGTGATGGAGAAATTCACCGGTCCGTAGGCGGCCAGTACCACCACGGCCCTGTTCATGATCTGCCGGTTGACGTAGAGGTAGCTGGAGCGTTGTGCCATGGGGCGCGTCAGCAGGTTGTCCGCCGCCAGACCGCCAATCACCGGAAAGCGGAAATGCGTGTGCATGTAGTTTTCGAGCGTATGTGCCTCGATGCGGAAGTCAGCGGCCAGATAAGCGATGCTTGGCAGTTGCCCATCGTGTTCCAGCGTGCCGAACTGTGCTTCCAGTTTGCTGCCCAGATCCTGATCGGCATTTTCGATGCTGGTGATTTTCCAGCAGACCTTGCCATCCGAATTCAGACCCAGCGCCACCGCCCCCTGATCGGTGACGCCGGTGGTTTCATAAACGCCACCGCCACAGTTGCCGATGACGATGACCTCATCGGAACCCAGGGCTTCGTAGAGACCTTCGAGCAGTTCCGGCACCGCGTAATGCGTCGAGGAATAGAGGAAGACAACTTCCGGCATCAGCGCGGCCAGTTCCTGACCCAGTGCATAACCGGCCCGGTAGGGGTCGAACAGTTCGGTTTTTGACGATTGAGCGCGCACGACATCCTCCTGCTGTGGTTAGTGGCTGGTGGTTAGTGGAAAACCATGCCAGTGGCAATGGTAACGAGATTGGTTTTTTCTTTCAAAGCGCGCAGCGCCTGAATTTTCACCAGCCACTAAGCACCAGCCACCAGGCTCTGCAGCCGTTCGAGCAGTTGGTCGCGGCAGGTGCGCAGTTCGTCGAGGCGGCTGGCGGCCTGCTCGCGGTGGCCTTCGCGGGAGAGTTGGCAGAGTTCGTCAGCGATGTCGTGCAGTCGTTGGTGCAGGGCTTCCATGGCCTGGAAATCGGGGTGACTGCCGTACCTTTCCCGGGTGTCGCTGCCGATTCTTCGCTGGAAACGGCATTGGTTTCGGCACGCCGGGGTAAGACTGCCCTGACTGCCGAGATAATTTTCCATGTCGATGAACCAGGCGCGGTGTTCGGCCAGGGCAAACAGTAGCGGCAGTTTGTCGCGGTTGACCGGCCTGCTGCCCTGCCAGGCCGGGTCGGGCTGCCAGGTGGCGAGCCAGTCGACGAAGCGGTTTCCCGGCATCGCTTTGGCGATACCGTAGCCCTGCGCCAGCTCGCAACCCAGTTGCAGCAGGATGGTGCCGTGTTCGACAGTTTCGACGCCTTCGGCGATGACCTGGCGGTGGAAAGCCTTGGTCAGGGTGATGATGCCGTCGAGAATGCTCAGGTCGTCCGGATCGCCCAGCATGTCGCGGACAAAATCCTGGTCGATCTTGATCTGGCTGACCGGCAGGCGTTTGAGATAGGCGAGCGAGGAATAGCCGGTGCCGAAATCATCCAGGGCGAAGCGGATGCCGAATTCCTGGCAGGCCTTGATGACCCGCGAGACACTGGCGAGGTCTTTCAGCGCGCTGGTTTCGAGGATTTCGATTTCCAGGTCTTCCGGTGTCAGTGCCGGATGTGCAGTGAGCATTTCCTGTACCCGCGCCACGAAATCCGGGTGTTGCAACTGGCGGGCACCGACATTGACGCTGACCGAAAGATCCATCCCTTGCCGACGCCATGCTTCAACCTGTTTGAGCGCGGTTTCGATGACCCATTCGCCGAGTTCGATGGCCAGCACATGGTTTTCGATCACCGGCAGGAAGACGGCGGGCGGGATCAGCCCTCTTTCCGGGTGCTGCCAGCGCAGCAGGGCTTCGGCGCCGAGCACGATGCCGGTGCGCATGTTCACCTTGGGCTGGTAGTAGAGTTCCAGTTCGCCGGAAAGCAGCGCACGCCGGATGTCTTCGATGCTCTCGTGCGTGTTGCGTGCGTGGCGGTGCTGTTCGGTGTCGAAAATCTGGTAACGGTTCTTGCCAGACAGCTTGGCTTCGTACATCGCCTGATCGGCCTGACGCATCAACTGGTCGGCATCCACCGCTTCGCCCTGGGGGTAGAAGGTCACGCCCAGACTGGCCGAGACGTGCAGTACCTGCCCGTCAATGTGTACCGGCTGCGAGGCCGCCGTGAGCACCCGGTTCAGGATCGGCAGACAGGCGTCGGTGCCGTCGAGGTCGGAGAGCACCGCGATGAATTCGTCACCGCCCAGACGGGCCAGCGTATCGCCTTCGCGCAGCGCCGCTTTCATGCGCTGCGACAGGGCGACCAGCAACTGATCGCCGCTTTTGTGCCCATAGGTGTCATTGACTGCCTTGAAACCGTCCAGATCAAGGCAGGCGACCGCCATCGGTTGCTTGCGCCGCTGTGCCTGTGCCATCGCCTGCTGCATGCGGTCGGCCAGCAGCACGCGGTTGGGCAGCAGGGTGAGCATGTCGAAATGCGCCATGCTGCGCAGCTTTTCTTCCTGCTCCTTCATCGGCGTGATGTCGGTGAACAGCGCGACGAAATGCTGGATGACCCGCTGTTCGTTACGCACGACGCTGATCGTCAGCAGCTCCGGGTACAGTTCGCCGCTCTTGCGCCGGTTCCAGATTTCGCCATGCCAGTAGTCGTTGGCCAGCAGATCGCGCCACAGCGCCGCATAGAATTCGGGCTCATGATGGTTCGATTTGAGCAAGCGGGGATTTTTTCCCAGCACTTCTTCGCGCGGGTAGCCGGTGATGCGCGTGAAGGATTCGTTGACGTCGATGATCAGGCCGTCGGCCGAAGTAATGGTGATCCCCTCGCGGGCGTGCGAGAAGACGCTGGCGGCCAGGAAGAGCCGGGCTTCGGCCTGCTTGCGCTGGTCGATGTCAGCAATGACGCCGACGATGCCATGACGGGCCGTCCCCGCGTCGCGGAAGTTGCGACCGCTCAGGTGCCCCCAGAACGTGCTCTGATCCTTGCGCTGGTAACGCCGGTCCAGGTCAACCGAGTCGGTCTGACAGGAGAGCAGTTGCCCCATGCTCAATTGTCCGGCCTTGCGTTCGTCAGGATGGAGCAGCTCGATGTACTGACAGCCGATCAGCAACGGCATCGGCCAGCCGAACATTTCGACCATGCGCTGGTTGGCCCGGGTGATGCGGCCTTCCGGGCTGATCAGGAAAATCCCCACGCTGGAGGTGTCGAAAATCTGCGTGAGCAGCGCCTCACGCTGGCTCAGGGTATCCAGCATCTGGTTGAAACCGCTGATCAACTGGCCGATTTCATCGTGGCGAACGATAGGCAAGGGCTGGGGCGGCTGGGCGGCAGTGGCCATCGTCGCCAGTTCCTGTGCAGCAGAAAACAGCGGCGAAAGCTGGCGGCGCAGCAAAAACCAGATGAGGCAGCCGGTCAGCAGGGTTAATACCAGCGAAACCAGCACCATGCGCCGCTGCATTTCCCGGATCGGCGCGTAGGCTTCGCTGGCGAGCATTTGGGAGGTGACAAACCAGCCCGCAATGGGAACGATTTTGGCCGCAGCAAGAATATTCTGTCCCAAACGGTTGTTGGTGACGCCCACGCCTTCCTTGCCCTGGAGGAAGCGGTCGAGCAGGGGGTTGATGCCCGGTGGCGGGAGGGTTTCCATCACTCGCTGCTTGTTGGTCGCCGTGGCGATCAGACGTTGTTTCGGCACGATCAGCAGATAGGCACCGCCCTTGCCGTAATGGCTGCGGATGATGCGGTCGAGGAAGTTCGACTCGGTCAGGCTGATGATCCCGCCGAGCGCGCCGATGATCTGCCCGTGACGATTCCAGACAGGAACGCTGATGATGATCACCGGCTCATTCGAATACGGCGTGAACGGGTTGATGGACGGTTCGCCAATCACGGCCTGGCCGCCCTGCAGGGTGGCGGTCAGGCGACCTTGTTCCATGAGATTGACGCCGATCCGTTCGTCGCTCAGGGGCAGGGCGGCGATGACCTTGCCGGTGGCGTCGGTGGCGAACGCCCCGCCATTGAAGCGGTCGTAGAGGTCGTTCCAGTTGGCAATCTGCGACTGCATGTCGCCGGGACGGGTCGCTGCCTGCAGGGCGAGTTGTTCAAGTGTGCGGATACGTTCGCCCAACTCGTGATTGACCTGATGTGCGACCAGCGACACCATCGAAAACTGCTGCTCGCCGAGCAGTTTCTCCATATCCTCGCGCAGGAAACGGCTGGCATAGAAGGTCAGCGTCCAGATGCAGAGAACAAAAATGCCCAGCGTGGCAAAAACCACCTTGGTCTTGATCGACCGCCACGCAAACCCCTGCAAGTTCATGCCGTCCTCGTCAATATCGACAAGCGCCGTATTTTACCAGCTTTGACGGATGCGGGAGGTGCTTCTGAGAAGGGGGGAGGGTGCTTGATCGTTCCCACGCAGGAGCGTGGGAACGATCAGATTCCCTTGCGCCCGATAAACCCCAGTTCTTTCCACAGAATCATTGCCGACAGCAGGTTATACCCTTCTCACTTCCCTGATGTTGGCGGCACGACCGCCCGCAGGATCGTCTGTGTTTCTTCGCGCCGGGTGCGATTGCTGAACCACCACAGCGCGCCTTTCTTGATCGTCCAGTTGGCTTCTGTTCCGGACAGCAGCAGGGCGGCGGTCTGGCCGAGGGTGGGTTGATGGCCGACGACCAGTACCGCACCGGACTTGTCGCCGTCAGGCCAGTTGACCGCAGCGAGCAAGGTGGTGACATCACCCTCGATGCTCAAGCGCCGGTCGGTTTCAAAGGGCAGGCCGAGTGCCTCGGCGGTTTGCTGGCAACGTGTCGCCGGGCTGGCGATCACGCGCAAATCGGCCGGGCCGTTTTCCTTGAGCCAGGCGGCGATCTGCCGCGCCTGTTTTTCCCCGCGCAGGGTCAGCCGCCGCCGCGCATCCGGGAAGCCGTCTTCGGCTTCGGCGTGTCGCCAGAGCAGTAAATCCATGCCGTGTTCCTCATTTGCAGTGAGGGGCAGGATGGCAGATTTTTGTTTCAGGGTGATGTCTCCCATTCAGTGCTTGTGGTTGCGCAAGGCCGGGATGTCGGGAACGATGATTTTTCGTCCTTCGACGACGATCAATTCGGCGTCGACAAGTTCGCGCAGGATGCGTGAGAAATGTTCCTGCGTCAGATTGAGGCGCGAGGCGACAATGCCTTTGCTGGTTGGCAGGTCGATGACCAGCGGGAGCGTGGGAGTGTCGGCTGCGTCAAGCAGGTAGTCGATGACGCGCTGTCGGCCGGTATGCAGCGAGTAGGCTTCGACATCGGAGATCAGGTCGAACAGGCGCATCGACAGTGCCTTGATGATGGCATGGGCGAGTCGGGGATTGCGTTCCAGTTCGTCGTAAACGGCGCTTTTCGAGATGAACAGCAGGCGGGAATCTTTCAACGTCTGGGCATGGGTGATGTAGGGCTTGCCCAGGAACATCATGGCCACGCCAAAAAGCTGCCCTTGAGAGAGAATCTCGACGACCTTTTCGCTTCCCTGTGAAGAACTGACGGCGAGCTTGACCTGCCCCTGCGTGACCAGATGGAAACCGGTCGGCTGGTCGCCGCGATGAAAGAGCGTTTTCCCCTTGGCGGCGACGATCTCGCGGGTACCCTGGGCGATGCGGACAAGTTCCTCGGGTGCCAGACCGCTGAACAGCGGAATTCTGGCCAGCAGGGTGGTGATCGGCGTGTTCGGGCTGGCAGGCATGAAAGCGCTCGGTGGTTGCAGAATGGCCGTCATGTTGTCATTGCTGCCCGTTTCGGGCAAGTCCTGTCACCCCTTTTCGTCGCCTACGAGCACGCCGCCTTGATGTCTTCCGGGATGGGGATGGCCTTGATGCGGGGCGGGTCTTCGGAAACGCGCACGGCGAAGATGCGTACTTCGCGGCCTTTGGCGAGGAGGGTGTCGCCGCGCCGGGCGATGTGTTCCATGACGAAGCTGGTTTTGCCCCAGGATTCAACCCAGGATTCGATCTCGATGTCCTCGCCGTAGGTGGCCGGGGCCATGAAGTCGGCATGGGCGCTGACCAGCGGGTTGCCGATGATGCCGCGCTCGCGTTCGGTCTCGATCCAGCTCGGGATGCCGCAGGCGGTGAAGAATTCGCGGCCGGCAGTGTCGAACCATTTGAAGTAGTTGGCAAAAAAGACAATCTTGGCCGGGTCGCAATCGGAAAAGGCGATGCGGTAAGGCATGACATGGGTGCGTTTGCTCATGGTTTTTCCTGAATGAAGGGAGGGAAATTCATTCGTTGCCCGGCGCTTTGGCCAGGGTGATTTGCAGCAGGTCGATGAAGGCTCGGGTTTTGGTGGGCATCAGGCGGCGGCCGGGAAAGACGGCCCAGGCGGCGTGGGCCGGCAGGTGCCATTCGGGGAGCACACGACGCAGTTCGCCACGACGTACCCCCGGTGCGGCGAAATATTCGGGGACGGCAGCGATACCGGCCCCGGCGCAGGCCAGTTGAACGAGCAATCCGGGCGAGTTGGCCATGATGTGCGCCGGTGTCGTGCATTCCCGTTGCTGCTTGCCGTGCAGCAACAACCAGGCGACGGCTTCGCCCTGATGGCCGAGCAGGCGCAGGGATTGATGTCGGATCAGGTCGTCGGGCGTTTGTGGTTCGCCATGACGTTCCAGATAGACCGGGGCGGCGTAGAGCGCATTGCGGAAGAGGCTGATGCGGCGGGCGGCCAGCAGGGTGTCGTCGGGCAGGTCGCCGATGCGGATTGCCAGATCGAATTTTTCTTCGAGCAGGTCGACGTGTCGTGGCGAGAGGTCAAGTTCCAGCGAAACTTCCGGATACTGCGCGGCAAACGTCGCCAGCATGTCGGTCAGGAGCAGGGTGGCGAAGTCGCTCGGCATCGATACGCGCAGGCGACCGCTGGGGCGCGACTGGCGGTGTTCGCTGAGGGCCTTGACGGCATCGACTTCGGCGGCGATCTGGCGGGCGTGTTCGAGCAACTGCTGGCCGAATTCGGTCAGCGCCAGGCGACGGGTGGTGCGCAGGATCAGCCGCTCGCCCAGGCGCTCTTCGAGCAGGGTGACGCGGCGCGAGACGGTGGATTTGGGCAGGCCGATCCATTCGGCGGCACGACTGAAGCTGCCCGCCTCGGCGACACGGGCGAAGATCAGCAGGTCTTTGGGGTCGTATTGTTCCATGATCGGGATAATGATAGCCGAATCGGGCTATTATCAGAATGTTTCAGAAGCAATAGAATAGCTTTGGCAGTTTTCCCGCCCTGTTTTACCTTACTTGATTGATGGAGAAGACCATGAAAATTTTACAGATCAACGGTAGCGCCCGCCGTGAAGGGGCCAATTCCACCCGGGTTGCCGATGCCATCGTGGCGCGTCTGAAAGCGAAGAATCCGGCAGCGACCGTGGTGCGCCGCGATCTGGCGAGCAATCCCTGCCCGCTGCTTGATGAAGCAGCCCTTGGCGCGCTGTTCACCCCGGCCGATCAACGTTCCCCGGAACAGGTCGCCAGCGTGGCGGTGAGTGACGCGCTGGTCGCCGAACTGCAGGCGGCAGACGTGCTGGTGCTCGGCGTGCCGATGTATAACTTCGGCATCCCGGTACAGTTGAAAGCCTGGGTTGATGGCATCTGCCGTGTTGGCCTGACCTTCAAATACACCGAAACCGGCCCGAAGGGCATGCTGGACAGCAATAAGAAAGTCTATGTCGGACTGGCGCGCGGCGGCATGTATCGGGATCAGCCGGCCGATACGCAGGTGCCGTATTTCAAGGCACTGTTCGGCTTCCTGGGCTTGAGCAACGTGAATTTCGTCTATGCCGAGGGCCTGAACATGGGGCCGGAAGCCGAGCAGAAGGGCTTTGATACGGCCAATGCGGAGATCGAGGCGCTGTTGCCCTGATCATAGGCGGGAAGAGGGAAGGGAGAAGGGGGAAGGGTAAAACCACTCTTCTCCCTTCGCCAGGCAAGCGCGACTTGCGATTGCCTGGAAGGACGATCAGCCCAGCGCCTTGAGGGCGGCGTCGTAATCGGGTTCGTTCTTGATTTCGGCAACCAGCTGGCTGTGCAGCACCTTGTTGTTTTCATCGAGCACGATGGTGGCACGGGCGGCAACACCGGCCAGCGGGCCGCTGCTGATGGCGACACCGTAATTCTTGAGGAATTCCTGACCGCGCATGGTGGAGAGGGTGACGACGTTCGCCAGCCCTTCGGCCCCGCAAAAACGCTTCTGGGCAAACGGCAGGTCGGCCGAGATGCACAGCACCACGGTGTTAGCCAGGCTGCTGGCGTGCTTGTTGAAAGTGCGAACCGAAACGGCGCAGGTCGGTGTATCCAGGCTGGGGAAGATGTTCAGCACCTTGCGCTTGCCGGCATAATTTTTCAGCGAAACATCCGCGAGATCAGCACCAACCAGCGAAAAGTCGGGTGCGCTCTGCCCCGGCTGTGGGAGGGAACCGGCAACCTGTACGGGATTGCCGCCGAGAGTCACTGTGCTTGTCATGATGCGTCCTTTGTGAAAGTGATGGGAATTCCCGGTTTTGTACTGTCCGGGGGACACAGGAATCGGCCCGTCTGGCCCTTGGTCAGCGGATGCCGGGAAAAGTTTCACTGTAGGAGTTCTGCAGGAGTGGCCCGCTGCTGCAGGGAGAAAAGATCGTAGGGTGGATAAGCGTAGCGCCATCCGCCGGTTGTTATCAACCGCCGAAGGCGCATAACAGGGTTTAGATTCGAGAAGTTGTACCGGCGGATGGCGGCCTGTCGGCCTTGTCCGCCCTACAAAAACCAGCGGATTTTTCATCCTCCGGGGAAAGAAAAATCGCTGAACTCAATCGAAGCTCAGGCCGGCGTCGTGGATGACCTTTTTCCACTCGGCGGTTTCCTTTTTGACCATGGCGCCAAATTCGGCAGGGGAAATGATCGGCACGGTTTCCGCGCCGACTTTCAGCAAACGCTCCTGAACTTCCGGTTGCGCCAGAATTTTGGCAATTTCCTTGTGCAGTTGCTGAATCACGCTTTCCGGGGTGTTGGCCGGGGCGAAAAAGCCGTTCCAGGTGGTTGCGTCAAAGCCGCGGAATCCGGATTCGTGCAGCGTGGGCAAATGCGGGGCCGCCAGTGATTTTTTCCCGTTGGCGATGGCGATCAGTTTCACCTTGCCCGCCTTTTCAAGCGGTTGCAGGTTGGAAAGCGCCGTGAACAGCACATCCACTTCTTCCTTGCCCAGCGCCAGCACCGCGGCCGGCCCACCGTTATAGGGGACATGAACAATCTTTGTGCCGGTCTTGGCCTTGAAATATTCCATCGACAGGCTGGAAATCGTCCCGACACCCGCCGAGGCATAATTCAGTTTGTCCGGGTTTTTCTTGGCCAGGGCCACCAGTTCGGCGACGGTGGAGACGCCGAGCGAGGAACGAACCGCCAGCACATTCGGTTGCGTGACGGCGTAAATGATCGGCGCAAAATCCTTTTCCACGTCATAGCCGGGTTTGTGGTTCAACAAGGGGGAGATGGACATCGGGCCGTTGTATCCGGCCAGGAGCGTATGTCCGTCCGTGGCATTGGCCACCATGGCGGTGCCGAGCATGCCGCTGGCCCCAGGCTTGTCCTCGACGACGACTGTCGTCCCCAGTGCCGGGCCCAGTTTGTCAGCGATCACTCTCGCCAGAAAGTCGATGGAACTGCCGGGTTGTGCCGGAACAATAATGCGTATCGGTTTCGTCGGCCAGGCATGGGCAGCCGGGAGCGTGAGGCCGAAAAGCAGCGGAAGCAGCAAAAGCGTTTTTAACAATTTCACAATCATTCTCCAAAACAATAAAGGCCGGGTTCTCCTTGGCAGCAGATTTCTTGCTGCCGGTGAACACGCAGCCCGACAGTGTACCGGTTTGTCCGTGGATGCCGATGAAAGTTCGGTACGTTAATTGAATCCGTTATCATCCTTCCTTTCAGTTCGTATGTGGATATGACCATGCCAAGCGCCATTCACCTCAAAGACTATACCCTGCCTCCCTGGCTGATCGAGACCGTTCAGCTCGACGTCGATATTCGTGCCGATGGCACCGTGGTCAACGCCACGCTTGATGTCATGCGCAACCCGTCTGCGGCGGCGACCCCGTCGCTGCGGCTGGACGGCGAGGAGCTGGAAACACTGTCGGTCAGCCTCGATGGTCAGGCTGTGGCTTACCGTATCGAGGGCGGCCAGTTGTGCATCGACGCGGTGCCGGAACGTTCCTGCCTGCAAACGCAGGTGCGTATCCAGCCCGACGCAAACACCCGCCTTTCCGGCTTTTATCGTTCGCAGGACGGCTAT
>RRZT012210221.1_pt1 | contig 15503 bp, 11 predicted proteins | sample 2165551 | NCBI WGS metagenome assembly RRZT01 (sample SAMN10456910, study PRJNA506462) | wastewater metagenome | biome: wastewater; feature: sludge; material: wastewater sludge; isolation source: wastewater sludge with Escherichia coli K12::gfp cells carrying plasmid... | place: USA: Moscow, Idaho... | reverse complement strand
GACCCGCGCCTGCGCCCCGGCATGACCGAGGCCGAGGCCCGCCCCATCGTCATGCAGATCGCGACCGAACTCCTGGGGACCGAAGTTTAGAAGGGCTGATCATGCGCCTGTTGTCACGATGTCTTTCGAGCCTTCTCGGACTCGGACTGTTTTCTGCACCCATCCTTGCCGAGCCGCTCTCTCCGGCACGCATATGGCTTGTCGAAAGCGCTGCCCGGCCAGGCAATTGGCACGATCACGGCCAGCTTGCCCTGCCCAGCGGCAGCATCTTCGTCGGCGACCCGACCTGGGGCGACGACTATCACATACGCGACCCGCGCCGACTGGACGCCAGCTTGCAGGTTTTCACCCGCACCGCACCCGAGGGCGATAACCTCCTGATCTGGCTTGAGGCGAATGGCAACCGCCCGGCCAAAACAGGTGAGAAGATCGAGTTCGGCGTCGACGCTGCCACCATCGCGCTTGGCGATCTGGGCGCTGGTCAGGCGCTGGTCGATCTGGGCACGACGCTGCAAGATCAAGGTAAAGGTGACAGCTTTGAATGGCTGATGCCCGCCATTCAGGAACAGCGAAACTTCGCTCGCTGGTTACCAATCCCGCCCGCCGATCAGCCGATCTTTCTGGTCTCTACTGGCAATGACGGCGGCTATGCTGCGGTCTGGCTGCTTGACGAGCGAGGCGCGCTCAGCGGTATTCTGATAGACATCATGGGCCGGCAACCGGACCTGAAATTTCTGGACACGCTGTTGCCCGCAGCTCGATAAACCGAAAGGCACCCTATGTCCCTGTTCAACATCCTTGGCGGCGAGTTCATCGAGATCATCGAATGGACGGACGATTCGCGCGACACGATGGTCTATCGCTTCCCGACCGTGGGCCGCGCGATCAAATACGGCGCCAAGCTGACGGTGCGCGAAGGCCAGGCGGCGGTTTTTATCCATGAGGGGCAACTGGCCGATGTCTTTCAGCCCGGCCTTTACATGCTGGAAACCAACAACCTGCCGATCCTGACCCGGCTTCAGCACTGGGATCACGGCTTCCGCAGCCCCTTCAAGTCGGAGATCTATTTCGTCAACACGACGCGCTTCAACGACCTGAAATGGGGCACCAAGAACCCGGTCATCGCGCGCGACCCGGAATTCGGCCCGGTCAGGCTGCGCGCCTTTGGCACCTATTCGATGCGCGTGACCGATCCCGGCAAGTTCATGCAGGAAATCGTCGGGACCGATGGCGAATTCACCGCCGATGAAATCAGCTTCCAGCTGCGCAACATCATCGTGCAGGAATTTTCGCGCATGATCGCGGCCTCGGGCATTCCGGTTCTCGACATGGCCGCCAATACCCAGCAATTCGGCCAGATCGTCGCCAAGGCGATCAGCCCGACGGTCGCGGCCTACGGCCTGACCATCCCGGAATTCTATATCGAAAACATAAGCCTGCCGGACGAAGTCGAAAAGATGCTCGACAAGCGGACCTCGATGGGAATCGTCGGCGATCTGGACCGCTTTGGCCAATATGCCGCGTCCGAGGCGATGCTGAACGCCTCGAACCAGGCGGGCGGCGCGGGTGCGGCCATGGGCGCGGGCATCGGCGCCGGTATGGGCATGGGCATGGCCATGGGCGGCATGCAGCGCGGCCCATGGGGCGCAGTTCCCCAACAGATGGCGCCCCAACAGGCGGCCCCCCAGCAGATGACGCCCCCGCCCCTGCAATCCGAAATCGTCTGGCATATCGCCGTCGACGGTCAGGCCCAGGGACCCTATGGCCGCGCCCATCTGGGCCGGTTGGCCCAAGAGGGCCGCTTTACCCGCGACACGCTGGTCTGGACCCCGGGACAGGACGGCTGGAAACCCGCCGATGAGGTGACGGCGCTGGCGCAGCTATTCACCATCGCGCCGCCGCCGCCCCCGCCGCCCCTGCCCAAACAGGACGGCTGATCGGGGCGCGCCCAGCCATGCCGACGCCCCCCTCGGAATACCGCTTTCCCTGCGAGAATTGCGGCGCAAGCCTCGAATTCTCGCCGGGTCAGCAGGTGCTTGTCTGCCCCTATTGCGGGCACAGACAGGATATCGGCCCCGGTCCCGCCCGCGCCCCCGGCCGCCAGCCACAGGACGGCCCATGGGGCGAAACCGCGATCCTGCGCGATCCGGCGACCGGGCGGGCGCTGCAATGGGATGCGGGGCACAAGGCGCCCTCGCTGCGCGAATTGCCGCTGGATCAGGGGTTGCGCCTCGACAGCGACAGCGACCTCACCGAAACCGTGCGCACGCTTTCTTGCCCGAATTGCGGCGCCAAGGTGGAGGTCACCAGCGACCGCCACGCCTCGGCCTGCCCGTTCTGCGCCACGCCCGTGGTGACCGATACCGGCACCACGCGCCTGATCAAGCCTCAGGGCGTGCTGCCTTTTGTCATCACCGAAGCACAGGCCAAGGCCGCGCTCGAGGATTGGCTGGGCGGGCTGTGGTTCGCGCCCTCGGGCCTGACCGCCTATGCACGGCGCGGCAAGGAAATGAGCGGGGTCTATTCCCCCTTCTGGACCTTCGACGCCAATACCCGGTCGCGCTATAGCGGGGCGCGCGGGGACTGGTATTACGAAACCGTCTGGGTCACCCGCGAAATCAACGGCCGCCAACAGCGCGTCGCCGAACAGGTGCGCCGCACCCGCTGGCATAATGTCTCTGGCCAGGTCGCGCGCGATTTCGACGATGTGCTGGTGCTGGCCTCGGGCTCGCTGCCGCGCCGCATCACCGATGCGCTGACGCCCTGGGACCTGTCGCATCTGATGCCCTATCGCCCGGAATATCTTTCGGGTTTTCTGGCCGAGGGCTATACGATCCCGCTGGCCGCTGGCCATGACATCGCGCGCCAGGAAATGGCCGGGGTCATCACCATGGATGTGCGCCGCGACATCGGCGGCGACGAACAGCGCATCACCGGGATCGAAACCCGCCACAGCGACGAAACCTTCAAACATGTGCTGTTGCCGGTCTGGACCGCCGCCTATCGCTATAACGGCAAAAGCTATCGCTTCGTGGTCAACGGCCAGTCAGGGCGGGTTCAAGGCGAACGCCCCTGGTCGGTCTGGAAGATCGCGCTGGCGGTGCTGCTGGCTTTGGCGCTGGTCGCGGCGCTGGTCTGGGCGAACGAACGCGGCGGCTATGTCCGCATAGGCGCGGCCGAAAAGCCCGCCATCACCGCCACAGCCCGCATTTCCCCGATTGGCAGTTACCGCTATCAGCTGATATGAAGAACCGGTAACGAGGGAGGAACAGACATGATCCTTTGCGCCGGTGAATCGCTGATCGACATGGTGCCCGAAGGGGCAAGCTATCGCCCCCTGCCGGGCGGCGCGGTCTATAACACCGCCATCGCGCTCGGGCGCATGGGCGCCGATAGTGGCTATCTCTGGCCCATCTCGCGCGATCCCTTTGGCGAAATGCTCCTCCATCCGCTGGCCGAGGCGCATGTCGACACCTCGCTTTCTCCGCGCAGCGACCGGCTCACCACGCTTGCCTTCGTGACCCTGACCGGGGGCGAGGCGCGCTATGCCTTCTATGACGAAGGCTCGGCCGGGCGCATGCTGACGGCTGACGACCTGCCTGACATCCCCGACCGGGTCAGCGCGCTGTTCATTGGCGGCATCAGCCTTGTGCCCGATCCCTGCGGCGCCGCCGTCGAGGCATTGGTGGCCCGCGTCCGCGACCGCATCCCGGTGATGATCGACCCCAATATCCGCCCCTTCTTCATCCAGAACGAGGCCGCCTATCGCGCCCGGCTCGACCGGCTGATCGCCATGGCCGATCTGGTCAAGCTTTCGGGCGACGATCTGGAATGGCTGACCCCCGGCGCCAGCCACGATCAGGCCGCCGCCGCGATCCTGACCCGGGGGCCGCGCGTGGTCTTTCAGACCGGCGGATCTGCCGGCGCGCGCGCGCATTGGTCGGGCGACATCCTCAACGCCAAGGCCGTCCGGGTCGAGGTCGCCGATACGATCGGTGCCGGCGACACCTTCAACGCCGGCGTCCTCGCGGCCCTCGATCAGGCCGGCGTCCTCAATCGCAAGGGCCTCGCCGAGCTGACGGCCGAACATATCACCGCCGCGCTCACGCTCGGCACCCGCGCGGCGGCGATCACCGTCTCGCGCCCCGGCGCCAATCCGCCCTGGGCGCATGAACTGGCGGCCCTGCCCGCCTGAAACGCCCGGACAAAAGGCAAAAGCCGCGCCAATTCCGGCGCGGCCCTGCTTTCTTCTTCATCCAAATATCCAGATCCGGCCGCCGCAACCGGCATCACCCGATCCCGAAAGGGCGGTCCCCCGCCATCAAAGCGCCGCGAACTGCGCCTTTTGCCGCTCGGTCCAACGCAAGGACAGGCGCACCCCATCCTCGCCCGGCTCTTCGGTGACAACGACGCCCTGACGATGCAACCAGGCGCGCCTGCGGCCATCGGCATGATCCAGAACCAGCGCCTCCTCAAGGCGCGGCTCGTCCAGCGCTTCGGCCAGACGCGCATCCACCGCCGCCAAAAGATCGTCGATCCCCTCGCCGGTCAGCGCCGAGATCGCCTGCACCCCCTCGGTGCGGGCATCGGCGCGGCGCAGCGCGGCGCGGGTCTCGGCCGACAGCGCATCGATCTTGTTCCAGACCTCGATCAACGGCACGTCATCCTCGACGCCCAGACTGTCCAGGATCTCGCCGACATCGCCGGCCTGCTCCTCGGTCTCGGGATGCGAGATATCGCGCACATGCAGGATCAGATCGGCGGCCAGCACCTCTTCGAGCGTGGCGCGGAAAGCCGCGACCAGCTCATGGGGCAGATCGCTGATGAATCCCACCGTATCGGACAGGATCACCCGCCGCCCGCCGGGCAGCGTCATCTGCCGCATGGTCGGGTCGAGCGTGGCGAAAAGCTGATCCTTGGCCATCACCTCGGCCCCGGTCAACAGGTTGAAAAGCGTCGATTTCCCGGCATTGGTATAGCCGACCAACGCGACAATCGGATAGGGCACCTTGGCACGCGCCTTGCGATGCAGCTCGCGGGTCTTGACCACGCGCTCCAGCTGCCGGCGCAGGCGCACCATCTGTTCGTCGATGGCGCGGCGGTCGGCCTCGATCTGGGTTTCGCCGGGACCGCCGACAAAGCCAAGCCCGCCCCGCTGGCGTTCAAGATGGGTCCAGGCCCGGACCAGCCGCGTCCGCTGATAGGCCAGCGCCGCCAGCTCGACCTGCAACACCCCTTCGCGGGTCTGGGCGCGGTCGGCGAAAATCTCAAGGATCAGCCCGGTCCGGTCAAGGATCTTGACCCCCCATGCCTTTTCCAGATTGCGCTGCTGGACCGGCGTCACCGGCCCGTCGATCAGCACCAGCTCGGCGCCCTCGCCCCCGGCGGCGGCCTTGACATGCTCGCCGATCTCTTCGCGTTTTCCCTTGGAAAACAGCATCCCGGCATCGGGCTTGCGCAGCTTCGAGACCTCGGCGCCGACGACTTCGATGGCGGGCAGCGCATGGGCCAGCGCGATGGCTTCCTCCAGCGCCAGATCGGGCGACCGGCGGGTGCGATCATTGCCCAGATCGGGATGGATCACATAGGCCCGCGTCGGGGCCTCGCGCGTCTCGGTGGCTTCGGCCAATCAATCCTCGCCGTCGTAAAGGCTGATCGGCTGCCCCGGCATGATGGTCGAGATGGCATGCTTATAGACCAGCTGCGACTGGCCATCACGGCGCAAGAGCACGCAGAAATTGTCGAACCAGGTGATAACACCCTGGAGTTTCACACCATTGATAAGGAAAATCGTGACCGGAACCTTGCCCTTGCGAACATGGTTGAGAAAAGCGTCCTGAAGGTTCTGTTTGTCGCCGGCCATAGGGGGCACCTTGTCCTTATCGCTGTTTTTCAAGACTTAGGCGAGCCGCAGGCGGCTTGCAAGCATGTGACGCGGCCCCGGACTATCGCCGCCAGTAATCGGGCGAGAACAGTGCCAGAATTGCCAGCGTCTCGACCCTGCCGACGATCATCGCCCCGGCCAGAATGGCCTTGGTGACCGCCGGAAGCCCGGCCCAGCCCTCCCAGGGGGCGCCCGCCATCCCGGCCGAGCCCTGAAAGGTCGGCGTCAATGGAATCGCCCCGGCCAGCGGGCCGGTATTCGTCAGGGCGGCGATGGACAGGATGGTGGCGCTGTCGAATTCGATTTCCTGGATCGAGATCAGCATGACCACCACCGCGATCGAACTGGCGAAAAGCATGAAAAAGATAAAGGCCAGATAGGCCCCCTCGTGACGCAGCCGCCGCGCCATCAGCCCGCCGCCGGAAACGGAATGCGGATGCACGACCCGTTCCAGTTCGCGTTCGGAATGGCGCGCCAGGGCATAGACCCGCAACAGCTTGACCCCGCCGGCGGTGGTGGCAACGCCGCCCCCCATCATCGCCAGCCCCGCCAGGATCAGGCCCGGCGAGCTCAGCCCCGACCAGTTCCGCGCGCCCTGCCATTCCAATGAGTTCCAACCCGTCGTGGTCAGATAGCTGAGCCCGTTGAAGATGCCGCCCCATGCCGCCGACATGGCGCTGTCCAGCGTTTCCAGCACGCCCGCCGCGCCGGTCGGGGACACGTCGATGGCACCGACGAAATGGCGCGCAAACAGCATCACCGACACCAGAAGCACCACCCCCGCCGCCATGCGCAGCTCGGGATCCTCAAGCCAGCTGTCGCCGGTGCTCAGCTCGCGCCCGCCGGGCCAGAAACGCCGCGACAGCGCCGGGATCAGAAACAGGAAAATCACCACCTCGCCGGTCAGCCCGCTGGCCTGTCCGGCGGGGCCGTTGACCGGGCTGATGCCGCTGGTCGACAGCGTGCCCATCGCCCGGGTCAGCGCGACCAGCCCCGGCTCGCCCAGCATCAAAAGCAGCACCCACATCAACATCGTCAGCCCGGCATAGACCGGCAGCACCTGCCGCCCGATCCGGATCATGCGATAGACCGGATCGGCATATTCCGGCCGATAGCCCACGGTGACGCGCTGCGCCGCCGCGAATGGCGCATCGGGGGATTGCGGCAGCCGGGCGAACCGCTCGTTGCGGCCATAGGGTGAGGCCAGAATTTCAAAGCCGCCCACCCGCAGCGGCGCCAAAAGCGCCACCGCCGCCACCAGCATGAAAAGCCCCCCGAGCCAGCCCACCGTCGCCCGCCACAGATGCAGCGGCTCGGCCAAAAGCTCGGCCGAATAAAGCGAGGCCCCAGTGGTGGTCAGGCTCGACACCATTTCCCACCACGCGTTCAGATAGCCGGTATCGGGCAGCGACAGCGCGAAAGGCACGGCCAGCATCGCCGGCAGCGCCGTCATCGTGCCCAGCATGGTCAAAAGCACGCTGCCGGGACGCGGCCCTTCGGGATCGGCGGCGCTGGCCAGCCCGGTGATCACGGCCAGCAACAGAAACAGCCCCGCACAGCCCAGAAAGATCGAGCCGATCTTGTGCTGGTCCAGCGCATGGGCATAGAGCCCCGGCATGATCATGGCCAACGCGCCGATCCCGGCCAGAATGACGATCAGCGGCAGGCGCAGAAGAAACCTCATGCCCGCCTCAGAAAAAGTCGATCGAGACCTGCAACAGGCGCTCGACCTCGGGGATGTCGGATGACAGGGCAAAGATCACCACGATATCGCCCTCTTCGACGCGCAGATCGCCGACCGGCTTGATCACCCTGCCCTGTTTCTGCACCGCACCGATCAGCGCGCCTTCGGGGAATTCGATATCGCGCACCGGCCGGCCCGCGATGGGCGATGTGGACAGCACCTGCGCCTCGATCACCTCGGCCTCGGCATCGCCGATGGAATAGATGTCGCGCACCCGCCCGTGCCGGATATGGCGCAGGATGGTCGACACCGTGCTGGCGCGCGGATTGATAAAGGCGTCGATGTCCAGCGGCTCCATCATCGACATCAGCGTCGGATCGTTGACCAGCGAAATCGCCAGCTTGGCGCCGACCTGCTTGGCACGCACGGCGGCCAGGATATTGGTCTTGTCGTCATCGGTAATGGCCAGAACGGCATCGGCCTTGGGAACCGCCGCCTCTTCCAGCAATTCGGCCGAAAGCCCGTCCCCGTTCAGCACGATGGTCCGGTTCAGCGCATCGGCCGCGTCCTCGGCCCGGGCGCGGTTGCGCTCGATCAGCTTGACACGGACACGCTCGGGCCGCGCCTCAAGCGCCTGCGCCACCGCAAGGCCCACATTGCCGGCGCCGATGATGACCACGTTTTCCTGTCGCGCGGTCGGCTTACCAAAGATTTCCAGCGTGCGCGGCACATCCTCGGCCAGCGTGAAGACATAGATCTGATCACCCTCGAACAGCTGGTCATTGGCCTCGGGGACGAAAAGCTTGCCATGCCGGCGCACGCCGGTGACGATCGCGCTCAGACTGGAAAACATGTCATTGAGCTGGCGCAAAGGCGTGTTCAGCACCGGGCTGTCGGGTTCCAGCGAAATCCCCAACAGATGCAACCGCCCCTCAAGGAACGTCTCGGCGTCAAAGGTCGAGGGCGTCGAAAGCCGCTGCAAGGCCGCCCGCGCCACCTCGCGCTCGGGGCTGATCACGACATCGATGGGCAGGTGATCGGTGCGGTAAAGATCGGAATAGATCGCGTCCAGATAGGCCGAACTGCGCAGCCGCGCGATCTTGCGCGGCACCTGAAACACGGAATGCGCGACCTGACAGGTGACCATGTTCACCTCATCCGAATGGGTCGCCGCGATCAGCAGGTCGGCGTCACGGGCGCCCGCCCGGTCCAGCACCTCGGGATGGCTGGCGAAACCGGTCACGCCCTGCACATCCAGCGCATCGGTGGCGCGCCGGATCAGCTCGGCATTGGTGTCGATGATGGTGACGTCGTTGCGTTCACCGGCCAGATGGCGGGCGATGTGCCAGCCGACCTGTCCCGCCCCGCAGATGATGATCTTCATTCCCTGTCCAGCCTGCTGCCGTCATAAGAGGCGATCCTAACGCGGCCCGGGAATGACCGATACCCGAAAACACCCGTCCATATCCCGGCCCCCAAGACGCCCACGCATCCATCCGCCCTGTTTCTTCTTCACATAAATACCCAAAGAACCGCGCCGCCGGGCGCGATCATTTCACACTGACCTCGTCCTCGACGCGGACGCCCCCCACCACGCCCAGCGATTTCAGCTTGCGGTGGAGCGCGCTGCGCTCCATGCCGACGAATTGCGCCGTGCGGCTGATATTGCCGCCGAAACGGTTGATCTGAGCCAGAAGATATTCGCGCTCAAACAGCTCGCGCGCCTCGCGCAGCGCCAGGCTCGTGATCTGCGGCCCCAGCGCCAGCGCCTCGCCGCCGCCACTGCTGGCGCCGCCCTGCACCTCAAGCTCGGCCGGCTGGATCGGGCCGGTCCCATCCCCCAGGATCAGCACCCGCTCGATGACATTGCGCAGCTGGCGGATATTTCCCGGCCAGTTCATCGTCTGAAGCGCGGCGCTGGTTTCCTCGGGCAATTCGCGCTGCGGCAGCGACTGGGTCAGGTGGAACTGCTCGATGAAATATTCCGCCAGCATCGGAATGTCGTCGCGCCGCTCGGCCAGCGAGGGCACGGCGACCGGCACCACGTTCAGCCGGTCATAAAGCTCTTGCCGGAAACGCCCGGCATTGATCTCGACCGCCAGATCGCGATTGGTCGAGGAAATCACCCGCAGATCGACCCGCACCTTGTCGGTCCCGCCCGAACGCTGGAACTGCTGCTCGGTCAGCACGCGCAGGATCTTGGGCTGCGTGCCCAGCGGCATATCGGCGACCTCGTCGAAATAGATCACCCCGCCATGGGCCTGTTCCAGAAGCCCGGGCTCGATGCCGCGCTCGGCGCTTTCGCGCCCGAACAGCACCTCTTCCATGTGATCGGGCTCGATGGTGGCGCAGGACACGGTGACAAAGGGCGCGCGGTCGCGCGGGCTGTGGGCGTGGATATAGCGGGCGGAAATTTCCTTGCCCGCGCCCGGCTCGCCGGTCAGCATCACCCGGCCGTTCGACTTGGCCACCTTGTCCAGCTGTTCGCGCAGCCGCCGGAACGGCGCGGAATTGCCCAGCATCTCGGCCGCCTTGGCCTCGCCGCGTTTCAGCACCGTGTTCTCGCGCCGCAACCGCGAGGTTTCCATGGCGCGGCGGATCACCACCAGAAGCTGGTCGATATTGAAGGGCTTTTCGATAAAGTCATAGGCGCCCTGTTTGATCGCCGCGACCGCGATCTCGATATTGCCATGGCCGGAAATGATGACCACCGGCACGTCGGGGTTGTTGCGCTTGACCTGCTTGAGGATGTCGATCCCGTCCATCTTGCTGTCCTTCAGCCAGATATCCAGGATCATCAGCGCCGGCTCGCCGGCATTCAGCTCGGCCACCGCCTCGTCGGAATTGGCGGCCAGCCGCGTGGCATAACCCTCATCGCGCAGAATATCCGAGATCAGCTCGCGGATGTCGCGTTCATCATCAACAATAAGAATATCACTCATTTCGACATTTCCTGCTCGTGTTTCTGGCGGCGAACCGACAGGCGCACCGGCTGACGCTCGCGCGGCAACCGGATTTCAGCCATGGCCCCCTGCTGACCGGGGGCATCGGTCAGCGACAGGCTGCCGCCATGTTCCTCGACGATCTTCTTGACGATGGGCAGGCCAAGGCCGGTCCCACCGGGTTTCATGGTCACATAGGGTTCGAAAAGCCGGGTCCGGTCCTGTGGCAGGCCGGGCCCGTTGTCGATAATGCGGATCGTGACCGCATCGGGGGCCGAATGCATCTCGACCAGCACCCGGGGCACCCAACCCTCGGGCGGGTCTTTGCGCAATTCATCAATGGCTTCCCCGGCATTCTTCAAAAGATTGGTGAACACCTGCCGCATCATGCCGGCATCGGCGTCGACGATCACCGGCTCGCCCGGAATATCGGAAACCAGCGCCCCTTGCAGCGCGTCGCGCTGCATCAGCTCGCTGTCGCGCAACAGCTTTGCGATATCGGTTTCCTTGCGGTCGGGTTCGGGCATGCGGGCGAAACGCGAAAACTCGTCCACGATCCGGCGCAGGTCATTGGTCTGGCGGATGATGACTTCGGTATATTGCTCAAGCGCATCGCGCTCGTCGCCGGCGATGGGGCCGAATTTGCGCTTGAGCCGCTCGGCCGAAAGCTGGATCGGCGTCAGCGGGTTCTTGATCTCATGGGCGACGCGGCGGGCGACATCGCCCCAGGCCGCCATGCGCTGCGCCGAAACCAGATCGGTCACATCGTCCAGCGCGACCACATACCCCTCAAGCCCGCCCGCCGCGCCGCGCCGGATCGCCATGCGCACCAAAAGGCTTTCTACCCGGCCCTCGCGGTTCAGGCGGATCTCGTCCTGCACCCATTCGTTGACCGACTGGTGCAGACGCTCGAAGAGCGGGGCGAATTCCGGCACCGCCTCGGAAAGCAACCGGTCATGGTCCCGCGCCGGGTCCAGCCCCAGAAGCCGCGTGGCCGAGCGGTTCAGAAAGTCGATCTCGCCCGCCGCATCCAGCCCGATCACCCCCGCCGTGACCGAGGACAGCACGCTGTCGAACAACCGCCGCTGATCGTCGGCGGCGCGATAGCTTTCGACCAGCTCCTGGCGCTGCTGTTTCAGCTGGCGGGTCATGCGGTTAAAGCTTTCGCCCAGGGTCTGGATCTCGTCGCCGGTATTGGCATCTGGGATTTGCAGGTCCAGATTGCCCTCGCCCACCTGTTCGGAGGCGGCGGCCAGCCGCCCGATCGGCCGTGACAGCCGGTCGGCGAACCACAGGCCCAACCACATCGCCGCCGCCACAAGAAGCAGCGCGAAGCCAAGGTAAAGCAAGGAAAATTCCAACAGAACCCGGCCGCGTTCCTGTTCCAGCCGCTGATATTCGCCGACCGTCTGGCGGGTGTCGTCCAACAGCCCCAGCAGATCGCCATCCACGTCGCGGGTGACGTAAAGATAGCGGTCGGCCAGCGGCGGCAGCGGCACCAGCGCGCGGAATTCGTTATTCTGCCAATCCTCGATCAGCACCAGCCCGGTGGCGCTGGCCTGATCGAATTGCGCGGGGCTGGGCTGTTCGTACCAGAACTGATAGCTGCGTTCGCCGCGTGCGCGGATGGTGCCGCGCCCGTCGATGACATAGGCCTCGCGCAGGCCGCGCTGGATCAGGCCCTGCCCCTGTTCCAAAAGCTGGCGCAGCACGCCGTCATCCAGCATCGGATTGCGCCGCGCCGCCTGGGTCAGCGCGCCGGCCAGAAGCTTGGCGTCATTGGTCAGGTCGCGGCGATGCTCGTCCTGATAGGCCTCGGCGGCGGAAAGCGAGCTTGAGACCACCTGCTGCACCCGGTTCGAGAACCAGCCCTCAAGCCCGATGCTCAGCGTCAGCCCCGCGAACAGCGCCACCAGCACCGTCGGCACCAGCGCGATGGTGGCGAATACGCCCACCAGCCGCATATGCAGCCGCGACCCCACCGCCGATTTGCGCCGCGCGGCAAAGATGCGCACCATGCGCGCCACCACCAGCCCGATCAGCACGATCAGGTAAAGCAGGTCCGCCAACAGCACCAGCCGCAGCATCCTGCCCCCCGAGGTCGCGCCCGCGAACGGCCCCATCACCGCAAAGGTCAGCGCCGCCAGCGCCGGTCCCAGCAGCACCAGCCCCAGCGTCGCCGCATTGCGATAGCTGCGCCGGCGCCGCAGGGCGACGAGCCGATCCCAAGAATGCCTGGACAATACCGCTGCCACGTGCCGACCTCATCATTCCGCCGCTGTTCCGCGGCGTTCTGTGGCCGTCGCGCGACTGTCGCGAACCGACCTGTGGCCGTTTTACATCAGCTTGCGGCGTCTTGTCACTTCGATATTCAGGTCGGTCAGTTTCTTGCGCAGCGTATTGCGGTTGATGCCCAGCAGGTCGGCGCAGCGCAGCTGATTGCCGCCGGTGGCGTCCAGCGCGATCTCAAGCAGCGGCTTTTCGATCTCGCGCAGGATGCGGTCGTAAAGGCCGGGCGGCGGCAGCTGATCGCCATGCAGATCGAAATAGCGTTGCAAATGCATCTCAACCGATTGGGCCAGCCGCATATTCGCGGACTCGCCCAGACCGGCCAAAGGCGGGCCGGAAAGCGCCGGGGCCGGCGCGGCCATCCCGGTCGCCGGGGACATGGCGCGGGGCGCGGATGGCGCGGGCCCCGCCGCCTGCGCCATCACCGGCTGCGAATCCTGTAAGGTCTGGCGCAGCTCGGCCTCGGAAATTTCCGCCCCCGCCGCGATCAGCGCCAGCCGCCGCATCATGTTTTCCAGCTCGCGCACATTGCCCGGAAAGGGATGGGCGCGAATCACCGCGGTCGCGGCATCCGACAGCCTGCGCGCCGGCAGGCCCTGCGTCGCCGCGCGCGCCAGAAGATGACGCGCCAGCGGCGGAATGTCGTCGACCCGCGCCCGCAGCGGCGGCACGGTGATCGTGACCCCGGCCAGCCGGTAATACAGATCCGCCCGCAGCCGTCCGGCCGCCACCTCGGCCTGCGGATCGGGGCCGGTGGTCGAAATCAGGCGCGGCATCTGGTTGCGGCCCGGCCCGCTTTCCCAGGCCTCGATCATGCCGATCAGCCGGGCCTGCGCGGCGCTGTCGAACCCGGCCGGATCCTCGATCAAAAGGGTGCCGCCCAGCGCACGTTCGGCCGCGCGCTGGATCGCCTCTTCCGAAGGATCGGCCGAGGTCAGCACCACGAAACCCGCCTCGCGCCGGTCGGACAGATCGTGAAACGACCGCGCCACCACGGTCTTGCCCACCCCCGCCTCGCCCGCGATCACCACCGGCAGATCGGCGTTGAGCACCCGCGCCACCATGCGAAACAGGTTCTGCATCGCCGGCGCATGACCGATCAGCGGCAGCGTCGGATCGGTGGCGGGTTCTGCCTCGGGGGGCGGGGCTGCGGGGGATTGCGCGGCGGGATCGGCGCGGCGCACGCGGCGCGACAGCGCCTGCCCCGCGCGCGCCATCAGATCGGGCAGGTCGAACGGCTTGGGCAGATAATCGAAGGCCTCGGCTTCGGTGGCACGGATGGCGGTGACGATGGTGTTCTGGGCCGAAATCACGATCACCGGCAGGCCGGGCCGGGCCTTGCGGATCGCCGGGATCATGTCGATGCCATTGCCATCGGGCATCATCACATCGGTGATGACCAGATCGCCGCGCCCCTCATCGACCCATCGCGAAAGCTGGTTCAGCGAGCCGGTGGCATGCACCCGACAGCCCGCGCGGGTCAGCGCCTGCGTCAGAACGGTGCGGATGGTGCGGTCGTCATCAGCGATCAGAACGGTGCCGTCCATGAAAAACCTCAGGCTTTGGGCAGGGAAAGGCGAAAGACGGTGCGGCCGGGCCGCGATTCCAGCGCGATCCAGGCGCCGTGATCGGCGACGATCTTCGAAACCAGCGCCAGCCCAAGGCCGGTGCCGTTCTCGCGCCCCGAAACAAAGGGCTCAAAGACCTCGGCGACGATGCTGTCGGGGATGCCGGGGCCGTCATCCTCGATCTGGATCTGCAAGGGCAGATGGCGGCCCTGCGGCTCGGCCTCGGTGGGCGCAAGGCGCAGCGCGCCGTCATAAAAGCTGTGGATGCGGATGGTGCCGCCGGTATGCGCGCGGGCGATGGCCTCGGCGGCGTTCTTGACCAGATTCAGACAGACCTGCACCATCTGATCGGCATCGATCAGCGCCGGCGGCAGGCTGGGATCGTAATCGGGCAGGATCCTGAGGCCGCGCCCAAAGCCCACGGCGGCGGACCGGCGCACGCGTTCCAGCACGTCGTGGATATTGACCGCCGCAAGACGCGGCGCCGAGGTGTCGCCAAAGCGTTCGACCTGATCCAGCAATTCCACGATGCGGCGCGATTCCGCCACGATCAGCTCGGCCAGATCCTGATCCTCGGGGCGCAGGTTCATGCCGATCAGCTGGGCGGCGCCGCGAATCCCGGCCAGCGGGTTCTTGATCTCATGCGCGAGCATCTCCGCCATGCCGATGGCCGAGCGCGCGGCCGAACGCGCCGCCTGCCCCTGTCCCAGCCGGCCGCCCCCCTCTTGCGGGGCGATCAGGATCACGGTGCCGCCCGCCGGGCTGGGCGCGGGGCCGGCATGCAGTGTGGCATAGCGGTCGCTATGCCCGCCCGAGCGGTCGCCGATCTCGAACCGCACGCCGGCGCAGTTCATCGCCTCATGCCCTTCGGCAACGCGGTCCAGAATCGTCGCCAGCGGCGGCACGACCCGCAGCCGTTTCAGCATTTCGGGCCCCTCGATCGGGTGGCCCAGCGACGACCGGCACGAGATGTTCAGAAAGGATTCCGCCAGATCGTTCATCGCCGCGATGCGTCCGCGACCGTCCAGAATGATCGCCGGCAAAGGCAGCGCCGACCAGTTCGGCCCGACGGTCGCGGGCATGAATGCCGGCCCAAGCTCGACCTCGGGATCGACAGACATGCCAGTGCCGGCGCG
>RRZT011373051.1_pt1 | contig 15503 bp, 11 predicted proteins | sample 2165551 | NCBI WGS metagenome assembly RRZT01 (sample SAMN10456910, study PRJNA506462) | wastewater metagenome | biome: wastewater; feature: sludge; material: wastewater sludge; isolation source: wastewater sludge with Escherichia coli K12::gfp cells carrying plasmid... | place: USA: Moscow, Idaho... | reverse complement strand
GCTCCAGTACCCCTTCCTTCTCACTCTCGTCCAGGGCGTAATAGACCTCCTTGCCCAGGTCGATCCGGTACAGGGGCGGCATGGCCACATAGACATGGCCGCGCAGCACCAGCGTCCGGAAGTGCTTCACAAACAGTGCACACAACAGGGTGGCGATGTGCAGACCATCCGAGTCCGCATCGGCGAGAATACACACCTTGCCGTAACGCAGTTCGGAGAGATCTTCGGAGTCCGGATCCAGACCGATGGCAATGGAGATATTGTGTACTTCATCGGAAGCCAGCACCTCGGAGGCGTCCACTTCCCAGGTATTCAGGATCTTGCCACGCAGCGGCATGATGGCCTGGAACTCCCGATCCCGTGCCTGCTTGGCGCTACCGCCTGCCGAGTCCCCTTCCACCAGGAACAGCTCGCCCTGCATCGGATCGGAGCAGGCGCAATCGGTCAATTTGCCCGGCAATGCCGGCCCCTGGGTCACCTTCTTGCGCACCACGGTTTTGGCCGCCCGCAGGCGCTTCTGTGCACTGCTGATGCACATCTCGGCCAACTGGCTGCCGAGCTCGATATTGACGTTGAGCCACAGACTGAACGCATCCTTCACCACGCCAGAGACAAACGCCACGCACTGGCGGGAGGAGAGTCGCTCCTTAGTTTGCCCGGCAAATTGCGGATCCTGGATCTTCACCGACAGGATATAGGCGCAGCGATCCCAGATATCTTCCGGCGTCAGCTTGATGCCCCGGGGCAGCAGGTTGCGCAGCTCGCAAAATTCGCGCATCGCATCCAGCAAACCCTGACGCAGGCCGTTGACGTGAGTCCCGCCCTGCACCGTCGGGATCAGGTTGACGTAGGACTCGGCCAGACTATCGCCACCTTCCGGTAACCAGCACAGCGCCCAGTCGATAGCCGATTGGTCGGTACTCAGGGAGCCGGTGAAGGGTTGCTCCGGCAAACAGACCGACTCCTTGACGGTGTCGATCAGATAATCGCGCAAGCCATCTTGATAGCACCACTCCTGACGCTCACCGCTCTGCTTATCCTCAAAGCTGATGGTGAGACCCGGACAGAGTACGGCCTTGGCCTTGAGCAGATGCACCAGTCGGGAAACAGAGAACTTCGGCGAGTCGAAATAACTGACATCGGGCCAGAAACGCACCCGGGTGCCGCTAACGCGACGGCCACAGGTGCCGGTAATTGCCAACTCGACGGCCTTGTCACCATTGGCAAACGCCATTTCGTAGACCTGACCATCCCGCTTGACGGTGACTTCGACCCGGGTGGACAGGGCGTTGACCACCGAGATACCAACCCCGTGCAGACCACCGGAGAACTGGTAGTTCTTGCCGGAAAATTTCCCGCCGGCGTGCAGCTTGCAAAAGATAAGCTCGATGGCCGGAACCCCCTCTTCGGGGTGAATATCCACCGGCATCCCCCGGCCATCATCGATCACTTCCAGCGACTGATCCTCATGCAGGATCACCTGAATCGAGCGGGCATGACCGGCCAGCGCCTCATCCACACTGTTATCGATGACTTCCTGGCCGAGATGGTTTGGCCGGGTGGTATCGGTATACATGCCGGGACGACGACGAACGGGTTCAAGGCCCTTCAGGACCTCTATGGCATCTGCCTGATAATTGCTGCTGCTCATGTGGGGGCTTCTGCTGACGTTAGAGTTGGAGGAAGTTTACAATTTCTGGGCAGTAACGCTCAAATCCGCTGAATGCATGGTGACCGCCTTCTTCGAGAGTAACACGACTGTCGCGGTAGAAGTCGATAGCAACACGGTAATCCAGGACTTCGTCGCCACTTTGCTGTAGCAACCACAGCCGTTGCGGATAGCGAAGCGATTCCGGGTCCAACGCGGCCAATTCCTGCATATGCTCAGGCACCAGGGTATAGGCCACTCCGGTGTAGGGATTGACCTGCGCGCCCAAAAAATGACGCAGCAACAGCTGGGGATGCACCGCCGGATTCACCAGCACAGCGGGCAGCGCAAATTGCTCAGCCGCCACCGTGGCCCAGAACCCTCCCAACGAACTACCGATCAGGCCAACAGGACCGGAGGACAACGCCGAGGCGATACAGGCGGAAATAGCCGCCCACTCCTCACTCGGCGTATCGGGAAATGTAGGCCGCAAATAGTGGATATCGGGTCGAGCCTGCGCCAGATAATCCCCCAGCAACCGGGCCTTGGCCGAGTCACCGGAGGATTGAAAACCATGCAGATAGATGAGAGTTGGCTGCGCCATTAATAGCCGCCTGCGGCACCATCGGGGATGAAACAACCAGCGGGTAAACGATGCACTTGGGTTTCGACGCGGCCATCGGCATACAGCTGCAGATAACGCCAACCCGGTCCCTTGCTATCGAGGCCAAAGTCGCGACTCAAGGGCTCGAACTGGATACAGGTCGAAGGCGACGAGATAAACCGCACGCCGTTGTGTTCCAGATCGCTTTCCTGATGGACATGACCGCACAGCACCAGTTTGACGTTCGGAAAGCGCGCCAGCAGCGCCAGCAGATCCGGGGCATTCTTCAAATCGTGCTGATCCAGCCAAGTACTGCCGACCGGGAAGGTGTTGTGATGCAGACAGATCAGGGTAAAGCGATCCGGCTGCTGGTTCAGACACTGTTCGAGAAAGCCCATCTGTTCGGGTTTGAGCCAGCCGTGGGGCACGCTATACACCTGGGTATCCAGCATGATGATCTGCCAATGCGCCATCAGGATCTGCTGGGCATTGCTAATGCCCAAATCCGGCATCACCTGCCGCATCAGAGGACCGTCATCATGATTGCCGGGTAACCAGAAAATGGGCCGCCCCAACGGCTTGGCCATATCGGCAAAGCGGCGGTAGGAGTCTGGGGTATAGTCTTGGGAGAGATCCCCAGTCGCCAGGATCAGATCATAGGGTTGCTTCTGGGCCTGAATGGCTGCGAGAACAGCCGCCAGACTATCGGCGGTACGAATGCCCAATAGCTGTCCCTCTGCTTGAGCAAAGAGATGGGTGTCCGTGATCTGCAACAGGCGAATCGGTTGCTCGCTGCCGCCAACAGGGAGGGTAACAGTATCCAATTGGGCTATATTCTTCGTCGTAATTAATCTGGTCTGAATTCAAAAGCACCGTAGCCATGGGCCAGACAAAATCGCAACCATTCCGCCAGAAAGTGATTGCATTGCTCTTTCTCGTCTCTGTGATGCATCTTTTCGTTCGGGTAATGATAGCTAGACTGCAGCCGTGAAATCTGCTGACTGACACACACTTCGGCCATGCGGGCGTCATGATACAGACGCACCTGCAAATATGCCCTCAGATATTGTGGTAAGTTTTCATTATTTTGCGCCACTTCAAGTAATGTCGTGAAACGGCTCTCTTCGAGTACCCGAAGGCGAAAATCCAGGCCATCCGCCGCACTCAGGGCATAACCCTGCTTTTCGAAGACAACCGCGGGCAGTAATTTCATCAGCCCCATGTAGTTGGTTTCGCAAATTCGGTGCAAATTAGCCAGATCAGGCACATGCCGTTTCTTGAGCGTGATCATACTGCCGCCACAGGGCTCGCCCACGCCTGACGCACCCCATCCAGATGCAATTGCAGCCACTGCAACGCGATCACGGTGGCTGCGTTGTCAATACGCCCGGACTCGACCCAGGCGTAGGCTTGTTCGCGGGAAACTACATGCACCCGGATATCTTCGCCCTCATCGGCCAAGCCATGCAGACCGCTGGCCAGGCTACTATCCACTTCACCAATAAACACATCGATACGCTCTGTGGTACCCCCCGGGCTGACCAGATAACTCAGCGCAAACTGGCTACGAGCCACCGTCAATCCAGCTTCCTCTTCCGCCTCACGATGAATAACGCTAGCCGTGGACTCACCGGGTTCTATGATGCCCGCCACCATCTCCAGCAACCAGGGGCTGCGTTCACCATCCACGGCACCGATACGGAACTGCTCCAACAGCACCACCTCATCCCGCTGCGGGTCGTAGGGCAACATGGCGGCAGCATGACCCCGCTCGAACAACTCACGCGTCAAAGGTGCAGACCAACCGCCGGCAAATAGCTTATGGCGCAGGGTATAGCGATTCATACGAAAGAAACCCTGATGGCAGTTTTCCTGACGTAAAATTTCAACATCGGCTGCGGTAAAATAGGGCTCGGCAGCCAGCGGTAGTTGCGACATGGTAGACTCCGACAGGATCAGTGAGTGGCGGAATTGAAATGAAAGAGGCAAACAGAGAGCCATGAGGCTGGCAGGTTAACCTGAACCCGAGACCAATGGTAAGCTCGAGGGCAGTTTTTTTCGCCACCCCAACGCTATAGTAATGTCTCTAAACCGTTTTTTTACTTACACTCGTCGTTATTGGTGTCGTTCGGCAAGCGTCGCTGGCGATACAACCCTGGTCACTCGCTCAAGTCAGAATAATTCGGAGAAGCCCATTTTATGAACAAGCGTCTATTGTCCGCCCTCATCGTGATGAGTTTCAGCGGGTTTGCCAGTGCAGAAAATCTGCTCGACATTTATCGCCAGGCACAGGAAAAAGATCCGCAACTGCTGGAATCGAAAGCCCAGCGAGATGCTGCCTTCGAAAAAATCAATGAGGCCCAAGCCGCCAATCTGCCCCAAATCAACCTGGGCGCCGACCTGAATTATCAAAAAACCAACCAGGATGATAAACAAACCGCAGGCACTGCCGGGGCATCTCTGGGTCTGTCACAAGCCATCTACCGCCGCAGTAACTGGATCAATAGCGATATCTCCGAGAAGCAAGCCACTCAGACCGATGTAGCTTACAACTACGAAAAGCAATCCTTGATTGTGCGGACCTCGGATGCCTATTTCTCGGTTCTGGCCGCCAAAGATACGCTGGAATACGTCAACGCCAACCTGGATGCCTTGAAGCGTCAGCTCGACGAAACCCAACAGCGTTATAACGTCGGTATGACCGCCATTACCGATGTGCATGAAGCCAAGGCCGCTTATGACTTGGCCAGTGCCGATGTCATCACCGCCGAAAACAACCTGACCAACAGCTATGAAAGCCTGCGCCAGCTCACCGGTAGCGAACACAAACAACTGGATCTGCTGGATACCCAACGCTTCACTCCGGTCGCGCTGGGCGAAAACTCGGACAGCTGGATGAAACTGGCCGAAGAAAACAACCTGCAACTGCATCAGCAACGCATTGCCAAAGATATTGCCAAGCAACAGATTGACCTCGCACAGACCGGGAATGATCCAACCCTCGATCTGGGCGCCAATCTGGGCAGTGAGTACACCGACTACAAGAACAGCGGTACCGGGTATGACGATGGCACGCTCAACAGCGGCAACATAGGCTTCCAATTTAACCTACCGTTGTATACCGGCGGTGCCGTTGATTCTCGCGTCAAACAAGCACAGTTCAACTATGTTTCCGCCAGCGAGGCGCTGGAGAAGAGCCATAGATCGATTCAGGCAGACCTGTATCGCAACTACAACGATGTGAACGCAGCGATCGGTACGGTACGCGCTTACCAACAGTCCGTCATCTCGGCTGAAAGCGCGCTGACCGCGACACGGGCTGGTTATGAAGTCGGAACCCGCACCATCGTCGATCTGTTAGATGCAACCCGGAATCTCTACTCCGCGAAACAACAACTGTCAGCGGCTCGCTATAACTACATCCTCAAGCGTCTGCAACTCAAGCAGATTGCCGGTAATCTCCAAGAGCAGGATCTGGTTGAGGTCAACAGCGGTTTAAGCAAGAGTTAATTCAGACACTCAGTCTCCATAAGGCGCCTGCGGGCGCCTTTACATTTATTAACAGCCTGCTTTTCGCTCTTTCGAGCTCGATCGCGTTTCCAGCCCTTGTAAGCGGTTAACATTCCATCCATCAACATCTTCAGTAACTTAATTCGTTACCGGTTTTGTGCTGATTGAAGGAGGCACGCATGAGTTTGTGGGATAAAGCCAAGCAACTCTTTGGGCAGAGCCCGCAGAGCAGCACCTTGCACGCGGTCAGCGCGCAGGATCATCTGGATGCCATCATCAAGGAGCGCCCGGATCTGTGCGATCCACTGACCAGCGATCCCAACGAAAAAACTGTCACCCGGGACAATGGCCGCGACATCATCTTTCTCGGCTGGCAAGTCTGTAATGTCGAGGAACGTCATGTCAAAGACGATCGCCGCCTGGCCTACCTGAAGCTATTCCAGACACGGGCCAACAAGTATGTCTGTCAGCGCATGACGCTGATCGACAACGAAGAAAAGAGCTATCAGGCGGTTACCGTGGAAGATCTGGAAGGTGTGAAACGCTTCTTTGGCGAAGGTAGCCTGGCGCTGGCACTCTATATCATGCTGGATCGTCAGTTTCCGGTGAGCAAGAAGAGCGCCTGAGCCGCGAGACACGAGACGGATGACAGCCTGGGGTTGTCATCCGTTTTTTTTCGTCCTGTTAACACGCGAAGCGCCAAACAAAAGGCCAGCACTTGTGGCTGGCCTTGAATCGTCCATCACTTGAAGGATCAGGATTCGCGTTCGATGATGGTCTTGATGATGGCACTGGTGGAACATCCATCTTCAAAATTCAGTACCAGCACCTGACCGCCGTTGGCCGTCACCTCTTCATAACCGGCAATCTCGTGGGGCTGATAATCGCCCCCCTTGACCAGCAGGTCCGGTAACATCTCGGCAATCACCCGGCGTGGCGTATCCTCGCTGAAAGGCACAACCCAATCGACAGCGCCCAGACCGGCAAGCACGGCCATACGACGATCCACCGGATTGACCGGTCGACCCGGTCCCTTCAAGCGGGTTACCGAGGCATCATCATTGACCGCCACGATCAGACGATCGCCCAGCTTGCGGGCATTTTGCAGATAGGAGACGTGACCGGCATGCAGGATGTCGAAGCAGCCATTGGTCATCACCACCCGCTCACCTCGACGGCGCGCGGCATCCACCGCAAATTTCAATTGCTGCTCGGTGACCACCCCGAAGCCTGACTCATGGTCACCATATACCGCATTGGCCAACTCAATCGGGCTGACGGTGGAAGTCCCCAGCTTGCCCACCACGATACCCGCCGCCGTGTTGGCCAAGGCGCAGGATTCATCCAGTGTCTTACCTGCTGCCAGAGCCGTCGCCAAGGTACCAATCACCGTATCACCGGCACCTGTGACATCGAACACTTCGTGGGCCTGAGCGGGCAGGTGCAACTCTTCTTCTCCAGCCCGGATCAGGGTCATACCATGTTCGGAACGAGTGACCAGCAAGGCATCCAGCTCGAAACGAGCCACCAGCTCCAATCCTTTTTTCACCAGATCCTGTTCGTCACGCACTTTGCCGACCACGGCTTCAAATTCGGACATATTCGGTGTCAGCAAGGTGGCACCCCGATACTTCTCGAAATCGGTGCCCTTGGGATCGACCAGTACCGGAACTCCGGCGGCCCGGGCCAGGGTGATCATCTGCTGAACCGCCGCCAGTGCGCCCTTGCCATAATCGGAGAGGATGACTACATCGACGCGCGACAGGGCCGCCTGGGTTCTGGTCAGCAACGGCTCCGGATCCACGGCATGAAAACCTTCTTCAAAATCCAGACGCAACAGTTGCTGGTTACGGCTGAGGATCCGCAACTTGGTAATGGTCGGGAAGTTGGCCAGACGCACAAAATCAGTTTCAACACCGACCGATGTCAGCTTGTCGGCCAAGGCAGTCGCCGCCTCATCCTGACCGGTCAGACCTAATAAAATCGAGCTAGCCCCCAGTGCGGCAACGTTCAATGCCACGTTAGCCGCCCCACCCGGGCGCTCCTCATTGTGTTCGACCTTGACCACCGGAACCGGGGCTTCGGGAGAAATGCGACCGGTGGGACCAGACCAATAGCGGTCCAGCATGACGTCGCCCACCACCAACACTCGGGCCTTTTCAAAATCAGGCAGCGTGATCTTCATAATCAGACTCTCACAGACAAAATCCTGACGCAGTCTAGCACACAGACACCGGCGATTCGCCTGATGCAAGGCAAATCTGCTAACATGCAGGGCGTTTTCCACTCGCATCGCGGAGTATTTTGATGTCTTCAGCACCCACCGCTCGCCTGAGTCTGGCGATGTGTCATCCTCGTTATTGGCCTCTCTGGGCCGGGCTCGGCTTGCTCTGGTTATTGGTACAACTGCCTTATCGTTGGCAGATGGCGCTGGGACGCAAGCTCGGTCGGCTCTCGATGTTACTGCTCAAACGGCGGGTTCAGATCGCCCGTCGCAATCTGCAACTGGCGATGCCGGAGCTGGATGATGCCGCTCGCGAACGGTTGCTGGTCGCCAACTTCGAAAGTGTCGGTTGTGCCGTATTCGAAACCGGGATTGCCTGGTATTGGCCCGATCAGCGGCTGCGCCGCATCATGCACATCCAGGGCGATGAACATGTGCGGGAAGCCGTCGCCGGAGGCGAAGGCATGCTGCTGCTCTCTTGCCATTTCATGACCCTGGAACTCAATGCCCGGATGTTCGGTATCCTGCATCCCGGAGTCGGTGTCTATCGCCCCAACGATAATCCGGTGATGGAATATGCTCAGGTACGCGGCCGGACTCGCTCTAACAAGTGCTTGCTGGATCGGGGGGATATCAAGGGGATGATCAAAGCCCTGCGCAAGGGAGAGGCACTCTGGTATGCCCCGGATCATGACTATGGCCGCCACGCCAGCGTATTTGTCCCCTTCTTTGCCGTCGAGCAGAGCGCTACTATCACCGGCACAGCCACGCTGGCACGGGTCAAAAATGCTGTGGTGTTGCCCTGTTATACCCTGCGCCTACCCCAGGGTGGCTACAAGTTGGTGATCGGCGCGCCGTTGCAGAACTTCCCGACTGGTGACGACATAGCCGATGCCACCCGCAGTAATCAGGTGATTGAAGCCGCCGTCCGCCAGGCGCCAGAGCAATACATGTGGCTACACCGTCGCTTCAAGACTCGCCCCCGCAAAGGGGATCCATCCCTCTACTGAGGCCGACTGCCATAGGGCAACCAGCAAAAAGGCAATGTCGACGGACATTGCCTTTTTTGTTCAGGGCTTACGGGCATCCGCACCCACGTTATCCCTGATTGTTAACTAGCGGTGTTGACCAGCAGTTTCTGCCACAAAGCAGTGACCCACTGCCGCTCGGCCAGTAATTCGCCACCCTCTACAATCCGGCTCTGGCCGGAAAGCGTGCAGCGGTGGGCCATATCGCGGATCGCCAGGTAGGCCTTTTTCAATCGAGCTGATTCCTCGTCGGTCAGCAACCCCTCTTCGGCGCAGGTATCGAAGATCCGCACATTGTCACTCCAGCGGGTCATAGTGTCGGGATGGGCTTCGGCATAGGCCAGCACCAGATACTGGGCCATAAACTCGATATCGGTCATGCCCCCCGCACCTTGTTTCAAATCATACTGCTCGGCGGTTCCTCGCAGCAGATGAGCGCGCATCTTGTCGCGCATCGCCACCACCTCCTGCTGCAGGGCGGCCTGATCGCGATGGCGACTCAGCACCTGTTGGCGGATCTGGTTGAAATCAGCCACGATCGCCGCCTCACCGACCACAGCCCGCGCCCGCACCAGCGCCTGATGCTCCCAGGTCCAGGCCTCATGGTTCAAGTAGTGCTCATAGGCATGCAACGACGAGACCAGCAGCCCGGAATCACCAGAGGGGCGCAGACGCATATCCACATCGTAGAGAATGCCGGAGGGAGTGCGGGTACTGAACAGATGCAGGATACGCTGCGCCAGCCGGACATAGAATTGCCGCACATCGATGGGCCGATCGCCGTCGGTGACACCTGCCGGATCGCCACCGTGCAGGAACACCAGATCCAGATCCGATCCATAACCCAATTCTATGCCCCCCAGTTTGCCATAGGCCACGACGCAGAAGCTGCGCTCCCCGGTTTGCCGGGTATGGGGCGGAAGGCCGTAGCGGACGATCAGTTGGCTCCAGGCCTGCGCGACCACCTCCTCCAGGATCGCCTCGGCGAGCCAAGTCAGATGGTCACTGACCTGCATCAGAGGCAAAGCACCGGCAATGTCCGCGGCGCTGATCCGCAACAGTTGGATCTGCTTGAATTGCCGCATCGCCTCCATCTGTTGCTCGACATCCTCCTCCGGCACACGCATCAGGTATTGTCGCAGCTCATCACGATATTGATTCAGAGGAGTGGGGTGATACAGATGCTGGGGATCCAGTAGTTCATCCAGCAAGATCGGGAAACGGGCCAGTTGCTTGGCCACCACCTCGCTGGCGGCACACAACTGCAGCAACTGGTTCAACACACCGCGGTTCTCTACCAGTAACTGCAGATAAGCCGAACGGGTCATGATTTGGCTGAGCAGCGTCTGGACCCGGGCAAACAGTGTCGCGGGAGCCTCATGGCCAGCAATGGCCAGTAACAGTGCTGGCATCAGGCGGTTGAGCGCCTCGCGCCCTTGCGGGCCGATGGAGCGTCGATGGCAGTCGGCACGGAAGGTGACCAAGGCCGCCGCCAGCGCCTCCCCCTCCTGAGGGCATACCGCCAGCAGCAAGGGCGTTGTCTCCTCCAGGGTCAGGTTGGTTTGCCAGAGATCATGCCAAATCTGCGGCACATCATCCTGCTCCGCTTCGGCATCACCGATCACGGCAATAAATTCACGTCGCACCAACGCCATCACCTGCTGTAGCTCGTGGTAGAAACAACTCCAGTCGGCATAGCCCAACGCGGTAACCAGCCGGAGACGATCCCGCTCGGATTCCGGCAAGGTCTGGGTCTGCTGATCACCGATTTCCTGCAGTATGTTCTCGACCCGACGCAAGAAGCGATAGCTCTCCTGCAAGCCATCAACACTGGATTGAGCCAAAGCACCGCTGCGCCCCAGCTCGGCGAGCACTGCAGGCAAATGACGGATTTGCAGGGCCCGCTCACGACCACCGCGGATCAGCTGGTAGATCTGGGCGATAAACTCCACCTCGCGGATCCCCCCGGCCCCCAGTTTGATATTGTCCTTGAGCCCCTTGCGCCGCACCTCGGCTTCAATCATGCCCTTCATTTTGCGCAGAGCATCAATAGCACCGAAGTCGATGTAGCGCCGATAGATGAAGGGGCGAAGCAGCTGCTGCAACTCTTCGCCAGCAGCGGTTTTCGGCCCTAACACCCGGGCCTTGACCATGGCATAGCGTTCCCAACTGCGACCATGATGCTGGTAGTAATCCTCCATGGCGGCAAAGCTCACCGCCAGGGGGCCTGCATCGCCGAACGGTCGCAACCGCATATCCACCCGAAACACCTGACCATCGGCCGTGGTTTGATGCAGCGCGTTGATCAGCTGCTGCCCCAGACGAATGAAGAAGGTCTGATTGTCCAGCGCCCGACGCCCACCTTGTGTCTCGCCATTTTCCGGGAAGCTGAAAATCAGATCGATATCGGAGGAAAAGTTAAGCTCGCCACCGCCCAGCTTGCCCATGCCCAGCACCACCAACTCCTGGGGAACCCCATCGGCATTCACCGGTGTGCCCTGTTCCCGGCAGGCCTTGGCGTACAGCCAAGCCAGCGCCTGAGTAATTAAGGCATCGGCCAGTGCCGAGAGATGAACAAAACTCTCCTCGACGGCGGAGAGCCCCAATAGCTCACGCCAGGCAATCACCATCATGTGGCGGCGGCGAAAACGGCGCAGCAGTTGTTTGAAACGATCTTCGTTATCCACGGTCGCCAATTCGCTCGCCAATGCCGGCGCATAGTCACCATGACGCTCGGCCTGTTGCAGCTCTGAACCCTGCAACAGCTCGATCAGCAGTGTCGGCGCATGAATGGCCGACTCGGCAATAAAATCGGAGAGCGCGAAGACTCGCATTAACGTGGGTTGGAATGGCGTAATGACGGCCAGTTGATCCGCATCCAGCAATGGCAGCAAACGCTGCCAATGACGGTTGGCCTGATCCTGAAGCACGGAGGGTAAATCGGACATGAAACATTCCTGCATGACGAGGCGCCAGCGGGCGCAGATGGCCTCAATCTAGCACTGCCGCCCCGTCATGGCAGCCTTTGTGGGGAAAAAGCCGGATCCGGATCGCCAGGATCCCTCCCCATCGCTGCTCAGATTGCCCGTGGGATCCCCACCTCGGACAGAGACACAAAAGCTGAGACTTACTCCTCAGCCGAGGAAGATTGCTGCCAATACGGCAGCATGTCCCGAGCCTGCAGACGGGCCTGATCCAGCTCGATGAGTCGCGGTTCAATCTTGGCCGTCAGCCACTCTTCCAACTCCAACCGCGCCTGGGTGCTCAAGGTGACCGCCGCCTTATCCAACACCTCGAACTGCTCCAGCTCTTCCATGCGCCGCAAGATATTCAACCAGGGTAGCCGGAAGCCCTGTTGCAGCTCATCATCAAACAGGGCCGCAAAACTGACGCCCACCAATAGATTACGCCGCAGTTTGCCGACCAGCGTCAGATAGGCGCTGTACTCCAACTGTGGTTCCTGCATATCGCCCTGATGCAGCTCCTGCCAGCTCTGATCCAGCTCGGCGCGCGCATAGGGACGCAGCGGCAAACGCGCCAGCTCTGGTAACTGGTCTGCGGCATTCTGGGCGGCAAACAGCCATTGATTCACATCCAGCAGCAAATGAGCATAACGGGCGGAGTAACACAGCTGTTGCATGGCGGCCAAGGAAGGTAGTTGCCGTTGTCGCTGCTGCAGAGCCAGGAGTAGCGGATCGTGGCACGGCAGACCACGTAAATAATGGCCGCGCTCGGCGGTCAAACGCTCCAGCGCCAAGGCCTCATCCAGCCACTGCAACTCGTGCTCCAGCCAGCTCAGTTCATCCTGCCAGGGGCGAGGCGCCATCTGCACCAGCAGATCGGCAAAGAATTGCTGGGTCTGTTGCAACAGCGCGACCCCGTTACGCAGCTGGGTCAGAGCCGCCAGGGAAGGTTGTTCGAGAAACAGCTGCTCATGGTACTGCCAGTGATTGAAGGCAAAGCCGAACACCGCAAACAGGCCATCGACCACCTGCATCGTCTCGCTGACCGGGACGAAGCCCATACGCTGAACTTCTGGTTCGGGAGTTAATCCAGCCAGACGGTAACCACGCTGGGCCTTGGAGATGCTCCCCAGCCGCAGATTGCCCAGCGCCAACAGCTCCCGGGCGACGCCAAACAGGCTCAGCGCATCGCCGCTGATCAGCTCCAGCTCCAGCTCGCACAAGGGCTCTTGCAGACCGGAGGCCTCGATCAATCCCTGATCAAACGCCAGTTCGATCTCAGTACCGTCGGCCAGCAGCAAGCGCCAAGCCTGACGGCGAAAATCAGTCCGGAACTGGGGGCGTATATCCTGTTGCAGAGAGCCCAAATCACAACCCTGCGGCCAAATCTCCGCCGGAAAACTCGCCAACTGCGGCCACTCGCCATCGAGCGGCAGATTATATTCCGGACGCTGATGCAAGCCACCGATGGTCTGGCCGCGACACTTGATGGTCTGTTCATGCTGACCATCCTGAGTCCGGATCCGCAATCCAAATTGCCAGCTGCGCAGGCGCCGATCTTCGGTATCAAAATAGACATTGGTCAGGTGCCGATCCGTGTGGCTCAACACGGTATAAGCCGTCACTTGCCGGGCCAGATCGGCAGAAAGATCCCGGTTGGCTAAAAATTTTAATTCGACTTCAGTAGTCATCAGACAAGTCCACAAGACAGGGGATCCAGGCCACCCATTACTGGATGTGCAGATTTAACCGTTATATTTAACATGAATTTCCGTGTTATTTCCGCATCCAGCTTCGGTTAGGATGCGCGCCTGCATCGTCAGAATGCACATAAATTCACCAGCATAGGTATCGCCATGCCAGTAAATACCATATTAGGACTCTTTGCCAAGTCACCACTCACTCCGCTGCAGGAGCATATCCGCAAGGTACATGAGTGCTGCACCTTGCTACGACCTTTTTTCCGGGCAGTAGAAGCGGGCGACTGGAATAGCGCGGCACAACAGCAGCAGGCGATAGCCCATCTGGAGCGCGAGGCGGATCAGCTCAAGCGCGATATTCGCCTGAAATTGCCTCGCGGTCTCTTTATGCCAGTAGCACGTACCGATCTGCTGGAGCTATTAAGCCAGCAGGACAAGATCGCCAATCGCGCCAAGGATATCGCCGGGCTCATGCTGGGCCGCCGTCTGGCAATCCCTGCCGGGCTGGGAGATGATTTCGATGCCTATCTGAACCGCTGTCTGGATGCCACGGCCCTTGCCAGTCAGGCCATCGGCGAGCTGGATGATCTGCTGGAAACTGGCTTTCGCGGCAAGGAGCTGGAGCTAGTCGAGCAGATGGTACAGCAGTTGGATGATATCGAAGATGACACCGACCGCTTGCAAGTAGAGCTGCGGCAAAAGCTCTATGCCCGTGAAGCACAGATGAACCCGATCGATGCCATCTTCCTCTACAAGGTGCTGGATCAGATCGGTGATCTGGCCGATCAAGCCGACCGAGTCGGCGCCCGCCTCGAACTCATGCTCGCCCGTAGCTAACCCTGACGAGACTCATTGATGGATATTTTGACTCAATACGGCACCCAGCTAGTGCTGATTGCTGCTGCATTCGGCTTTCTGATGGCCTGGGGGATCGGCGCCAATGATGTCGCCAACGCCATGGGGACTTCGGTCGGCACCAAGTCATTAACGATTCGCCAGGCGATCCTGATCGCCATGGTATTCGAATTTGCCGGTGCTTATCTGGCCGGTGGTGAAGTGACCGCCACCATCAAGGATGGCATCATCGACAGCACCGCCTTCAGCGCCCAACCAGACCTGCTGGTGCTGGGGATGATAGCGGCACTGCTCGCCGCCGGGATCTGGCTGGTGTTAGCCTCCTTCTACGGATGGCCGGTATCCACCACCCACTCCATCATAGGTGCCATCGTTGGCTTTACTCTGGTCAGTGTGGGTGTCGATGCAGTGCAGTGGGGCAAGTTCGCCGGTATTGTCGGCTCCTGGATCGTCACCCCTGCACTCTCCGGACTGCTGGCCTATCTGCTGTTTGTCAGCGTGCAGCGCTTCATCTTCAATACTGCCCATCCCCTGGAAAGTGCTAAACGGGTAGGACCTTTTTATATCTTTCTGACGGCCATGGTGATCGGCGTCGTGACCCTGCAAAAAGGTCTCAAACATGTAGGCCTGCAGCTGAGCACGCCGCAGAGCCTGCTGATTTCGACCCTGATCGCACTGTTGGCCGGCGTAGTCGGCTGGTTCTTTATCCGCCGCATGCACTTTAATCCCCAGGCCGATATCCGGATGCACTACACCAATGTGGAGAAGGTGTTCGGTATTCTGATGGTGGTAACGGCTTGTGCCATGGCGTTTGCCCATGGCTCGAACGATGTCGCCAATGCCATCGGCCCCCTCTCCGCCGTTGCGGCTACCGTCAATAATGCCGGACAGATAGTGGCCAAGAGTCATATCGACTGGTGGGTGCTACCGCTGGGAGCGGTCGGTATAGTGCTCGGTCTCGCCGTTATGGG